>Ga0209040_10004359_pt1 | contig 10693 bp, 8 predicted proteins | sample BogFormECP12_OM3_FD_188240 | JGI IMG/M metagenome (GOLD analysis project Ga0209040, IMG submission 188240) | Bog forest soil microbial communities from Calvert Island, British Columbia, Canada - ECP12_OM3 (SPAdes) (version 2) | ecosystem: Environmental > Aquatic > Freshwater > Wetlands > Bog ... | reverse complement strand
GCCTCGCGCCAGGTCGCGCACGCCTGGGGACGGTCGAATGAATTCGACCGCTCCATCACGCCATGTCCTTGAGCACGGCGATCATGTCGTCGTGGATCGCGCCGTTGCTCGCCACGATCGGCCGGCCATCGAGTCTGAACGGCGTACCGCGATAGTCGCTGACGCTGCCGCCCGCTTGCTCCACGATCAGCGCACCGGCGGCCACATCCCATGGATGAAGATCAGACTCCCAGAAACCGTCGAACCGGCCGGCCGCGACGTAGCACAGATCGAGCGCCGCCGACCCGTCGCGGCGCAAGGCTTGCGCGCGCTGCGTGAACTCGCGAAACAACGCGAGGTTGGGCGGCTCTCCGCCCGAGAACGGGGCAAACCCGGTGACCAGCAGACCGTCGCGCAGCTCGGCGACTTTCGAGACCGAGATGTCGGCGCCGTTGCAGCGCGCACCCTTGCCGCGCTCGGCGACGAACAGCTCGTCGCGCAGCGGGTCGTACACGACGCCGACGACGACCACGCCATCCACCTCGAATGCGATCGAGACGGCGAAACACGGATAGCCGTGCGTGAAATTGGTCGTGCCGTCGAGCGGATCGATGATCCAGCGCTCGCCGCTCGAACCGCTCTGGCCCTCTTCTTCTCCGAGCACCGCGTCGCCCGGAAAACGGCGCGCGATCATCGCGCGGATGAGCGTCTCCGACTCCGTATCGGCATCGGTCACCAAGTTCGAACGAACGCCCTTCGAGCGTATCTGAAGGTGGCGTCCGAATTTGGTCCGGAGCAATTCGCCGGCCTCACGCGCGGCGCGCTCGGCAAGCGTAAGCCGTTCGGTCCACGCCATGCGAGCCGCTTCGAGCGCGGACAAGGTTCATCATTCACCACGTGGAAATATGTCGGGTAGTGCTGAAAGAGACCAAGCGCACCATCCCGACCTACGACCTGCCAGGGCCGATCGGCGCGGAAGTCGTCGGTACCGAGCGGCGTCTCGACACGACCGGCACTAAGACCGCGCCGATCGTCGTCAAGCACGCCCGTGGCCTGATGGTCGAGGACGTCGACGGCAACGTGTTCCTGGATTTCACCAGCGGCATGGTGACCGCGACCGGACATTGCCATCCTTCGATCGTCAAGGCGATCAGCGAGCAAGCGGAATCGTGGCTGTTCATCAACAGCCCGGATTTCTATTCGCCGCTGCAAGCGCGCGTGGTCGAGCGGCTGGCCGCGCTCGTGCCGGGCATCGGCGCCAAGAAAGTCTTCATGTGCAACAGCGGCACGGAGGCGAATGAAGCCGCGATCAAGGCGACGCGCTGGAACAACCCGACGCGCAAGCGCCTCATCGGCTTCATCGGCGCGTTCCACGGCCGCACGATGGGCGCGAACTCGCTCACCGCGAGCAAGCTCGCGCAGCGCGCGCGCTTCACCTCGAACATCCCCGACGTGCATCATCTGCCGTACGCCACGTGCTACCGCTGCCCGTACAAGATGTCGTATCCGAACTGCGATATCTGGTGCGCGCGCATCCTCGAGGAGCTGTACTTCAAACAGCTCATCCCGCCGGACGAGGTGTCGGCGATCTTCGTCGAGCCGATCCAGGGCGAGGGCGGCTACATCGTGCCGCCGCCGGAGTTCATCCAGATCGTCCGCGACATCGCGGCGCGCCACGGCATCCCGTACGTCGACGACGAAGTGCAGGCCGGCATGGGCAAGACCGGCAAAATGTTCGCGATCGAGCACCACGGAGTGACCGCCAACTGCACGTCGCTCGGCAAAGCGCTCGGCTCCGGCGTAGCGGTGGCGGCGCAAGTGCTCGACGCCGATCTCGACTTCGGCGTCCAGGGCGCCCATTCGAACACCTTCGGCGGCAACGGCATCGCGCTGGCGGCTGCCGGCGCGACGCTCGAGGTCTTCGAATCGGAGCACCTGGTCGAGCGCGCCGCGGAGCTGGGCGAATACTTCATCGGACACCTGCGCGAACTGCAGCTGCAGCACGAGTCGATCGGCGACGTGCGCGGCAAGGGCCTTATGTTGGCGATCGATTTCGTCACCGATCGCGCGTCGCGCACGCCCGACCCAGATCTCCGCGACCGCGTCGTCGGCCGTTGTTTCGTGCACGGCCTCATGGTCTTGCCGTGCGGCTTCTCGGCGATCCGCTTCACTCCCGCGCTCGTCGTCGACCGCGAGCAGATCGATCACGCCGTCGCCGTGCTCGACCGGTCTATCCGCGAGGCCTAGACCAGGACGGTCGAATAGACTCGACCGCTCCATATGGCCGGATGAACTCGACCGCTACAACGGTCGAATGAATTCGACCGCTACATAACATCTGAAGGTTGACGCGCGCGCGAGCGTCCCCTTACAATGGCCTGTGGAGGGCGCCTTTCTTGGAGCTGCAGGAAGCTTTTGTCAGCGAGCTTACCGGGCGATCGATCGAGTTGTGGACCGACGGCTCTTCCATGCCCATCGGCAGCGTGCAGGATCTGGTGGTCGACGGCCGCGAGAGCTTTCCGCCCGTCACCGGCATCTACGTCAAATGCCGCGACGGCATCATCCGCTACGCGCCTTTTAGCGCCGTCCGTACGATGTCGGACAAGGCGATCATCCTCAATCAGGCGCCGCACGACAAAGCGTACGCACCGTCGGCGGACGATGAGCTGCTGCTCAATCGCGAGCTGCTCGACAAGCAGATACTCGACGTCGATGGGCGCAAGGTCGTGCGCGTCAACGACCTCAAGCTGGTGCCGACCGGCGAACACCTGCGGCTCATCGCGGTCGACGTCGGTCTGGCGGGCCTGCTGCGCCGCCTCGGGCTGCACGCGCTCGGCCGGCGCTGGCTCGAACGAGCCTCGCGTCCGGGCCTGCGCCAAGCGCTGATCTCGTGGGATGCGGTTGCGCCGCTTTCGAGCGTCGGACCCGGGGACGCGGTGCGCCTGCGGCTCCCGCACGACCGCATCGAACGCATCCATCCTGCCGACCTTGCCGCGATCATCGAGGACCTCAACACCAAAGATCAGGCATCGCTGCTCAGCTCTCTGCCCGAGGACACCGCGGCCGAAGCGCTCGAGCAGCTCGACGTCGACACGCAGCTCTCGATCCTCGAGGACCTGCAACCAGATCGCGCCGCCGACATCATCGAGAACATGTCGTCGGACGACGCGGCGGATCTGCTGGGCGAAGTCGAGCCCGAAGTGCAGCAGCAGCTGCTCGGGCTCATGCAGCCGCAAGAGGCGCAGGACGTGCGCGAGCTGCTCGGCCACGACGAGGACACCGCCGGCGGCATCATGACGACCGAGTATCTCTCGGTGCCGCTCGGCGTGACGGTCGCGCAGACCTTCGAGCACATCCGCAACGCGGCCGAAGATGCGGAGCTCGTCTACTATATCTACGTGCTCAACGAGCACGAGCACATCTTGGGCGTGCTCTCGCTGCGCGACCTGCTCAAGTCGCCGCCCGATGCGCCCATCACCGGAGTGATGAACACCGATGTCGTCACCGTCGCCGTCGACGCGTCGCGCGAAGAGGTCGCGACCACGATCGCGCGCTACGACTTCGTCGCCGTACCGGTCGTCGACGACGCCGGCATCATGCGCGGCATCATCACCGTCGACGACGTGATCGACGTACTGCTGCCGGAACGGCTGCGCAAGATGATCCCGCGTGTCGGCAAGTCGCGCTCCAAACACCACAGCGCGCCGGGCGGCTGACGGACGTGACCGCAGAGGAGCTCGCCGAGCTCGGAGAACGCGCGGCGGGAATCGTCGCCGGCGGCGGAGGGCTCAAGGCGCTCGCGCAGGCGCTGGCTGACGCCGCGCATGGCGCCGTCCTTATCGAGGACGATCAGTGGCGCAATCTCGCAGTGGCGCAATCTCGCGGCACCGGCACCGTCCCCGCGTCGTTCGCGCAATGGTACAAGCCTGCGAAAGGCGCGAACGGACGTACCGCCCGCGCTGCGCTCGACCAAGGGCTGCACGCGCTGTGCGCGCCATTGCCGTCCGCGGGCGGCGACGGCGACGGACCGGCCGGCTATGTGACGCTGTTCTCGCGCACCAAGCCTGCGGCGCTCGCCGCGGCTGCGGTGCGCCTGGTCGCCAGCACGGCGGGCATCGAGCTGTCGCGCCGCGGCGCTGGGCGGCCCCAAGCCCGGCGCGCGTTCTGGGAACGCTATCTGGCGGGCGAATGGAGCGATCCGGCCTCCCTCAAAGAAGATGCAGCCGCTGCCGGACTCGCGTTGCCGGCCGCTTTTCTCGGCGCGGTGTTCGACGTCGAGGGCGCACCCCCGGGCGTCGCGCGCGACGCGGTCGCGCAAGCGCTCGCGCCGGCGGACGGCGTATGCCCGCTCGCGCCCACGTCCGGCCAAGTCGTCGCGCTGTTCCCGATGCGCCACGCCTCCGACGTATCGCGCGCGCGTCAAGCCGCGACCAATGCGGTGCGCGATGTGCCCGCGTTGGCAGCCGCGCGCTCCGTCAGCTGTGGCATCGGCGCGTATCACGCCGACATCCTCGAAGGTCCGCAATCGCTCGAAGAGGGCCGGCGCGCGCTGGCGCTCGGTCGGCGCCTATACGGGCGCGGATCAGTCACCCTCTATGCCGATCTCGGCGTCTACGCGCTGCTGCACGCGGGCGGCGGGCGCGAGGCGTTCTTAGGTTTCGCCGAAGCGCAGCTCGCGCCGCTGACCCAATACGACCGCAAGCACAAGACCGAACTGCTCAAGACGCTGCGCCTGTACTTCGACATCGGCGAGAACGTCAAAGAGGCCGCCGAACGGCTGTCGGTCCACCGCCACACGATCTTCTATCGGCTCAACCAGATCTCGCAGATCCTCAAAGTCGATCTGCACGCGCCGAAAGACCAGCTGTCCTTGCGCGCCGCGCTCGCCATCTGGCTCATGGAGCGCGAAGAGACGTGAGCAAGAAGGACGTCGCGCGCCGCGCCAAAGAGCTGGGCATCGCGTTCGTGCGCCTCCAGTTCTCGGATATCCACGGCGTCACCAAGAACGTCGCCATCCCGGTGCGCGAGCTTGAGCTCGCGCTCGACGGCAAGGTCGTCTTCGACGGCTCGTGCATCGAGGGATTCGTCCGCCACGAAGAATCCGATATGTGCCTCGCCCCCGACCCGGCCACCTTCGCGGTATTGCCGGGCATGCCCGGCGCGCCGCTGGAGGCGCGTCTCATGTGCGACGTGCGTAATCCTGACGGCTCGCCGTTCGAGGGCTGCACGCGCAGCGCGCTGCGCCGCGTCGTCGACGAAGCCGCCGAGATGGGATTCGGCGCCCACGCGAGCGCCGAGCTCGAGTTCTTCCTGTTCGAACCTAACGCCGCCGGCCAGCCGACGACGATCACCAGCGATCGCGGCTCCTACTTCGATCTCGGCCCCATCGACCGAGGCGACATGGCGCGGCGCGACGTCAGCCTCGTGCTCGAAGAGATGGGCATCCGCGTCGACGCGACCCATCACGAGGTCTCACACGGCCAGCACGAGATCGATCTCGCGTACACGGACGCGCTGTCGCTCGCCGACGCCCTGGCCACGGCGCGAGTCGTCGTCAAGACGGTCGCGGCGCGCCACGGCCTGCACGCCACGTTCATGCCTAAACCGCTGCTCAACCAGGACGGCAGCGGACTGCACATCGCGCAGTACCTGACGCGTGACGGCGCCAATGCGTTCTACGATCCGTCGGATCCGTTGCACTTGAGCGAGACCGGGCTGGCATGCGTCGGCGGGCTGCTCGCGCACGCCCGCGGCTTCACCGCGATCACCGATCCGACCGTCAACTCGTACAAGCGGCTCGTACCGGGATACGACGCGCCCTCGTACGTCCAATGGTCGCAGCGCGCCAAGAGCTCTCTCGTGCGCGTGCCCGCCGGTCGCGACGGCGTGCGCATCGAAGTGCGCTCGCCCGACCCGTCGTGCAATCCGTATCTGGCGCTCGCGTGCATCCTCAAGTCCGGCTTGGACGGCATCCGCCGCAAACTCGTTCCGGGCGATCCGATCGAGACGAATCTGGCGCAGCTGAGCGAGGACGAGCGCGCGAGCCTGGGCGTCGAACAACTGCCGGCTTCGCTGCAAGAGGCCATCGCCGCCCTCGATGCCGACGCGTTGGTCCGCTCGACCTTGGGAGATCATACCTATCACCGATTTCGGGAAGCGAAGCTCGCCGAATGGGAGTCCTACCGCACGCAGGTGCACCCATGGGAGTTGGACGCATATCTAACGTTGTGAGTCCGACGACATCCGTGCTCCTGGTGGACGATGAGCCGCAGATCGTGGAGATCCTCGAACGCTATCTCAGCGACGAGGGCTTTGTGGTGCACAAGGCCTACGACGGCCCGAGCGCCGTGCGCGTCGCCGCCACCGAAAAACCCGACCTCATCCTGCTCGATCTCAAGCTTCCGGGCATGAGCGGCTACGAGGCGTTCCGCGAGATCCGGGCCACCTCGACGATCCCGATCATCATGCTGACGTCGCGCGGCGAAGAGGTCGACCGCGTCGTCGGCCTGGAGCTGGGCGCGGACGACTACATCACCAAGCCCTTCAGCCCGCGCGAAGTGGTGGCGCGCATCAAGGCGGTCTTGCGCCGCGTGCACGCGCCGCCGGCCGAAGGCAAGGCGCAAACGGAGCCGGCCGCCATCGTCCGCAATGGCGATATCGAGATAGATCCCCAGGAGCACGAGGTGCGCGTGCGCGGCGCGTCCGTCGCGCTCACGCCGACCGAGTTCCGCATCCTCGAGCTGCTCGCCGCCAATCCCGGGCGCACGTTCACGCGCGCGCAGCTGCTCGACAAGATCAAGGGCGACGAGCTGGAGATCTACGACCGCACGCTCGACCGGCACGTCGCGAATCTGCGCCACAAGATCGAAGCCGACCCGGCCACGCCGCGCTACGTCGTCACCGTGTTCGGCGTCGGATACAAGATGGCGAAGCTTTCATGATCGACCGCGACGACCAGCGCCTCTCCGAGCTGATCCACGAGATGCGCAACCAGCTCTCGGTCGCCAAGGCCAACCTCGAGGCGTTCATCGACGGCAAGCTGCCGCCGACCGCACAGCGGCTCGAAAGCGTGGTGCAGACGCTGCACCACCTCGAAGAGCTGATCAAGGATCTGCGCGTGCTGCACCCGGCGTTGAGCGAAAAACGCGCCGAGCACGCGCTCACGCTGTCGGAGATCAACGTGTGCGATCTGCTGCAGCGCGAATTCGCGTCGATAGAAGCGGTCGCGCTCGAGAAGCAGGTGTCGCTGTCGGTCTTCCGCTGCCCCCATCCAGCCGCGGCGTGCCAACGCTTCTTGGGCGATCCGACGCGCATCGGCCAGATCGTCAAGAACGTGCTGATCAACGCGGTGCGCTTCACGCCGCAGGGCGGCAGCGTCTCCGTCGACTGCCGCCGCCGCGCCGACGAGCTTCAGGTCACGATCTCCGATACCGGCCCTGGCGTGCCGGAGACGGAGGCGCAACGCGTCTTCGAGCTCGGATTCCGCGGTGCCGCTGCCCGCGCACATGCCGGTTCGGGGCTTGGACTTTCCGTCGTCAAACAACTCGTCGAAGCCCAAGGCGGCTCGATCAGCCTCGATGAGACCGCACCGAGCGGCGCCCGCTTCGTCGTGCGGCTGCCCGGCGAGTTGCCCTACCCAAGCTCTCCCTAGGCGTCCCGGACCACGACCCCCCGATGTGAAGGGGGGCTTCACACCCCTTTCGCCGCGTTGACAGACGCCTGCGCTAGGATTGTGTCGTCATGATGCCGCTTCTCGAACGGGCAAGCGCGTCGCGGTTGGAGCAGCTCGCCCGATATTGGCGGGCGGCGAACTATCTCGGCGCGATTCAGCTCTATCTCAAAGACAACGTCTTGCTGCGCGAGCCGCTGCTGCGCGAGCATATCAAGGAGCGGCTGCTGGGCCATTGGGGCACGCAGCCCGGGCTCAATCTCGTCTATGCCCACCTCAACCGGCTGATCCAAGACACCGGAGCGCGCATCGTTCTGGTCGTCGGGCCTGGTCACGGCGCGCCGGCGATCTACGCCAATCTATTCCTCGAGGGGAGTCTCGCGCGCGTCTACCCGGAGTTCGAGCGCACGTACGACGGCGTGTGCCGGCTCAGCCGCGCTTTCTCATGGCCCGGCGGACTGCCAAGCCACGTCAGTGCGATGACGCCTGGCGCCCTGCACGAAGGCGGCGAGCTCGGCTACAGCCTCAGCCATGCCTTTGGCGTCGCCTTCGACAACCCGGATCTCATCGTCGCCTGCGTCGTCGGCGATGGCGAGGCCGAGACCGGCCCGCTCGCAGCGTCGTGGCAATCCAACAAGTTCCTCGATCCAGCGGACTCCGGCGCGGTGCTGCCGATCCTGCACCTCAACGGCTACAAACTGTCGGGGCCATCGATCTTCGCGCGCATGACCGGCCTCGAGCTGCATCAGTATTTCGTCGGGTGCGGCTACGACGTGCGCCATGTGACGGCGAGCGATCCTGACGACGCGCACCGGCAGCTGTGGGCGGCGATGAACTGGGCGTACGAGCGCATCCGTTCGCTGCAGACCGACGCGAGAGAGATGCGGGCGACTTCGCCGCCGGCCTGGCCGCTCATCGTGCTGCGTACGCCCAAGGGGTGGACCGGTCCGCACGAGCTCGACGGCCATCTGATCGAGGGCACGTTCCACGCCCACCAGCTGCCGATCCCGGATCCGCGCGAAAAACCGGCGCACCTGCGCGCGCTTGAGGCGTGGCTGCGCAGCTACCGGCCGCAGGAGCTGTTCGACGAGCGCGGCGCGCCGGACAGCGATCTGCAGACCGCGGTCCCATCGGCCAACCTGTGCATGGGCGCGAACGAGTTCGCGAACGGCGGCCCTGCTGACGCGCCGGCCTTGCGGCTGCCCAATCCGGACGCACACGCCGTCGACGTGAACGCGCGCGGCGCGCCGCAGGCGTCGGCCACGCAAATGCTGGGATCCTACCTGCGCGAGACCTTCCGGCTCAATCACGAGGCGCGCAATTTCCGCTTGACGTGCCCGGATGAGACGATGTCCAACAAGCTGCAGGCGGTCTTCGAAGCCACCGACCGCGCCTTCATGTGGCCGCTGGTCGAGTCTGACGAGCTCCTCTCGCGCGATGGGCGCGTGCTGGAGATCTTGAGCGAGACCACATGCGAGGGTTGGCTGGAAGGCTACACGCTGTCCGGGCGCCATGGGATGTTCGCGTGCTACGAGGCCTTCGCGACCATCTGCGATTCGATGGTCGCGCAACACGCCAAGTGGCTTAAGACCGCAGGTGAGATCGCCTGGCGCCGCCCCGTGCCATCGCTCAACATCTTGCTGACCTCGCATGCGTGGCGCCAAGACCACAACGGGTATTCGCATCAAGGGCCCGGCTTCATCGACAATCTCGTCAGCAAGAAGGCCGCTGTCGTGCGCGCCTACCTGCCGCCGGACGCCAACTGCCTCGTGGTGGCCGCGGATCGTTGCCTGCGCAGCCGCAACTTCATCAACCTCATCATCGCGTCGAAGAACGATGCGCCGGTGTGGCTGTCGATGGATGAGGCCAAGGAGCACCTCGCGCGCGGCGCGTCGGTCTGGGAATGGGCGAGCGACCACAGCGGCGATCCGCAGGTGGTCCTGGCCGCGGCGGGCGACGTGCCCACGCTCGAGACGATGGCGGCTGTATGGCTGCTGCGCCGTCATGTGCCCGAGCTGCGCGCGCGCGTCGTCAACATCATCGATTTGTTCTCATTGGAGACGCGCGCGGAACATCCGCATGGCATGGACGATGCCGCGTTCGAGCGCGCGTATGGACCGGCGCTCCCGATCGTGTTCGCCTTCCACGGATACCCGCGCGTCGTCCACGAGCTCCTCCATCGGCGGCCAGACCCCGCGCGTTTCCACGTACGCGGCTACATAGAAGAGGGCTCGACCACCACGCCGTTCGACATGGTCGTTCGCAACCGGATGAGCCGCTATCACTTGGCGCTCGACGCGATCGCCTGCGCTCAGCTGTCCAGTCCCGCAGCCGCGCGCGCCGCCGACTTCTTCAACGACCGCCTCGCCGCGCACAAGGAATATGTCGTCGAGCACGGCGTCGATATGCCCGAGATCGCCGATTGGCGCTGGACCGATGCCGCGCCGGCATGACGCCGTCGGGCTGACGGCGGCGGCGGCATATCTGGCGTGCGACGCGGGATCGAGCAGCTTCAAGGCGGCGCTGTTCGAGTTCGGCGCTGCGGTGCCGCGCGACCCGCAGCCGGCGCGCTGGGAGGGCGCGATTTCATGGCGCAGGCTGCCCGGCAGCGCCGGCATCAGCTCGCGCTGGAACGATGCGCGCAGCGCCGAGAGCCAGGCCTCGTTGCACAATGCGCTCGAGGCTCCGGCGCGACTTCTGCGCGCGATGCAGGCGAGCGCGCCGCCCGAACCACCCGCGGTGCAACACGTCGTTCATCGCATCGTGCACACCGGCCAGTTCGAGCGCTCGCCCGCGCGCGTGTCGAGCGCGGTGCGCCGTGCGATCGCGTCGGCGCTGCCTCTCGCACCCGAGCACAACGCCATCGCGTTGGCCGGCATCGAAGCGGTCGACGAAGCATTCCCCGGCGTCGAGCAATTCATCATCAGCGACTCGGCATATCACGCGGACATGCCGCTTGCCGCTTCGACCTATGGCGTGCCCGCGTCGTGGTATAAGGTGTGGGGCATCCGCCGGCTAGGCTTCCACGGCGTCAGCCATGGCTAT
>Ga0209040_10004358_pt1 | contig 10694 bp, 10 predicted proteins | sample BogFormECP12_OM3_FD_188240 | JGI IMG/M metagenome (GOLD analysis project Ga0209040, IMG submission 188240) | Bog forest soil microbial communities from Calvert Island, British Columbia, Canada - ECP12_OM3 (SPAdes) (version 2) | ecosystem: Environmental > Aquatic > Freshwater > Wetlands > Bog ... | reverse complement strand
CGAACGGCGGACCACAACGCATGAGGGCGAACAGCTCGCCGGTCGCTCGGCCTCCACGAGCGGCACGTCAGAGCGGTGAAGGCGCTGCCAGAGGACGTAGAGGACCCGGGGGCTCTCGCCGGGCTCAAGGCTGAGCTAGCCCGGTGTGGGCATTTTGGCCTATTTGCTCTTGGGTGAGACCAATATCGGCCGCAACCGCGTCGAACGCATGAAAAGGGTCATGGCGGCGCTGCCCAATGTCGCCAGTACCCCCGGCTTTGACGCGCCAACGGTACGGCCCGAGATCCACGAGCGTCACCTTCCGCTGTTCAAGGTCGGCCAGTCGATTAGCGGCTTCGAATGCGTCGGCGGCAACCACGCGAGTCTCATGGCGGATTCGAACGCCGCGATCGACGCGATTGTGGCGGATATCGACAAGGCCGCCCATCACGTTCACTTACTCTTCTACGTTTGGATGCCGGATAACAACGGCCGGAAAATGGCTGAAGCACTTATGCGTGCGGTCGCCCGTGGGGTAACCTGCCGCGCGATGGTCGACGACCTCGGCTCGCATCTGCTTATCAAATCCAATCTGTGGACGGATATGGAGGCGGCTGGCGTGAAACTAGGCCGGGCGCTCAAGGTCGGCGATCCGCTCCTACGCATCTTCACGGGACGAATCGATCTTCGCAATCATCGCAAGATTATCGTCATCGACAACAGGATCACCTATTGCGGCAGTCAGAACTGCGCGGACCCCGAATTCCTCACCAAGGCGAAATACGCGCCCTGGGTGGACGCGGTTATGCGGTTCACCGGCCCGATCGTCCGTCAGAACCTGCACCTCTTTGCCGGCGACTGGATGGCATACAACAATGATGATATCCGCGAGGTTCTGGTTGAACCCATGGAGCCGCCGGAGCCCGGATTTCCCGCGCAGGTCGTGGCCAGCGGCCCGACCGGCCGCTACTCCGCGGCGTCCGAGATGTTCGAGACGCTGATGTACAGCGCGCGGCGCGAGCTCTTCATCACCACCCCCTACTACGTGCCGAACGATTCAATGCAGGCCGCCCTCTGCGCTGCCGCGAACCGGGGCGTCGACACGACGGTCATCTTCCCGGCCCGCAACGACGACTTTGCCGTAGCGGCAACCAGCCGGAGTTATTACGCCGATCTGCTCGCGGCCGGCGTGAAGATCCACGAATACGGCGCTGGGCTGCTGCACACCAAGTCGATGACCGTGGACGGGGAGATCACGCTGATCGGCTCCGCCAATATGGATCGCCGAAGCTTCGATCTGAACTACGAGAACAATATCCTGCTCTGCGATGCGGCCGCGACAGCGCATATGCGCGAACGGCAGGAGCAGTACCTCGCCAAGTGTCGGCGGATCACCGCTGAGGAGGTTGATGCCTGGAGCTGGCGGCGGCGGTTGTGGAACAACGCTGTCGCGATTGTCGGACCGGTGATTTGATAGCCGGCGAGGCGGCCAGAAAAGACGTCGCCGCCCGCGCAAGGGCTGTCTGATGAAGCGTGGGATGGAATGCGCCGTCGTCGGCGCGGGGGAGCTAGTGTGACCTCCGGGCGTCTCGCTTCGAGGATTATTTGGATTTGTTTGTCGGCCCTGGTCCTCGCGTCCGTGACGGCGTGGGCCGCGCTGGCGCTGTGGTTCCGGTTTCCGGGGCCGGAATGGGCGAAAGCCGCGGCCGCGGGCATCTTCGTCATCCTTGCCCTTGGCGCCCTGCTGGCGCTGTTGACGCGCAGTCGCTGGGTCGCGCTCTTGGTCTTTGCGCTGGCTTTCGGCGGAGTCGTCATCTGGTGGGGCTCGATTGAGCCGCCGGCCGACGGCGATTGGACCCCGGATGTCGCGCGGCAGACGACAGGGACGCTCGCCGGCGACATCCTGACGCTGTCCGACGTGCGCGATTTCGATTGGCGCAGCGACAACGACTTCAGCGAGCGATGGTCCAAGCACTCCTACGATCTTTCGAAGCTTAAGACGCTCGACCTATTCCTCCTCTATTGGGCCGGACCGCAAATGGCGCATCTCATCATGAGCTTCGGTTTCGACGGCGGGGAGAAGCTCGCCTGGTCGGTCGAGATCAGACGAGAGAAGAATAGCGAGTATTCGCCGGTGGCCGACGCCCTCAAGTCCCATGCGCTCGTCTATCTCGCCACAACCGAGCGCGACTCCGTCCGACTCCGGTCTAACGTGCGAGGCGAGGACGTGCGCCTTTACCGGCTGCGCGCGTCCCCTGAGGCGACGCGCATTCTGCTGCTCCAATATGCCTCCGAAGCGAACGCGCTGGCGGAGAAACCAGCCTTCTACAATTCGCTCACCACCAACTGCACGACGTCGGTCGCGAAGCTGATCAGAGCCGCAGGCGTCACCACGATCCCATTGAGCGAGCTGATGGCGCTGGCGCGGATCGACAAGCACGCGAGAGCCGCCGATCAATCGCCGGAGTTTTCCGGGCTTATCCGCGTCGACGTTCCTTCACCGCACGCCCAGACAGAGCAGTGACCCTGCTGTGAGGGAACCGCGCGGGCTTCCGTCGCTCGTCGAAGCCCAAAATGCGTCGGCGCGCCGGTCGCTGAGCGGTTACCCCGCTACAGCGTGACGAGGGTCAAATCGCGTCACAGTGGACGTTGTCGATCGAGGGCGTTGCTCGAACGCGCCGCGCTATTTGTCGATCGCCTCTAAGGTCTGCTCCATCGCCGACGACGGAATGCGAAACACGCCCGAATAGGGCTGACTCATCGATATGGCGCGGCGGACCAACGACGCCCTGGCGGCCGCGGTCGCACGTCATCCGACCCGCTTTCAGGCGCTGGCCACGTTGCCGGTGGCGATGCCGGAGGAGGCCGCCCTGGAGCTCGAGCGCTGCATCAGAGTGCTGGGCTTCAAGGGAACGATGCTGTGCGGGAGGGTCGGTGCCCGCAACCTCGACCATCCAACCCTGTCGCCCATCTTCCAAAGCGCGGAGGCGTTGGGCGCTCCGATCCTGCTGCATCCCCGGACGCCGGAGTTGGCCGTAAGGGCGGCTTATTATTCAGGCTTCACGCCGGAGGTCGACACAGCCTTCGCCACAGCCGGCCTCGGTTGGCACTATGATGCGGGCATCCAGTTTATTCGCCTCGTCCTCGCCGGCAAGTTCGACCACATGCCCGGCCTCCAAGTCATCCTGGGCCATTGGGGCGAGCTGGTGCTGTTCTACGCCGAGCGTCTTGCAGTGATGGACCGCGTATCTAAGCTGGCCCATCCCATCGCCCACTACCTGCGCAACAATCTCTACATCACCGCCAGCGGCATGTTCCTTCCGCATTACCTCGAACGTGCCGCAAGTGTGGTGGGCACGGATCACCTGCTCTTTTCCACTGACTTCCCTTACCAGTATCGACCCGGCGGCGACGCGAGGCGGTTCCTGGAGAGCTGCGGTCTCGCCGAATCCGAAAAGGCCGGATTTGCTCACGGGAACTGGCTGCGCCTAACCGGCGCGCATTGATCCAGCCACTGGTTGAGGTACGGACTGCCACGCGCCGAGCACACATAACGGCAACTATTGTCCTTCTTCATTTCCCGGCGGCACTTCCGCAAACTCCAGACATCCTCGTCGCGGAGCCTGGCGTCGCCTATGCGGCGCGTGCCGCCGCGAGCTTCGAGCCGAAAAGCAGCCACCATGTTCGTGTTTTGTCCGCCTATGCTACAAAAATGGGCCGTTCGTTAGTTCGGGCCAAGACGGTCACGATTGGCTCTTAGCACTAAACATCATATCATCGCTCAAAATGGATCTGTGGGGCAGGCTTGGAAATCTCTCGCGACGCGCTACCGTACCTCACAATCGAAACTGCGATTCGTGCGGCAACGGCGATGCAGACGTATGACGAAACCGATGAGTAGGATATGGAAGCTCGTCGAAAGCCACGGTATCGTTACAATGCAGTGTCACGAAAAGCGATACTGGACTCGATTGCTATTCATGACCTCGAAATTGCCGAACGTCTCATTGAAGAGTGCGAAATTGTTGCGACAATTCACTTCCATACTATTACATTTCAAGCAAATTTTCCTAATTTTGAAAGTGCTGATCGCCGCATAACTTTGATATTAGATCACTTAGGAAAGGCACTTGATTTGGTAAATTTTGATGGCGACGGCGAACTCACGGGGAGATTCTGGGGACACATACTTGCGGACGATTCGGGGGATGTTCCGCGTGAACGATGGGAGAAATTTTTAAGACTGAAACGGTCCGTTCATGCCGCGCATCATTTGCTGCGCCGAGCTTCCGAACGCGAAAATTTTGAATCAAAATGGAGAGAAGACAATTCTCTCTCCGTATTGGAGATCGAGTATGTAAAAGATCTCGCAGGTATATATTGGCATACTTTAAGAAGAAAACCCGGCCGATCCAAATCTACCATTGGTCCGTTTGTCAGATTTGCCTGGGCCGCCATGAATCCAATTTTAGGTGAGCGCATGCCGATGATCGATTCACTCAATGACAAGTGGGCGAGATTGAAACACGATGCTACTAAAACCAGCCTCAACGATTTGTCAGTTCTGCAATTTACGCGGCTCTATAGCAGATCCGGCATGTGACGCTCAGAATGCCGAGCGGGACCGATATCGAAAAGCGCGATCGCGCCCTGGTTGCGCTCGCGCTCATGACCGGGGCGCGAGATGACGCACTCGCATCGCTTCGTCTGAGGCACCTGGACCTCGACGCCGGCCTGATTCAGCAGGACGCGCGGGAGGTACGGACAAAGTTCTCGAAGACGTTTCCGACCTATTTCGTTCCAGTGGGAGACGACATTCGCGAGATTTTCGAGGGCTGGGTCAGGCACCTCAAGGACGTGTTGCTTTGGGGACCGGACGACCCGCTGTTCCCGAGGACGCGGGTGGTCAGCGGCGTCGATCGGCGGTTTGAAGTGAACGGCCTCGAGCGAGCGGGGTGGCAAACCTCGGCACCGATTCGGTCGATCTTCCGAAAGGCGTTTGAGGCGGCGGGCGTTCCCTACTTCAATCCGCATTCGTTTCGGCATGCGCTGACGCGCCACGGGCAGACGATTTGCGTCACGCTCGAGGATCACAAGGCGTTCAGCCAGAACCTCGGCCACTCGTCGATCAAGACCACCGAAATGCATTACGGGCAGATCCCGGCCGAACGGCAAGGTCAGTTGATCCGGGGGTTGGGCAAGAGGGGGACCGCGGACGCGGCGGCCGTGTCGCTTGCGCGCGAGCTGCTCGAAAGGCTGGGCGGCGTTCAGAAGTGAGGGGCTGTCGTCGACGGTTGGCTCGAACTCAGATGGCGACCCGCTCGACCTCGTCGAGAGTGATCTTGTCGCCCCTGCGATCGTAAAGTTGCGTCGTGCGCGTCGAGGCGTGGTTCGCCATCGCGTCGGCCTTTTCGAGCGTGCCGCCATTCTTGAGGTAGGCGGTGATCCCGGTCGCTCGGAACGTGTGGTTGCAGATCTTGGTCTCGATGCCCGCCGCAGCCGCTCGCCGGCGGATCATTGCATACGCGCGTTCGCCTGGGGAAGAGGGGTCGCGGTCAGCTGATCGGTGCCTCGGCTGATCGTCCGAAACAAAGGCGCTCGCGAGCCCGCAAGCGTCGATATAGGAGTGGAGGTAAGTCTCGAGGTTGTGGTGGCAGGGTATTTCGTGGCGCTTACCGCCCTTCTCGTGCAAGCGAACCCAAAGCCGGCGGTTCTGTACATAGACGTCCTCGACCTTCATCGCGAGCGCCGCCCCGATGCGCGCGAACGAATAGACCATGAGGCCGATCAAAGCGCGGTCGCGAAGGCCGATGGGCGTCGACACGTCGATCGCGTCGAGCAAGGCGCGCGCTTCCGAAGGATCAAGCACCGGCGTCTTCCCGCGCTTCACGCCGAGGGGCCACGGCGGCCATGCTGTAGCCGCGAAAGTTACCCATCATCAGTTTCCCGTCTGCCATTTTCCGAGGCGTGGCGACATAGTGGCGACATTAGCGCGACCGACCATCTGAAGGTTGGCGCAGGAATCCAATAATCTCTGTACTATCATATATTTATATTGGAGCGGGTGAAGGGAATCGAACCCTCGTATTCAGCTTGGAAGGCTGCTGCTCTACCATTGAGCTACACCCGCGCGCCGGATTTCCTCGCCTTGGAGGCGAACGGAATTGCGCTTTCAACGCCGTTTCATGACAATGCCGCGCGGCGATGTCAATGCGGCCCGGACCGCGGCGCGCCCTTCGCGGAACGCAAGGATGCGCCGCGTCCGGAAGCGACTCTTTCGTTGGCCCGGGGCCAACCCACGGCCCGTTCTACGCTCCGAACTCGGCCAATTTCGGCGCAGTAGGCTCGTCGGACGACGTACTCAGCCAGACTTTGACCACCGTGCCGGGACGAACGTATACGATTAGCTTTGAATTGGCGCACGACAGCACGAACAGCGAGAATGATTTCTCCGCCTGGTGGGGTACCACCAATCTTCTAAATCTGGTTAACACCTCAGCATTCGGCTATACTTTGGAGACGTTCACGGCGACCGCGACGGGCACGTTCACCGTCCTCCAATTTGATGGTCGGGAGGTTCCGGCTTGGTATGACTTGGACAATGTCTCCGTGACATCGTCGATTCCGGAAGCGTCCACCTGGGCGATGATGCTGGCGGGCTTCGCGGGCCTCGGCTTCGTCGTCTTCCGCGCCCGCCGCACCTCGATCGCCGCCGTCTGAGCTGAAGCTGGCTCGAGTCTTTGGAAGCCGCCCGTTCTCGGGCGGCTTCTTTTTTGCGGCTCGGTCTCCCGACGGATTTCGGTCGGCCGTCGGCTAAGCGACACTTGGTTCTGATAATCGGAAAACCATACTAGCGTCGCTCTCAACGTTTAGCGACGCGGCTCCGAAACGCGGAAGCGAAGCCCAAGCCCCCGCCGCCTCCCCTCCGCCCGCGCCCGCCCTTGCTGACGCGCGCGGGACTTGCGACAATGCCGACTTTCGCGCGGGGCCGCTAGCGCCCCCGACCTTTAAAAGGCGCTCCATGCCTCCCTATCGCTCCCGCACCACCACGCATGGCCGCAACATGGCCGGCGCCCGCGGCCTCTGGCGCGCGACCGGCATGAAGGACGGCGACTTCGGTAAGCCGATCATCGCGGTCGCCAATTCCTTCACCCAGTTCGTGCCGGGCCACGTCCATCTCAAGGACTTGGGCCAGCTGGTCGCGCGCGAGATCGAGGCCGCGGGCGGCGTCGCCAAGGAGTTCAACACCATTGCGGTCGACGACGGCATCGCGATGGGCCATGACGGCATGCTCTATTCGCTGCCCTCGCGCGAGGTGATCGCCGACAGCGTCGAATATATGGCCAACGCCCATTGCGCCGACGCGCTCGTCTGCATCTCGAACTGCGACAAGATCACGCCGGGCATGCTGATGGCGTCGCTTCGCCTCAACATCCCCTCGGTCTTCGTTTCCGGCGGGCCGATGGAGGCGGGCAAGGTCAAGGTCTCCGCAGGCGTCAAGAAAGTCGACCTCATCGACGCGATGGTCGCCGCCGCCGACTCGAAGGTCAGCGACGCCGACGTCGCGGTGATCGAGCGCTCGGCCTGCCCGACCTGCGGCTCGTGCTCTGGCATGTTCACCGCCAATTCGATGAACTGCCTCACCGAAGCGCTCGGCCTCTCGCTGCCAGGCAACGGCACAGTGCTCGCGACCCATGCCGACCGCTGGCGGCTCTTCGTCGAAGCGGGGCATCTCATCGTCGATCTCGCTCGCCGCTACTATGAAGAGAACGACGCCAGCATCCTGCCGCGCTCTATTGCGAGCTTTGCGGCGTTCGAGAACGCGATGACGCTCGACATTTCGATGGGCGGTTCGACCAACACGGTGCTGCATCTGCTCGCGGCCGCGCACGAGGCCGAGATCGATTTCACCATGGACGACATCGACCGGCTGTCGCGGCGCGTGCCCGTCCTCTGCAAGGTCGCGCCTTCGGTTCCCGACGTGCATATAGAGGACGTCCATCGCGCCGGCGGCATCATGGGAATCCTCGGCGAACTCGACCGCGCCGGGCTCCTCAACCGCGACGTGAGGTTGGTTCACGCCGAGTCGCTCGAACATGCGCTCTCGCGTCACGACATCATGCGCACGTCGAGCAAAGCTGCGCGCGAATTCTTCTCCGCAGCGCCCGGCGGCGTGCCGACCCAGGTCGCCTTCAGCCAGTCGGCGCGTTTCGAGTCGCTCGACGACGACCGCACCAAGGGAGTCATCCGCGACGCCGAACACGCTTTCTCCAGGGACGGCGGCCTTGCTGTGCTCACGGGCAACATCGCGCTCGACGGCTCGATCGTGAAGACTGCCGGCGTTGACGCGAGCGTGCTCAAGTTCTCGGGTCCAGCGCGCGTCTTCGAGAGCCAGGATGACGCGGTGCAGGGCATTCTCAGCGGCGCGGTCGTCGCCGGAGACGTTGTCGTCATCCGCTACGAAGGCCCGCGCGGCGGCCCCGGCATGCAGGAGATGCTCTATCCGACGAGCTATCTGAAGTCGCGCGGTCTCGGCAAGGTCTGCGCGCTCGTCACCGACGGACGCTTCTCGGGCGGGACCTCGGGGCTCTCCATCGGCCATGTGTCGCCGGAAGCGGAAGAAGGCGGCGCCATCGCTCTCATCGAGGACGGCGACCGGATCGAGATCGATATTCCGGCCCGCACGATCAACGCGGTCGTCGACGACGCGACGCTGACGACGCGCCGCGCGGCGATGCAGGCGAAAGGCAAGGACGCCTGGAAGCCCGCCAGGCCCCGCCCGCGCAAAGTGTCGAAAGCCCTGCGCGCCTACGCCGTCTTCGCCACGAGCGCGTCGAGAGGCGCGGTGCGCGAGGTTCGTTAAAGCAAGCGAAAATGCTCAAGGCGCTCAGCGCCCGCTCCCTCGCCTCGCGCCTGTTCCTGTCGGCGGCGTTCTGGAGCACGCTCATTCTAGCGCTCGCCGGGCTGGGCTTGAGCGCGCTCAACGCCCGCTGGACGGAAGCCAATTTCGACGACCAACTCGGGGTCTATCTGAAGGCGCTGGTCGCCAATGTCGCGATCCCGAGCGACGAAGCAAAGGGCGCCCCTCCCGCTGCGGTCGCCCCGCAGTTCGAGCTCGCCTTCTCCGGCTGGTACTGGCAGATCACCCGCCTCGACGCCAATCCGCCGGAAATCCGGGCGTCGAAGTCGCTGTTCGCCACTCAGCTTCCCCGTCTCGTCGCCGTCAACCCGGATCATGGCGAGATCTTAAGCGGCTACGCCATCGGGCCGGGCGGGCACGAGCTCAGAATGATCGAACGCGAGATCGACGCCGGCGACGAGGGACGCTATCTCGTCCAGGTCGCCGCCAACGCCGACGTGATCGAGGCGCAGGAGCGAAGCTTCCAGTGGGCGCTCGCCGCGACGTTTCTCGCGCTAGCCCTGGCGCTGATCGGCTCGACGGCGCTCGCGGTCCGTTTCGGCCTCAGGCCGCTGCGTGTGCTGCAGGAGGGCGTCGCGTCGATCCGCCGCGGGGAGACGGAACGGATCGCCGGGGAGTTTCCCGAGGACGTCGCGCCGCTTGCGACCGAAGTGAACCAGCTGCTTGACGCCAACCGGCAGATCGTCGAGCGCGCGCGCACCCAGGTCGGCAACCTCGCTCACGCGCTGAAGACGCCCCTCAGCGTGCTCGTGAACGAAGCCGACTCGCGAAGTCCGAGCCTGCCGGAGAAGGTGCGTGAGCAGACCGCGATCATGCGCCGACAGGTGACGTTCTATCTCGACCGCGCGCGCGCCGCGGCGCGCGCCAGAACGATCGGCGTCGTCACCGAGGTGAAGCCCGTCGTCGAGGGGCTGGTGCGCACGTTCGAGAAACTCCACGCCGAACGCGGGCTTACTTTCTCCGTCGACCTGCCGGACGGACTGAGGTTCCGCGGAGAGGTCCAGGATCTGACCGATCTCATCGGCAATCTGCTTGACAATGCGGGGAAATGGGCGCGCGAACGCGTCACGATTCGCGCGTGGCGGGAGGCCGGCCCGAGGGACGCCGCGGCTTTTCTCATCGCCGAGATTGACGATGACGGCCCGGGCCTCGACGAGAGCGCGCGCGCCGAGGCGCTGGAGCGGGGCAAACGGCTCGACGAATCGCGGCCGGGCTCCGGTCTCGGCCTTTCCATTGTCGTCGAGCTCGCGGCAATTTATGGAGGTTCGCTACGGCTGGACGAGAGTCCGCTCGGGGGCTTACGCGCAATTCTGCGGCTGCCGAGCGCATGAGGCGTCGCGCCTGCCCTTGTTTGGAGTTGGTCAATGAGGCGGGGCTTCATCGGGATATTGGCGTTCGTCGCGCCGGGCCTCGCCGGCTGTTCCGGGCTGGGGATGAGCGGCGGACCGCCGACGCCAGCGCCGATCGCGGCGGCGCCGGCGGCTCCGGCCGCGCCCGCGGTTCCGACCGGCGCGGCGCTGGGCGGCGTTCTCGGCGGCCCGGTCGGCGCGTCGCTCACCGAGGCCGACCGGCAGGCGGCATGGGAGGCGCAAGTTGCCGCGCTCGATTCAGGGCAGCGACGATCGTGGCGCGGCGCGCATGGGGTATTCGGCTTTGTCGAACCCGGCGCCGAGACCGGCGGAGGCTGCCGCGCCTATTCGCAAACCATCTACGTGGCGGGGCGGCCGAACCGCGGCCAGGGCGTCGGCTGCAAGCAGCCGGACGGCAGCTGGAAGATGACGAGCTAGACTTTTGA
>Ga0209040_10004357_pt1 | contig 10696 bp, 9 predicted proteins | sample BogFormECP12_OM3_FD_188240 | JGI IMG/M metagenome (GOLD analysis project Ga0209040, IMG submission 188240) | Bog forest soil microbial communities from Calvert Island, British Columbia, Canada - ECP12_OM3 (SPAdes) (version 2) | ecosystem: Environmental > Aquatic > Freshwater > Wetlands > Bog ... | reverse complement strand
TATCCAGATGCGCGGCGATGCTGCAGCTGCCGCTGCCGATTCCGCGGCGCTCGGCGAAATTCTTGACGAGTGGTTGCAAGCGAACCCCCCTCCCGAGCTGGGATCGCGACAATGCCCGGTCTGCGAGTTTTGGAAGAAACTTCAGCGTGTTGTTCCTCGCATCCAGGCCGACGTAGCAGCGGCCGAGGGCGAGGGCCGGCTGGACGAAGCCATTGAGGGTTATCGCAAGCTGCTCACTCCGCGCGAGACGACGAACGAAGCGGCGGAAGCGCCAGCGCAACAGTTGGAGCGCAAACTGGAGGAACAGCGCGACCGCAGCTATATCCTCTATCGCTTGGCGCTGGCGCTGGAGAAGCGCGGCAGCGATGCTGACCTCGCCGAGGCTTCGCAACATCTCGACGAGGCTAAAGATACCTTCGAGGCGGTGCATCATCAGGACCCCGCTAACTGGTGGTGGCCGCTAGTGTGCCAGTGGATCGACCGGGGGCGCGGGCAGACCTTTATGAAGCACCAAAAATATCATGATGCGGCGATGGCCTTCGCCGATGCGGTGGCGCGCGATAAGGAGCTGGTTGAGTTCGAGGACAGCCCACGCGCAGAGGCGGATCTCGATCGCGACAAGACAGCATTGGCGAAGGCCGAACAAGCAAGGTGACGGATATTGTCGCGCAACAGCGGCTACGCTTGCCACAGCCGTGCCGTGCGGTCGACGGACGCGACGGCAATGCACTCGCCGTCGTGGCTGAACGCGACCCTCGCGATCGTGCCCGTAAGCCCTTCGAGCGTGGCAAGCAGGGCACCGCTGGCGGCCTCCCACAGCCCCGCGGTGTTGTTGGCTGAGATCGTCGGCAACTCCACCCCCTGGAGTCGAACTCGGCGCTCACAACTACGGCTTGATGCCCGGCCGCGCAGCCGCTGCGCGGTCCCTCGCCCGCGACAGGTAGTCGAGGGCGTCTTCGTCGATGTCAGACTGCATGATTTGTTCCCCGCGGTTATCAAGGTTCGGCAACAGTGAGGCGCAGAGGATTATTCGTCATTGCGAGAGAAGCGAAGCAATCTATTCAAGGTCATACCAATGAGATTGCTTCGTCCCCCGGGAAGCCCCGCAGGGCGGCCGTTCGGGGGTCCTCGCAATGACAAAGCGCGTCTCTCGCTGCCTCTGTGGTGAGCTTATCTTCGATGCCGATGCCGATGGCGAGCAAACGACAGTCTTCGCCGTGGCGGCCGACAACCATCAGCCCCACCGGCACCGTGTCCGGTGGCTCGATCGGCAAACTCAGCGCGCAGCGATCAAATCGCGGCTCGTGGTGCGGCCTGCGGCGAGATCGGCCGCGAGGCTCGTCAGGGTGGGCCTTGGTCGAAGCGCAAAATCGGTCATCGGCGATCCTTTTCCCGGTGTTCGTCATCCCCGCGAAAGCGCAGGGCTGTCCGGGGAAACTCCTGCAGCGACAAAGCGAGAAAAATCGCCTCCTGAATTTCGTCTTGGCCGGGCTCGTCCCGGCCATCCACGCCTTGGGTCGCTCGAAACAAGACGTGGATATGCGGGTCAAGCCCGTGATCGTTTTCCGCGAGTCGACGTCGGAGCCGGGCAAGAAGCCCGGTGCCTACGCGCTTACCCCGCTCGGCAGCCGCCCGCCGCGGCCGCGCGGCAGGGTGTGGAGTTTCAACTCGACCGGGTTGCCGAGCCAGATCGCAAAACTGCTATGGTCCTCCACCGCGTCCTCGGTCAGCGGGTGGACCAGTACGTCGAGCCCGTCGCGGTTCAGCATCAGATAAGGCACGACATGCTCAAACTGTTCGGGCTTGAAAATGACCAGAACATTGGCGATCGGGTGCGGCCCGACCGGCGTGTCGCGGAAGCCGTCGATCTCGACCGGGAACTTCTCGCCGAGCGCGGCGCACACGCGCTCGGCGACGGCGCGCGTCCTTGTCGGGTCGTAATAGATGTGGGCGTGAAAGCCCAGGTTGGCGACGGATTGCGCAGTCTTCTCGATCATCGGGCGTGCTCCCTACAGGCTGGCAACGGCTTGCGGCATCTTTGCACAGCGGTACCCGCAAGTCGATTCAGCCCGCGAAACCGTTACTGATGGAAATCTGACGCCTGTTGCCCAAGCTAAGATCGGCTCGGCTGTCGCGAGTCCGAATGACGGGTTCGCTCCGAAAGCGGACGCCACGATACCCGCTATTAGAGGGCGGGGAAGAAGCGCTTTTGCGGTTCTGAGGTCGGCGGTGTCGAAGCCCTCGGTGAACCGGTCGTAGACCGGCTGGAGGAGCGCGAAGGCATCAGCGGAACGGCCCTAGTCGCGCAGCATCTGGGCAGCTCGATCGGGTGACCGTCAGCGAGGAGTTGGCGGCGGTGCGGCGATACCCGGAACCGACCGAACGCGACGCCCGCCGGTGCGTCGGCGGCGGGATGCATCGCTTGTGATTATAGGCCCGGTTGAGGAAATTTGAGTTTTTTTGAGGGACCGGTCAACACCCGGCGTACCAGCCGGCGACATGTTGAACCCTTTTGACATCTATTCGGCGGTTGCCCAAAGGCTCATCAAGTGTTGCTGCTTAGCTTTAACGGTTACGATACAACCTGCCCCAGAAGGCGATCGATATCCATGGCCAGAGACAGCTCAGAGGAATAATCGGGCGCGGCACACGGGCACACTTGGCACACCGATTTCGCCGATCGCTCCCGAAACCTTTGGCGAGCATTGCTGGAAGCACAAATTCAACCGCTGTAATCGGCTTGGCTTGTACCTTCGGTCGGATGCCGGGCCGGTAATCTGAGCCCGCAATTCTCAAAGCAGAGGACTAGCGGGCTCGGGAACCTCACCCGTGGGCTGCTGCGTATTCCCCCGGAACCATCAGCCCGTTTGAGGGTCCCCGCAACGGTGCTACTATGTGCTTGGCAGTCATCTAGTCAGGAGCGCCTGGCGATGGTCACGATCACAGTCAACGGCACGCAACACCAGCTCGATATCGAACCCGATACGCCGCTCCTCTGGGCCTTGCGCGATGTCGTGGGCCTCACCGGAACGAAGTACGGCTGCGGCATCGCGCAATGCGGCGCCTGCACGGTCCACATCAACGGGCAGCCCATGCGGTCCTGCTCGGTGCCGATCGCGAGCGTCGACGGCGCTAGCATCACTACCATCGAGGGGCTGTCGCCCGATGGCAAGCATCCGGTGCAGCAGGCGTGGATCGCCGAGGACGTGCCGCAATGCGGCTATTGCCAGTCCGGGCAGATCATGGCGGTGGCGGCGTTCCTCAAGGACCGTCCGTCGCCGACCGATGCCGACATCGACGCCAACATCACGAACATCTGCCGCTGCGGCACCTATGAGCGCATGCGCCGGGCCATCCATCGTGCCGCCGACCTGATGAAAGCCTGAGCGGAGGACCGGCCATGGACGGAAACGCAACCATCACCCGCCGCCAATTCATCGTCACTGCCGCCACCGCCGCGGGTGGCCTCGCTATCGGCCTCGCCACCGGCCCGAGCGCATTTGCGGCCACGGCCGGGGCGCAGCCCTGGAGCAGCGAGGACGGCCACAACCCGCATGACCTCGACGCCTTCATCGCGATCGAGCCCGACGATTCCGTGCTCATTCGCTATGTGCGCTCGGAGATGGGGCAGGGCAGCATGACCGCGCTTCCCATGATCGTCACAGAAGAGCTGCAATGCGACTGGTCGAAGGTGCGCGTCGAATACGCCTCGGCCAACCGCAGCGTCCGCGAGAACAAGGTCTATGGCGACATGTCCTCGTACGGCAGCCACTCGGTCAAGTTGTCGCGCGAGAAGATGCAGCAGGTGGGGGCGAGCGCGCGCGAGCGGCTCATTGCCGCCGCCGCGGCGCGTTGGGGCGTGCAGCCGCAGGACTGCACCGCCGCCAACAGCATCGTGGCGCATACCGCGACGGGGCGCACGTTCCGCTACGGCGAGCTTGCCGGCGACGCAGCGAAGATCACGCTTGCCAAAGAGCCGGCGATCAAGACGCCCGACCAATATACGTTCATCGGCAAGCCGATGCCGCGCATCGACGTGCCGCCCAAAACCAACGGGTCGGCCAAATTCGCGATCGACACGCAGCTCCCGGACCTGGTGTTCGCTGCGATCAACGCCTGCCCGGTGCCGGGCGGCCAGCTCAAGAGCGTCGATGATTCGCCGCTCGCGGCCATGCCGGGCGTCCTCCAGGTGGTGCGCCTGCCGGACGCGGTGGCGGTGGTCGCGACGGGAAGCTTCTGGCGCGCCAAGCAGGCACTCGCGAAGCTTCATCCCGAATGGGACGTAGGCGACGCCGGCACCACCGGCAGTGCACAATTCTCGCGCGAATATCACGCGGCACTTGACGGCCCGGCCGAGGTCGCGCGCAACAACGGCAACGTCGACGAGGCCTTCCCCAAGGCGGCGAAGACGCTCGAGGCGGTCTATGAAACGCCTTATCTCGCGCACGCGGCGATGGAGCCGATGAACGCGACGGTGCACTTCCAGCCCGACCGGCTTGATATCTGGATCGGCACGCAAGCGGCCGACCAAACAATCGAGAATGCGGCGCGCGTGTCCGGTTTAAACGCCGAGCAAATCTATATCCACAACTGCTTCATCGGCGGCGCATTCGGCCGCAAGAGCCAGAATGATGAAATGGCGCAGGCGATCGCGATTGCAAAGGCAGTGCAACGCCCGGTGAAGCTCATCTGGACGCGCGAGGAGGACATGCGCCGCGACCGCTTCCGGCCGCAGGCGGTGACGCGCTTCAAGGCCGGTCTCGACGCCAACGGCATGCCGGTTGCCTGGTCGATGCGCAGCGTCATCGGGTCGATTTTTGCCTCGCTCGGGATGCATAGGCCCGGCCTCAAGGGTCCTGAGCCCATGGCGGTCGCGGGCCTTGCCAACAATGCCTACAACGTCCCGAACATGCGCGTCGATGCCGTCCTTAAAAACACGCACTTGCCGGTGATGTTTTGGCGCGCGCCCGGAGAAAACCAGAACATCTTCGCGCTCGAGAGCTTCGTCGACGAGATCGCCGCGGTAAGCGGTCAGGATCCCTACCAGTTCCGGCGCAAGCTGCTGGAGGGCAAGCTCGACTGGCTCAAGGTGCTCGACACCGTCGCTGAGAAGAGCGACTGGGGCAAGCCGCTGCCGAAAGGCAAGGGGCGCGGCATCGCCATCTGCGACAACATGGGAAGCCTCTGCGCCCATGTCGCGGAGATCACCGTCTCGACCGAGGGCGAGCTCAAGGTAGATCGCGTCACGGTCGCCGTCGATCCGCACTATGTCGTGAACCCGCTCACCATCGCCGAGCAGATGGAAGGCGGCACGATCTTCGGGCTCAGCGCCGCGCTTTATGGAAAGATCACCGTGAAGAACGGCGTGCCGGAGCAGGGCAATTTCGACACCTACCGCATGGTGCGCTTCGCCCAGGCGCCGAAGATCGACGTCTACATCGTGCCGAGCGGCGGCCCCGCCTGGGGCGGCGCGGGCGAAGCCTCGACGCCGCCGATCATGGCCGCGGTGGCGAACGCGATCTTCGCCGTCACCGGCAAGCGCATCCGCAGCCTGCCGATCATGGATCACGACCTGTCGGCGGGCTCGGCCTGATTTGCGGCGGATCAAGCGTCTCGCCGTAGCCCTGTTCGTGCTGGGCGCGGCCCCGCCGGCACATGCGCAGGGGGCCGCAGCGGCCGAGAGCAAAGGCGAATATGTGGCGCGCGCCGGCGATTGCGTCGCTTGCCATTCCGTGCCCGGCGGCAAGGCGTTCGCGGGCGGTCTCAAGATGGGGACGCCGCTCGGCGCCATCTATTCGACCAACATCACGCCCGATCCCGACACCGGGATCGGCAACTACACATTCGAGGATTTCGACCGCGCCGTGCGGAAGGGCCTCGCCAAGGACGGGCACCGGCTCTATCCCGCCATGCCGTACCCGTCCTATGCCAAGATCACCGACGACGACATGCACGCGCTCTACGACTTCTTCATGAAGGAGGTGCCGCCGGTCAAACAAGCGAACAAGCCGAGCGAGATCCCGGGCTATTTGAGCTTCCGCTGGCCGCTCGCCATCTGGGACGCGGTGTTCACGGAGGGTGGCGCCTACGTTCCAAGCAAGGAGCATGACGCGGCCTGGAACCGGGGTGCCTATCTCGTCGAAGGGCTGGGTCATTGCGGCGCCTGCCACACGCCGCGCGGCTGGGCGTTTCAGGAGAAGGCGCTCGACGATGGCAGCAGCACTTATCTCAAAGGCGCAGAGCTCGACGCCTGGTTTGCGCCCAACCTGCGCGGCGATCAACTCACCGGTCTTGGCGTGTGGTCGCAAGGCGATCTCGCAGCCTTCCTCAGGACCGGCCACAACGACAGAGCCGTCGCCTTCGGTTCAATGCTCGACGTCGTCAATAACAGCACTCCCTATTTGAGCGCCGACGATGTGAACGCGATGGCCGCGTACCTGAAATCGCTGCCCGCGACCGCGCAGCAGACGTCCTTCAACTATGACGACGCGACCACGAAGGCTCTGCTCGGCGGCAAGCAAGAAGAGCCGGGCGCGACGCTCTTTCTCGGCAACTGCGTCTCCTGCCACGGCGCCGACGGCAAGGGCCGGGCCCCGTATATCCCGCCGCTCGCCGGCAATCCGGTCGTGCTCGACGGCGATCCGTCGTCGCTCATCAATCTTGTGCTGAACGGCGCCGAGCCGCTCGTCGTGAAGGGCACGCCGGATGCCTACCGCATGCCGCCATACCGCGTGCAGCTCACCGACGACGAGATCGCCCAGGTGTTGACTTTCGTGCGCTCCGCCTGGGGCAACGGCGCCGCGTCGGTGACCGCCGACCAGGTCAAGGCGCTGCGCCCGGTCACCGATCCCAGCAGCGACCGGGTCATTATCCTCAAGATGCGCTGACGCAGACATACGGAGGAGCGTCGCACGACGAGCGGTCTCGGGTCCCTCTCCCACCTGCTTCCCTGCTTCCGTAGCGCTTCCGCGGCAGATGCGTTCAACGCAAAAGCCCGTCACGAGCGGACGGGCTTTTTCTTTAGGATACAAAGACATAAGGTTGGTTGCGGGGGCCTGCAACCAATTTCATCTACTCTTTGCAGCGCGAGGGCTCAACCCATTGCCAAACCAAGGTTTTTGAGCGTTTCGCGAACGAAGCGGCGTCAGGCATAAAGCGAAGAATTCCCGGTTGTCGGTGGTCTCCGGACCAAGCGAGCCTCGGCCCGAATGAAGCGGCGTTGATATTATTGAAGCGCCTGAAGATCGCCGGCAGCCTCTGCGCTGCTTTTGGAAAGATCATCGCTGAGTAGTTCCCGAGCCTATCGCCGGCACAATTCCTGCCGCAGGATTTGCCTACTGCGAACTCCGCGAGCGTGGCGATCCCGCGCGCGCAAGCGCTGATGCGGCCCATTGGACAAAGCGCCTGAATTTCGCATTGGAACCGGTTGTTACCGGGCATCGATCGCGGTCATCTTCCGCGGAACCACTCCCTTCGCCGGTTAGTTAGGACTGCTTATGGCTTACGCTCACGCCCACGACGCATTACCAATCGTGCCGCCTGCCCCGATCAAGGCGGGCGCCATCTACACTTGCCCGATGCATCCGCAAATCCGTCAGGCGGGGCCGGGCAATTGCCCTATCTGCGGCATGACACTGGAGCCGGTCAAGGCAACGGGAGCTGTCGGCGAGAACCACGAACTCGCCGACATGACCCGGCGGTTCTGGGGCGCGCTAGTTCTAGCGTTGCCGGTCTTTGTCTTGGAAATGGGGGGCCACATCCCCGCCCTTGGCCTGAGTCATCTCGTTGCACCGCGCATCTCGACCTGGATTCAATTCGCTCTGTCCACGCCTGTCGTCTTGTGGGCGGGATGGCCATTCTTCCAACGCGCGTGGGCGTCGATCGTGCATCGCAGCCTGAACATGTTCAGCCTGATCGCTCTGGGGACAGGCGCCGCTTACCTCTACAGCCTCTTTGCAACCTTTGCGCCGGACTGGTTCCCCGCCGGCTTCCACGAGATGGGCGGCACGGTCCCGGTTTACTTCGAAGCCGCCGCCGTGATCACCGTTCTCGTATTGCTGGGCCAAGTGTTGGAATTGCGCGCCCGCGAGCAAACCGGCGGTGCGATCCGCGCTTTGCTCAAACTGGCGCCCAAAACAGCGTACCGCTTGAAGGATGGCGGCGAGGATGAGCAGGTAGCGCTTGAACTGGTTCAGGTCGGCGATCGTCTCCGTGTCAGGCCCGGGGATGGCGTGCCGGTTGATGGCGAATTGCTTGAGGGCAAGAGCGCCGTCGACGAGTCGATGGTCACCGGCGAGTCGATGTCCGCCGCCAAGAAGCCCGGCGACAAGCTCATCGGAGGGACGGTGAACGGGACCGGCTCTCTCGTCATGCGCGCCGATAAGGTAGGCGCGGATACCATGCTCGCGCGCATCGTGACGATGGTCGGCGAGGCGCAGCGGAGCCGGGCACCGATTCAGCGCATGGCCGACACGGTGTCAGGCTACTTTGTCCCGGCCGTGCTTGGCGTGGCCGTCATGGCGTTCGTCGCGTGGGCCGTCTGGGGTCCCGCTCCCGCATTGTCCTACGCGCTGATAGCGGCGGTCTCCGTCCTTATCATCGCTTGCCCCTGCGCGCTCGGTCTGGCCACGCCGATGTCGATCGGTGTGGGCGTCGGCAAAGGCGCCGGTGCCGGCGTCCTGATCAAGTCAGCCGAAGCCCTTGAGCGCATGGAGAAGGTAAACACGCTGGTCGTCGATAAAACCGGCACGCTCACGGAGGGCAAGCCCAAGGTGATCGCCATCGTTCCGGCGGCGGGACTGTCGGAATCAGAGATTCTTCCACTGGCAGCCAGTCTTGAGCGGTCCAGCGAACACCCTCTCGCCGCGGCCATCGTCGCGGCCGCAAAAGATCGCAAGGCTTCGGTTCAGGACGCAACGGACTTCGCCTCCATCACAGGCAAGGGTGTTACCGGAAAGATCGGCGGCAGGTCGGTGGCATTGGGGAATGCAAAGCTGATGGCGGACCTCGGCATCGCGCTCGGCGATCTCGAACACAAGGCAGACGAGCTTCGCGGCGACGGGGCGACCGCCCTGTTTCTCGCGATAGACGGCAAGCCGGGCGGCGTCATCGCCGTTGCCGATCCGATCAAATCAACGACGCGGGCGGCCCTCGATAGCCTGCGGAAGGACGGCATACGGATCGTAATGCTGACCGGCGACAACAAGACGACAGCCGAAGCGGTCGCCCGCAACCTCGGCATCAAGGAAGTCGAAGCCGACGTTCTGCCGCAGGACAAGAACCGGATCGTCAAGAAACTCACGGCCGAAGGACGCATTGTCGCGATGGCCGGCGACGGAGTGAACGATGCCCCGGCTTTGGCCGAGGCCGCTGTCGGCATCGCCATGGGAACGGGGACCGAAGTCGCGATCCAGAGCGCCGGGATTACTCTGGTGAAAGGTGATCTTGCAGGCATCGCACGGGCCATCGTCCTGAGCCGCGCGACAATGCGTAATATCCGCCAAAATCTGATATTCGCATTCGCCTATAACGCCATCGGCATCCCGATTGCCGCGGGCGTCCTCTACCCGGCCTTCGGCCTTCTTCTCAGTCCGATCGTTGCTGCGCTCGCGATGTCGCTCAGCTCTGTGTCAGTGATCGTGAACGCGCTGCGCTTGCGCACGCTAAAGCTCCAGGGGGACACTTGAAGCGCCAGCTCGTGCAGCATGTCAAGCGAACGGGCGGCCCAAGATGGACTATGTGAAATTTATCTATAGGCCGCTGGCGGCACGCGCTGCACGTCAGGCCGTGATCGGTAGAATTCGCGCGCGCCGGTCACCGGAGCGCGGTCGCTTTACTCGCGCCAACGTGGACGACGTCCTAGCGAATGCTTGGCTCCACTACGCCGAGCGCGCAGGGAAGCTGCGCTCGGAGCCGACAGTCGGGAGTAGGATGAATGTGCGGTTGGCCTGTTTCACGATGTCATTCTTTGATGCTCTTTTGGCCAGCGGTGTCGAACGGGAATATGCGATCGAACTCGTCGCCGATGCGGTCTGGAGGGTCTACCGGCTCTGGTCAACCATCGCCTTGGGGCTGACTCGCCTGACGCCCGGTAAGGCAACTGCGCTCGCCTTCGCCGTTACCAACGACGGTGACCACCAAGGTTGCGTTTCCTTGAGCTTTCCGTTCAATGCTCCCGGGTACCTCATTGAACCCGTCGCCGCCGACATTGGAACTTCGTTCGATGTCGTCAGGTGCCCGGTCGCGGATTATTTTCGTGGACAGGGGGCCATCGATCTCTGTTCCGCGTCCTGGTGCAACCTGGACTATGCGCTTGCCGAGTTGACCAACGAGAAGCTCGTTCGCACGAAGACGCTTGTTCGTGGCGATGACGGATGTGACTTTCGGCTAAATAAGAAATAGTCGGCATCCCGCGCGCGTGCAAACCAAGCTGTTGGTTGCGAGGTGATTTGAACCCACCGCATAAGTAACTGATTTGATTGGGGCGTGATCCAGCATCAGATGCGAAAGTGTCGTAGTGCATTGAGATTACGTGTCTTTTGTCGAGGGGTTGGTTGCGGGGGGAGGATTTGAACCTCCGACCTTCAGGTTATGAGCCTGAATATGCGAGGCGCGCCATCGCGAATCCCCGAACTTCCACGTAGAAGCGATAACCGGCTTCTGCCTTCGCTTTCGCGTGTAACGCCATCTGCAGCTT
>Ga0209040_10004356_pt1 | contig 10700 bp, 7 predicted proteins | sample BogFormECP12_OM3_FD_188240 | JGI IMG/M metagenome (GOLD analysis project Ga0209040, IMG submission 188240) | Bog forest soil microbial communities from Calvert Island, British Columbia, Canada - ECP12_OM3 (SPAdes) (version 2) | ecosystem: Environmental > Aquatic > Freshwater > Wetlands > Bog ... | reverse complement strand
AACAGGCTCAGGTAATCGGCACCTTCTCCACCCCGTTCGCCGCCCAGTACGACGCTGAGCGATATCCCGATCAACACTCCGGCGAAATTCCGAATCTCGAAGTCCCCAGGATCCCGGCCCACCCGCTCGGCGAGGACGTCGGCGACCATCTGGGTCATTTCGGACAGCTGGGCCAGCATGCCTCCTCGCAACTCGGGCACCGAGACGATGAGCCGCCCCCGCTCCATCTCACGTGCCCGTTTCTCGTCGCCCATCGAGGACAGCACCTGGCGGAGGGCTTCGCGAAACGCCCCCACCGCCGGCGTGTCCGCCAGCTGGGCGTTGAAGGCGGCGATGATCGAGGCGCCGTAGTCGTCCTGGAGGACCACGTCTTCCTTGCTCGGGAAGTAGCGGAAGAAGGTGCTCGGGGACAGCTCGGCCGCGGCGGCGATCTGCTCGACCGTGGTCTTCTCGTAACCCTGCTCACTGAAGAGTGCCAGGGCGTGCTCCCTGAGCGCGAGGCGGGTCTTGGCCTTCTTGCGCTCCCGCAGTCCGGCCGGTCTCGGGGTGGAGGACCGGACCGGGATGTCCACCTGGTTGATCGCCATCTGTTCGATGGCCCCCTGTTTGACAGTCTCCACTATTTGACAGCTTCTCTCATTATTTTCTGCCCAGCAAGATCGCCAGAAAGCGCGCTCGGCACCGGTCGAGGTGCTACGCCGGACCCATGCACCAAGAGACCCCCCGGGCCGCGTCGTCGGCCCACGACGGACCGCTCGACCCCGACCAGCTCGCGGCCATCGACGCCTACTGGCGGGCAGCCAACTACTGCTCGGTCGGTCAGATCTACCTGTTGGACAATCCGCTGCTGACCCGACCTCTGCGCCCCGAGCACACCAAGCCCCGCCTGCTGGGCCACTTCGGCACGACGCCGGGCCTCAACCTCCTCTACGCCCATCTGAACCGCGTCATCAAGGCTCGTGGGCTGGACATGATCTACGTGATCGGCCCCGGCCATGGTGGACCGGGGATCGTCGCCAACGCCTACCTTGAGGGCACCTACAGCGAGACCTACCCGCACATCGGCCAGGACGCCGAAGGGCTCCGGCGCCTCTTCCGCCAGTTCTCCTTCCCGGGGGGGATCCCGAGTCATGTCGCGCCCGAGACCCCGGGGTCGATCCACGAAGGTGGCGAGCTCGGCTACTCGCTCGTCCACGCCTACGGCGCGGCACTGGACAACCCCGACCTGATTGTCGCCTGCGTGATCGGCGACGGTGAGGCGGAGACCGGGCCGCTCGCCGCGAGCTGGCACTCCAACAAGTTCCTCGACCCGGTGGGCGACGGTGCGGTGCTGCCCATCCTGCACCTCAACGGGTACAAGATCGCCAACCCGACGGTGCTGGCCAGAATCGGCGACGACGAGCTGACCCGCCTCTTGGAAGGCTACGGGCACCGGCCGGTCTTCGTCACCGGCGACCAACCGGCCGACGTCCACCAGCAGCTGGCCGGCGCCCTCGAGGACGTGCTCGACGACATCGCCCGGATCCAGCAGGCCGCCCGGCGGGACGGGCACCGGGACCGACCGGCATGGCCGATGATCGTGCTGCGCACCCCGAAGGGCTGGACCGGGCCCAAGGTGGTCGACGGCCTCCCCATCGAAGGGACGTTCCGGGCCCATCAGGTGCCCGTCGCCGATGTGCGGACGAATCCCGAGCACCTGGCGATCCTCGACACGTGGCTGCGGAGCTACCGGCCCGAGGAGTTGTTCGAAAAGTCCGGCCGCCTGCGCGCCGACCTCGCCGAGTTGCCCCCGACCGGCACCCAGCGGATGAGCGCCAACCCCCATTCCAACGGCGGCCTCCTCCTCAAGGACCTCGAGCTGCCGGACTTCCGGGCCTACGGCGTCACCGTCGAGAAGCCCGGGGTCGGCTCGGTCGAGCCGATGAGGGTGCTCGGCACCTACCTGCGGGACGTGGTCAGGGCGAACCGCACCACCTTCCGGGTCGTCGGGCCCGACGAGACCCTCTCCAATCGACTCGCAGCGGTCTTCGAGGCCACCGACCGGGTCTGGGAGGCGCAGATGGTGCCCGGGGACGAGTTCCTGGCCCGCCAAGGCCGGGTGATGGAGGTGCTGAGCGAGCACCTTTGCGAAGGCTGGCTGGAGGGGTACCTGTTGACCGGCCGGCACGGGGTCTTCAACTGCTACGAGGCGTTCATCCACGTCGTCGACTCGATGGTCAACCAGCACGCGAAGTGGCTGAAGACGGCGAGGGAGATCCCGTGGCGGCGCCCCATCGGGTCGCTCACGTACCTCCTCTCGAGCCACGTCTGGCGCCAGGACCACAACGGCTTCTCCCACCAGGACCCGGGGTTCATCGACTTCCTGGTGAACAAGAAGCCCGAGATCGTCCGGGTCTATCTCCCGCCGGACGCCAACACTCTCCTGTCGGTGACCGACCACTGCCTGCAGAGCCGGGACTACGTCAACCTGATCGTCGCCGGGAAGCAGCCCTCGCTCAACTACCTCACCATGGAGGAGGCGGTCGACCATTGCACGAGGGGGCTGGGCATCTGGGAGTGGGCGAGCAGCGACGGGGACGAAATCCCAGACGTCGTGCTCGCCTGCGCCGGGGACGTCCCGACCCTCGAGACGCTCGCCGCCGCCGCCATCCTGCGGGACCGGTTCCCCGCCGTGAAGGTCAGAGTGGTCAACGTCGTCGACCTGATGCGCCTCGAGCCCATCGCCGAGCATCCGCACGGCCTGCCCGACGCCGAGTTCGACGAGCTGTTCACGAGCGATCGGCCGGTCATCTTCGCCTACCACGGCTATCCATGGCTCATCCACCGCCTCACCTACCGGCGGACCAACCACCACAACATCCACGTTCGGGGCTACAAGGAGGAGGGCACGACTACCACACCCTTCGACATGGTCATGCTCAACGATCTCGACCGCTTCCATCTGGTAATGGACGTCATCGACCGGGTGCCGGCCCTCGCCGGTCGCGCCGCCCACACCCGCCAGGAGATGCAGGACGCGCGGCTTCGGGCAAGGGCCTACACCCGAGAGCACGGCGAGGACACGCCCGAGATCGCCGACTGGACCTGGAACGGGTAGGGCCGTGCGCGTCCTGGTGGTCAACGCCGGGTCGTCCAGCGTGAAGCTCCGACTCCTCGACGGTGACGACACGCTGGCCTTCGCCGTGGACCTTGGGGAAGAGCAGGGACGGTTCGACCCCTCCGCGGTGGCGGCCGCCGTCTCGCCGGTGGCCGACGGGGTCGACGCCGTCGGGCACCGGGTCGTGCACGGGGGGACGAGGTTCACCGGGCCGGTCGTGATCGACGCTGAGGTGGAGCAGGCCCTCAGGGAGCTGACCGACCTCGCACCTCTCCATCAGCCCAAGTCCCTCGCCGGCATCGACGCCGTGCGCGACGTCCTCGGTGCCGTTCCCAACGTGGCCTGCTTCGACACCGCCTTCCACGCCACCCTGCCGGCGGCCGCCTCCACCTACGCCGTGCCGTCCGACTGGCGGGACCGCTTCGGCATCCGACGGTTCGGCTTCCACGGGCTGAGCCACGCCTACGCCAGCGCCCGGGCCGCGGCGCTCCTCGATCGTCCCCTCGGTCAGCTGCGCACAGTGACCTGCCACCTCGGCGCCGGCGCGTCGCTCGCCGCAGTACGCGGCGGCATCTCCGTCGAGACCACGATGGGCTTCACTCCGCTGGAGGGGCTGGTGATGGCGACCCGATCGGGGACGATCGACCCGGGCGTCGTGACCTGGCTGCTCCAGCACACCGGCATGGAGGTGGACCAGGTGGCGCACGCCTTGGAATTCGAGTCGGGGATCAAGGCCCTGGCCGGGACGGCCGACATGGCCCGGGTCGTGGAGGCCGCCTCGGCCGGGGACGCCGTCTCCCGCCTGGCGATCGACGTGTACGTCCACCACCTGCGCTCGGGAATCGCCTCGATGGTCGGAGCCATGGAAGGCCTCGACGCATTGGTCTTCACCGGTGGCGTGGGAGAGCACGCGGCGTCGGTGCGGGCGGAGGCCGCCGCCGGGCTGGGCTTCCTCGGGGTGCGGGTCGACGAATCGTCGAACGCCTCGGCGGCGCCGGACGCAGAGATCACCGCCCCCGGCTCAGGGGTCCGGTCGCTCGTGGTCACCGCCCGCGAGGACCTGCAGATCGCCGCCGAGGTCCGGGCCGTCCTGGTGTAAGCGGAAGGAAGGTCGGCCGGGGCGGCTCAGGTCACCGGGTCGATCGGGCGCCCGTCCAGACCTCCAGCTCCTCGTCACGGGGCCGGTCGACGACACCACCGCCCGGCCCGAACACCATCGTCGTCCGCCGGTCGTCGTCCCACGCCGGCCACGTCCCGATGCCTTCATGCGACGGGTCGCCGTCGCGGGCGAAGGCCAGCCACGCGTGGTGCATCCGCTTCGAGAGGTCCTCGGCCTCGCCGCCCCCACCGGCGAACGCCGCGATGAGCGGGCGGTGGAGGGCGCCGAAGACGAAGGGGATCTCCAGCGCGTGGCACGAGCCCAACTCGCCACCGAAGGCTGGGGTCTCCCAGGTGAAGAGATAGACGAAGGTCTTGGGCTGGTGCGGGCGCTGCGCCGCCGCCGTCCGAAGGGACGGCCAGCGGAACACCAGGTCCGTCCCCATGGCGACCCACAGGTCGCGCGGCCGAACCGACTCGCCCCGGCGGGCCCGGACCTCCCGGTAGGTGGTCACCAGAAGGTCGGTGTCGACACTCGGCGCGGCGCGGCGCATCCAGCGGTGGAGACCCTCGTCGTCGATGTTGGCCAACCGGGGGTCGCCGAGCGCGAAGAGCGTCAATTCGTCGCGGGTGGTCCCGATGAGCAGGGGCACCGCCGCGGCCTCGCCCGCGGCGACCGCCTCGAGGGGGTGACGGGGCAGGTACGACCCGTCGACCACCGGGAGGAACGGCAGCGGGAGCTGCCCGGGGTCCGGCCGCCGGTTCTGGAGGACCTGGGTGGCAGCGACCAGGTCGTCGGCCGGCACGGCCTCGAGCACCTCGCGGGTCAGCTCACCGATCCCGAGCTCCTTGACCAGTTCGTCGCCGCGACCGCGGGCCCGCTCGAGGGTGTGCATGTAGGCGGGTCCGCTCTCGACCACGGCCCGGTGGAACAGGCCACGGGCGGCGGGGACCCCGAGGAGGGTGGCGACGCTCATGCCGCCGGCCGACTCGCCGAAGACGGTCACGTTCCCGGGGTCTCCGCCGAAGTCGGCGATGCAGTTCCGGACCCAGCGCAGCGCGGCCACCTGGTCCATCAGCCCCCAGTTGCCGACCTCGCCGGGGTTCTTCGAGCCGTCGACGGCCGCGGGGTGGCCGAGGAAGCCGAGGGCACCCAGTCGGTAGTTGATGGTGACGACGACCACGTCGCCGTTCCGGGCGAGGTCGCTCCCGCGGTACAGGAGGAACGACCCGCTGCCCGAGGTGTAGCCGCCTCCGTGGATCCAGACCATGACCGACCGGCGACCGGCGTCGGGGGCGGGCGTCCACACGTTGAGGGACAGGCAGTCCTCGCTGTGCTCGGTCGGGTCGCCCGGGATGGTCAGACCCTCGACCGGCGAGGACTGCGGGGCGATCGGCCCGAAGCAGTCGGCATCGCGGACACCGGACCAGGGCTCGGGGGGCTGAGGCGGGCGCCAGCGCAGCGCCCCGGCCGGGGCCCGTGCGTAGGGAATCCCCGAGTAGACCCAGAGCCCCGAGCGCTCCACCCCCCGGACCCGGCCGCCACGCACTTCGACCTCACCGTCCATAAGGGCACCCTAAAGGATCGGCGACCCTCCCGACCGTGCCCTGCCTCCGGCGACCCTCCGGGGCGGCAAGCAGGGCATTTGCCCGAAGTATCCCTTGGCACGTGCACCGCGAACGTTTACTGTTACGCAAGTGGCTGCTGTGAATTGTCGGAGCACGCGCCGCTCCCTCCCGCACGTCGTTGTGGCCGGGGCTGCAGCGATCATCGTCGTCGCGGCCTTCCCGCTGGCGGCCTCCGCGGCGCCGGCCACCACCACGAGCACCACGGCGGCCCCCGCGCCGGCCCCCTCGCCCTCGCAGATCAGCGCCACCCAGGCCCAGGTCAACGCCATCGAGGCCACCATCGGCGCCCAGCAGAAGCAGTCCGCCGTCCTCGACCAGCAGTACGGCGCCGCCGTCCAGGAGCTCCAGACCGTCCACCTGCAGCTGGCGGCCACCGCCACCGCCCTCACCAGAACGAAGGCGACGATCGCCACGGACCGCGCCGTCCTGGCCAAGGACGCCGTGAACGCCTACATCTACGCCACCCCCGAGACCCAGATCGCGTCGATCTTCGACACGCCGGCGTCGAGCTCGGACGCCCGCACGGAGTACGAGCGGACCGTCGCGGGCGACCTCGGCGCCGCCCAGGCGGCGCTCGAGGCCCAGCAGGCCAAGCTGGCAGTGACCGAGAGCCAGCAGCAAGCCGAGGAGCACCAGGCCGCGGTGGCCGCGACCCAGGCGCAGACACTGGAGGCGGCGAACGCCCAGGCGCAGGCGGCGGCCCAGTCGACCCTGAACCAGGTGCAAGGGACGCTGGCCCAGGAGGTGGCTGCCGCAGCCGAGGCCCAGGCGCAGGCGCAGGCGGCGGCCGCCGCTGCCGCCCACAACGCGGCCCAGGCGCAGGCGGCGGCCCAGGCCGCGGCCAGCGCGGCCGGCGTCGCCGGCGCGGTCGGCGGAGCCGGGGCAGCGGCCGCGGCGACCAACGCCGCCAACCAGGCCGCTGCCGCCGCCTCGCAGAGCGGCTCGGGCGGGTCGGGGAGCTCCGGGGGCTCGGGCGGGTCGGGGGGCTCGGGGGGTTCAGCGGGCTCCGGCGGGTCGGGGGGCTCGGGGGGTGGTGCCCTCCCGCCGGTCGTGATCGCGGGCAACGTCGGACCGAGCGGGGCGACCAGCGCCGCGGGCAACGCTGCCGTCCAGGCAGCGATCTCCCAGCTCGGGGTCCCCTACCAGTGGGGGGGCACCTCGCCGGGCACCGGCTTCGACTGCTCGGGGCTCACCCAGTGGGCATGGGCGCAGGCCGGGGTGTCGATCCCGAGGACGGCGGCCTCCCAGAGTGCGGCCCTCCCGGCGGTGCCGCTTTCGGCGCTCGAACCCGGCGACCTGCTCTTCTACTACAACCTCGACGGCGACAACACGATCGACCACGTCGTGATGTACGTGGGCGCAGGCCCCTACGGGAGCCAGACCGTGATCCAGGCCCCCTACACGGGGACCACCGTCTCGTACTCCCCCGTGTACACCCAGGGACTCGTGGGGGCCGGGCGCCCCTGACCCCCACCGCGGACCCCACCGCGGGACCCGTACGGTTGCGTTGCCACGGCCTGTCCACGGCGTGAGGCGGGACCACCGCCGGAGGCGGCCGGCGGTTCCCCTTGGACCGAGACGTCTCCGCGGGCCAAGCGTCAAGGGTTGGGCATCAGACGCCCGGTGACGGGGTGGTCGCCCGGGGCCACACCTTGGGCCCGACCGCCCCCGGGGACCGTTCAGGGCCCCGATCGGTACGATGGCCCCGTGGCACCGGCCCGAAGGGAAGTGGCGACCAGGAGTCGTCCCTCCACCGAGATCGTGCCGATCCGGGTCACCCCCGAGGATCAGGAGACGCCCGAGGACCCTCGACTCTCCGACGTCGACGAGTGGGGCCGCTCCGAGCACATGCGGGCCCTGGCCCGCCAGCTCTACGAACCCATCTACTCGAAGTGGCTCCGTGTCGAGTGGGAGGGGCTCGAGAAGATCCCGGCCGAAGGCGGGGCGTTGCTGATCGCCAACCACGCCGGCGCCATCCCCTCGGACGCCCCGGTGATTATGCACGGCATCGAGAAGGAGCTCGGCCGGCCCGTGTACGGGATGGCCGACTACTTCTTCCGGACGGTGCCGGTGGTGGGCACCCTGTGGTCCCGAGCCGGCGGGGTGTCGGCCAAGCCGGACAACGCCTACCGGCTGCTCCACGACCAGCACCAGCTGACGCTGGTGTTCCCCGAGGGCACGAAGGGGCCTTCCAAGTCCTTCACCGACCGCTACCAGCTCCGTCGCTTCGGTCGGGGCGGGTTCGTCGAGATCGCCATGCGGGCTGGGGTCCCGGTCATCCCGATCGCCGTTGTCGGCTCCGAAGAGGCCATGCCCATCGTGCTCCGGCTGCCGGCGGTCGCCCGTGCGCTCGGGGTGCCGTACTTCCCGGTGACGGCCAACCTCTTGGTGTTCGGCCCGCTCGGGATCCCGGTGCCGTTCCCGGCCAAGTTCAAGCTGCGGGTGCTGGACCCGGTCACGTTCGACGTGCCTCCTGATCAGGAGCGCTACTCGAAGAGCCGGATCATGGACGAGGCGGAGAAGATCCGGGGCCGGCTCCAAGAGACCCTCTACGACATGTTGCGCAGTCGCCGCAGCGTCTGGTTCGGTTGATGGCGGCGACACCGGGTCGACGGGTGCTGGTGACCGGCGCCGACACTTTCTGGGGCGGGCGGATGATCCAGGCGCTCGAGGCGGACCCGGCGATGGAGGTGATCCTCGGGCTCGGGACCAAGAGCCCATCGGTCCCCTTCGAGCGGGCCGAATTCGTCCGGTCCGACCAAGCCTACTCCATCCTGAACCGGATCGTGACCGCCACCCAGGTCGACACGATCCTGCACACGTTCCTGGTCGTCGATTCGACGTTGGTCCCGCCCCGGGCCCTGCACGAGATCAACGTGATCGGCACCATGAACCTTCTCGCCGCGGCGGGAGCCGCCGCCTCGCCGGTCCGCCACGTGGTGGTCAAGTCGTCAACCCTCGTCTACGGCTCGTCGGAGAAGGACCCGAACACCTTCAGCGAGGACACCCCCCGCTCGTCACCAGCCCGGACCCGGGTCGAGCGCTCATTGATCGAGGCCGAGGGCCTCGTGCGCGACTTCGCCGAGGACAACCCGGCCACCCTGGTGACCGTGCTCCGCTTCGCCAACGTGCTGGGCACCGACATCCGCACGTCGATCTCGAAGAATCTGTCACGCCCGGTGTGCCCGTCGATCCTCGGCTTCGACCCGCTGGTGCAGTTCGTGGAGGAGGACGACGTGGTGCGGGCGCTCGAGTACGTGACCCGCGAGCGGATCCCGGGTCTGTTCAATACGGCAGGGTCCGGGCGCCTCCCCTGGAGCGAGGTCGCCTCGATCTGCGGCACCAAACTGCTTCCACTGCCGCCGGTGGGCACGCGGCTGGCCATCGCCCCGCTGGTCCGCCTCGGGGCGTTCGAGTTCCCACCTGAGATGGAGAGCCTGCTCCGCTACGGCCGGGGCGTCGACACCTCCCGACTGACCGAGGCCGGTTTCGAATTCGGCTACTCGAGCGCCGGGGCGGTGCAGAGCTTCATCCGGGCCGTCCGGCTGCGACGGGGAGCCGGCCGGTCGCCTGACTCCTACACCTACGAGCACGACGTCGAACAATTCTTCCGGCACTCCCGCTCGGTCGTCCACTCCGGCGACCGCTGAGGCGAGCGCCGATCCGCCGGGGCGGCGCTCAACCCCGGCCGAGCCAGATCCAGAGCAGCTCGCGGTGGCGGGCCTCCCACTCCTCGGTGGTCATAGCGAAGCGGGCGTGGTCCTCCCAGACCCCGTCGATCTCCAAGAAGCGCTCGGCCACCCCCTCCATGCGCAGGCTCAGCTTCTCGACCACCCGGATGCTGGCCGAATTGCGCGGGATGATCGAGATCTCCGCCCGATGCAGCCCCAACGCCTCGAAGGCAAAGTGGAGCACCATGACGACGGCCTCGGGGATGTAGCCCTGCCCGGCCAGGGCCTGGTCGATCCAGTAGCCGATGAAGCTGCTCTGGAAGGGCCCCCGCTGGATGGACGACAGCGTGACCTCCCCGGCGAAGCGCCCGCGCACGAAGATCCCGAAGCCGTAGCCGGTTCCGAGCTGGCGCTCGCGCTCGCGGATGGCACAGCGAGCCGCGAAGCTGCCCCGGTCTTCGGCCGGCAGCGGTGCCCCCCGGGGCCGAGGCTCCCAGGGCACAAGCCAGTCGCGACAACGGCTGCGCACCTCGAACCACGCGTCGTAGTCACCCTCGGTCAGGGTCCGAAGGGTCAGCCGGCGGCCGACCAGCTCGAGCGGTGCCGCCTGCACGCTGCGGGCAGTCACCGGCCCGTCACTTCGGCCAGGGCCACGAGCAGGGCCTCGACGTTGCGGCGGCGGGCGGTATGGCCCATGCACCCGATCCGCCAGACCCGGCCGGCGAGCGGGCCGGCGCCGGCCCCGATCTCGATGCCGAAGCCCTCGAGCAGCGCGCGCCGGCAGGCCGCCTCGTCCATTCCCACCGGAAGATCGGCCGGCACCTCCACCGTCGTCAGCTGGGGCAGCCGGTGTCCCTCCGGGGCGAACAGCGTCAGCCCCATCGACTCGAGCCCCTCGGCCAGGCGTCGACCGCACTCGGCGTGCCGGGCCCAGGCGGCCGGCAGGCCCTCGTCGAGCAGGGCCCCCAGCCCGGCGTGCAGCGCACCGATCATGGTGACCGGTGCGGTGTGGTGGTACACCCGACCGCCACCCTCGCCACCCTCCACGTAGCGAGACAGGAGCCTCAGGTCCAGGTACCAGCTCGAGGGGCGCTCGACCAGGCGCTGGCGGGCCCGGTCTGAGACGGTCAGCGGGGCGAGCCCCGGAGGGACGCCGAGGCACTTCTGGGTCCCGCTGTAGGCGACGTCCACCCCCCAGTCGTCGA
>Ga0209040_10004353_pt1 | contig 10703 bp, 10 predicted proteins | sample BogFormECP12_OM3_FD_188240 | JGI IMG/M metagenome (GOLD analysis project Ga0209040, IMG submission 188240) | Bog forest soil microbial communities from Calvert Island, British Columbia, Canada - ECP12_OM3 (SPAdes) (version 2) | ecosystem: Environmental > Aquatic > Freshwater > Wetlands > Bog ... | reverse complement strand
CTAGGAGTTGGTGGCCAGGGTCAGCTCCATCAGCTTGATGGCCTGCGAACACGCGTCGATACCGGGCGATTGCGGGTTGATCCACCAGCCGACCACTCCCGCCGCGTCGCTGGCGACGCCGCACGCACCGTTGGGGTCGCTCGGCCGCATCACAATCGATTCCACACCGGCGATCTGGCGGTTTTCGATCTGGTACTTCAGGTACTCGGCGACCTTGCGCTCGTTGCTCAGACTGCCCTGCTCGAACCAGAACCGGGTGATGTCGATCAGACCGGCCGGGTTGGCCGCCTGCCACCGGCAGATCGCGCCGACGAAGGTGCTCTGAATATCGAGCGGATCGGCGCCGACGGTCTTGGCCAGGATGTCGCTGGTCAGTACCTCACATTCCTTGAGCAGGTTGGGGTACTGCTGCTCGGAATTGTTGTTGCGCGGCACTCCGCCGGAGCCGGCCTTGACCGCGTTGCCCCCGATCGACCTGGAGCAACCGGTCAGCACCAGCAGCGCGCTGATCAATATCGCGACGACAGTGCGTATCGAGGCCGTCATTTCGAGTTCGCAATCGACTGGCGAGCAAGCTCTTTGGCTATATCGCAGGGTGGCGGGAAAGGCTTCTGGCTGAAGCTGATCGACCACTCGATGAAGTCGTCCTGGAACTGGATCCCGACTTCACACAGCGAGTCGCCCAGGCTGGGTTCGTTGCCGATGGCGATGAACCCGCCGTGCCCGTTGATGTTGAGGTCTTCGACGCTGGCGCGTGACAACTCCTCTGTCTTGCGCTCGCGCCCGATGGGGCTGCCGCGATACCAGGAGAAGGAGAAGTGCGGGCCGCTGATGCCGCCGCCGGCCAGCCATTGACAGCCCACGGAATTCTTGGCGGTGTTCATCAGCGCGGTCACCCTGGTCAGTTCCGTCACCGTCTGGTCGCTGATGCCACCGCATTGGGGGAACAGGGGGCCGTGGTGGCCCTCGGCGTTGCCCGGCGTCGACGAAGGCGTCGCCCCCGGATTGTGGTCGCCGGAGCTCGAGCACCCCGCAACCGCCGGGAGCAGGGCCATCACGACAATCAGGGCCTTCATGGTCAAAGCCACCCGCGCCTTGAGGGCCGGCGCCGTCACGTTAGGCCGCACCGCTACCAACCTGTCGCCGAGCCTGCTGGTGGTCCACAGGATGCACTGTAGCTGCAGCCCCTGAGGTCAACCACCGACGCGCCACTTGATCAGGCATTTTGTTCTCGCTGGCCGGACCTGCGCGGATCGGGTGTGCGACAGTTACCCAATGCTCCTGGCACTGCTGCGCCAGTACATCCGGCCCTACCGCCGGCTGGTCGCGGTGCTCATGGTGTTGCAAGTGATCAGCACCCTGACATCGCTGTACCTGCCGACGGTCAACGCCGCGATCATCGACGACGGCGTCTCCAAGGGCGACAGCGCCACCATCGTCCGGCTCGGCATGGTGATGCTCGGGGTCACCGCGGTGCAGGTGCTGTGTTCGGTCGGGGCAATCTACTTCGGATCGCGGACCGGGACGGGCTTCGGCCGCGATCTGCGCTCGGCGATGTTCGAACACGTCATCACCTTTTCGGAATCCGAGACCGCCCGATTCGGCGCAGCGACGCTCTTGACGCGCAGCACCAACGACGTCCGGCAGATCGTCTTCCTGGTTCAGACCGCGGCCACCGTGCTGGTCTTCGCCCCGATCATGTGCGTCGGCGGCATCGTCATGGCCATACATCAGGAAGCCGCCCTCACCTGGCTGTTGCTGGTGTGCGTTCCGCTGCTGGCGCTGACGAATTACTGGATCGTCTCGCACATGCTGCCGCTGTTCCGCGGCATGCAGGGCATGATCGACGCGATCAATAGGGTGCTGCGCGACCAGCTTTCCGGTGTTCGGGTGGTCCGGGCGTTCACGCGAGAAGGCTTCGAACGGGACCGGTTCGCGCGGGCCAACACCGCCCTGTCGGACACCGCGCTGAAAGCGGGCAACTGGCAAGCGGTGATGCCGCCGGCGACCACACTGATCGTCAACCTGTCGAGCGTCGCGCTGATCTGGTTCGGCGGTCTGCGCATCGACCATGGCCAGATGCAGGTCGGCTCGCTGATCGCCTTCCTGTCGTACTTCGGCCAGATCCTGATGGCGGTGACGATGGCGACCATGACCTTGATGGTGCTGCCGCGCGCATCCGTGTGTGCCGAACGGATCACCGAGGTGCTGTCCACCCGCACCGCCATCGACAGCCCGCCAGACCCGGCGTTCCCGCCGGGCGGCATTACCGGAGTGCTGCGCTTGGACGGTGTGACGTTCACCTATCCGGGCGCCGACCGTCCTGTGCTGGAAGACATCTCGCTCACCGCGTTGCCCGGCAGCACCACCGCGATCGTCGGCAGCACCGGTTCGGGCAAGTCCACCCTGGTGTCGTTGATCTGCCGGCTCTACGACGTGACCGCGGGCGCTGTCCTGGTCGACGGCATCGACGTCCGCGATTACCAGACCGAGCGGCTCTGGTCGTCGATCGGGCTGGTACCCCAACGCGACTACCTCTTCACCGGCACGGTCGCCGACAACCTGCGCTACGGCAAATCGGACGCCACCGAAGAAGAGATGTGGGAAGCGCTGCAAGTCGCAGCCGCGGACGGATTCGTGCGGGCACACCCCGACGGGCTGCACATGCGGGTCGCCCAGGGCGGAATCAACTTCTCCGGCGGGCAGCGCCAACGGCTGGCGATCGCCCGGGCCGTGATCCGCCGCCCGGCCGTGTATCTGTTCGACGACGCGTTCTCCGCGCTGGACGTGCACACCGACTCACGGGTCCGCGCGGCGCTGCGGCAGTTGTCCAGCAGCGCCACCGTCATCGTTGTCACACAACGGATTTCAACCGCCTATCAGGCCGACCAGGTGATCGTGATCGACGACGCAAGGATCATCGGCGCGGGCACCCACGAATCGCTGCTGGACGACTGCGCCATCTACGCGGAATTCGCCGCCTCGCAGTCGATGAGCGCCGGGGTCCGGGGCACCCAGTGACCGCGCCGATCCTCGGACGGCCTCGCGGCGTGGCCCTGCCGCCCGGCGCGATGCACTCGCGCGACTTCTGGGGCTCGGCGACCCGGCTGGTGAAATGCCTGGCGCCACAACGCAGGTTGAGTATCGCGGTGATGACGCTGGGCATCGCCGGCACCGCGATCGGGGTCATCGTGCCGCGGATCCTGGGCCACGCCACCGATCTGCTGTTCAACGGCGTGATCGGGCGGCGGCTACCGGCGGGCATCACCAAGGCACAGGCCGTCGCCGCGGCCCGGGCCCGCGGGGACAACGCCTTCGCCGACCTGCTCTCAGGGATGAAGGTGGTGCCCGGCCAGGGTGTGGACTTCGCTGCGGTGGGCCGAACGCTGACGCTGGCTTTGATTCTGTACCTTGTTGCCGCGCTGATGATTTGGGCGCAGGCGCGACTGCTCAACCTCACCGTGCAGCGCACCATGATCTCGTTGCGTTCCGACATCGAGAACAAGCTGCACCGGCTGCCGCTGTCCTTCTTCGACGGACGCCAGCGCGGTGAGCTGCTGAGCCGGGTCACCAACGACATCGACAACCTCCAATCGTCGCTGTCGCTGACGATCAGCCAATTGGTGACGGCGCTGCTGACCGTGGTGGCGGTGCTGGCGATGATGCTGTCGATTTCGCCGCTGCTCGCGCTGATCACAGTGGTCACGGTGCCGCTGTCGCTGCTGGCGACGCGCGCGATCGCGCGGCGTTCGCGTCGGCTGTTCATGGCGCACTGGACCAGCACCGGCCACCTCAACGCTCATATCGAAGAGACCTACAGCGGCTTCACCGTCGTCAAGACGTTCGGCCACCAGGCCGCGGTGCGAGACCGGTTCCGCGAGTTCAACGACGACGTCTATCAGGCCAGTTCCGGCGCCCAGTTCTTCTCCGGCCTGGTCGGGCCGGCGACGGCGTTCATCGGCAACCTCGGCTACGTCGCGGTCGCCGTCGTCGGGGGCATCCAGGTGGCGACCGGCCAGATCACGCTCGGCAGCATCCAGGCATTCATCCAGTACGTCCGGCAGTTCAACGCACCGATAAGCCAGACGACGGCGATCTACAACACCCTGCAATCGGGCGTAGCCAGCGCCGAGCGGGTGTTCGACCTGCTCGATGAGCCCGAGGAAGCTCCGGACCCGCTTCCAGCTTCTGAGATGCCGCCCAACGGTCAGGGCACCCCCGGACAGGGAGGACGCGTCGAATTCCGGCAGGTGAACTTCGCCTACCACCCGGGCACCCCGGTGATCCATGACCTGTCGATGGTGGCCGAGCCGGGGACCACGGTCGCGATCGTCGGGCCGACCGGCGCCGGCAAGACCACGCTGGTGAACCTGCTGATGCGGTTCTACGACGTCGATTCCGGCCGGATCCTGGTCGACGGCGTCGACATCACCTCGATGAGCCGGCACGCGCTGCGGTCGCGAATCGGCATGGTGTTGCAGGACACCTGGCTGTTCGACGGCACGATCGCGGAGAACATCGCCTACGGACGGCCCGAGGCCACCGAAGACGAGATCGTCGCCGCCGCCAAAGCGGCCCACGTCGACCGATTCGTGCACACGCTGCCCGCCGGCTATCAGACGCGGGTCAGCGCCGATGGCGGCAAGATCAGCGCCGGCGAGAAGCAGCTCATCACGATCGCCCGCGCCTTCCTGGCCCGGCCCAAGCTGTTGATCCTGGACGAAGCGACCAGCTCGGTGGATACCCGCACCGAGGTGCTCATCCAGCAGGCCATGTGCGAGCTGCGCCGGGATCGAACGAGTTTTATTATCGCGCACCGTCTTTCGACGATTCGCGATGCCGACCGCATCGTGGTGGTGGCGGACGGCAGGATCATCGAGCAAGGCGACCACGCCGAACTCGTGGCGCTGCGCGGCGCGTACTACGAAATGACCCAGGCCTCGGCCTGACCCGTATCGCCCCCGTATTGCTCTGGCGAGTCGTCACCTTTCGGGTGCTCAGCGGTGCTCGCCAAGAAGTCACCAAGAATCTGTTGAGAATCCTCCAAGGCTGCGACCAGAGGCTGCAGAGACAGCACACGTAACGAGCGAAACCGAAACAGCAAAGGATCTCCAGCATGTTCTCGAACCACCGGTTCGTTGTCGCCTCCGCCGTCGGCTGGGTAGTTGCAGGGGCCGCCCTTGGCCTGGCCGCCCTCGCCACTTCCGGAACCGCCGGGGCCAACACCACCGATGACGCGTTCATCGCCCAGATGAAGGCCGTGGGGGTCACCTTCTCCTCGCCTGAGATAGCCGTCAAGGATGCCCACCAGGTCTGCAAGGAGTTGGCCGGCGGCACAACCGGAACCGAAGTTGCCAACGAAGTCATCAGCCAGACCGACCTGAGCTCCAAACAGGCGGCCATCTTCGTCGTCAACGCGACTCAAACCTACTGCCCGCAATTCGGCGGCGTGTCCGCATAGCCACCCCACCAGGATGTGGGGATCCTGGTCACCGGGATCCCCACATCAACTTTTTAAGATTGTATTGCGGCCTTGTGGGCACCATCAGATCGAACACCAAACCCGCCAGAACTCGTAAAGGCTCGTAAAAGGTGGTCAATCTACGAGATTTGACGCGCGGGACCGCATGCGGAGCAACCCTTCCAATCCGTACGTCTGCCTCATAAGCTCAGTACCCGGCTATTGATTCTGTTGCACCGACACTGCGATGCAGCAAACAGCTGTGGGCCAACCGAAGGAGATTCTTGATGAAGCTTCCGCTTCGCACCGTTGTCGCCGCCGCGGCCGCTGCGCTCGCCGTCGTGCTCGCGATCGGCGGTTGCTCGGGCAATTCGGGCTCCGGCGCCAAATCGTCGGGCCCCAGTGGCACCACATCGCAGGGCGACGCGGCGACCCTGCTCAAACAGGCGGCCGACGTGATGCGCAAGGTCACCGGGATGCATGTCAGCCTTGTGGTCAAGGGCAACGTGCCCAACCTGCGGGTGACCAAGCTCGAGGGCGATGTTGCCAACTCACCGGCGACCGTGGCCACCGGCAACGCAACGCTGCTCGTCGGCAGCAGCAGCCAGGACGCGAAATTCGTCTTCGTCGACGGTCATCTCTACTCCGACCTCGGCCAACCCGGCACGTACACCGATTTCGGCAACGGCGCCTCGATCTACAACGTGTCGGTACTCCTCGACCCCAATAAGGGCCTGGCCAACCTGCTGGCCAACCTCAAGGACGCGTCGGTGGCCGGTTCGGAGCAGGTCAACCGCGTCGCCGCCACCAAGATCACCGGGAACTCGTCGGCCGACGATGTCGCCACGCTTGCCGGTACGCGTTTGACCTCCGAGAACGTCTCGACGGTGCCGACCACGGTCTGGATCGCGTCGGATGGGTCCTCCCACCTCGTCCAGGTCCAGATCGTCCCGACTCCTGACACGGCGGTGACGCTGACGCTGTCCGATTGGGGCAAGCAGGTCACCGCAACCAAACCGGTGTAGGCACCGGCGTGGGCGTCGCAGCAGTTCATCGCAACCTGTTGAAACCGCCGGACCGCCGGCACTCGGAAAGGACTCACCAATGACAGGGACCACCCTCCGGATCTCCCGTCGGCGGCGGTTGGCGGTGGCCGTCGCAAGTGTGGCTGCCGCTACCGCAGTGACGCTGGCCCCCGAAGCAAGCGCCGACGACCAACACGGCGCGATTGCCTACTCCGGCAACGGCTCGTGGGGCCGCGCGTGGGACTACCCCACCAAGGCCGCAGCGGAAGCCACGGCGGTCAAATCGTGCGGCTACTCCGACTGCAAGGTGGTCACCAGCTTCACCGCGTGCGGCGCCGTCGCCGCCAACGGCAAGGCCTTCCAGGGCGGAGTGGGGCCGGACTTGGCTTCCGCCATGAAGGACGCCATAGCCAAGCTTGGCGGTGGCTACATCGACACCTGGGCCTGCAACTAGGCCGCACGTCCACTCCCAACCCGCTGACCAGCGCGTTTGGCGCTGTCAGCGGGCACAACAATCACTCCAAGAATTCGTGCAGATAACAGAAAGGTCACTGTCGGAACCTTTTCTCAACAACCACTCCGCAACCGCGGACTGAGAAAAGGACACGACCAGTGAAGATCACGCAGATCACGCAGATCACGAAGATCACGCAGATCTCCGCATTCGCCAAGACCGTCACCCTCGCCGCTGTTGCCGGTTCCCTCGCACTCGGCCTGGCCGGCACCGCCGAGGCCGCCTCGGGCACCATGTACGGCGACCCCACCGCCGCCGCCCAGTGGTGGCGCCACCAGAAGTTCGACGACTGCGTCATCATGTCCAGCGCCGACCTGATCGGTCAGATGACCGGCAAGGAGCCCTCGGAGCAATCCATCGTCAAGAAGGCCCAGTCCACCCCCAGCACCATCCACCCCGGCTCGATCTACATCAAGCCCGCCAACACCAAGGACCCGAACTCGGGGCAGGGCACCATGTTCGGCGACGTCCCGCAGCTGCTGTCGCAGTACAAGGTCGACGCCGTGATCAGCGACAAGGACCACGCCGCCAAGACCGGCGTCCCGGCCGGCATCGAGGGTGTCGAGCAGCTGCTGAGCAGCGGCCACGCGGTGATGGTGAGCGTCAACGCCGAAATGATCTGGGGTGAGCCCATCGAGACCAAGGACGACAACGGCAACGCGGTCTCCGACCACGCCGTGGTGGTGACCGGTGTCGACACCGCCAACAACGTCGTGCACCTCAACGACAGCGGCAACAAGGACGGCAAGGACGAGCAGATCCCCATGGCGCTCTTCGTCAAGGCCTGGGACACCAGCAACGAGCTGGTGGTCGTGACCACGGGAACCATCAAGAAGTGAGATCGATCGCCACGGCGGGCAGTCACCCGGTGCACAGACACCGGGCCGGCTGCCCGCCGATAGCGTGTGTTGTTGAACGTCAATACAATTCATGCGAAATACTGACGATCGCCTTGGCGGGACAGGCGTTTCGCTCGTCCGGCAGGCAGCGCCCAGACTTTCCGAGATCGCCGGTTCTTAGCGAATTCGCGAACTTCGTACCACAATGAACGAACTTGGCATATGAGGCCCCGACTAGCTTCATGGAGGACCCTGAATGGCTGGTAGCACGGCGGACAACAAACGTCTCGACTTCGGTCTACTCGGACCGCTCGAGATGAGCATCGACGGCACCCTGGTGCCGCTGGGCACCCCCAAACAGCGGGCGGTGCTGGCCATGTTGCTCCGCGACCGCAACCGACCGGTTGGCGTCGACGCCCTCATCACGGCGCTGTGGGAGGACTGGCCGCCAGCGGGAGCACGGGCCAGCATCCACTCCTACGTGTCCAATCTGCGTAAGTTGCTCGGCGGCGCGGGGATCGACCCACGGCTGGCGCTGCCCGCGGCACCGCCTGGCTACCGGCTGAACATCCCCGACAACAGCTGCGATCACGGACGGTTCGTCGCCGAGAAGACCGCGGGCGTCCACGCCGCCGCGGCCGGCCACTTCGAGCAAGCGTGCCGGCATCTCTCGGCCGCGTTGGCCGAATGGCGCGGGCCGGTGCTCGATGACCTGCGCGAGTTTCAATTCGTCGGCGCGTTCGCCACGGCCCTGGTCGAGGAGAAGATTTCGGCCCACACCGCCAAGGCGGAAGCCGAAATCGCTTGCGGACGCGCCTCGGCCGTGATCACCGAACTCGAGGCGCTGACACTCGAGCACCCCTACCGGGAACAGCTGTGGGGCCAACTGATCACCGCCTACTATCTGACAGACCGCCAAGTCGACGCACTGGACGCCTACCGCCGCCTGCAGAAAACCCTGGCCGACGACCTCGGCATCGACCCCGGCCCGAACCTGCGCACGCTCAACGACAAGATCCTGCGCCAGGAACGGCTGGACGCCAAGGTGGCCGCCAGGACCACCGCCGCCGGCACCGTCACGGTTCTGGACCAGCGCACCTCGGTGACCGGGCAGGGCGTGGTCGCCTACCTGCACGAAGCCGGAGGGACCAGCTACCCGCTGCAGTCCGCGGCGACCCGGATCGGGCGGCTGCACGACAACGAGATCGTTCTGGACGACGCCAACGTCAGCCGCCACCACGCGGTCATCATCGACACCGGCAGCAACTTCATCATCAACGACCTCCGCTCGTCGAACGGCGTGCATGTGCAGCACCAGCGGATCCGCTCCACCGCCACGCTCAACGACGGCGACAACATCCGCATCTGCGACCACGAATTCACCTTCGAAATCAAGCCCGGCGCCGGGGCCTGAGACGGGTAGCCCGGTCCCGCAAGGCTTTTCAGGGGCGATACCGGGCCTTTATGAGGATTTGCAGGTGCGGTCGCTGCGCCGGGCGCTTGCGACCGATGCGATGTCTGGGGGCTGTTGATAGTGTCGGCGCAATTGCGGGTGGTTGGTTGGGAGGATCAGCGATGAGCGACGCGGACAACTCGCGGGTGGGTTCGATGTTCGGGCCCTACCACCTCAAACGGCTGTTGGGCCGCGGCGGGATGGGCGAGGTCTACGAGGCCGAGCACACCGTCAAGGAGTGGACGGTCGCGGTCAAGCTGATGACCGCGGAGTTCAGCAAGGACCCGGTGTTTCGGGAGCGGATGAAGCGCGAGGCGCGCATCGCGGGTCGTTTGCAGGAACCCCACGTGGTGCCCATCCACGACTATGGCGAGATCGACGGCCAGATGTATTTGGAGATGCGCCTGATCGAGGGCACCGACCTGGACAGCGTGCTCAAGCGGTTCGGGCCGCTGACCCCGCCGCGGGCGGTGGCCATCATCACCCAGGTGGCCTCGGCGTTGGATGCCGCGCATGCCGCCGGGGTGATGCACCGTGACGTCAAGCCGCCCAATGTGTTGGTGACCCGCGAGGACTTCGCCTATCTGGTGGACTTCGGGATCGCCAGTGCCGCCACCGATGAGAAGCTGACCCAGTTGGGTACGGCGGTGGGCACCTGGAAATACATGGCGCCGGAACGGTTCTCCAACGACGAGGTGACCTACCGCGCCGATATCTATGCGTTGGCCTGCGTGTTGTATGAGTGCTTGACCGGGGCCCCGCCGTATCGGGCCGACAGTGCCAGCACGCTGGTCACCGCGCACTTGCTGGACCCCATCCCCCAGGTCAGCGCGGTACGCGCGGGCATCCCCAAGGGATTCGACGCGGTGATCGCGCGTGGCATGGCCAAAAAGCCCGAAGACCGCTACGCCAGCGCGGGCGATCTCGCGCTGGCCGCTCACCACGCGCTCAGCGAAGGCGACCAGGACCACGCCGAGAACATCCTGCGCAAGAGCCAGGAAGCGACCCTGCACGGGCCCACCGCCAGCCCGGCCACCGTGCCAGGCCCGGCTGCAGTCCCGGCTCCTGGTCCGGCTCCTGGTCCGGCAAAGACACCGCCGCCCCCGCCACAGCCCTCCTACACCCCGCCGCGACCGGCACCGTCGTACCCCGAGCAGGGCAGTTCGGGACCTTCGGGACCCCTGCACAGACCGTCGGGGCCCTCGGGACCGTCGACACCGTCGATGCCGATCCCGCAGCAGCAGTCGTCGCCGAGCATCCAGCCCGGCTGGGCTCCGGCGAGTGGTCCCCTTCCCTCCGGGAACCAACCTGCCCAGAACCCCCAGTTCTTCCAGGGCAACAACTGGGGTGGCACGCCGCCGCAGCAGCCCGGCGGCCCGACGTCCTGGAACCAGGGCGGCCCCCCGCAAGG
>Ga0209040_10004352_pt1 | contig 10704 bp, 8 predicted proteins | sample BogFormECP12_OM3_FD_188240 | JGI IMG/M metagenome (GOLD analysis project Ga0209040, IMG submission 188240) | Bog forest soil microbial communities from Calvert Island, British Columbia, Canada - ECP12_OM3 (SPAdes) (version 2) | ecosystem: Environmental > Aquatic > Freshwater > Wetlands > Bog ... | reverse complement strand
GCGAGTTGACCTGGATGGCAAAGCGCGGCGGGCGCTCGCCGATCTGGGTCATGTAGATCAGCTTCAGGCGATGCTGGCCGGAGCCCCTGCGCGTGCCCACGGGGGGCTGGCGGGCCTGCACGGTCTCCGAGAGGAAGCGGTTGAGCTCGGGCGTCGGGATCCGCCCGGAGATGCGATCGCCGAGCGCGAGCGCCTCGGTGAGCAGGCGCGAGACGTGGCGCCCCGTCTTCGCGCTGGCGGTGAGCACGCGCGGGCGCAGGCGCAGCTTTGCGGCGACGCGGGCGCGCTCGTGGTCGAGGTCCTCCTCGTCGCCTTCGTGCAGGTCCCACTTGTTGAGCACGATCGCGGTCGCGCAGTCGGCCTTCATCGCCAGCTCGGCGATGCGCAGGTCCTGAGCGGTGACGCCGTCGACGGCGTCGCAGACCACGAGCGCGACGTCGGCGCGCTCAGCCGCGCGCTGGGAGCGCAGCGCGGTGTAGTACTCGACCGAGTCGGCGACCTTCGACTGGCGGCGCATCCCGGCGGTGTCGATCAGGATCAGCTTGCGATCGCCGACGAGCAGGGGCACGTCGATCGCATCGCGGGTCGTGCCGGCGACCTCGGAGACGATCACGCGCTCGGCGCCGAGGAAGCGGTTGACGAGCGAGGACTTGCCGACGTTGGGCCGGCCGATCACGGCCAGGCGCACGGTGTCCTCGTCGGGCTCCTCATCGCCCTCTCCGAGCAGCTCGACGATGCGGTCGAGCAGGTCGCCCGAGCCGAGGCCCTGGGCCGCCGAGACGGCCAGCGGCTCGCCGAGCCCGAGGCTGTGAAACTCTGCGGCCAGCGGCAGCTCGGTCACGCTGTCGCACTTGTTCGCCGCGACGATCGTCGGCAGCGGCGAGCGGCGCAGCAGGTCGGCCATCTCGAGATCGCCCGGCCGCACCCCCGCGCGCGCGTCCACGACGAGCACCGCGACCTGCGCGTCGGCGAGCCCGGCGCGGGCCTGGTCGCGGATCGAGCCCGCGAGCGGGTCCCGGTCCTCGAAGTCCACGCCGCCCGTGTCGATCAGCTTGAAGCTGCGCCCGTTCCACTCGCAGTCGAGCTCCTTGCGGTCGCGGGTGACCCCGGGGCGCTCGTGCACGACCGCCTCACGCGTGCCCGTGAGGCGGTTGATCAGCGTGGACTTGCCCACGTTCGGATAGCCGACGACGGCGACCTTCACGGTCCCAGTATGACTGGGCGCGAGCCCCTTCCCGGCCCCGTCCGGGCGATCGCCGCTGCGCGCGCGCCAGCGCTAGGCGGCACGCACGAGCGCCGCGATCGCGGCGACGACCTGCGCGACGTCCTGCCCGGTGGTGTCGATCTCGACCGCGCCGGGCGCGGGGCGCAGGGGGCTGTGCGCGCGCGTGCTGTCGCGCTCGTCGCGCAGCGTCTGCTCGGCGAGCACCATGTCCGGGGCGGCGCCGAGCTCGGCCGCGCGACGGCGCGCGCGCTCGCCGGGGGCGGCCGTGAGGAAGACCTTGACCGCCGCGTCGGGCGCGACGACGGTGCCGATGTCGCGCCCCTCGGCGACCCAGTCGCCGGCTGCGATCAGCGCGCGCTGCTTGGCCACGAGCGCCTCGCGCACAGCGGGGTCGGCGGCCACGATCGAGGCGGCCCGCGAGACCCCCGGCGCGCGGATCGCGGCGGTGACGTCGCGCCCGTCGAGCAGCACGCACAGCTCCTCGCCCCCGGCGCCGCCGCCCAGCTCGATCCTCGCCGCGCACGCCAGCGCCGCGGGCTCGCGCCCGGGCTCCTCCAGCGAGCGCAGCGCCACGCAGCGGTACATCGCGCCGCTGTCGAGGTAGGTGAAGCCGAGCTCGCGCGCGAGCTCGCGCGCGACGGTCGACTTGCCCGCGCCGGCGGGCCCGTCGATCGCTACGAGCACGGGCCGCTCGCTACGAGCACAGGCCGCTGAGGTCCTCGACGAAGCCCGGGTAGGAGACCGCGGCGGCGTCCATGCCGAGCACCTCGACGCCCTCGCGCGAGGCGAGGCCGGCGACCGCTCCCATCATCGCCAGGCGGTGGTCGCCGCGGGCGTCGATCGTGCCGCCGCGCAGGCCCTCGCCCCCGCGCACGGCAAAGCCGTCGGCGGTCGCCTCGATGTCGGCGCCGAGGCCCCGCAGCCCCTCGACGACCCCGGCTATCCGGTCGGACTCCTTGACGCGGAGCTCCTGCGCTCCCCGCACGATCGTCTCGCCCTCGGCGAAGCAGCCGAGCAGCCCCACGAGCGGCAGCTCGTCGATCGCCCCGGGCACCTCGTCGGCCTCGACGACGGTGCCCTCGAGCGCCCCGTGGGCGACGTCGAGGTCGCTGACGGGCTCGGGCGCGATCAGCTCGCCCGTGTCGTCCTCGAGGTCGCCCAGCACGATCCCCCGCATGCGCCGCAGGATGCGCAGAAAGCCGGTTCGCGTCCAGTTCACGCCCACGTCGGAGATCAGCAGGCGCGAGCCCGGCACGAGCACGCCGGCGGCGATCAGGAAGGCGGCCGAGCTCGGGTCGCCGGGCACGGTGACGCTGTCGAGCAGCAGCTCGTCGGCGTTGAGGACGGTGACGTGGCGGCCGTTGCGATGGATCGAGACGCCGGCGCTCGCGAGCATCCGCTCGGTGTGGTCGCGGCTGCGCGCGGGCTCGCCGACGGTGGTCGCGCCGTCGGCGGCGAGCGCGGCGAGCAGGATGCAGGACTTGACCTGCGCGCTGGCGACCTCGAGCTCGTAGGAGATCGCGCGCAGCCTCGCGCCGCGCACCTCCAGGGGCGGGAAGCGCCCGCCGCGTGCGTGCAGCTCGGCCCCCATCTGGCGCAGGGGGATCGCGATCCTGTCGACGGGACGGCGGCGGATCGACTCGTCCCCGTCGAGCGTGAAGGTCGAGCCCTCCTGGGCGGCGAGCCAGCCGGGCAGCAGCCGCAGCAGCGTGCCCGCGTTGCCCACGTCGATCGGCCCGTCGGACTGGTGCGCCTCGCGCAGGCCGGTCCCGCGCACGACGACCTCCTGCTCGTGGACCTCGACGAGCGCGCCGAGCGCGTGCACCGCCTCGAGCGTCGAGGTCGTGTCGGCGGCGTGCAGGTAGCCCTTGATGCGCACGGGCTCGGAGGCCATCGCCCCGAGCAGGGCGGCGCGATGGGAGATCGACTTGTCGGCCGGGGCGCGCAGCTTGCCCGAGAGCCCTCCGGCCGGCTCGAAGCGCATGTTCATCGGGGGCTTCCGATCATGCCCGCGCCACCGGGAAGCCGAGCTCGGCGATCAGCGTGAGCGCACGCTCGACGTCCTGCTCGCCGGCGATCCACAGCGCGACGACACCCTGGCGGTTGTCCTCGGAGGGCGACAGCGCCATGTCGATGATGTTGACGCCAGCGCCGCCGAGCGCGAGCGCGACGTCGGCGATCACGCCGGGACGGTTGGGCACGGCCGCGCGCAGCTCGTGGATCGACTCTGCGACGCCGCCGGCGAGGCCCGCCCCGAGCAGCGCGTCGCGGTCGCCACGCGCGCGCTCGTTCCACGCGCTCACGGCGCCCGCGTCGGCGTCCGCCAGCGCCGCGCGAACCTCCTGCAGGCGTCCGCCGAGCTCGTCGATCGCGGCGATCAGCGCGTCGCGGTTGGAGATGTAGATGTCCGTCCAGATCGCGCTGTTGGCGCCGGCGACGCGGGTCGCGTCGCGGAAGCTCGGCCCGACCGCCGGTACCCTCCGGGGCGCAGGCAGGCGCTGGGACTCCTCGCCGCCGAGCAGGCCGGCCGCCTGGGAGACGAGCACGTTGGCGAGCACGTGCGGCAGGTGCGAGACGCACGCCATGAGCCGGTCGTGGGTGTCGGCGTCGATCGCGGTGGGCCGCGCGCCGAAGCTGCCGAGCAGGCGGTGCAGGCGCTCGTAGAGCACGCCCGCGGTGCTGCCCCGAGCCGGCGTCAGGTACCACGTGGCCCCCTCGAAGAGATCGGCGCGGGCGTGCTCCACGCCCGCCGTCTCGGCGCCCGCGAGGGGATGGCCCCCGATGAAGCGCTCGTCCGCGCCGGCGGCCGCGACGTCGCGCTTGGTCGAGCCGACGTCGCTGACCACGCAGTCGGGCCCGGCCGCGGCCAGCGCCAGGCGCACGCTGCGGGGCAGCTCGCCGACGGGCGCGGCCACGAAGACGACGTCGGCGCCGGCGACGGCGCCGGGCACGTCCGCGGCCGCCGCGTCGATCGCGCCGAGCGCGAGCGCGCGCTCGCGCACGCGCTCGTCGGGGTCGAACCCGCACACCTCGGCGCCCGCGCGGGTGCGCGCTGCCAGGCCGATCGAGCCGCCGATCAGCCCGACGCCCAGGACCGCGATCCTCACGCCGGGCTGAGCGCCTTGCCCGCGAGCGCCGCCGCCCGCTCGACCGCGATCGCGTACTCGGCGAAGTCATCCGCCCGCAGCTGCTGCGGCCCGTCGCAGATCGCCTCGTCGGGGTTCGGGTGCACCTCCACGATGATGCCGTCGGCGCCCACGGCGGCGGCGGCGAGCGACAGCGGCAGCACGAGGTCGCGACGTCCGGCCGCGTGGCTGGGGTCGACGATCACGGGCAGGTGCGAGAGCTCCTTGAGCACCGGCACAGCCATCAGGTCGAGCGTGAAGCGGTAGGCGGTCTCGAACGTGCGGATCCCCCGCTCGCAGAGCATCACGTTGGGGTTGCCCTCCTTGAGGATGTACTCGGCGGCCATCAGCAGCTCATCGAGCGTCGATGAGAGCCCGCGCTTTAGCAGCGCCGGGCGCCCGGAGCGCCCGATCTCGGCGAGCAGTGGGTAGTTCTGCATGTTGCGCGCACCGATCTGCACGACGTCGGCCACCTCGAGCACGGCGTCGATGTCACCGATGTCCATCAGCTCGGTCACGATCGGCAGGCCGGTCTCGGCCTTGGCCTCGGCGAGCAGCCGCAGGCCCTCCTGGCCGAGGCCCTGGAAGGCGTAGGGCGAGGTGCGCGGCTTGTAGGCGCCGCCGCGCAGCAGCGTCGCGCCGGCGTCGCGCACGACGCGGGCGGTCTGCAGCGTCTGCTCGCGCGACTCGACCGTGCAGGGCCCGGCGATCAGGGCGAAGTTCTCCCCGCCGACCTTGCGCCCCTCGATGTCGAGCACGGTCCGCTCTCCGTGCGTGAGCTGCGCCGAGGCGAGCTTGTAGGGCTTGAGGATCGGGACGACGCGGTCGACGCCCGGCTGGCCCTCGAGGCCGAGGCTCTCGACGCTCGCATCCTGCTCCACGTCGCCGATCGCGCCGATCACCGTCACGCGCGCCCCGGAGCTGCGGTGTGCGCGAGCGCCGGCGCGCTCGATCTTGGCGATGACCGCCTCCACCTCACCCTCGGTGGCGGTCTCTCTCATCACGATCATCATCTACTCATCCTTTCACTGACGCCTGGGCATGTTAGAGGTGCTGGCCGCTCACCATCGGTGAGCCGTGAGGCGGGCGCGGAAGGCGCCCTTCGGGGGCTGGCGCTCGATCCGGTAGACACAACGACCGGACCCGGGACGGCCTCGCTGCCCGCTCACGAGGCGGACGGAGCCGAAGCGCCTAGATAAATCGCCAGGCGTAGCGATACGGCCGGGCGGCGGGCGCGGTGCAGGAGAGAACGGATGCGTTAGCCGGTGTGATCATGGCCGTCTGCATCGGTTTTAGCAGACGGGCGGCCGCTCGTCGAGCGCTGGTAGCAGCCGCGCAACATCTCGCGGACGCGGGGCTGCGGCGCCGGCGCGGGGCTGCGGAGCCCTGCGCGGGCGCGCTCAGCCCGCGGGGGCCGGCGCGAGCACTTCGCCGAGCGCAGTGAGGAAGCGCTCGTTCTCCTCGGGCAGCCCGTAGGTCACCCGCAGCGCGGGCGTGGCGCTGCCGAGCGCCGCACCGCCGCGCACGAGCACGCCGCGCCGTTCGAGCCCCCGCATGATCTCGGCCTCCTCGCGCTCCTCGCCGAGCTCCACCCAGCAGAAGTTGGCCTGGGACTCGGCGGGCTCGAGACCGAGCGCGCGCAGGCGCTCGGCGACCGAGATGCGCTCGGCGACGGTGCGCGCGACGCGCTCTTCGACGGCGTCCTGGTGGGCGAGCGCCTCGACGGCGGCCACCTGCGCAAGAGCGTTGCAGAAGAACGGCTGGCGGACCTGATCGAGCGCGCGGGGCAGCTCCTGCGAGCCGCACAGGGCGAAGCCGACGCGCAGACCGCAGAGGCCGTGGACCTTGGAGAAGGTGCGCAGCAGCACGAGGTTGGGGTGCTCGTCGAGCAGCGCGAGGGAGGCGTCGGGGTCCTCGAGCAGGTTGAACTCGCAGTAGGCCTCATCGAGGATCACGCACACGTACTCGGGCACCTCGGCGAGGAACTCGGCGATCTGCGCGAGCGCGACCGCGGTGCTCGTCGGGTTGTTGGGGTTGCACACGATCACGAGGCGCGTCGCGACCGTGATCTCGCTGAGCATCGCCGGCAGGTCGTGGCGCGCGGCGGCGTCGAGCGCGACGGTCACGGCGCGCGCCCCCGAGGACGCGCTGAGGTGGGGGTAGACCGAGAACGACGGCCACGCGTAGACGACCTCCGCCCCCGGCTCCAGCAGCGCCTCGCCGGCCGCCAGCAGGATGTCGCAGGAGCCGTTGCCGATCGCGATCCGCGAGGCGGGCACGCCGTAACGCTCGCTCAGGCGCGCGCGCAGCAGCGAGTTGGACGGATCGGGATAGCGGTTGAGCGTGGGCAGCGCGCGCTCGATCGCCTCGCGCACGGCGGGCAGCGGCGCGAACGGCGACTCGTTGCTCGCCAGGCGCACCGGCGGCGCCTCGTGCGCGTAGCCGCCGGCCGCGGGATATGTGGGGATGCGCCGGATGCGCTCCGAGAACTCGATCGCCATCGCCCTATTGTGCCGCGGCGCCACCGGGCGTGCGGGGCGCCGCGGAGCAGCGGCGGGCGTGCGCTCGGCTACTGCGCGGCGTGCAGATCGGCGCGCAGCGCGCGGGCGTCGCCGAGATAGACGTGCGCCGGCTCGTGCTGATCGTCGGCGTGGTAATGGATCAGCACCCTGATCACACGCGCCATCGAGCGGGGCACGGGGATCTCCTGAGCGCACAGCAGCGGCACGCCGTCGAAGCCCACGGCGCGCGCGGCCACCGCGGGAAACTCCGCGTTGAGGTCGCGCGTGGCGGTGAAGATGCAGCTGACGACGCGCTCGGGCACGAGCGCGTTGCGCCGCATGATCTCCTGCATCAGCTCGGTCGTCGCGTCGAGGATGTCCTGAGCGTCGTTGCGCGCGACGCTTGTGGCCCCGCGCAGTGCGAACAGTCGCATGCCGGCGATTCTGTCAGAGCGCGAGCGCGCGCAAGCGCGCGAGCTCGGCGCGCGTGAGCCGGCGGTGCGCGCCGGGCGCGAGCTCGCCGAGCCGCAGCCCTCCGAACGCGATGCGCTCCAGCGCGAGCACGCGGTGTCCGATCGTCTCGCACATCCGGCGCACCTGGCGGTTGCGTCCCTCGTGGATCGTCAGCTCGATCTCATCGGCGCTCACGCGACGCACGCGCGCGGGCGCCGTGGGGCCGTCCTCGAGTCTCACGCCGGCGCGCAGCGCGCCGAGCTCACGCTCGCTGACGGGCGCACCGGCGAGCCGCGCGCGGTAGGTCTTCGGCACCTCGAAGCGCGGATGCGTGAGACGGTTGGCGAGCTCGCCGTCGTTGGTGAGCAGGATCAGGCCGCCGCTGTCGGCGTCGAGGCGCCCGACGGGATACAGGCGCAGGCCGCGCGCGGGCACCAGGTCGAGGACGGTGGCGCGACCCTGCGGGTCGCGCGCGGTCGAGACCACCCCGACGGGCTTGTTCAGCGCGTAGACGACGCGCGGCTCGGGCCCGCTCAGCTCACGGCCGTCGACGCTCACGCGATCGCCCTCGCGCACGTCGCGGGCGGGGTCGATGACGGTCTCCCCCTCCACGCTCACCCGTCCGGCCGCGATCATCGTCTCCGCGGCGCGCCGCGAGGCGACGCCCGCGTGGGCGAGGTACTTGGCTAGCCGCATGGTCGTATCCAGGTGGCGAGGCGCATCGGCTGCAACCATAGGCGCATGGACCTGCAGCTCCTCACGCAGACCCTCTCCGAGCACGGCGAGCCGTCGTTCCGCGCGCGCCAGGTGTGGGCGTGGGCGGCGCGCGGCGCTCAGGGCTTCCAGGAGATGACCGATCTGCCCGCCCCGCTGCGCGACGCGCTCGAGCGCGAGCTGCCGTTCTCGAGCCTGCGCGTGCGCGCGGAGCGCCACGCGGGCGACGGCACCCTCAAGGCGCTGTTCGAGACCTCCGACGGACGGCCGCTGGAGGCCGTGCTGATGCAGTATCGCGACGGTCGCCGCTCGCTGTGCGTCTCCTCGCAGTCCGGCTGCCCGCTGACGTGCGCGTTCTGCGCGACCGGGCGGATGCGCTTCGCGCGCAACCTGACGGCGTCGGAGATCGTCGATCAGGCGCTGCACTTCCGCCGCATCGCTCCGCTCAACCACTGCGTGTTCATGGGTATGGGCGAGCCGATGCTCAACCTCGAGAACGTCCTGTCGGCCTGCGAGCGCCTGCCCGACATCGGCATCACCCACCGCCGCACCGCGATCTCGACGATCGGCTGGATCCCGGGGATCGAGCGGCTCGCCGAGCAGGACATGCCGCTGCGCCTGGCGCTCTCGCTGCACGCCGCCGAGGAAGCGCTGCGCAGCGAGCTGATGCCGGTCAACGAGCGCTTCCCGCTGAGCGACGTGATCGAGGCCTGCAGGGCCTTCTACGCGCGCAGGCGCCGGCGGGTGTTCGTGGAGTACGTCATGCTCGCGGGCGTCAACGACCGCTACGAGCAGGCGCTCGCGCTCGCACGGCTGCTCGCGCCCCGCCGCCCGGCGCGCGCGCTCCCCGGCCGCCGCCCCGACCAGCCCGCTCGCGAGACGCAGATGTTCAAGGTCAACCTGATCCCCTACAACCCGACGGGGGCCAGCGGCCCGGACCCCTTCCGCTGCTCCTCGCGCGAGTCGATCGCGGCCTTTCGTGCGGCGCTCGAGGCACACGGCGTGGAGGCGACGGTGCGCCTCACGCGGGGCCGCGACATCGACGCCGCCTGCGGGCAGCTGGCCGCGCGCGCCATCGCCTGACCGAGACCACCGCGCTCAACAGCTTCCGCGCGACCTTGAGGGCCCGCTGCGGATCGGCACGCGCCCGGAGCAGCGGAATCCCTGCTCCCGGCGCGGCCGTCGGCCTCTACGGTTCGGGCGCCAGCACCAGAACCCGGATCTTGCCTTGTTCGGTGACGAGCTTCACTTCGTACTGCTCTTCGGCGAGGCCCGTGAGCAGCAGGCCGTCGTCGCCGATAACTTTGACTTTGCTCGCCTTGGCGTTGCGGCCTTCTTCTTCGCTTTTTATCGCGGCGGTCGGGAACGAGTCTTCGACCCCTGCTGGTTTCACCCCGTTTCGTGCCGTGACCTGCAGCTCGATCGTGGCCCCGACGTATTCTTCCTCGTCGGGGATCGTGAATTCGGTGCCGGTCGCGTTCGGTATCGCGCTGCATTTCGAGGACTGGCAGAGCAGCCACTGGTATTCGTAGTTGATCGGCTGCGTGCCGCTCCACGTTCCTGCGTTGCCTTTCAGCAGGTCGCCGACGTGGACGCTGGTCTTGACCTTGACCGGTTCGCCTTCGATCACTTCGAACGCGCCGACACCCGGGCGGACGCTGTCTTTCGGTGCTTCGCCGGTGCCTTCTTCAACCGGTTCTTCACTTTCGGCTTCACCGCCTTCCCCGCTTTCGCCTTCGCCTTCGGCTTCGGCCACTTCTTCTTCGCCGGGGTACGCCCACTGGCGGTAGACCACTTCCTGGGGTGCTTCGCCGTCTGGCAGGTTCCATCCGAGCGAGACCGACTGCGGTGCGGAGCCGTGCCCGATCACCGGCAGCGGCTGCGCCGCGCCGGCGGCGACCACCGCGCCGAACATGAGGTTGCCTCCCCCGATCGACTGCACGTGTTCGAGCCCCGGCACTGCCTGCCACACGGTGCTGTAGCAGGACCGGAAGAGACCCATTTCGTTGCCGCCCTGTTCGCAGCCGGGGCCGCGGCCGAGCTGACCAAGGGCGTTGGAGCCGATCGTGTAGACCTTGCCGTCGCTGCCGAGGACCGCACTGGCGGTGCCGGACGCCGCGATCTGCGTGATTTCGACGCCGGCGGGGCCTGTGAGCCGGGTCGCATAGCGGTCGCAGGGCCAGGTTTTACCGACGCCTTTTTTGTTGAGGTGACCGCACGTTTCCGTGGCTGGGCCGAGCTCGTCGGCGCCGTCGTCGCCCCACCCGACGAGGTGGAGATGGTGTTCTTCTTCGACGAGCGCCAGCACGAACTCCCGTCCGGCATCGATCGCCACCACGTGCTTCAGCGGTTCGCTGCCGTTGACCATCACCTTCCCGGGCCAGGTAAAGCTGGTATGCGCCCCGGGTTCGAGGCTCTGGCCGAGCTGTCCCTTGCCGTCGTTGCCCCACGAGAGCACTTCGCCGTCTTCCAGCAGCGCATAGGCGCTTTCGGCGCCGCCGGTGACGGCCGTGACGCCTTCCAGCTGCGCCCCGCCGCGAGAGCTGATGACGGGCTCGGGGACCTTGCCGCACAGTTCCCAGCCGACTTCGGTGAGGCACTTGTGGGGCGGTTCCCCGGGCAGCAGGCGTTTGTGCTTGGTGCCGTATTCCGGTTCGCAGCCGCCGTCTTTTTCGCAGCTCGTCGG
>Ga0209040_10004351_pt1 | contig 10704 bp, 9 predicted proteins | sample BogFormECP12_OM3_FD_188240 | JGI IMG/M metagenome (GOLD analysis project Ga0209040, IMG submission 188240) | Bog forest soil microbial communities from Calvert Island, British Columbia, Canada - ECP12_OM3 (SPAdes) (version 2) | ecosystem: Environmental > Aquatic > Freshwater > Wetlands > Bog ... | reverse complement strand
GCGCGACGGGCTCTACAAGATCGCACGGTTCGCAACGACGACGCACCCCGACGGCGGGCGGACGCTCGCCGACTATGTCGCGAACCTGCGCGAAAACCAGACGGCTATCTATTACCTCACCGGCGACGAACCGAAGCGGCTCACCGCAAGCCCGCAGCTCGAAGGTTTTCGCGCCCGCGGCGTCGAGGTGCTGCTGCTCTCCGATGCGGTGGACTCCTTCTGGGTGTCGACCTCGGCGGGCTATGACGGAAAGCCGTTCAAGTCGGTGAGCCAGGGCGCCGCCGACATCAAGTCGATCGCACTCGTTGAAGGGGCGAAGGCGCCCGAGGAGGCGGCGGGCGATGTCGCGACGCTCATCGCCTTCTTTAAGCAGACGCTCGAGAAGGAGGTCGAGACGGTGCGGCCCTCCGACCGCCTCACCGACAGCGTCGCCTGCCTCATTGCCCCCGATTTCGGTCCCGACCGGCAGCTCGAAAAGATCCTCGCCATGCACGGGCGGGTGAAGGAGCGGGCGAAGCCTATTCTCGAGATCAACCCGGCCCACCCGCTGACTCAGGCGCTCGCGCGCCGCTTCGTCGCGGGCAAGGACAAGCCGCTCATCGAGGACGCCGCCTGGCTCATGTTGGATGAGGCGCGGCTGCTCGAAGGCGGTGAGGTCGAGGACCCGCCGGCCTTCGCCGCGCGGATGCGGCGCGTGATGGAGAAGGCGCTAGAATGAGCTTGGGGCGCCTAATACTGACCGTTGCCCGTGATCGGTTTGCCATTGCTGCGACGCGCTGCTTGTCGTTCTCGAAGAACGTCCATGCGTCGCAAGCGACGTCGAGAATGTCTTCGTAGCTGTCGAAGATGGTGATGGCGAGCTTGGCGCCGCGCGTTCCGGTTCTTGAACTCGACGCGCGGTTCGCGCCGCTTGCGCTCTGGCCGGCCGCGGCGGGGGCGGCGCTTGAATCGAAAATCTGTTGAGGCACTTCCGGGGGTTGAACTAGCCAAATGCCGCCTGCGATCATCTAGGCCCGAGTGGTTGTGGTCGATCTTTGTCTCCAAAAGACTCGAGTTGAACGAGCCTACGAATGTCCGAGTTGATCGTCGCGCTGGAAAAAACTGATGGCGAGCATCGCCAAGCCCTGGATTGGTTCCTACGAAATACGGGAAGGGCCATCCCGTGGGTAAGAATCGAAGCCCAGGGAGCCATTGGCTTTCGGCTCGCCACCCGCGTGAAGGGGATCTACAAACCGCACTACACCCAGTACGCCCTGAGCGTTCGGCAAACTTTGGACGGGCCCTATGCCGACAAAAGGGTTGGAAGGCGACGGGACGGAAGCTGGGTCTATCCTTATTTCCAGGAGAATTCTGACCCGGCTCAGCGCGACAAAGCGGCCACCAACAGGGGCCTTCTGAGATGCAGGGCGGACGGTGTCCCCGTAGGCGTCCTACTGCAGATTAAGCTGAAACCACGCTCCGAGTATATCGTCCTCGGACTCGCATTGGTTAGGGAATGGAACGCGGGATATTTTATTCTGGAGGGCTATGCGGATAATCCAGGATAATCCAAGCCAACGGAGCCGAACCAAACTGCACCAAACTAAGTCGCCTACCTCGCCTCCTTCTCCCCGCCGGCGGCGGTGATCACCGCCACGATGATGAGCCCGGTCGCCACGAGGCGCACCCCCGCGCTGACCCCGAACGTGTTCAGCATCGTCAAAAGCAACACGAGGAAAAGCGCGCCGCCCCAGACGCCGGGCAGGTTCGCCTTGCCGCCCGACACCGACGTGCCGCCGATCACGACGACGGCGATCGACGCCAAGAGATACTCGTTGCCGATGTCGACGTTCGCGCCGCGGAAATAGCCGGCGAGCAGCGCCCCGTTCAGGCCCCCCAGCAGACCGCAAAGCGCGTAAGTCGCAAATCGCACCGGCTCGACCTTGATCCCCGCGAGCCGGGCTGCGCGGATGTTCTGCCCGATCGCCGTGACCGAGCGGCCCCAGACCGTCCGGTGCAGCGCGACATGCGCGACCCAGGCGAACACGCCGGTCAGGATCGCGAGCAGCGGGACCCCGAGCAGCTGAACGTTGGTGAAGTCGGCGAAGCCGGGCGGCGGCTTGATCTGCAGCCCGCGTCCGTAGGAGATGTCGATCGACTGGATGATGAAGCTCGCCGATAAGGTGGCGATGATCGGCGGGATGCGGAGCGCCCAGATGAGAAGGTAGTTCGCCACCCCGACTGCGAGGCCGCTCGCCAGCGCCGCCGCGAGCCCGAGAAGCGCCAGCCGATCGTCCCCCGCCATGGTCTTCATCGCCACCGCGCTCGCAAGGCCGATGTTGGCGGGGAGCGACAGGTCGACGTTGCCAGGCCCAAGCGTGATGACGAACATCTGCCCGACGCCGACCACGACCATGAAGACGGCGAGCGACAGCGCCGCCGTCAGCATCCCGCCGGCGCCGTAGCCGCCGGTGAAGGCGACGGCCGCGAGCCAGACGACGCCAGCCCCGAGGAACGACCAGATCCACGGCCGCGCGAAGAAAGCGCTCATCGCCGCAGTCATCGCTCGACCCCGCTGCGACTGACGAGCACGCGCGCGGCCAGCACGATGATGAGAATCGCGCCGTTGGCGGCGACCTGCCAATCGGGCGGGATGCGCATGAAGGTGAGGAGCGGCGAGGCGGCCATCGCCATCGTGAGCGCGCCGAAAACCGCGCCGATCGGCGACACTTTTCCGCCAACGAACTCCCCTCCCCCTAAGATTACGCCGGCGATGGAAAGAAGCGTATAGCCGTTGCCGATATTGGCGTCGGCCGATGTGGTGATGCCGACGAGCGCCATGCCGGAGAGCACCCCGAACAGGCCCGCCAGCGCGAAGAGGCTGGCCTTGGCCCTGAGCAGCGACCAGCCGGCGCGGCGGACGGCGAGCGCATTGCCGCCGGAGCCGCGCAGAATCGCGCCATAGGAGGTGCGCATGAGCCCGTACCAGCCAACCGCCGCGATGAGCGCGGCCGCCAGAATCGGGAACGGCGCGAACGGCGGCTTCACGCTCAGCGCCGCGTGAAGCCAGACGGGCGCCTTTCCGCCCGGCTTCGGCAAGAGCAGGATCGCCAAGCCCTGCCAGACAAAGCTCATGCCGAGCGTCACCACGATCGATGGCAGGTTGCGCCAATAGATGAGCGCGCCAAGCGCCGCATAGACCGCAACGCAGCCGATGAGCGTGAGCGCGCCAAGAAGAGGAGCGTCGCGAAGCCAGGTCGCCGAGACGCAGCAGACGAAGCCGACGAACGGGCCGATCGAGAGGTCGAGATCGTTGCCGGCGATGACGAACATTTGCGCCATCGTCGCAAGCGCGATCGGAATGGCGAGGTTCAGCATCAGCGTGAAGCCGAAATAGCTGATGGCGCGCGGATTAAGCCAGGCGATCGCGGCGACGACCAGCCCGAGCGACAGCGCCGGCAGCGCCGCGCGCAAAGCCCGGCGGAAATCGGGCCCCGCCGCCGCGAAGGAGGCCGGCGCCGCAGGCGCGCTCATTTCAGGCGCCCCCCGCGAAGGACGAATGGATGACGCGCTCTTCCGTCAATTCGTCGCGCGCCAGCTCGGCCACGATCGCGCCGTTCCGGAAGACGTAGGCGCGGTCGCAGTTCTTCAGTTCCTCGGTCTCGGTCGTATACCAGAGAAAGGTGCGCCCCGCGGCGGCCTCGGCGCGGATGAGGTCGTAGACTTCGAGCTTGGTGCCGTAGTCGACGCCGCGCATGGGATCGTCCATCAGGACGACCCGCGCGTCCGAGGCGAGCGCGCGGGCGAACAGCGCCTTTTGCTGGTTGCCGCCCGAAAGCGAAAGGATCGGATCGTCCACGTTCGGCGTCCGTATGTTGATGCGCTTGCGCCAAGATTCGGCGAGCGCCCGCTCCCGCCGCGGCGAGATGAGTGGGCCGCTCCGCAGCCTCTTGAGCGACCGGACGCCGATGTTGCGCGACACCGACCATTGCGGGAAGACGCCGTCCGACTGACGATCGCCCGGCACCAGCGCCACCGGACCCTCGACCGTCTCGCCGGCCCGCGGGCGGAAGGCGGCCGCGAAGGCGGCGAGCAGAAGATCGGTCTGGCCGTGACCCGCGAGCCCGGCCAGTCCCACGATCTCGCCCTCGCGGGCGACGAGTTCGCGCCCGTCGGTCTGACGCTTCGGCCGCATGCAGACCCGGACCCGGCCCTCCTCGCGCCGCTCAGCTGCGAACGCGCCGCCTGGCCGCTCGGCTTCGCTCGCGACGCCGCCCATCGCCGCCACAAGCTTCATGCGGTCGAAATTGCCCGCCGCTTCGGCTGCAACGATCTTGCCGTCGCGCATCACCACGATGCGGTCGCAGGTCTCGAGCACTTCGGCGAGAATGTGGGAGATGAGCGCGCAGCCGATCCCCGCCTCGACGGAGCGCCGCACATGGGCGAGAAGCTGGCCAGCAGTGTGCGCGTCGAGCGACGACGTCGGCTCGTCGAGAATAACGAGCCGCGCTGGCGCGTCGGAGACGGTGAAGGCGCGCGCGATCTCGACCATCTGCCGTCGGCCGATCGAGAGATTCTGCACAAGGTCGCCGGGAGAAACGCCATGTCCCGGAAAAATCTCGTCGAGCTTGTCGAGGACGAGCCGCCCGGCGCGGCGCCGCCAGCCGAAGCCGTTGATCGACGGATGGAACACCCGCCCGTTTTCGGCGACCGTGAGGTTCGGGCAGAGCGACAGCTCCTGGAAGACGCTGCGAAGCCCGAGCGCCTTCGCCCGCGCCGACGAATAGGCGCGCTCAACCTCGCCCGCCACGACAAGGCGGCCGGCGTCAGGCTTCACGCCGCCGTTGAGCACATGCATGAGCGTGGACTTGCCGGCGCCGTTGTGGCCGACGACGCCCACGCATTCGCGCTGAAGAATTGAGAAATCGACGCCGTCGAGGGCCCGGACGGCGCCGTAAGACTTTTCTACGCCTTGAAACTCGACCAGAGAGCCGCCGCCCGCCATGGGTTCACGCGTCCGAAGCGTCTGCGGCGGCTACCCTACCCCATTTACTTCACGTTCGCCTTGATGGCGGCGATCGCGTCGGCCTGAGTGTACTCATGGCTCCCGACGCCCCCCTTCGGGATGTTCGGCAGCGCCGCCTCGAAGTCATCCTGGGTGAAGGCGAGATAAGGCACGGTGAGGTCGTGCGGGATGTTCTTGTTGCCGTCGAGGATCTGCTGCGCGACCCAGAAGGCGAGCGTCGAGACGCCCGGAGCGATCGAAGCCGACCAGGTCGTGTAGCCGTCCTTGGCTTTCTGCTCCTTCCACCACTGAAGCTCGTCCTGGCGATTGCCCATGATGATCGTTGGACGGGGCTTTCCAGCCGCGGCGATGGCCTGGGCGGCCCCGTAGCCGTCGCCGCCTTGGTCGACGACGCCGGCGACCGGAGGCAGCGAGGGCAGAACGGTCGCGACCGCTTTCTGCGCAGTCGTCTGGTCCCAATCGCCCTCTACCGAGCCCACGATCTTGAACTCAGGATGGGCCTTGACGCCCTCCTCAATGCCGGCGTGGATGGCGTCGTCGATCGACGTCCCCGCAAGGCCTCGGATCTCAAGCAGGTTTCCCCCTTTCGGCTGGAACTTCGCCATATGCTCGACTTCCTGCTTGCCCATATCCTTGAAGTCGACGCCGACGCGCCAGGCGCAGGGCTCGGTGACGATGCCGTCGAACGAGATGACGACGATGCCGGCGTCGCAGGCCTGTTTGATCGCCCCGTTCAGCGCGTCGGGTGAGCTCGCGTTGATAACGATGGCGTTATAGCCCTGCAGGATGAGGTTCTGGATCTGCGCCGCCTGGGTCGGCACCTCCTTGTCGGCGGTCGTGAACACGTCGGCGGCGGCGACGATCCCGTCCTTCACCGCCTGTTGAGTGACGATGTCGTAGCTCTTCAGCATCGCCTGGCGCCAGGAATTGCCGGCGTAGTTGTTGGAGAAGGCGATTTTCATCTTGGTCGTGTCGGCAAGCGCAGGCGCGGCGAGCACGGCGCCGACGGCGGCGCAAAGCGCCAGCGTGGAAATGTTGCGGGTCATCAGGTTTCCTCCGAAGCGGCGTCGCGACGACGCCCATGCGGGTCCGCCTGTCTTTTATCGATAACTAGACGGAGCCCCGCCTCACCGCTAACATGCCAGCATTTTTTGAGTCAATGAGAGGCGCGCAAAGCCCCAGAACCGTCAGGGCCCCAACTCCTTTGACCCGCGCCTGTCGACAATCGCTTGCCTTTTTCAGAAGCTGGTCTTATCATTCCGTTTTTGGGAATGAGCACGATGCGTCGATCGGCGAAGGCGCCCTTGAACACATCGATTCAAAAGGGCGCCGATGCTCATGCGGAGAAGAAACGGCGGCGGTTGCGAAAAGTGCATAACTCCCAAGGTGATCCCGGCAACCACCGGCGCCAACCCCACCGCCTCATGCCTATAGGAGCGATGCGATAGCCATCGCGTCTCGAAGGATGGTCCATCTCCCAGCCTCGTTGGCGCCTCTGGAGCGTCCTTCGAGACGCCACGCTTCGCGCGGCTCCTTGAGGCACGAGGGCAGCTTGGGAACTACAAAAGTGCGCAAAGGAGGTCGGAAAGGCTTGATATGTCACGCGCGCTTACCGTTTTGCGCGAAGCGTCGCGCGACGCTCAAGGAGCCGCGCCCGACGCTAAACCAGGCCCCAACGCCCTGAAATATCGAAATTCGAAACGCCAACCGCGTGGTCCGACCGTAAGCGAAGCCCTCGCCCTTGCCCCCCGCACCCGCCTCCCCTATAAGCACGGCCCTTAAGCGCCCGACCGACACCCCTGGAGGCAAGGGCGCCGACATCATAAAGGACATCATCATGGCAGCGACCAAAGAGCTCGCGGCCGTGACGCGCAGCGGGACAGGCAAGGGGGCCGCCCGCTCCGTTCGTCGCGAAGGCCGCGTTCCCGCCGTCGTCTACGGCGGCGGCGAGAAGCCCGAGCCCATCTCGCTCGACTCCAAGGACGTCAACAAGCTCATCTACGCCGGCCATTTTCTGACAACCATCTTCGAACTCGAAATGGACGGCCGTAAGCAGCGCGTCCTCCCCCGCGACTACCAGCTCGGCGTCGTCCACGACAGGCCGCTGCATGTCGATTTCCTGCGCCTGATTCCTGGCTCGCACGTCCGCATCGGCATCCCCGTCCATGTCGAGAACCGCGAGGCGTCGCCGGGGCTAAAGAAGGGCGGCACGGTCAATATCGTCCTGCACTCGGTCGAGGTCCTGGCGCCGGCCGACAACATCCCCGAATCGGTCACCATCGATCTCACCGGCCTCGACTTCGTCGACTCGGTGCACATGTCCGACCTCAAGCTGCCGGAAGGCTGCCGCCCGGTTCCCGCGCGCGCCGACTTGACCGTCGTGACGATCGTGCCGCCGACGGTGATGGCCGAAGAGACGCCGGCCGCCGCCGCAGCGGCGACGACCACGGCACCGGTCGCCGCGAGCACGGAAGCGCCGAAGGCGGCCGCCGCTCCGCCCGCAGCGGCCAAGCCCGCCGGCAAGAAGTAAGCTCACGCCTAACAGCGAAGGGCGGAGGCTTTGCGGAGCGAGGCCTTCGCTGCTTTAAGAGCGGCCGTTCGGGGCGCCCATGCTCGTCATCGCGGGACTCGGCAATCCGGGCGCGCGGCACGCGCGCAACCGGCACAACATCGGCTTCATGGCGGTCGAGGCGATGGCGGCCGCCCACCGGTTCGGGCCGTTCCGCGCCCGCTTCTCCGGCTTTGCGGCCGACGGCGTCGTCGCGTCGAAGCGCGTCACGCTCTTGATGCCGCAGACGTTCATGAACGATTCCGGCCGCAGCGTCGCAGAGGCCTTGCGCTTCCACAAGCTCGATGGAGGCTCGCTTGTCGTCATCCATGACGAGCTCGATCTCCCCCCCGCCAAAGTCAGGGTGAAGATCGGCGGCGGCGCCGCCGGCCACAATGGTCTTCGCTCGATCAGCGCCCATGTCGGCGCCGACTTCAAGCGCGTCCGCATCGGCATCGGCCATCCGGGCGACAAGGCGCTCGTCCACCATTACGTCTTGAGCGACTTCTCGAAGGCGGAAATGGCCTGGGTCGAAGCGGTGTGCCGGGCGGTTGCGGACGCGGCGCCGCTGCTCGTCGAGGGCCAGGACGCAAGCTTCCAGAACAAGACCCACCTCGCGGTCGAGGCGGCCGGCTTCGGCGAGCGGACCAGCGTCTGAGCGGCGAGGAGCCGCGGCCCTCAAGCCGCGTCCGGTCGGCTCGGCTCGCGCCGTCGAATGCGGCGCCTTCCCTTGCGCGCGTCCGTCGCTTCCGGATCGAGAGCCGGAAGCGCCTGCATCACCCGCTCGGGGGGAAAGATGACCACCGCCTCGGTGCCGTGCCGCACCTGCGACGTCAGGCGGAACTCGCCGCCGTGCAGCTCAACCAGGCCCTTGACGATCGGCAGGCCAAGGCCGCTCCCCTCCTCGGCGTTCTTGTGCGCCAGCGACCCACGGCCGAAGGAGGACAAGACGATCGAAATCTCTTCTTGCGGGATGCCTGGCCCCGTGTCGCGGATTGAGACATATTGGCCGCCGTTGCGGGTCCAGCCGGCCTTGACCGTGACCGATCCTCCCTGCGGCGTGAACTTGATGGCGTTGGTCAAAAGGTTGAGCGTGATCTGCCGCACCGCCCGCTCGTCCGCCCAGATGCGCGGCAGTTCCGGTTCGAGCGTCTCGGCGATGGCGAGGTTGCGGCTTTTCGCCCGCATCGAGAGAAGCCGGCAGCAATCCTCCACCACGCCCGAAAGGGACACCGGCTCTTCCTTCAGTTCATACCGGCCGGCCTCCACGCGCGACAAGTCCAAAATTTCGTTGATGAGCATGAGGAGATGCTGGCCGCTCACGTGGATATCGTTGCAGTATTCCTTGTAGACCGGGATGCTGTGCGGGCCGAAAATCTCCCCCTTCATCACCTCCGAGAAGCCGAGAATGGCGTTAAGCGGCGTGCGCAATTCATGGCTCATGGTGGCAAGAAAGCGCGACTTCGCCAGATTGGCGCTCTCCGCCCGGCGGCGCGCTTCGTCCGAATTGAGCTTCGCCTGCTCGAGCTCCGCGATCAGCGAATCCTTCTCCGCCTGAAAGGAGATGTTGCGCGCCGCGGCGGCGTGCAGGCGCTGCACGACGACGAGGAAATAGCCGATGACTCCGACCGCGAGCGCCGCCGCAGGCAGCGCCGCCCCTTGCAAACGCGAGGCGTAGAGGCCAATGACGCCGAGGATCATCGGCAGCATGCCGGCGACGAAGGCGGCGGGGATCGCCGCCGAGAGCAGCGACATCACCGTCGAGACGAGGAGCATGACGAGGATGGCGAAGTCCTGGGCGTTCGGCTCGTTCGACTTCAGCAGCGCGACGACTAGGTAAGCCCAGGCGGCGCCGCAGAAGCCGGTCGCGATCACGAACTTGCGCCGCCAAGCGCCGGCCGCCTTCTCGCCGTCGACGCTATCGAGGAAGGCGATCGGCAAGGCGTAGACGAGGGCGATGGCGCAGACGATGAAGGCCGACCAGGTGGCGATGGCGCCCGCGCCGATCGACGCGAGCGCGAGGGCGCAGACGCCAAGCGCGACCAGGCCGAACATCGGCGCCTCGGTGCGGTTGATGTTCGCAAAGAGGCGAACCATGGCCGCCGAGTGGCTCGGGACGGCCGCGGGCTGCGACAGCGCCAGGCGCGCGCGCCGAATCTCGAGGATCATCCTGCGCCGCCGCGCCGCAGCCTCCGGATCGGCCCGCCCGCCCCTGCCCTGCTCCCTCGATTCGACCATGCCCGCCCGAACGCGCCGCGACCCAAGGCATCATGCTGTCCAAATGATTAACGCGGGCCTGACGAACGCGCCTTGAGGTACAAGGAATCTCCCGAACCGTCGTTAACGCCCGCGGCCGCCGCCCTTGGGAGGAACAGTTGAAGCTTTACAACTCGAACGTCGCGCCGAATCCGCGGCGCGTCCGCATCTTTCTCGCCGAGAAGGGCTTGTCGATTCCGCAGGTTCAGGTCGATCTCGGCAAGCTCGAGCACAAGACGCCCGAGTTCGCCGCGCTAAGCCCTTTCCAGGTCATCCCGGCGCTCGAGCTCGACGACGGAACGGTCATCGGCGAATCGATCGCCATCTGCCGATACATCGAGGAGCTCCACCCAGAGCCCAACCTGTTTGGGACCACGCCGCTCGAGCGCGCCACGATCGAGATGTGGCAGCGCCGGCTCGAACTACATCTTTTCCTGCCGATCGCTCAGGTCTTCCGCCACACCCATCCGCATATGGCGAAGATGGAGGAGCCCCAGGTCCCGGAATGGGCGGCGGCCAACCGGCCGCGCGTCCTACGGGCCATGGCGATCTTCGACGGCGTTCTGCGCGACCGCGCCTATATCGTCGGCGAGCGGTTCACCGTCGCCGATATCACCGGCCTCGTCGCGCTCGATTTCACCAAGCCGGCGCGTATCGCCATTCCGCTGGAGCTTGAGAACCTTAACCGCTGGCGCGCGGTCTTAGCCGCGCGGCCAAGCGCGGCGGCGTGAAGCGCAGCCACCTGCTCCATCCTCGGTCAGCGGGCCCTATCCCTGCCCGCGCCACCGGCAATGCCGCTAGTACCCGGAATCATTGATTGGCGAAACATGGTCTGAGGCGCTTCTGGTGGACTTGGCTTTTGGTCCAGACGAACGGCCGGGCGTGCTGGTTATAA
>Ga0209040_10004350_pt1 | contig 10706 bp, 6 predicted proteins | sample BogFormECP12_OM3_FD_188240 | JGI IMG/M metagenome (GOLD analysis project Ga0209040, IMG submission 188240) | Bog forest soil microbial communities from Calvert Island, British Columbia, Canada - ECP12_OM3 (SPAdes) (version 2) | ecosystem: Environmental > Aquatic > Freshwater > Wetlands > Bog ... | reverse complement strand
TCGAAAACGGCGCGAATACCTCGTTCGTCAACCGCTTCATGGATGAGCAGGTACCGGTCAATGAGATCGTGCGCGACCCGGCGACCGAACTCGAGCGCTCGGAAGCCTACGCCAATCCGCGTTTGCCGCTACCGATTGCGCTGTTTGCGGATCGAGCCAATTCGCGCGGCGCGGATTTCGGAAATCCCGATGAACTCGCCGCGCTCGCGCGTGGCCTCGCCGAGCGCCGCGCTTCTTCGCTGAGCGCCGGGCCGATCATCGGCGGGATCGCCGCGGCGGGCCAACGATCGCCGGTCACGAACCCCGCCGATCGCCGCGACGTCGTGGGCAGCGCCCGCGATGCGAGCGCTGCGGAAATCACCGCGGCGTTCGATGCGGCTGCGCGGGCTCAAGGAGCTTGGGACGCGCTCGGGGGCGAGGCGCGCGCTGCCTGCCTCGATCGAGCCGCCGACCTGCTCGAGGCGCGGCGCATGGATTACATCGCGCTCGCGGTACGCGAAGCGGGCAAGACCTTGTCCGATGCGCTTGCCGAGGTGCGCGAGGCGGCGGACTTCTGCCGTTATTACGCGGTCCAGGCACGCAACTCGTTCGCAGCTCCCGCGCGTCTCCCGGGGCCGACCGGCGAACTCAACGACCTGTCCTTGCACGGCCGCGGCGTTTTCGCCTGCATCAGCCCGTGGAATTTTCCGCTCGCGATTTTTGCCGGGCAGGTCAGCGCAGCATTGGCCGCAGGCAATGCGGTCGTCGCCAAGCCGGCCGAGCCGACGCCCTTGATCGCGGCGCGCTTCGTCGAGCTGCTGCACGAGGCCGGCGTATCGCCGCAAGTCTTGCAATTCACGCCGGCGCCGGGACGGGTTTTTGGCGAGGTGGCCTTTGCGCACCGGGCCCTCGCGGGGGTCGCGATGACGGGTTCGACCGCAACCGCATTGACGATCAATCGGCAGCTCGCCGCGCGTGGCGGATCGATCGTGCCGCTGATCGCCGAGACCGGCGGCTTGAACGCGATGATCGTCGATTCCACCGCTTTGCCCGAGCAGGTCGTCGATGACGTCATGAGTTCCGCTTTCTTGAGCGCAGGCCAGCGTTGCTCGGCTCTGCGCTTGCTCTACTTGCAGGAAGACGTCGCGGATGCAATCTTGGAGATGATCATCGGTGCGATGGATGAGCTCGTGATCGGCGATCCGGCCGCGCTCGAGACCGACGTGGGGCCGGTCATCACGGCCGCCGCCGCCGCCGGCCTCGCCGCTCACATCGCCAACATGCGCACCGAGGCACGCGTCTTGAAGGTCTGCCCGCTGACGGAGCAACACGCCAACGGCAGTTTCTTCGCGCCGCATCTGATCGAATTGAGCAGCGCCTCGCAGCTCACGCGCGAACAGTTCGGACCCGTTCTCCACGTGGTCCGCTACCGCGCCGACGAGATCGATGGAGTGCTCGAGTCGATCCGCGCGAGCGAATACGGATTGACGCTCGGCGTGCAGACGCGCCTCGAATCGTTCTGGCGGCACGTGTTCGCACGCACCAGCATCGGCAACACGTACGTCAATCGCAACATGATCGGCGCAGTCGTCGGCGTACAGCCGTTCGGCGGCACCGGCCTCTCGGGCACGGGCCCCAAGGCTGGCGGTCCCCATTACCTGCAGCGCTATGCGAACGAACGGACGCTGACCGTCAACACGACGGCGACCGGCGGCAACGCGGCACTGCTGAATCTCGGTGCCTGAGACCGCGGTGGCGGCCGACCAGCACGAGGGATCTGCGCTTGCCGTTTTGGTCGCGTCTTTGGGTTTGGGGTGCACGGCCTTCGGCGGTCCGATCGCACATCTCGGACACTTCGAGCGCGCTTACGTCGAGCGGCGCCGTTGGCTCGCGAGCGAAGAGTACGCCGCGATCGTCGCGCTCTGCCAACTGCTGCCGGGACCGACCAGTAGTCAGGTCGGCTTCCTGGTCGGATGGCACCGAGCCGGCTGGCGCGGCGCGATTGCCGCTTGGATTGGATTCACGCTGCCGTCCGCCGCGCTGATGTACGGGCTCGCGCGGCTCGAGGCCCAGGTGCAAGGCCCGATCGCGGGCGCGGTGCTGCACGGGCTCAAGCTCGTTGCGGTCGCTTTCGTCGCGCAAGCGCTCTGGAACATGGCGCGCAACTTGTGCCCCGATTTGCGCCGTGCGGGAATCGCGATCCTCGTTGCGCTCGGTTTGCTGACGGTCGGAGGCTCCGCGATGCAGCTCGTGGCGCTCGCCGCGAGCGCGGTCGCCGGTTGGATGCTGTGCGGTGCGGCCGGGCTCACGTCGCCGCAGCGCTCCGTCCACATCAGCGCCGCGATCGCGGTCTTCGCGCTCGTCGTCTTCGTCGCGCTGTTGCTGGTTCTCTCGGTCGCAGCGGCGCGCCTGCCGCATAGCCCATACGCACTCGCCGACATCTTTTACCGTTCGGGCGCGCTCGTGTTTGGAGGCGGCCATGTCGTATTGCCGCTGCTGCGCGATGCCTTGGTGCCGTCCGGCTGGATGTCCGATGCCACTTTTTTGAACGGCTATGGAGCGGCGCAGGCGCTGCCCGGGCCCTTGTTCTGCGTGGCGGCGTTTCTCGGCGCCGCGAGTGCGCCGGCCGGATCCGCGGCTGCGCTCTGGGCAGCGCTCGCGCTCTTCGGCGTGTTTTTGCCGGGCATGCTGCTCGCCGTCGCGGGATTCTGGCTGTGGCGCGAGGCGCTTCGGCTGCCTGCGATCGGCGCAGTGCTCGCCGGCGTCAACGCCGGGGTCGTGGGCGTGCTCGCGGCGGCATTTTGCAATCCCGTGTGGAGTGCATCGGTTCATTCGCCGGTCGATGCACTCATCGGTCTCGGCGGTTGGATTCTGCTCGCGCGTGCCCGTTTGGCGCCGCTGATCGTGGTGGCGGCCTGCATCGGCGCCTCGGTCGGCTGGGCGCTCTGCTGCGTGAGCCCTGCGGCGGCCTGGGGATGATGCGACGATGACGAACACCGGGCCGACTCACGCCGCGATCACAAACTCGGCCGCTTCTCGAGCGGCTGCGCCGCGCGCATTTCAGGGCGCGATGCTGCATACGCCCGAGCGCGGGACATTGGAGTATTTGCCGGGAGCGTTGGTCGTTTGCAATGCAGAGGGGCTCATCGAGGCCGTGCACCCGCAAAGCGCGCCGCAAGCAGCGGTGATCGCGGCGCGCCATGCCGAGCACGGCAGCTTGGTCGTGCTCGCAGAAGGGCAATACCTGCTGCCGGGTTTGATCGACCTGCACGTGCACGCACCGCAATGGCCTCAGCTCGGCCAAGCGCTCGATGAGCCGCTCGAGGTTTGGCTGCAAAAATACACCTACCCGCTCGAGGCGCGCTACGCGGATGCAGGCTTTGCGGCGGCTGTCTATGAGTCCCTCGTCGATGCCCTGCTCGCGAACGGCACGACGACCGCGGTCTACTACGGGACGGTGCATCTCGCGGCGACCATGAGGCTCGCGGACATCTGCCTGAGCCGATCGCAGCGCGCGCTGGTCGGCCGCGTCGCCATGGACGATCCCACGCAGTGTCCGGCAAATTATCGAGATGCGACCGCGGCGAGCGGCGAGGCCGACACGCGCGCATTCATCGACTATGTTCGCGGCATGCCCGGCAATGCGGGCGCATTTGTCGAGCCGGTGATTACGCCGCGGTTCATTCCCGCCTGCAGCGACGATTTGCTGCGCAGGCTTGGCAACTTGGCGCGCGAAAGCGGCTGCTATGTGCAGACCCATTGCTCGGAAAGCGATTGGGAACACCGCTTCGTGCAGGACCGCTGCGGCCTTAACGACAGCGCAGCGCTCGAGCGCTACGGCTTGCTCTCGCGGCGCACGATTCTCGCGCATGGCAATTTCATCGACGATGAGGACCTCGGCCGGATCGTGCGCGCCGGAGCCGGCATCGCCCATTGTCCGCTCTCGAACGTTTATTTCTCGGACGCGATCTTTCCGCTGCGCCACGTGCTCGAGCGTGGCATGCACGTCGGACTCGGCACGGACATCGCGGGCGGCGCGAGCCCGTCGATCCTCGACAATGCGCGCCATGCGGTCATTGCATCGCGGCGCCTGGAAGCGGGCGTCGATCCACGCTTGAGCCGCGAGCGGCGCGGACGCGCGTCATCGCGAATCGACGCGCTCACCGCGTTTTGGCTTGCGACCGCCGGCGGCGGCATCGCCTTGGACAAGCCGCTCGGTGTTTTCGCGCCCGGCTATGCCTTCGACGCAATGGTCGTCGAGGGCGACGTTGCCGGCAGCAATCTTTCAATCGAAGCACCCGATACGCCCGAGACGATCCTGCAAAAGATCGTCTACACTGCCGCTCGCAGCAACATTCGCGAAGTTTACGTCGCGGGCCGATTGGTGCATGGGCGGGCGGAGACCTGAACCGATGATAAAAAGCATGCTTTGCCTGGGCCTCGGCGCAGTGCTCGCGCATGCGCTATCGATGAGCGCCGCGGCGGCGCCCGCTGCGGCAGCACCCGTTGCGGCGGCGTCGGCCGCGGCGGCGCCGACCGGCGCAACCCCGCGCCTCGTACTGATCGATCAAGACGGCTCGGGCCCTGGGGGATCCAATCAGATGGGCATGATGGTGCTGCTGCAGGCACCGCAGGTCGCGGTGCTCGGGATCACCATCGTCACGGGCAACGCCTGGCGCAACGACGAGGCGCGGCACACCTTGCGCATGCTCGAGCTCATTGGACGCAGCGATGTGCCCGTTGCTCTCGGTGCCGTTTTTCCTTTGGTCCGGACTCAACAGGAGACCGAACTCGCGGCCGCCTCGGTCGGCCAGGTCGGCTGGCTCGGGGCCTGGGGTCAAAAGAACGGACTGCTCGAAACCCGAGCGCAGGTCGCGCTGCCGGGTCCCTGGGATGAGCCGCCGCTGCAGGAGGGAGAACCCCACGGCAAGCCGATCGCGGAAGATGCCCCGCATTTCTTGATACGGCAAGTTCACGCGCATCCGCATGCGGTGACGATCTACGCCGCGGGACCCTTGACCAATATTGCGCTTGCGCTCTCCATCGATCCCGAGTTCGCCGCGCTGACGCAAGGCATCGCGATCATGGGCGGCAGCCTCAATCCGCAAACGGACGATCCGGAGTTTGCGACCAGCCCGCGGCACGAATTCAATTTCTGGTTCGATCCGGAAGCCGCGCGCATTACCTTGCGTGCGCATTGGCCGCGCATCGACCTGACGACCGTCGACGTATCGATCAAGGCGATGTTCACGCAGGCGATGCTCGATGAAATCTCGAAGTCCCCCAATCCGGCCGCGCGCTATATCGCGCAATATTCCGAGGAACGCTATTACTTGTGGGATGAGCTCGCGGCCTGCGCATTGCTCGACCCGAACATCATTACGAAGCGCCGGGATCTTTACATGGACATCGATCTGAGTCACGGGCCCGCCTATGGCGAGACCTTGACTTGGGACGCCGCCCTGAAGCCAAAAATTGCACTGCAGCTCGTGCATGCGCAAGTCGACGTCGATTTGCTTAAGTTTACGCGGATGTTCGTGGCGCTGATGTCGGCGCCCAAGCACTGATCACGCGGCGCTGTCCTTGGCGTACGCGTCAATCGCCCGCATCCAATGCCGTTTGGCGTCTTCGGGTAAAAATGAGGCTTCGAATGAATTGCGCGCCAAGACATTGATATCCGCCCTCGAGAGCGCGAGCCCTCGCTGGACTGCGAGGAAATTCTCGAGGATATAGCCGCCGAAATAGGCCGGATCGTCCGAATTCACGGTCACACAGAGGCCGTGGTCGAGCAGGCGTTTGAGGTTGTGATGCTCGATGCGCTCGAAGACCTTGAGCTTGATGTTGGATAGCGGGCAGACGGTGAGCGGCATGCGCTCCAGAGCCAATCGGCGGACCAATTCGGCGTCCTCTTCGCAGCGCACGCCATGGTCGATGCGCCGGACCTTGAGGATGTCGAGCGCCTCGAGGATGTAAGCGGGTGGACCTTCTTCGCCGGCGTGCGCCACGGCGAGCAATCCGACGCTGCGCGCGCGCTCGAAAACCGCCGCAAATTTCGCCGGCGGGTGGCCGAATTCCGACGAGTCGAGCCCGACGGCGTCGAAAGCCGGCCGGTATGCGAGCGCTTCCTCGAGCGTGCGCATGGCGTCCGCGGCGCTCAAGTGGCGCAGAAAGCATAGGATCAACCTGAAGCTCATGCCGCTTTCCCGCTCGGCTTGCAGCAGCGCGCCGCGCATGCCGCTGATCATCTGATGCATGCTGACGCCGCGCGCGGTATGCGTCTGCGGGTCGAAGAAAATCTCGACGTGCACGACGCCCTGCTCATGCGCCTTGCGCAGGTAGGCCGCGGTCAACTCGTGGAAGTCCTCCGCATCGCGCAGCACATCGGCGCCCGCGTAGTAAATGTCGAGAAACGACTGCAAACTCGAGAATTGGTAGGCGCGGCGCAGCTCCTCGACGTCTCGATGGGGCAGCGAAACGCCGTGCTTGCGCGCGAGGCGAAATGCCAGCTCCGGCTCCAAGGTGCCCTCGATGTGCAGGTGCAATTCCGCCTTGGGTAATCCCCGGATGTATTCCCGCATGAGCCTGCGCTGCACCTATGGACGATATCGATTACTGTAACCGACTCGCGGGGATTTTGTTTGCCACGGACTCGGTATTGTCGATAGGATCGAGCCCTGTGGGACAGCTAACGACACATGTGCTGGATACCACGGCCGGCTTGCCTGCGGCCGGGGTGCGCATCGACGTACGGTCGCTTGGGTCCAGCTTACCGAAATTGCTCGCGAACTTGGCCACGGGAAAGGATGGCCGTTGTCCCGGGCCGCTGCTCGCGGGCGCGGCATTTCAGGCGGGCCGCTATGTATTGACGTTCCACACGGCCGAGTATTTTCGGGCCCGCAGCCTGATTTTGCCGGAGCCGGCGTTCCTCGAGGAGGCCGTCATCCACATCGGCATCGCCCACCCCAACGAACACTACCATGTGCCGCTGCTGATTTCGCCCTGGAGCTACTCGGTATACCGGGGAGGATAGGCCGGCGTGTCGAGCGAGATTCGCTTTTTACTCGATGGCCGGCTCGTGACTGCAACCGGGTCGGCGCCGACGACCACGGTGCTCGAGTATCTGCGCGATAGCCTGCACCGGATCGGCACGAAGGAAGGCTGCGCCGAGGGCGATTGCGGCGCATGCACGGTCGTGCTCGGCGAACGCTCGGCCGACGGCAGCAAGGTCCACTATCGCGCGGTCAATTCCTGCATCCGTCTGCTCGCGACGATCGACGGACAAGAATTGGTGACCGTCGAAAGCTTGCAGCAGGCCGACGGCAGCCTGCATCCGGTGCAGCAGGCAATGGTCGAACACCATGCCTCGCAATGCGGGTTTTGCACGCCTGGGTTCGTGATGTCGCTTTTCGCGCTGTATCTGCAAACGCCGAGCGCGACGCGCGAGCAGGTACTCGAAGCCCTGTCCGGCAATCTGTGCCGCTGCACGGGCTACCGCCCGATCATCGAAGCGGGCTGTCGCATGGGGTCCTACCCGGCGCCGGAGCACTGGGCCCACGATGCGCCATGCGCGGCCCCGCGCCGCGAGGCATTGCGCGATATTCGGCGCGAATCGGCGCTGCGATTACCGGGCTTCTACGCACCGCGCTCGCTCGATGAATTGGCCGCTGCGCTCGACGCGGATCCCAACGCGACCCTGTTGGCCGGAGGCACCGATATCGGTCTCTGGGTGACCAAGCTGCTACGGGACCTGCCGTCGATCGTCTATCTCGGAGAAGTCGCCGGGCTCAAGCACGTGCGCCGCGAGGCTGGCGGTCTCGTCATCGGAGCGGCCGTGTCGCTTAGCGAAGGCTGGAGCGCAATCGTCGGTGTGTATCCGCAGCTCGCGGAACTCGCGCAGCGCTTTGGATCGCCGCCGGTGCGAAATTCAGGAACCCTCTGCGGCAATCTCGCGAATGCATCGCCGATCGGCGATACGATGCCGGTACTGATCGCGCTCGGCGCCGAGCTCGAGCTGCGCCGCGGCAGCGCATCAAGGCGGCTGCCGCTCGAACAATTTTATCTGGGCTACCAGCGCAAGGATCTCGCGCCCGGGGAGTTCATCGTGTCGGTGAGAGTGCCGCAGCCGCGCGCCGGCGAATGGGTCGCAAGCTATAAGGTGTCGAAGCGCTACGACCAGGACATCTCCTCGGTCTGCGCGGCATTTGCCGTGCAAGTGCATGCCGGAAGCGTCAAGGCGGCGCGAATCGCGTTCGGCGGCATGGCCGCAACGCCGGCGCGCGCAACGCGCGCCGAGGGCGCGCTGGTGGGCGCGGTGTGGAGCGAAGCGGGCGTCGAAGCCGCGGCCGCGGCGCTCGGGGCGGATTTCCAGCCCTTGACGGACCTGCGCGCAACGAGCGCCTACCGGCTGCGGACCGCGCGCAATCTGCTGCGCCGATTTTATTTGGAGCACGCCGGCGGGAGCGCGGTGCTGCGTACCGCCGCGCTTGCGGGCTCGGTTTGAGGAGACCGGCTTGAAATCGGCGCCGGGTCACGAGAGCGCGCGCCTGCACGTCAGCGGCAGGGCGCTCTACGCCGACGATATTCCGCTCCCCGCCGATGCGCTGCACGGCGCGTTCGGTCTCAGCCGCATTGCGCACGGCCGAATTCGCGAGCTGCGGCTCGCGATTCCGGCGCGCATGAGCGGCGTCGTCGCGGTCGCGGTCGCGGCCGACGTACCCGGCGAGAACAACTACAGCACGCATCATGACGACCCGATTTTCGCGCAGGACCTCGTGCAGTATGCGGGTCAGCCGCTGTTCGCCGTTGCGGCGGCGTCCTATGGCCAGGCGCGACGGGCCGCCGCGGCCGCGGATGCCGTCTACGAGCCGCTGCCTGCGATTCTCGATGTGCGCGCGGCGCTCGCCGCGCAAAGCTTCGTGCTGCCGTCCGAGCGCGTCATCCGCGGCCGTCCGCACGAGGCGCTCGCGCAGGCTCCGCACCGCTTGCAGGGCACGGTGACGATCGGCGGTCAGGATCACTTCTATTTGGAGGGGCAGATCGCGGTCGCCTTGCCGCAGGAAGACGGCGGCATGCTGATCCACAGCTCGACTCAGCACCCTTCGGAGGTTCAGCAAATCGTCGCGCAAGCGCTGAGGGTGAGCGCGAACGCGGTGACCGTGCAATGCCGGCGCATGGGCGGCGGCTTCGGCGGCAAGGAAACGCAGGGAGCCTTGATCGCAGCGGCCGCGGCCGTCCTTGCGCGCAAGACCCGACGTCCGGTCAAACTGCGGCTCGATCGCGATGTCGACATGCTGATGACCGGTAAACGGCATGATTTCGTGGCCGACTACGAGGTGGGCTTCGATGCCTCCGGGCGCATTCTCGCGCTGGCCGTGATGTTGGCATCGCGCTGCGGCTATTCGACCGATTTGTCCGGGCCGGTCAATGACCGCGCGCTCATGCATTTGGACAACGCCTACTTCCTCGAGAATGTGGAAATCGTCTCGCATCGCTGCAAGACCCACACGGTGTCCAATACGGCCTTTCGCGGCTTCGGCGGGCCGCAAGGCATGATCGTCATCGAGCAGATCATCGACGATATCGCCCGCAGCCTCGGCGTCGATCCGCTGGCTGTGCGACGCGCGAACTTCTACGGCGTCGATGAGCGCAACGTCACGCATTACGGTCAGACGGTCGAGGACAATCTCCTTGGCGAGATCGTCGAGCAGCTCGAGGTCAGCAGCCGATACCGCGAACGGCGCGAAGCGATCGCGCAGTGGAATGTTGGAAATCGCATCATCAAGCGCGGCATTGCGCTGACGCCGGTCAAGTTCGGGATTTCGTTTACGGCGACGATGTTCAATCAGGCGGGCGCCTTGCTGCACGTCTACACCGACGGCACGGTGTTGCTGAATCACGGCGGCACCGAGATGGGCCAGGGCCTGTTTACGAAGGTCGCACAGGTCGTCGCGACGGAGTTGGGACTGCCGCTTTCGGCGATACGCGTCTCGAGCACCGACACATCCAAGGTCCCCAACACCTCCGCGAGCGCGGCATCGGCGAGCTCGGATCTCAATGGCAAGGCCGCGCAGGCGGCTGCGCAGGCGATCCGGCAGCGTTTGGCCGAATTTGCCGGCGAAATCTTCGCTGTCGATGCGCAGGACGTGCGCTTTCACGATGGCCGCGTCGCAGCGGGACAGCAGCAGATCGGCTTTGCGGATCTGGTGCTGCGCGCCTACCGCGCGCGGATCTCGTTGTCGGCCACAGGCTTTTACAAAACGCCCAAAATCGTGTGGGATAAGGCGACGATGCGCGGGCGCCCCTTTTATTATTTCGCGTATGGAGCTGCCGTCAGCGAAGTCGCGCTCGACACCCTGAGCGGCGAAACGCAATTGCTGCGCGTCGATATCCTTCACGACGTCGGCCGGTCGCTCAACACCGCAATCGACATCGGGCAAATCGAGGGAGGATTTCTGCAGGGTGCTGGGTGGCTGACGTCCGAAGAACTCTGGTGGAGCGAACACGGTGAACTGAAGACTCATGCACCGTCGACCTACAAGATTCCGACGGCGCGCGATTGGCCCGCGCAAGCCGAGGTTCGCTTGTTCGACCGCGCGAACCGGGAGGACACGATTTACCGTTCGAAGGCCGTCGGCGAACCGCCCTTGATGCTCGCGATTTCCGTGCTGCATGCGATTCGCGATGCCGTCGCCCACTGCGGACCGCCGCGCTGCCTGCCGCGCCTCGCG
>Ga0209040_10004349_pt1 | contig 10706 bp, 17 predicted proteins | sample BogFormECP12_OM3_FD_188240 | JGI IMG/M metagenome (GOLD analysis project Ga0209040, IMG submission 188240) | Bog forest soil microbial communities from Calvert Island, British Columbia, Canada - ECP12_OM3 (SPAdes) (version 2) | ecosystem: Environmental > Aquatic > Freshwater > Wetlands > Bog ... | reverse complement strand
CAAGCTGCGGATCATTATCAAGACGGCGCGTCCGGGAATCATCATCGGGCGCAAGGGTGCGGAGATCGACAAGCTGAAGCAGGACTTGCAGAAGAAGACGACGCGCGAAGTGCACGTCGACATTCAGGAAGTGCACAAGCCGGAACTGGATGCGCAGCTGGTGTCGGAATCGATCGCGCTGCAATTGGAAAAGCGCGTGGGCTTCCGGCGGGCGATGCGCAAGTCGGTGGATTCGGCGCTGCGCTTTGGGTGCAAGGGCATCAAGGTCCGGGTGAGCGGACGTCTGAATGGCAATGAAATCGCGCGCTCGGAGTGGTATCTGCAGGGGCGGTTGCCGCTGCACACCTTGCGCGCCGATATCGACTACGGATTCACCGAAGCGCGCACGACCTATGGCGTGATTGGGGTGAAGTGCTGGGTCTACAAGGGCGAAATACTTCCGGCAAAGAAGCGGGAAGCGACTCCGGCGCGGGAAGTGACTACCACGGGAGCGTTCTGAGAAGTGAGAAGTAATAAGTCGAGTTCAAAGTAAAGGATTCGAGGCAGTTACTGAGAACTGACAGCTGAGAACTGAGAACTGATGCTATGTTGATGCCGAAAAAAGTGAAGTACCGCAAGCAGCAGCGCGGGCGCATGGCCGGGAAGGCGTGGCGGGGCAGCGAGCTGTCGTTCGGTCAATACGGGCTGAAGGTGCTGGAGCCGGGCTGGATCACCGACCGACAGATCGAAGCGAGCCGGGTGGCGATGACGCGTTTTGTGAAGCGCGGGGGCAAGATCTGGATCCGGCTGTTTCCGGACAAGCCGGTGACCAAGAAGCCGGCCGAAACCCGTATGGGTAAGGGCAAGGGCGCGCCCGATCATTGGGTAGCGGTGGTGCGGCCGGGGAAGATTTTATTTGAGATGGAAGGCGTCACCATTACGGACGCGAGAGAAGCCATGCGCCTGGCGTCACACAAGCTTCCGCTGCGGACAACGTTCGTGAAGCGCGAAGTGATCTAGTTGCAGTAGCAAGAAGTTCTTACTGAGAACTGACGGCTGAGAACGTTCATAGCGAGATTCGGGAACTTATTTATGAAGGCAGAAAAGATACGCAACTTAACCGATGTCGAGCTTAAGCACCAGGAGCGCGACTTGGCGGACCAGCTGTTCAAGCTGAAGTTCCAGATGAATATGGGGCAGACCGAGAGTCTGAAGAAGATTCGCGGGCTGCGCCGCGATATTGCGCGGGTTCAGACCGTGCTGCGCGAGCAGGAACTGGCCGGGCAGAAGACGCAGACCAGGACGGAGAAAAAATAATGGCGGAGATCACAAGCCAGGCGACCAAGATCCGGGGCGAAGATGGCCAAGCCGGAAAGCATAGCGGGCGCAAGATCCTGATCGGGACCGTGGTCTCGAACAAGATGCAGAAGACAATTGTGGTCGAAGTCACGCGCAAGAAGGCGCACCCGATGTACAAGCGGGTGATCTCGATCCGCAAGAAGTTCTACGCGCACGATGAAAAGAACGAAACCCATCCCGGCGACGTGGTGAAGATCGAAGAGTCGCGGCCGCTCTCCAAGCTGAAGCGGTGGACGCTGAAGGAGATCGTGCGGAAGACGGCGCTGGTGCCGGAAGTCGACCTGGACGCTGGCACCGAGGCTGGGCGCTAGCGAGAAGCGGGCGGCAAGAGGGAAACGGAGAAGGAGACGAACATGTCCCTAATGATGAGATCCATGCTCGAGGTCGCCGATAACTCGGGCGCCCGCAAGCTGCAGATGATCATGCCGCTCGGGGGTTCGACCGGTCTGCACGCGGGGCTGGGCGACGTGATCACGGCGAGCGTGAAGGAAGCAGCTCCCGACGGTCAGGTGCAAAAAGGCAAAGTAGTGAAGGCGGTGATCGTGCGCACGCGGAAAGAGCACCGGCGGCGGGACGGAACTTACATCCGTTTCGATCAGAATGCGGCGGTGCTGATCAACGAAACCGGGGAGCCGGTGGGAACGCGCGTATTCGGTCCGGTAGCGCGGGAACTGCGCGAGAAGAAGTTTGTGAAGATTGTGTCGCTGGCGCCGGAAGTGCTGTAGCTGGCGTAGAGACGCGGCTGGCCGCGTCTGAGACGGGGCAAGCCCCGTCTCTACCGCAAGAGATTTGGAAGGATTGGGTATGGGAACAGCAACGACGAAAGAACATAAGCGAGTGGATATCCGCCGGAACGACACCGTGAAGGTGATGACGGGGAAGGACCGGGGAAAAGAACACCGCGTGCTGCGCGTATTTCCCGATGAGGGCAAGGTTCTGGTGGAGCACGTGATGATGGTGAAGAAGCACGTGCGCCCGAATCCGCAGAAGAACATCAAGGGTGGCATCGCCGAGCAGGAGCGAGCGATCCGGTTATCGAATGTGGCGCTGGTATGCGCGAGTTGCGGTCCGGTGCGGGTTGGGCATGAGGTGCGCGGCGAGCGCAAAGTCAGAGTTTGCAAGAAGTGCGGGACGACGCTGGATAAATAGAAGATTTGTAATTGGCGATTTGTACTTGGTCATTGAAACTTCGCAGCGGGGTTTCTAAATTACAAATCATAAATTGCAAATTACAAATGCCTCACGAACCGGTACCCACTCCGAAACCGTGATGGAGAAGGCAGCACGAAAATGGCAGACGAGCAGAAAAAAGACGAGCAGAATAAAGGCGAGCAACAGCAGAAAAAGCCGAAGCCGGGCAAGGGCGAGCAGAGAGGGCATGCACCGATCGAGGCGAAGGCTGGACCGGAGGCTCCACGGCACGCGGCGAAAGAGCGGCCGCGATTGCGGGCCCGGTTCGAAAAGGAAGTGGCCACGGCCCTGATGAAGGAACTGGAACTGAAGAACCCGATGGCCGTGCCGCGACTGAACAAGATCGTCGTCAACATGGGTGTGGGCGAAGCGACGCAGAACGCCAAGCTGATTGATCCGGCGGTGAATGAACTGGGACAGATTACGGGACAGAAGCCGGTGGTCACGCGGGCGAAAAAGTCGATCGCGGCGTTTAAAGTGCGCGAGGGCATGCCGATTGGGGCCATGGTGACGCTGCGCGGCGACCGTATGTACGAATTCTTCGATCGCCTGATCAGCATCGTGCTGCCGCGCGTGCGCGACTTCAAAGGGGTATCCACCAAGTCGTTCGACGGCCGCGGCAATTACACACTCGGTCTGCACGATCAGTTGATTTTTCCGGAGATCGATTACGCGAAGGTGGACAAGTTGAAGGGCATGAACGTGACGATTGTGACGACGGCACGGTCGGACGATCAGGCGCGATCGCTGCTGAAGCATCTGGGAATGCCGTTTAGGGCGTAGCGCCGCCATCTTGGCGGCCCTTGGGCGGGCGGGAAGTCCGCCAGATAGCCGGCCAGAGGCCGGCGCTGCAAGAGGAAGGTTAGGAGCGAATTTGGCCACTACAGCAAAACGAGTGAAGGACGGCGCGGAGAGCAAGGTAAAGCCGCAAAACGTAAAAAAGCCGAAGTTCTCATCGCGCAGGCACAACCGCTGCAAGATTTGCGGACGTCCGCGGGCCTTTCTGCGGAAGTTTGGCATTTGCCGTCTGTGTTTCCGGATGTTGGCGCTGCGTGGCGAGATCCCGGGAGTTTCGAAGTCGTCCTGGTAGGAAATCAGTCGTTGGTCGTCAGTCGCTAGTCGTTCGCAAACGACCAACGACCAGCGACGAACGACCGAAGTTAAGCTGCTGACAGGTTCTCCGCCTTGGCGGAGCGAACGAGCGGCTTTAGGAGAAGCAAACGATGAGGTTGACCGATCCGGTCGCAGACATGCTGGCGCGCATCCGCAACGCGATTCGTGCCCGGCACCAGAAGGTGGATATACCAGCTTCCAAGCTGAAGACGGAGATTGCCCGCATCCTGAAAGAAGAGGGCTATATCGCGAACTTCAAGCCGGCGGAAGAAGAGGGCCACAAGGTCCTGCGGGTCTATCTGAAGTACGGCAACAACAACGAGGCGGTGATTACGAACTTGGCGCGGGTATCGCGTCCGGGGTGCCGCGTGTATGTGCGCCGCACGGAGATTCCACGCGTGCTGGGGGGAATGGGCATCAATATCCTGACCACGCCCAAGGGCGTGATGACGGGACGCCAGGCGCGGCGGCAGGGCCTGGGCGGCGAATTGCTGTGCGAGATTTGGTAAAGAACCAGCCGTCAGCTATCAGCCATCAGCCGTCAGTCAAGGCGCTGAGAAGTCACTGAGAGCTGAGAGCTGAGAGCTGAGAGCTGAGAGCTGAGAGCTAAAAAGCTATGTCACGAATTGGAAAAAAACCGATCGCGATCCCCAAGGGCGTGACGGTCAAGATTGAAAACGACACGGTGATCGTCCAGGGGCCGAAAGGCAAGCTGGATACACATCTTCCGTCCGGTATTACGATGGAGCAAAAGGACGGCAACCTGGTGGCGCTGCGTCCCGACGACAACCACGCGGCGGTGCACGGATTGGCGCGCGCGTTGGTCAATAATGCCGTCGAAGGCGTGACCAAGGGCTGGACGAGAGAGCTGGACATCGTGGGCATCGGCTACCGCGCGGAGATGAAGGGCAAGGGGACGGTGGTATTCAGTCTCGGATACTCGCACCCGATCGAATATCCTCTGCCCACGGGCGTCGATTGCGCGGTGGATGCGAAGCTGACGCATCTCACGCTGAACGGTATTGACCGGCAGAAAGTCGGCCAGGTCGCGGCCGAGATGCGGTCGCTCCGTCCGCCCGATCCGTATAAGAACAAGGGCGTGCGCTATGTCGGCGAGCGGTTGAAGAAGAAGGTTGGAAAGACGGGAGCAAAGTAGCTCTCAGCCGTCAGCCATCAGCCATCAGTAACTTCTCACGAAGACTGGCGGCTGGTCGGGTTTCACTGACGGCTGATGGCTGATAGCTGAGGGCTAACAGATGCTAAGAATTTCTTCGAAGAACCAGACGCGGCAGCGAGTGCACGACCGCATCCGCAAGAAGGTGATTGGCACGCCGGAGCGTCCACGGTTGAATGTGTACCGGTCGCTGAACCATATCTACGTCCAGTTGATTGACGACTTGCAGGGCGTCACGCTGGCGGCAGCTTCGACCGCCGATGACCGTAAAGGCGCGCGCGTCACGGGCGGCAACGTAGCGTCCGCCAAAACGGTTGGAAAAAAGATCGCCGAACTGGCCAAGCAGAAGGGTTTCACCAAAGTTGTATTCGATCGCGGTGGTTACATCTACCATGGCCGGGTCAAAGCGGTGGCCGATGCGGCGCGCGAAGCGGGACTACAGTTTTAGAAATTTGTAATTGGTGATTTGTAATTTGTAATTTTGAAGCCTCCGGGTTTTAGATTTCCAATTACAAATTACCAATTACAAATTAGAAATGGATCTTGAATGCCAAGAGTTACTAAAAAACTCGATGCGGGTTCGTTCCAGTTGAAGGACCAGGTGGTCTCGATTAACCGGGTGACCAAAGTGGTCAAGGGCGGCAAGAACATGTCGTTCGCGGCGCTGGTGGTTGTGGGCGATCCCACGGCAGCGGTGGTGGGCTACGGATCCGGCAAAGCGAAGGAAGTTCCGCAGGCGATTCGCAAGGGGATCGAGTCGGCGAAGAAGAATCTGATTCGGATCAACCTGACGCAGACGACCGTTCCCCATACCGTGCTGGGACGCTTTGGTTCGGGCATGGTGCTGCTCAAGCCGGCGCCGGAAGGCACAGGGGTGATTGCGGGCGGAGCGGTGCGGGCGGTGATGACCTCGGCCGGGGTCCAGAATGTGCTGACGAAATCGATTGGCACCACGAATCCGCATAACGTGATCAAGGCCACGTTCGACGCATTGAAGAAGCTGAAGAACCGCGAGCACGTGGCGGAATTGCGCGGTAAGGCGGTCCAGGAACTGTAAAAACAATTTGTGATTGGTGATTTGTAATTTGTGATTTGGAACCAAAGGCTTTTCAATTACAAATTACAAATTGCCAATTACAAATGTTAGACGGGGAAGTGAAATGACGACCAAGACATCGAAATTGACGCCGAGCGGCAAGATTCAGCTGAAGTGGGTGCGCTCCGCGATCTGCAGTCCGGAAAAGCAAAAGCTGGTCGTGAAAGGCCTCGGCTTTACACGGCTGAATCAGGTGATTGTGCGGCCCGACACGGCGGCGATCCGGGGCATGGTAAAAAAGATTCCGCACCTGGTGGAGATCGTAAGCTAGGTTGTAGTGACGCGGCTGGCCGCGTCTGAGGCGAGGCGAGCCTCGTCTCTACAGAGAGAAAGTCATGAATTTATCGACAATACGGGCACCGAAGAAGTCGACGGAAAAGAAGAAGCGAGTCGGGCGTGGCATGGGTTCCGGCATGGGCAAGACTTCCACGCGCGGCCACAAGGGGCAGTGGTCCCGCTCGGGTGCACGGCTGATCCGGGGGTTTGAAGGCGGTCAGATGCCGTTGCACCGGCGCGTGCCGAAGCGCGGATTCACCAACATTTTCCGCGAAGAATACGACGTGGTGAACCTGGACCGCCTGGCGGCGCTCGGCGAGACTGAGATCACGCCCGAAGTGCTGAAGAAGGCGGGCTTGGTGAACGGCAAGCAGCCGGTGAAGATCCTGGGCAATGGCGAACTGACGACAGCGATTACCGTGCACGCCCACAAATTTTCGAAGACAGCGCAGGAAAAAATCACCAAGGCTGGCGGCAAGTTTGAGGTCTTGCAGTAATGGCCGAGATGGCGGTGCTCAACAAGCTTTCAAACATCTTCCGGGTCCCCGACCTGCGCAAGCGCGTGTTATTCACGCTCGGCCTGCTGGCGGTGTACCGCATTGGCGGCCACATTCCGACGCCGGGAATCAATGGCGACCGGCTGGCACAGTTCTTTGAGCAGAACCGCGGCTCGGTGCTCGGGTTTGTCGATTTGTTCAGCGGCGGCAACCTGCGCCGGCTCACCATTTTCGCTCTGGGTATCATGCCGTACATTACGGCGTCGATCATTCTGCAGTTGCTGACCGTGGTGTACGAGCCGCTGGCCAAGCTGCAGAAGGAAGGCGAACTGGGACGCAAGAAAATCACCCAGTGGACACGGTATCTCACCGTGGTGTTGAGCGCGGTGCAATCCTTTGGAATCGCCATCAGCCTGCAGAAAGCTGGAGACTTCGTCAACACGCCCGGGCCGGGTTTCATCCTGATGACGATGCTGACGCTGACCACGGGCAGCGCGTTCATCATGTGGCTGGGTGAACAGATTACCGAGCGCGGTATCGGCAACGGCATGTCGCTTCTGATTTTCGCCGGCATCGTAGTCGGTCTGCCGCGCGGCGTTATTGATCTGTATCAGAAGGTGCAGACCAACGCCTGGGGAGTCTTTACAGCTCCGGCCATCATTATGCTTCTGGTGCTCATGGTTGCGGTGGTGGCATTCATCGTTTTTGTGGAACGCAGCGAGCGCCGGATTCCAGTGCAGTACGCCAAGCGCGTGGTGGGACGCAAGGTGATGGGCGGGCAATCCACGCACCTGCCCTTGCGGGTGAATGCCGGGGGCGTGATGCCGGTGATTTTTGCGTCCTCGATTCTTGCCTTGCCTCAGATGCTGGGCGCGGCCTTCCACAATAACAAGGTGGTTGGCCCTCTTCTGGATGCGATGCGCTGGGGTGAGCCCCTGTACACGCTGCTCTATTGCCTGGGAATTGTTTTCTTCGCGTACTTCTACATTTCCATCGTGTTCAACCCGAACGAGGTCGCGGACAACATGCGGAAGTGGGGAGGTTTCATCCCCGGCATCCGCCCCGGAAAGCGGACCTCGGATTTCATCAATGACGTTCTGACCCGGATCACGCTGGTGGGCGCGCTCTACCTGATTCTGATTTCGCTGATCCCGGAGTGGATGATTGCGGGTATCAAGCTGAACCACCTGTGGCTGGTGGGGCGCTTTTTCGAGAGCCTTCCCACCTGGGTGACGAACGGTCTGGGCGTGAATTTTTATTTTGGCGGGACCTCGCTGCTGATCGTGGTGGGCGTGGCGATGGACACAGTCACGCAGATCGAGGCGCAGCTCATTATGCGGCACTACGACGGATTCACGCCGAAAAGCGGGCGGATCCGCGGGCGCCGGACGTGGTAGAGAAAGTTCTCAGTTCCCGGTTCGCAGTTCTCGGTAAGAGCTGCGGACTTTGGGTTTTTCTGAGAACCGAGAACTGAGAACCGGGAACTGATTTTGCAGGCGCGGAGCGGGCGCTATTTCCGCGAAGGGAAATACGAGTACAAGGTGCCATTTCGATGGCCAACGAAACGGCCAATTCACCGGCCAGTGACACCGCGCGAAGTAGAAAGATTGGACCCGTGATTCTTCTCGGGCCTCCCGGGGCCGGGAAGGGCACGCAGGCCAAACAGATTGTGGACCGGTACGGTATCCCGCAGATATCGACCGGTGATCTACTGCGGGACAATGTCGCGCGCGGCACCGAGCTCGGCCTTCAGGCCAAGGCGATCATGGCGCGAGGCGAGCTGGTTCCAGACGAGTTGATGTACGGCATCGTGGCGTGCCGGCTGCGAGAGGCCGATTGTAAACGCGGATTTGTGTTGGATGGCTTTCCCCGGACAGCCGCCCAGGCAGGATGGCTGGATGCTTTCCTGGAACACGAGGTCTTTGACAATACATCGGACAATAAATCGGACAAGCCGGAGAAGTGTCCGCCGGTTGTGATCCAGTTGCTGGTGGACTATACTCAATTATTGCTGCGGCTTACCGGCCGGCGTTCCTGTCCCACCTGTGGACGGCTCTACAACATCCACTTTCAGCCACCTCTCGTAGACGAGTTGTGTGATTGTGACGGAACCAAGCTGGTGATTCGCGATGATGATCGCGAAGAAGTGATTTCCGAACGCCTGGCTGCTTATGAAACGCAGACCCGGCAAGTAGTGGATTACTACCGGGCGCAGCGGCGGCTGGTGGCGATCAATGCCGACCGGACGATGGAAGAGATTACGGCCCACGTTTTCGCCGTGATTGACCGTAACTTCCAGGACGAATGCCAGTAGCGCAGCGGCGAATCTAGGACCTGAAGCAAGAATTAATTATGAGTTTTGGAGAAGACCGGATCATCCGCAAGTCGCCGGAAGAGATCGAAAAGATGCGACGGAGCGGCAAGATGGTCCGCCAGGTTCTGAACCACTTGAAGACCATCGTGGCGGCCGGGGTTACGACGATGGACCTGGAAAAGGCCGCCGAGAAGATGATCGGTGAACTGGGAGCGGTGCCGGCGTTCAAGGGATATTATGGTTATCCGTGCGTGTTGTGCACTTCGATCAATGAAGAGATCGTGCACGGCATCCCGTCGGAAAAGCGGACGCTGAAAACGGGCGACATCGTTTCGATCGATTGCGGCGTTGTCTACGAAGGTTATTTTGGAGACGCGGCCATTACCGTTCCCGTGGGCGAGTCGTTGACGCCGGAATTGAAGAAGCTGCTCGAAGTGACCGAGGCTTCGCTGTACAAGGGCATCGAGCAGGTGAAGATCGGGAACACGGTCGGACACGTGGGATCAGCGATCCAGAAGCACGTGGAAGCGAACGGGTTCAGCGTGGTGCGGGAATTTGTCGGGCACGGCATTGGGACGAAGTTGCACGAAGCGCCGCAGATTCCGAACTTCGGTAAGAAGGGCCAGGGCGCGGAATTGACGGAAGGCATGGTCCTGGCGATTGAGCCGATGGTGAACTCGGGAGGCCCCGAGACGAAGGTTTTGAGCGATAAGTGGACCGCGGTAACCGCGGACGGCAGTTACAGTGCGCACTTTGAGCATTGCGTGGCGGTAACGCGACAAGGGCCAGTGATTTTGACCCAGTGAAGAACTGATTTCAAGGAGTCGATGAGTAAAGAAGACGCGATTGAAGTTGAGGCGTCTAGCGGGCGTGAGCGAAGCGGGAGCCCGCTGCCGAAATCCTGAGCGGAGCGAAGGATCTGTAGCGAGACGGGATGCGGGAGGGTAATGAGTAAAGAAGACGCGATTGAAGTGATGGCGACGGTGGTCGAGCCGCTGCCCAATGCCATGTTCAAGGTGGAACTGGAAAACAAACACCAGGTGCTGGCGCATGTTTCCGGCAAGATGCGGAAGAACTTTATACGGATACTGCCGGGAGATAAAGTCGCAGTCGAACTTTCTCCGTACGATCTGAATCGCGGGCGGATTGTGTACCGCTACAAATAGCTTTTTGATTTGTCATCCCGAGCGAAGCGAGGGATCTGCAGTTGCAGTTACTGAGAACTGACAACTGAGAACTGAGAACTGGTTTATGAAAGTTAGAGCATCGGTTAAGAAAATTTGTGACAAGTGCAAGGTCATCCACCGCAAGGGAGTAGTGCGGGTGATCTGCGAGAACTCGAAACACAAGCAGCGTCAAGGCTAAGTACGCTACGAGCTTCGAGCTGCGAGCTTGAGGCCGGAACGGTTGGCTTGGAGCTCGCGGCTCGAAGCTCGTAGCAGCCGAAAGCTAGCAGGAAGGGTTAGGAATCTATGGCTCGTATTGCAGGCGTCGATCTTCCGCGTAACAAGCACGCGAATATCGCGCTCACTTACATTTACGGCATCGGCAATGCACGCGCCGCCCGCATTCTGGACGCGGCAAAAGTAGATGCGATGAAAAAAGTTTCGGACTTGGGCGAAGACGAGGTCAACCGGATCCGCCAGGTGATTGAGGCGGAAGGGTCGGTGGAAGGCGATCTGCGCAAGGACGTTTCGATGAACATCA
>Ga0209040_10004348_pt1 | contig 10710 bp, 7 predicted proteins | sample BogFormECP12_OM3_FD_188240 | JGI IMG/M metagenome (GOLD analysis project Ga0209040, IMG submission 188240) | Bog forest soil microbial communities from Calvert Island, British Columbia, Canada - ECP12_OM3 (SPAdes) (version 2) | ecosystem: Environmental > Aquatic > Freshwater > Wetlands > Bog ... | reverse complement strand
GATTGAGAATCAAGCCAAGGTCGTTCTGATCATTGAACAAAGCGCGTTCAATCGTGCGGTGTTGTGGATCGGATTTGCGTATGCGATTTAAAAATTCAATCTGGCGGTGCTTGAGATCGGCTTGGTTCTCCGGCTGTGCGGCAGTGCTCGCCTCAAAGACGTTAGTAGGAGGAGACGCCGGCGGTGGCGAAGCGTTGCAAGCGCTCAATCCAATCCAAATAGCGCAACAGAAAGCCAAGGCACGAGAGCAGGGCATGAACCACATCGCACCATGCGATTCGTAAACGCCGTGGAGCAAGTAGCATTCGTCACCCGACATAAATGCTTTCTTTTTTTCGTATAACTTCAGACGAACGAGCGTCATGGCACTCTGGGTCATCATAGGCGGTGGCAACAGGGAATTGATCGAGGCACGTCCTTACAGGAACAGTTATAGAATGGTAGCTCCATTTTCCTCGGCGACTACTGCCCTTTAGGGAAGGTGCCGGCTTCCTTCGTCAGTCGCGCGAATTTCCACGGGAGTACCGAGAGGAGCATTATAAAAAAATTGAACTGCCATTTTCTCGGGCAACCGAATACAGCCATGGGACGCTGGATAACCTGGCAGATAACCGGCGTGCATGCCGATCCCTCCATTGATTCTCAGAAAGTATGGCATGGCCGCTCCCCGGAAGATTGTTCCCCTGGGCCGGGGATCCTTGCCGGCCTCCACGTTCTCCATCACAACCTGCCCGCTATGGTCAACGTAAGCTCCGTAAAGGCTCGAGGCATGCTCCGGGTCTTTCTCCGTGATTCGGAACTCACCGGGAGGCGTATCGTAACCTTCTCGACCTGTCGAGACAACTGAAACTCCGACGATTTGATCGCCCTTATAAAAATAAGCCCGCTGTTGATCAAGATCGATCTCTATTCTGGGCTTGCCTCCGGATTCCGTACCATCCCAATAGGAAATTTCGTCCCCCTTTTCCGTACCTTGCCGCGCGAGAGTTCCCTGTGAAATAAACCGATTCGTCGCGGCATGCCGGTCAGTGGCACAACCAGCTACGAAAACCGCAAGAACTACTAACACTTTGCTCAAGATACGCAAAATACCCTCGCCTTTTGAATCACTATGGAAGGCTAGAACCGAACTATTCCCGGTCTATTCAGAGAAATGATCGAGGAGCTTCTTCACAGCCATGGACGCTAGCTCCCGACTGGCTTGGCGACAACTGCCCTTTAGGGAAGGTGGCGGGGTTGCTGCGGCCGTTTCCCCGCTTATGACTACTTCGCATCTGCCGTCGCGCTCTCTGGTGCGTTGGGCATCTCCGGCTGCTTCAGCCGCACTAACAACCAAGTCTGCGTAGTGTCGGGACCAAAGTGAACAAGGCAGCTCGCGACATCCTGAGTCAGGTTCTGCAAGCCGGTTTCGATGACGGTGTTGTTGGAACCGATTTTCCAGGCTACTCGCTGTGTCTTTTTGTCAACCTGTCCGGAGATCGGAGAATTCTCTCCACTCAACACATTCTGGTAAGCGCCGGTCACGACTCCATTTTTATCGATCGACAACTGAAAGAACATGTAGGCATCACCCTTTTCTTCCTGCGCCAGAGCCCACACTCCAAGCGGTAACCATTCGGCTGGTTGCCCGGGCTCGGGCGGCGCCGGCGCCGGTGGTTGCTCGGCAGGTGCATTCGCCAACGCAATCGCCTGTTGTGAATATTCCTTTGCCGTGGCCGTAGGCTTTCCATCCACATAGACTTCATCCCCCTGGTAAACCACGTTCACACCGTAATCGTAGACAGGTGGCTGATAAGACGCGTCGTGGATCGCATCGATTGCGAGAAAAGTTCCGACCGTCGCAGTGGTGGCCGCACCCCACCACCACCAGGGATTGCCGCTCCAATTGGATGGTCCGCGATACCAGCCGCTTCCGCCCCACCACCTATCATTGAAATTGTTGTCGAAATGGTTCTGTATGTTGCTGTTGATCTCGACAGAGCGGTTGCTACGAAAATTGTTTACGTTGTTCTTATAGTTGTTGAACTCCGGTTTGTTAAAGCTGTTGGCCAAGTTCTGGTTGTTGCGAAAGTTGCTGATGCCGCTCCAATCTTTACTTCGATTGGCCTGGAAATTACTCAGTTTGCCCTGATTATCATTGCCCCACTTGTTCCAATACTGTTGGCGATCCGCGATGGCCTGGTTTCGCTGCGGTGAGAAATTGTTCCCGAGCTGGCCTGCGTTGCCGCCTTGCAGTTTGCCCGCAAATTGGCCACCCTGAACGCCCTGCACCTTGCCTGCAAATTGGCCGCCTTGAATGCCCTGCGCCTTCCCTGCAAGTTGGCCGCCCTGAGCACCCTGCACCTTCCCTGCAAGTTGGCCGCTCTGAGTGCCCTGCACCTTCCCTGCGAGCTGCCCGCCTTTAGCGCCCTGCACCTTCCCTGCAACCTGACCACTGCCTGTTTTCCCCGCTACATCAGGAAAGGCTTTGCTGCCGCTTGCCACGGCCCCGGGTTTCTTTCCTTGGGCGACGGATGGCAAACCCGATCCCGTCCCCTTAGGAGATGATTGGATCTTTGATGCCGCTTGAGATTTATTGATGTTGCCGCCGCTAACATTCTTGTTGGGAACAAGCCCTCCGGCGCTGCTTTTAGTCGGTCGCGACGCGACCTTGGATCCGCCGCCGCCATACCCTCCTCCAGACGCCGCGGGCCGGCTCGCTCCGGCCGACCGTCCACCGCCTCCCATTCCGCCAACTCGACCCCCACCACCGCCGCCTCCACGGCTAGCTGCGCGCCCTCCGCCCCCACCTCCTCGCCCGCCGCCGCGTGCCGCAAGAGATTCGGATTCTGAAAACAGCAGAAAGGCGCTGACCAGGCAGGCTATTATTCTAAATGAAGCTAAATTCATATTATGACCTCTTCCTATTCATGCTGCGGCACTCGTTGCACCTCGATTTTGTCGAGCGAAGGCTGCAGATCGCCATTCAGGGTTCGGTTCTGCGATTCCCAGGAGAACTTATTATCGTCGACCCTCGTGAGCACATGTTCCGCGGTCGAGTGACTACCATCCGGCAAAACATTCGAGGCCTGGATCAGCCAGTGTTCCCCGTCGTTTGCCCAAGTCGATTCCCCAAAGCCCCCGTTGCTATCGAAAATCCAGGATCGAATCTGTCGGCGTTCCGGATCCCAGCCGATAATCTCCCACCCGTCAGTCTCATTCTGATCGCTTCCTTTCACCTTGAACGTGCGGGTCAAAAAATTCTTGTCGCCTGCCCACTTGACCTTTGCGTCGACGGTTTGATCCCCGGCCTTGTCCTCCCAAGTTCCAACTAACCACTCCAGTGCCTGGAGCTGAGAGTACGCATTTGGCGGCGGCGCCTCCGTTTCGGTGAGTTGGGAAATCAGCCACCGATCCCCTGTTTTAACATTGATCGCCACGTACCGCGTGGCCACGGCTGCTCCATCTTTCGGCGTAACAGTAGCATTGCCTCGGTTAACACGAACATCGGGGGTAAGCTGTTTGAGCTCGTCAACCGTCATGTCCAATTTGACGCCGGGGTTCACCTGGAAATTGTCGGCAAGCAGTTTTTGAATCGCGGCGCGACCTTTCACCTCCGCGCCGTCCTGATCGATGTAGTCGACGTCCTCGGCATAGAAGTCTGCAAGCGTCTTTGCATCGCCCTGGTTGTAGGCCGCCATATACCTTTGGGCCGCGTCCTCGGCGGCTTTGAACTCCGGTGAATCGGAACTATACTGACTCGATGCTTGATCCGCGGGTGTCGCGATCTCTGCCGCTGCTTCGGAAAACACTGCCGGGTAGGCCAGCGAAATGGCAATTAGTGGAATGGCTATGTATTTCATATTCACTTGGTTAGCAAATTGACATTCCGCTAGTCCTTTCGTAGCGATTTATGTCTTTTTTGAGGTGGAGTTGAGAAATCATTTAACGATGGGCTTTGTTTCCTGCAGCAGCAGAGGCGAATGGAAGATCGTTGCCGCTCACCACGCATCGGAATCCCGTATGAGAGGAACCGGTGTCCGGGGGTGTGCCCCGCCGAGCACTTGGTCGATAGCTCTCGCAGTAGGACGGGCTGCACAAAAATGAGCCGCCTTTTACCACGCGCTTTTGGGTATAAGGGTCGGCGGGATCCCAGCTCTCAATCGGACCGGAAGTATTGCTACACACATTCTTGCTCGGGGACTCTGTCGCAAGCTGGGTAAACGCATCGACCCGATACCAGTCGCTGCACCACTGCCAAACATTTCCCGCCATGTCATAGAGGCCGTAGCCGTTTGGCGGAAAAGATTTTACGGGAGAAGTTCCTCTAAACCTGTCTTCTCCCGTATTGGTAACCGGGAACAGACCTTGCCAGGTGTTGGCCATGTATTTGCCCCCGGGGCGAAACTCGTCGCCCCACACGTAACGCTTACCTTCCAAGCCACCGCGAGCAGCGAATTCCCATTCGGCTTCCGTTGGGAGCCGTTTGCCGGCCCATTTCGCGTAAGCAACAGCGTCGTACCAGGACACCTGGACAACCGGATGATTCTCACGACCTTCAATACTGCTTCCAGGACCTTCCGGATGCCGCCAGTTTGCTCCCGGCATCCAGCGCCACCAAGCCGAAAGATCATTCAACGGCACAGGTCCCGAAGTCGGCGTAAAGACTAACGAACCTGCTACCAATTCGCTGTCATCCGGTTTTGCAGTCCCCGGCGGAAGTTCCTTTTTTAGTTCTTCCCAGTCCGGCTTGCGCTCAGCAATAGTGACATACCCCGTGGCATTAACAAACATTTCAAACTCAGCATTCGTGACATCGTGATCATCGATCCAAAAGTCCTCGATCCGTACTTTGTGCGCAGGGCGTTCGTTAGGAAAACTACGCACATCATCGGTTCCCATGGTAAATTCGCCGCCGGAAATCCAGACCATTCCCTGGCGAGTGTTATCTTCCTTGCTATTCGACGCTGGTGCGACTTGGTTCGCCGAATCAACCTTGGTATTCGCTAGGGTTAGAGAACAGAGAACTAAGGCATAAGGCCCCAGCAAAAAAGAGATGGCCGGCAGAGCGTGTACTCTGCGGCGCAATCTTTCTGGGCAACACGACTTGCGTATGCGGATTAGGTCGCTTTTCGGAACTGCAATTTTTTTAATGTTCAAAAGAGTTTAGAAATTGAGCCCGATGTTGCTACTTCAGATCGACCTTCACCTGGGCGATCTTTCCGTCGAACTTGAACGGACGCCGTTCAAAGTAGTCGCGGGAGACCGGGGAGCCGAGGTCGACCCCGACGTCGAATGTTTCGCTGGCGGTGAAGGCGCCCGGCACGGTAATCTTCGCGACCGTGCGCGCGACTTCCTGGCCATCAACGGTGAGCACGATGTCGGCGGGCGAACCGGGGCGTGGGGCCTTAAGCGTGGTGTCCACGACGATAATGTGTTTGCCGGGCGCGAGCTTATCCTGCGACTTCGCGATGTAGCGGTCGATGATCATCATGTTGTATTCGTAAACGAGGTAGCCCTTGTCCATGTAGCAGGTGAGGCCGCCGCCAGAGCCGCCGAGGGCGTAGAGCACGCCGCTGGCATCCTGACCGGCTTCGAGGTCGATGGTGACGGTGTTGCTCTCCCGGCCCAAACCAGGCGCGGTGAACTCGGGCATGCGAGTGGTGGCGTCGTCAAAGATCCAGCTCTTGTAGGGGCTCTTGATACGCGCCGTCGGATCGATGCGGGTGAGCAGGCCGCCACCAATCGGAAAGGCCTTGTTCTTCTCGGCTTCTTCGAGGAAGAGCTTCTTGAGTTCCTCGACCTTCTCCGGATTCTTGTCGGCGAGGTCGTGCATCTGGGAGTAGTCCTTAGTCAGATCGTAGAGTTCCCACTTGTCTTTATTCGCGTCCCAGGCCTTGAGGTTGGTATTGCCGCCCGGCAACCATGGAATGAGCGGGCCGAAGGTGCAGGCATACCAGCCATCGTGATAGATGCCGCGGCTTCCGTTGTTTTCGAAATATTGGACGTGTTTATTTTCCGGTGCCTTCCCGTCGGTGAAACTGGCCGCCATGCTCACGCCATCAAAGGGAATCTGTTCGAAGCCGTTGACGATCTTCGGGGGCTTTATGCCGAGGATGTCATAGAGCGTCGGCGCGATGTCGTTGACCTGATAAAACTGCGACCGCGGGATCGGGTCATGTTGGATGTGGCCGGGCCAGGAGACGACTAATGGATTGCGTGTGCCACCGAAGTGGGAGGCGACTAGCTTGGTGCCGTGGAAGGGCGTGGAGCCCGACCAGGCCCATCCTGCGTGATACATGCTGTCGGTCTGCGGACCGCCCAGCATCTTGAGCCCGCCAAGTTCCTCGAGGGCCTTGATCTGTTGGGCGATGGTGTTGGGAATCTCGTTCTGGGCAAGCAGTTCGCTGATGGTGCCGTTCTGCCCTTCGGCGCTAGAGCCGTTGTCACCCCAGACGTAGAAGATGATCGTATCGTCACGCACACCCATTTCCTCGAGTCCGTCGATGAGCTTGCCAACCTGGGCATCGGTGTGTTCGCAGAAACCGGCATAGATTTCCATGAGCCGGGACTGGAAGGCGCGTTCGGATTCAGGGATGCTGTCCCACGAAGGCATGGTGGGGTCGCGCGGCGTGAGTTCGGCGTCGGCGGGAATCCATCCAAGCTGTTTCTGGCGTGCGTAGATTTCTTCGCGGAGCTTGTCCCATCCCTGGTCGAACTTGCCTTTGTATTTATCAGACCACTCGGCGAAGACCTGATGCGGGCCATGGACGGCACCGGGCGCCCAATACATGAAAAAGGGTTTGTCCGGCGAGTAGGCGCGATGTTTCTTTAGCCAATCGATGGCCTTGTCTGCCATGTCCTCCGTGAGGTGATACTTCTCATTGTGAGGCGGTTCGATCGGGATGGTGTTTTCAAACAGACGCGGCTCGTATTGGGAGGTCTCCCCGGCGAGGAAGCCGTAGAAATATTGGAAGCCGTAACCGGTCGGCCAGTAGTCGAAGGGACCCATGGCCGTGGTCTGGTTTGCGGGCGTGTTATGCCACTTGCCAAAAGCTGACGTCTTGTATCCGTAGAGACGCAACACTTCGGGAATGGTGGCGGCGGTCATTGGAATGACGCCGACATATCCGTCCCAATCGACGGCTCGCTCAGCAATGGTGCCGGAACCGACACGGTGATGATTGCGCCCGGTCAGCAATGCTGCCCGCGTTGGCGAGCAAATCGCGGTGGTGTGAAACCGATTGTAGCTGATGCCTTCATCACGTAACCGGGTCAGCGTCGGGGTGTGGGCAAAGCCGCCGAAGGTGTCTGGAACGCCGAAGCCGGCGTCGTCAATGAGGATGATGAGGATGTTGGGTGCATCCTTCGGTAGACGGTCGGGCTCAACGCGGCGGTGATGCGTGGATTCCTGCAGGGTCGGGCCTGCTTTGCTGGCGGACGGGGTTGGCGGGAACGGGAGCACCGAGCCGTCATCGGCCGGCTCCGAGGCGGATGCGCAAAAGCCGCACAGAGAGACAAACGCAAGGAGAGTGAGCGTTGCTTTCATAGTGGTCTCACTTCTTCGGCATCGATGGTTTTTCGTGCGGGAGACCGCCGTCATCGATGTCGAAGTCTGGATCGAGGACCGTCTTGCCCTGTTCTCCGACGAAGGCCGGCTGGGCCTTGATCCACTCGCTGGGCTTTTGCTGTTTGGCGTAGGCGAGCAGCCGCGACTCCAGATCATGCGTGATGTCCGGATACTGGTCGGCCACGTTGGTGGTTTCTCCTGGGTCCTTGGCCAGGTTGAACAACTCGATCTTGCCAGGCAGGAGGGCGATCTTGATGAGCTTCCAGTCGCCTTTGCGAATCGCACCGCGGAAAGCTTCGACGTTGATCAGGATGTCTTCGTGCGGCGTCGGTTTCCCGTCGGCCAGTACCGGCCAGATGTCCTTGCCGTCCATTGGATGATCCGGGCTGCCTGTGCCGCCGGCAAGGGCGAGCAGCGTGGGCATGATGTCCACCATATGAATCGGCTCATTCACCACGGCGGGCTTGAGTTTCCCAGGCCAGTTGACGAAAGCAGGCACGCGGACGCCGCCTTCGTGCAAACTGCCCTTGCCGCCGCGCAAGTCACCGTTGGAAGCCGGAGCCTTAGCCGATTGATCAATGCCGCCTTCCTCACTCGCGCGCTCTTCCTTGCTCTTCGCACCCTGCGCGAACAAACCGCTTGTCGCGCCGCCGTTGTCGCTCGCGAAGAAGATGATCGTGTTGTCGCGGATGCCCTTCTTATCGAGCGCGGCAACGAGGCGGCCCACCTGATCGTCGAGGCAGCTGATCATGGCGTAATAGGTGCGGCGCTGCTTGTCCTGGATGTCGGCATAGCGGTTCAGGTATTCCTCAGGCGCCTCATACGGCGCGTGTGGTGCAATCGAAGCGAAATAGAGGAAAAACGGCTTGGAGGGATCCTGCTGCTCGATCAACTTCACCGCCTCATTACCGATCAGCGTGGTGTAGTAGCCTTTCTCCTTGAGGAATGTGCCGTCGCGTTGCCAATCAATGACCCCGCCGCGCTCGTGGGTGAAGTAATTCACTTCGCCCACCACGTTGCCGTAGAAGTGATCGAAGCCACGGTTCTGCGGCCAGTACTTCTTGTCGGCATGCCCGAGGTGCCACTTGCCCACCATATAAGTCTGGTAACCCACATCCTTGAGCGCTTGCGGCAGGGTCCTCTCGTCGGTGGGCAGACCGTAAGTGTGGCTTGGGAAGATCACGAGCGTCTGCAGACCGTAGCGCATCGCATAACGGCCGGTCATCAGCGCCGCACGCGCCGGCGTGCAGACAGGCATGCCGTAGAACGATTCGAGGCGAACGCTATCGGCAGCCAGTTTGTCGATGTTCGGGGTCTTGACCTGGCCGCCCCGATAGCCGAGGTCGGCGTTGCCGAGATCATCGGCGAGAATGATGACGATATTCGGGTGTTTTTCCTCGGCCTGAGCTGGGCCGAATGAGAGCAGCCCACAGAGGGCGACAAGCAGTGCAAATGTGGTTTTCATATTTAGTCCCGTAGTTACGAATCGCATTATAGGAGTCATTGCCTACTGGCTGCCTCCCCCCGATATCGACTTCGTCAGCGCTTCCATGGCCTGATCGATGGTGAAGCTCGCCGGACGCTGACGCGGCGGAAACTCCTTGAAGGTCATCAACGTCTTGCCGACGATGTTCTGGAGCGGTACGGCGAGGTAGGCGCGGCGATACCACCAGTCGTTGTAATTCATGCCTTCCTGACCGCGTTCGAAGGGATCGACCTCGAGGTCGAAGAATATGGGTGCGCGCAGGGTGGTGAAGGGGTGGCGCCAGACATCGATGCCGGTGGCTTCCTGGATCATGAAGTGCACCTTCAGGCGCTGGTAACGCAGGGCGAGGAGGTCGCCGTCGTCACTGAAGTAGAAGAACTCGTCGCGCAATCCTTTCGGGCTTTTGCCGGACAGGTAATCGAGTTGATTATAGCCGTCGAGGTGGACCTTAAAGTTCTTGTCCCCGGCGTTTTGGCCTTTCAGGAGCTTTTCCTTAATGTCGGGCTCACCGGCAGCGGCTAACAGAGTCGGCAGCCAGTCTTCGCCCGCGAAAATGTCGGTAAAGAGGGTGCCGGGTTTGACCACGCCGGGCCAGCGGATGAGAGCCGGGACGCGCCAACCGCCTTCCCAATTGGTGTTTTTTTCGCCGCGGAAAGGCGTACAACCCGCATCCGGAAAGAGACACACCATTGGACCGTTGTCCGTAGTGTAAATGACGATCGTGTCGTTAGTCAGCCCGAGATCGTCCACCGTTTTGAGCAGCCTGCCGATGAGGTCGTCATGTTCGACCATGCCGTCGGCATAGAAGCCGAGGCCCGTCTTGCCGAGGTTCTCCTGTTTCACGTGGGTGAAATTATGCATGCGGGTCGTGTTGAACCAGCAGAAGAACGGCTTCTCAGCCTTCTTGGCGCGAGCGAGGAAATCCTGGGCCGCAGCAAGGAACTCTTCGTCGATCGTCTCCATGCGCTTCGTCGTCAGAGGGCCGGTGTCTTCGATCCTGCCGTCGGCATAGCTGCGAATGACTCCGCGCGGGCCGAACTTTTTCTTGAACTCGGGGTTTTTGGGGTAGTCGCTGTTCTCAGGCTCCTCCTCAGCGTTGAGGTGATAGAGGTTGCCGAAGAACTCATCGAACCCGTGGTTGGTAGGCAGAAATTCGTCCTTGTCGCCGAGGTGGTTCTTGCCGAACTGGCCGGTCATGTAGCCAAGAGGTTTGAGCAATTCGGCGATCGTCGGATCCTCTTTGCGGATGCCGAGATCGGCACCGGGCAGGCCGACCTTGCTCAGACCCGTACGAAACGGAAGCTGGCCCGTAATAAAGGCCGAGCGGCCAGCGGTGCAGCTTTGCTGGCCGTAATAGGTCATGAACTGGCCGCCCTCAGCCGCGATGCGGTCGATGTTAGGCGTGCTGTAACCCAGCATACCATGGTGGTAGGCGCTGATATTGAAGATGCCGATGTCATCGCCCATGATGACCAGGAAGTTAGGTTTGTCCGCAGCGGTTGCCGTGATGCAAATCAGACTGCACAGGGCGGCCAGGATGATGTGTTTGGTTTTCATGGTGGTGGGGTCTAGGCGATTCACGATGATTCCAGTTCGGGGTTTCGCATGGCCACCCGGCGGATCGCCTCGAGCACGGCGGCACCCGGATCAGTCTTGCGAAAATAGGCAGCGCACC
>Ga0209040_10004347_pt1 | contig 10714 bp, 8 predicted proteins | sample BogFormECP12_OM3_FD_188240 | JGI IMG/M metagenome (GOLD analysis project Ga0209040, IMG submission 188240) | Bog forest soil microbial communities from Calvert Island, British Columbia, Canada - ECP12_OM3 (SPAdes) (version 2) | ecosystem: Environmental > Aquatic > Freshwater > Wetlands > Bog ... | reverse complement strand
AGAGCAAATTGAATGCAATGTCTGTCTGACCCCGCAGACAAGACAAACAGACTGACTTTGGTGCCGTCCTCTTCCGTATATCCGTATTTCTTATTGAGGTGGTAGTAGAGTCGGCCAAAGACAATATCTCCATCTACATCGAAGTTTTTAGCGATAGCCTCGATATTGATGGGCACGAAGATCTTAGCCGCCCGGGTCGGCTGGTCTCGATCAAAGGAACAAAAGGTTGAGTAATACCTACTGTAAATGTGCTCCAGAAGTTCAAGATCTGTAGGTGGTCCCCTCATGTTTCGCCAAGAATTCCATGTTACTTGGATCCGCGGCAGATTGATACACTACTGTTAAGACTCTTGCCTAATTCCTACTATTTCATCGGAGCGCCGTGACGAATTCAACCGAAGCAATCGTCAACATACAGAAGATGGCGAAGACCTACCCGGGCAAGACGCCGGTCGAGGCGGTGAAGGGCATCGACCTAGCGGTGGAGCGCGGAGAGCTATTCGGGCTGCTGGGGCCGAATGGCGCCGGCAAGAGCACAACAATCAGCGTGTGCACCACGCGCTCGCTGCCCACGGGTGGACGGGTCACGATCGCCGGCATCGACGTGGTGGAGCATCCTGCCGAGGTGCGGCGCTACATGGGCGTGGTGACGCAATTCAACACCCTCGACCGGCAGTGCACAGTGTGGGAAAACCTGTACTTCCATTGCCGCTACTTCGGGATCAGCCATGCGCTGTCCTCACAAAGGACGACAGAACTGCTGGAGTTGTTCAAGTTGAGCGAGCGCGCTAAGTCTTCGGTCCGGGCGTTGTCAGGCGGACTGGCGCAGCGGGTGCAAATTGCGCGGGCCATCGCGCACGATCCCGAGGTGCTGTTTCTCGACGAGCCCAGCGCGGGGCTCGATCCGCAGACACGTCTGGCATTGTGGGACATCATCCGTGAGTTGCGCCAGCGCGGCATCACCATCGTGCTGACCACGCACTACATGGAAGAGGCGGACCAGTTGTGCGGACGGGTGGCCATCATCGACCACGGGAAAATTCTGGTTTGCGGCTCTCCCGACGAATTGAAGAACAGTGTCCGCGCGCAGAAGGTGTTTCAGTTGCAGTTGCAGAACTCCAGCGCCGACGGACTGCGCGATCGCCTGGGAGCGCTGCCGGGCGTGACGGAAGTAGAGGGAGCGGACTCGGGACTGGTGGTGTTCACCGACGGCCGCGGCGGGCTGCTGCCGGAGATCGTCGGCATCGCCGGGGAAAACCTGCGCGACATCTCGGTCAGCGAAACCACGCTGGAATCGGTGTTCATTAAGCTCACCGGGAGGGACCTGCGTGACTAACTACACACTCTATGCGCGGTCGTTCCGGGGACTATTGCTACGCGACGTCAGCGTGCTGCGGCGCGAGGTCATCCCCTTCCTCATCCGCACGGTGATGAACCCGCTGATGTTCGTCTTCGTGTTCACCTATCTGTTCCCCAAGATGGGGCAGGGCTTTCAGAGCAGCGCCGGCGCAGGGTTCGGCACGCTGATTCTGCCTGGACTGCTGGCTGTGGGCATCTTTATTCAGGGCATCATGGCGACGGCATTGCCGCTGTCGATGGAGATCGGCGCGACGCGCGAAATCCACGACCGCGTCATGTCGCCGCTGCCGGTGACCTGGGTGGCCATCGAGAAAATTGTCTTCAGCGCGGTGCAGAGCTTGCTGGCGGCGCTGGTGATTTTCCCACTCGTGTACTTCATTCCCGCGACTCCGGTGCAGGTGCACGTTTCGAGTTGGGCGACGCTGATTGGAATTCTGGTATTGGCCTCGCTGGTCGCCGGGACAGTGGGCCTGGCCATCGGCACGGTGGTGAAACCTGAACAGATCGCACTTATGTTCGGCATCATCGTGGTGCCGGTGACGTTCTTCGGCTGTGTGTACTACCCTTGGGCCGCGATGTACAAGGTTCACTGGCTGCAGATCCTTGTGCTAATCAATCCGCTGGTGTACATGAGCGAGGGACTGCGCACCGCGCTCACGCCGGGGATCCCACACATGCCCGCATGGGTCGCGTTTGTTGCGTTATTGATCGGGCTGGCGGTGCTGGGGACGTTCGGTGTGCGGGGATTCATTAAGAGGGTGCTGACGTAATCAGCGGTTGTACGCACTGCATATTCCCGGGGTAGCGCTGAAAGCCGGGTCGCGGACTCCGAGGCACCCGGCTGATACGAAAGAGCGCGTTGTCGACCAAATAGCCGAGGAAGGATCTCGATTGGCAGCAGTTCCCAAAATGGCACACCTGTACTCGGTTTTGTGGTCGCAGGTGCGGACCATTCCCGTAGGAACGCGCTTGAGCAGTACTATTTAGGAGGATTCAGAATCGGCAGAGCAGATTCTGGTTCGTTCGCACTGGTTTCGTTCGCCAGTTTTTGTGGATTGCCAGGCATTGCAGGCCTTGGGTCGTGACGTCGGAAATCTCGAACGATTTGGACATGTGCATACTTCTTCCAATGTGGGTTGGCAACGTCTCTCATTGAAATTCATGGGGGAGGGCGTGTGCTGCGTGTCCGCTGCGGGAGGAAGCGATGAAGATGAGACTCTGGATTGCGTTGCTGATGGTAGGTTGGTTTGTTACCGTCCACTCCGAACCTAGCTTGACACAAACCGCCCCTTCGCAGGACGCAAGCGATAAGAAACAGGAAGCCCTGCCCACCTCGGATGCAGAACTGCTGCCTATGAGGGAACAAGTGGATACTCAAATTAAAGACGCCCAGGATGCCTTGAAGGCTTGGACTTCAATATTATCGCGTCTTCAGCGGTCAAAGTCCGCGGTTGCGACTATTCAACAGCCAGACCAAGAGGCATTCACAAGAGCAAGTACGCTTCTAAGAAACCGTGACTTCAAGAAAGCTGCGGCAGAGATCGAGGGCGTGGCGTTCACGTTTCAGACGTTGTTCGACAGTGCTTGTCCTACATACTCGGCGAGTTCGAGCAGTGACATGCAGTCTGACGCTTCTCAACTCCAGTCGCAGTGCCTGCGGGACGTACGGGTTGTAGAGGAAAAGACTCTCGGCGCACCCAATTTGGCATTTTTGGGACCCCTGTACAAAACACCGTCGCCGACCCAGAACGACATTTCGCAGGACGATATCACTGCGGCAAGCACGGCATTGGGTGCCGCGAAGTTCCAGGAAATTAGGAAAGACCTGGATTCACGGCTTGACAAATTCATCTTAGATGCAACAACGCAACAACAGCAGACGCAGTCCAACCTCGATGCTTTACAGAAAAAGCATGACAAGATTGCTGCGCAATTGGCCAAGTCGAAGACGGAGATCAACCAGCTTGCGATTGAGCTCGGTCTGCCGTTGTTTTGCGCTACGGTTCTCTTTATGTTGTGCATTCCAATCGTGGTCCAGTCGTTTTCGCGAAACCAAGATTCAGACAAACAAATCCAGGCCATTTTTGCTTCAGGTATTTTGGTGGAGATCATCACCGTCCTCTTACTGACTATGACCGTATTGATTCTCGGACTCGCGGGCAAAATTCAGGGGGAGGTCCTCGGCACGTTGTTGGGAGGTATTTCTGGCTATGTGCTGAATCGTGTTCGTGGAAAGTCACAAGCGGCTGCTGATACCCCAATGTCTCACGAGGCTTCGAGCCCAACGTCAACTCCTGCTACCAGTTAGCCGGGATTCGACCTTGGGTGGGTGGCTGCTTAAATGGTGCGATAAAAGTCTTGTGGGAACGCCTTTTCGTCTCATTCGTAAACCCAGCGAATCGGTGTGGAACGTAGCGCTTCTCGTCCCCAAGCTTTACAGCACCGCCGTCTCGTGCAGCAGTTCGCCTTTGGCGAAGCGCGCCGGACTGAGCGCTTCGACATTGCTTACCACGTCCGTCTTGCCGTGCAGAATCAAGTCGGAGACGATGCGTCCGGTTGAGGGCGCATGCATCACGCCGTGTCCGCTGAATCCATTGGCGCAGAAGAAGCCGGGCACATCCGCGACCGGCCCGAGGATGCAGTGGTGGTCGGGCGACATCTCGTAAAGTCCCGCCCACGCCTTCTTGGGATTGACGGCGACATTCTCGAAGCAGGGAACGCGATCGGCGGCGCGCACCAGGATCTTCTCGATGAAGGACGGCTCGAAGTCGGTCTTGTAGCCGATGGTTTCTTCGGGATCGTTCCACGCCAGTAGAAAGCCCAGGCTCTCGGGGCGGAAGTGGAAGCCGTTGGTCATGTCGATGACCATGGGGATTTCGTGCGAGACGCCGTCGAAAGGCTCGGTCGGCACCAGCATGCGGCGCAGCGGTTGCACGGGGAGATCGATGCCGGCGAGTGCCGCCACCTGTGCTGCCCAAGCTCCGGCGGCGTTCACGACGACGCGCGTGCTTACGGGGCCGCGCGCGGTCTCCAATCCCAGGATGCCGGATTCGTCGCGGTAAATGGCGGTGACCTGGGTTGATCGCCAGACTTTTGCCCCACGCTCAGTTGCGCAAGTGGTGAACCCAACCATTACGCTGTAGGGATCGACGAAGCCGTCGGTGGGGCAGAAGCTGCCGCCGAGAATGTCGTCTGCGCGAAGCTGCGGCACGCGGGCGATGATATCGTCGCGACTGACCATCTGAGCCTGCTTCAGGCCGAGCGACTTCTGCAGGATCTGGTTGGTGCGCAGATACTCGAGGTGCGAAGGCAGCGTAGCGACGAAAAGATATCCCTGCGGGCGATATCCCCCGGGCTGGCCGAGGCGCTCGTCGAAGTCGGCATAGAACTGGATCGAATACAGCGACATCTGGATGTTGACTGCGGTGGCGAACTGGGCACGCACCCCGCCCATGCTCTTTCCGGTGGAACCCTTGCCTTGGTGCGTTTCGCGCTCCACGATGAGCACGTTGCGGCATCCCTGTTCGATGAGATGCCAGGCGATGCTGGCGCCTACGATGCCTCCGCCCACGATGACCACGTCTGCGGTTTCCATCCTACGTGTCCTCGGGTTCCGCGTGTCATTGTAATCTGCGGGAGCGCGGGCGGGATGTGATGGGCCAAATCACCATTCGCAGATTCCAGCGGACCGGCGAATAGTGCATCATAGAAATGGAGCGCTCCTGCCATGCACACGATTTCCGTGGTCCAGATCCTGACGGCCTCGATTGCGCCGGTGATCGTGATTTCCGGGGTTGGCCTACTGCTGCTCAGCATCACCAACCGCTACGGCCGGGCCATCGATCGCGTGCGGTTGCTGGCGCGCGAGTTGGGCGAAAGCGATCCGGAAAGCGCACGGCGGCGGCACCTCTCCGACCAACTCCGTCTCACCAATGAGCGGGCGCACATGCTGCGCAGCTCGATGCTCTACGCCTCTACCAGTATCTTCTTTGTGTCGCTGACAGTGCTGTCACTGTTTGCCGAGCAGTTGCTCGGCCTGCAAAAAGATTTCGTGGCCCTGCCGTTTTTCGCCCTGTGCTTGATTTCGCTGGTGGTGTCGATGTACTACTCGATCCGCGATATCACGGTTTCTCTGGCGGCCATGGAGTTGGAGGTGCGCGAGGGCATGCACGGGGACCTTCACCTGCCGTAAGTGGGTTGGGTGAGCGCCGCCGGCCGAAGCCGGCTGATGCGCATTTGGTCGCCGCTAACCGCGGGCTGACGACCGCGGCTCGCAGAAATGCCGCTGCTGCTCGGCTTTCCTCTTTGGCAGTTTCATTCACCGTCGTAGTGTGGAGCCTTTCTCGTTCGTTAACGCCAGCAGGACTACACCTTGTAGCGCCAGCAGCCGCCCCTCCCGCCCGCCTGTGGCAAGTGTCACAACCTCTCGTGATAGCGAGCACTGCGCGGCCGCGCCTGCCGTCCTAGCCTTGTGTTTCGGGCCCTAAGAGTAGCGGGTGATTCCGATGGCATGTGTTCAACCCCGTCGGGCGGTGCCGTATGGTGCACCGGCTAATCCGGCGTGGGGGGAATCGCCATGCCCGCAAGAAGGAAGCGACATGCCTCTCATGAATGGTTTCTCGAAAGCCGTTGTCCGCGATTTTTCCATTGAAGAACTCCAACAAGCTGCCCGCCTGATGCGCGGCTACGACCTGGTGGCATTGTGCGCCGCGGGTTCGGGGCACTCCGGTGGAACGCTTTCCATGATGGAGATCGTCGCCGCCCTCTACCTGAAAGTCGCGAACCATGATCCCAACATGCCTGAATGGGAAGACCGCGATCGCATCATTTGGTCGGGCGGCCACAAGGCTCCGGCACTGTATTTGGGGTTGGGATTCGCCGGCTACTACCCGCTGGAAGACGTGGTCACGCTACGCAAACTCTATTCGCCGTTCCAGGGGCATCCGCACCGGCTGAAGCTGCCGGGCGTCGAGGTGTCGAGCGGCTCGCTGGGACAAGGCTTGAGCATCGCTGTCGGTATGGCTCTGGCGGGCAAGATGGCAGGCCAGAAGCACACCGTGTTCTGCATCATGGGCGACGGCGAGCAGCAAGAAGGCAACATCTGGGAAGCGGTGATGGAAGGTTCGCACTACAAGCTCGACAACCTGGTGGGCATCATCGACCGCAACCGGCTGCAGATCGACGGTTGGGTGAAGGACGTGATGAATGTCGAGCCGCTGGACGAGCGTTATCGCAGCTTTGGCTGGGAGGTCATCGAGGTTGACGGCCACAATATCCGCGAGGTTGTCGAGGGATTGCAGAAGGCGAAGAGCAGTCCTGTGGCGGGCAAGCCGACCTTGTTGTTGGCCAACACGGTGAAGGGCAAGGGCGTCAGCTTCATGGAAAACGTTGCCGGCTGGCACGGACGCGCTCCGACCTACGATGAGTTGGTGAAGTCGCTCGAGGAACTCGGTTTGAAAGAGACTATCGCGTATGACGCGCTGCTAAAGAAGGCGGCTGAGTATCAAAAGGAAGTTGAGGCGAAGCTGGAAGAGAAGATGCCGCACTTCTCGCGCGACTACTGGTGGAACGCGGCGAACACTCCTCAAGTGAAGATGGAACCGACGCGCAAGGGTTTTGGCAAGTCGCTGCAGAACAACGGCGACGACGAGCGCATCGTGTGCCTGGGTCTCGACATTTCGGGATCGATCACCATCAGCGATTTCTACACCGGCAAGCCGGAACGCAAAGATCGCTGGATCAGTATGGGCATCGCCGAGCAGTCGGCGACGGCGGCTGCCGCCGGGCTGGCGCGCGAAGGCAAACTGCCGGTGTTCGGCACCTACGGAACATTTGCGGCAGCGCGCAACCTGGACCAGATCCGCGTGTCGATTTGTTATGGCAATTTCAATGTCTTGATCGCGGGCGCGCACGGCGGCGTATCCGTTGGCCCCGACGGCGCGACGCACCAGGCGCTGGAAGACCTGTTCGCCATGTGTGGACTGCCCAACATGGTGGTGTCCGTGCCGTGCGATGCCATCGAAACCCGCAAGGCGACGGACTACCTGTTGCTGCAGCATGTCGGGCCAAAGTACATTCGCTTCGCGCGCGAGGCGACTCCAATCGTCACGAAGGAAGACACGCCGTTTGTGTTTGGAACGGCCAACGTGATCCGCCTGCGGCGCCCGGCCGAGCAGATGATCGATGCCTTCGACACCGTGCTCGCGCCCGAGTATCGCAACGAGCACGAGGACCTGAGCATTATCGCCTGCGGCCCCATGGTTCCGGAGGCAATGCGCGCGGCTTACATTCTCAAGCAGGAGTTCGGCTACGAGACGCGCGTGCTCAACATCCACACCATGAAGCCGATTGACGAGGCTGCGATTGTGCGCGCGGCCAAGGACACGGGCGTCGTTGTGACTGCTGAAGAGCACCAGATCGGCGCGCTGGCGTGGCGCGTGAGCAGCGTCATCACCGAGAGCTTCGAGTTGTTTGGTACCCCGGTAATTACCGGCGCCATCGGAGTGAAAGATCGTTTCGGCGATTCAGGCGCGCCGTGGGAGCTGATCAAGGAATTCGAGGTCAGCGCCGAACACATCGCGCAGAAGGCGGCGGAGTTGATCGCCATCGCCAAGGTGAAGAAGGAAGAAGAGGGACTGGCGCTGGCGCATCGATAAAGGGGTGACGCTGAGCTTCAGAAAATCGAGTCAGGCGGTTCCCGCAGCTGAGTGATCGCGCGGGAATCGGGGGCTTCGCGAAGTCGCGGAGCCCCTCTCCTGTTCATCTTGATCATTGTCATTCCGAGCGCCCGGTTTTTGGGCGCGAGGAATCTGCTTTTCGCTGACGAAGCCAGAGAGCAGATCCCTCGCCCGAGGCGGGCTCGTGATGACAAATCTCAAGAGTTGGCGCGCTCCATACCCCAGTTGCGGAGCGGCGACAAAAGACCTAAGCCTCAGACGGGTTCCGCGTCCGGCATTCCACCAATTGCCGTCACGGAAAGCTGAGGTTCTGGTTCCGGCTCCGAAGCTAGTTCCGGCATAGGCTCCGCATCAATCTCCGCCAGCGCGGCATAGGCTCCGAGTCGCGCCAGGTACAACGCATCCGCTCCCGCTAAGTAAATCATGAACAGAAAGCCCATCATCAGCAGCACCCATCCCACCGCCATGTGCTTGCCCAGCGTTGTGGGCGCAAGCACCAGGAAGAACATCGATCCCGCCCAGACCAGCCGCAACGCCAGAAATCCCAGCGACAACCCAAACAGTCGTCCGCCCCGGCGTTCGCAGAACTCGAGCGTGAGCCACACGGCGTCGCTGGCACTCGCCTGGCTCCGGATGCAGAACAGCGGCGCCAGCCCGAAGAACCAGTTCAGCAGCACTCCAAAGACAAGCGACAGCGCGATGCCGAAGACGTAGAAGAACGCCGCCCTCGCTGCGCGCTGCTGGTGCAGTATTGCAGTGCCCAAAAAGATCGAGCCAACGAAGCAGCAGATAGCAGTCCACGTCCAAAGCGCGCGCAGCAGGTGAAGCTGCAACATGGGACGGAACTGCCAGCCCGCCTCTTCGGAGCGGTCATCGCTGCCAAACAGGGCGACGAGGTTGCGCAGCGTGGCGGCGCGTCCGACGGCTGCTGAGAGACACCACAGTAGCGTCAATCCGGCGACGACGATGAACTTGGTCCAAAGATAACGCAGCAGAGTGCCGTGCAAGATGTGGGACAGCGCGGATGAAGCCAGAGTGGGCTGGAGCGTGCCCAGCAGAAACCGGTCAACCGGGGAGAGCTTGAGGCTGTCGAGAAACAGCGCCGCCGCGCCCAGCGCCAGCAGCCATGCGGCCAGGCCAAAACACCAGCGCCACGTCAGTTCGGCGGCCAGCAGCAGCGGTTCCTCGCGCAGGGCGGCAAAGCCCTCCTCAAACGGCGAACGCGCGTTGCCGGGCTGCGACATGGCATCAGGATAGCAGCGAACCGATCGCACGCAGCGGTTCGAAGTGATTAAGAATCCAGCGCTGCGAACAGGCAGAAGAAAGCCGGGGTGTTTGCCCCGGCATCTTAGTCCGACAAATGTTTAGACCTCAAATAACGCGAATTACAGGTTGATCTTGCGGCGCAAAATGCCCGCCAGTCCAAGGATTCCGGAGCCGAACATCACCAGCGTTCCGGGTTCGGGCGACTGTGCGCCGTAGATCGATCCGCCTACAGCCCACAGACCGCCGGCAGAAGCATTCAGCGAGGCCAGACCGGCGGCATCCAGATTAATCAGGATCTGCGTTCCCTGGTCACCCGAGGTGACCACGGCAGAACCAAAGAATGTGCCAGAGCCCAGATCATTGTAGATATCTACTCGTCCGCTGTTGGAGGCCATCACTTGGCCCACCGGAGTCGTGACATCCCAAAGCTGGTAGGTCAGGCTGGTGCAGTTGCAATAGAACGCGGACAACCCGTTTCCGGGGTTGGGCAGGTAAGCCGAAATTGTGGCGCTGGTGGATGTGCCTGCGGGGACATTGAATACGAAAAAGTTGTTGAACACGTCGTTCCCGCCATTGCACGAATCGCCGCTGCCGCAGAGCCCCACGATGTAGTCAGGATTGCCAGCGCCATGCATGCCGGTAATGTCATACCAGCCTGTCAGGGTGGATACCGTGTTACCGCTGTTGGTTTGCAGCTCCACATCACCGAGCTGGTAGGGTGAGTAGGTAAAGGCAAAAATTGCCATGCTGGTTGACGCGCTCGCGACTGTGACCAGTACGAGCGAGATCAGCCCAAATAGAAGCGCTTTTTTCATTATTATTCCTCCCGGGGTCGTTCGTTGCAGAAGCCCAGTTGCGGCGTCGACCGGAACTGACTCCTGCAACAAACCAATTGACGGTTTGCACGCAAGGTGCCGCATTTTTCCGGTGCAAGTCGAGTCAAATCAATCGCGCGTCCTTGCGTCCTCTGAATCAACCGCAAAGAATTGCAAATCGAGGTGGTAGAAGCTTTCTGTTTTTCCTGAAATGGGAAAATTTCGGCGCTTTAGGCCCCTAATCTTGCTAGCGCCAGCGGAATTCTACGCCTAGCTGGCGGTCAGCGCCTGGGCCAACTCGGCAGGAGTGTCGACCAGTATGTCGGGATGAGTGCGCTCGAGAGTGTGCGGAGCGAATCCATACGTGACGCCGATCCCCCACAGGTTGGCATTGCGCGCGGTCAGGACGTCCACCTCGGAGTCGCCTACCATCACGGTCTCATCTGGTTCGGCGCCGGCCTCGCGCATCAGGGTTTGGGCACCCAGCGGATCGGGCTTCTTAGTTTCGAAGCTGTTTCCACCATAGGTCTGGAAGAAAAACTGGGACAGCCCGAGCCCTGCCAGGATATCGCGGGAAGCGCGCACCGGCTTGTTGGT
>Ga0209040_10004346_pt1 | contig 10719 bp, 10 predicted proteins | sample BogFormECP12_OM3_FD_188240 | JGI IMG/M metagenome (GOLD analysis project Ga0209040, IMG submission 188240) | Bog forest soil microbial communities from Calvert Island, British Columbia, Canada - ECP12_OM3 (SPAdes) (version 2) | ecosystem: Environmental > Aquatic > Freshwater > Wetlands > Bog ... | reverse complement strand
AGCGCAGGAAGTCGATGGCACCGGTCACGTCGCCGAGCATCTGCTCATCCGGAATGCCGCCGCTCTCGCGCACCTTGCTGACCACCGCCTCGTCCGCGCCGTCGCCAACACGGAAATAGAGGCTCGGTGCCACCGCGGCATAGCCGTGATGGGCGAATTTGCGGGCGACCTCGCAGGTCCATTCGTCCCAACCCGGCATGTGATGGATCACGACGACGCCGGGGTGCGGGCCGACATTGGCCGGATGCGCGTAATACGCGTCGCCGCGCTCGCCCCCATGTCCGCGATAGGTCGCCATCCCGGCCTGTATGTTACGAAACGCCATCGTTGGACCTCCCTCCATATGCCGGCGGCTCTCTTGGCACCGAAGGGGATAAATTGCAAGTCGCGTCTCTCCTCGGCCCGCGATCGGCCGCCCCTGGGCCCCCGCAATACAGCGAAAATCGCGTTTTTGGCCTGATACGGAGCGGTTGTTGGTGCCGAAGAGAGCATTATTTCAAGCACTTGGGTGTCAAATTCGTTACTCGGCGGATCAACGGAATTTTTCGGGCGATCAACGAATAAAAGGCGCCCTAACAACCGAATAACAACGGAAATTCGAGAACGTGGGAAAACGGCTCCGTCGCTCGATCGGCTGCGGTCGCCGGGTCCGCGACACGGCGACCAAAATCGACATTCGGCGCGGCGGATCGCGGCTTGACATTCCTCGCGCGTCCCGACCCTGCTCGTCGGCTCAGCCGGTGGAGATAAATGATGACCAGCGCCTTGGATCGCCTTCGCGTGCTCGATTTCACCACCACGATCGCCGGCCCGCACTGCACCCGCCTGTTGGCCGATCTCGGCGCCGAGGTGGTCAAGATCGAGTCCCCCGAGGGCGACATGATGCGCACCCGCCCGCCACTGCGCAGCGGCGCCAGCACCAGCTTCGGTCAGCTCAACGCCGGCAAGAAGAGCGTCTCTCTCGATCTCAAATCGCCGCGCGCGGTCGAGGCGGTGCGGCGGCTCGTCGCCACCGCCGACGTCGTGGTCGAGAACTTCCGGCCGGGTGTGATGCGGCGCTTCGGGCTCGATTACGAGGCCCTCAGGCCGATCAAGCCCGAATTGATCTACTGCGCGATCTCGGGCTACGGCCAGACCGGCCCCTCGGCCGAATTGCCGGCCTATGCCCCGGTGATCCACGCCGCTTCGGGGTACGATCTGGCGCATATGGCCTATCAGGGCGAAATGCGGCGGCCGGATTATTGCGGGATCTACATCGCCGACGTGCTGACCGGCACCTATGCCTTCGGCGCGATCATGACGGCACTCTATCAGCGCCAAGCGACGGGGGAGGGTCAGATGATCGACGTCTCGATGCTCGAAAGCATGCTGAGCCTGACCCTGAGCGAGATCCAGGCGGCGCAGTTTGCGGTAGCGCCGCCCGGCCGGCCGGTCTTCGGGCCCGTCGCCACCAAGGACGGCTACATCAACCTGTCGATCGCCAGCGAGAGGACGTTTCAGAACCTGGCGGCCGCCTCCGGTCATCACCACTGGCTGACCGACCCGCGCTTTGCCGAGTACGCCAACCGGCGCGCCAATTGGGGAGAACTGATCGACGAGATCGAGCGCTGGTCGACGGAGCGAACGACCTCCGAGGTCCAGACGATCTTCGATCGCCACGGCGTGCCGTCCTCACCCTACCGCACGGTCCGGGAGGCGATGGCCGATCCGCAGATCGCGCACCGCCACTCGTTCGCCGAGGTGCGCGACCCCGGCGGAACCTTTCTCGCGCTCAATCCGCCGTTCCACATGTCCGCGGCGACGGCCGCGGCCCGACCGTTCGTCGCCGCACTCGGCGAGCACACCGAGGAGCTGCTTGCGGGAGTCGGCTACACCGCGACGGAGATCGCTGCGTTGAACGGCCGGTAAGTGTCAGGTGTCGCGCACCAGCTTCTCACGCGTGACCACGACCGCTCCCACGGCGGTGAGCCGGACGAGATTGACCGTTCCGGCGAGGTCCGGCGAGCCCGAGTAATACGCAGGAACGACGCCATCGCCGACGCGCATCGGCCAGTCCCAGTGACCGAGCGCCAGATAGTCGGCGCCGGTCGCAACTATCTCCTCGTTGCCGAAGACCCAGGACGGCCGCAACGGGTTGGCGCGGGTTTCGGGCGGCTCGTAATGACCGTGGGCGACTGCCACTTGCCAGCGGGTCGAGCGCGGCCGCGGGCCCCGTAGCGGCGCCATGCTGAAGTAGTCGCGATGCGCGTGCCCCCAGATTTCGAGATCGAAGATCGGGAACGGCACGGCCTCGTCGTGGGTTACCCCGAGAATAGAAAGGTTCGGAATCCGAGCGAACCCGCCGCGGACAAAGACCGAGTCCGCAAGTGCCGGATCGTGGTTCCCGGGAAGAATCACGATCGGGAAATCGGCTTCGGCGAGCAGCCTTCCCGCGCGATCGAGTATGACCGGGCTCAGCTGATTATTCTCGAAGGTGTCCCCCGCCAGCAGAACGACATCCGCCCGTACCGCGCGTGCGGTCACCTGCACCGCGCGCAACCCCGCCGTCCCGTCGCCGCCACGGCGATCCTCGTCGACATGCAGATCCGAGCTGTGGACGAGGACGACTTTGCAGACCATTGCCGATCTATAGCGTCCGTTCCGACCGGCGCGCAACCGGGCCTGGCGCCCTCGCTTGTTCGCCCGGTTTTCCGCAAAATTAACACCGTCAATCAGCGTAATGACGGGCTCGTAACTCGCAAGCAGTGCGCCGACCCCGGTGCTGTTCTTGCTGTTTTTGCAGGAAATTTACAGCGAGGAACATCTTCTCCCATGCAGAAATCCTGGGGTGCCGGCGGCGCGGCGAACAAAAAGAACAGCGCAGGTGTCCGACTGCTCGGCCTCCTGCTCATTGTCAGATGTGCGAATATGTTCGGACGGACGACGTGCCCCGGACGCCGATCGATCAACGAGGGTGAGTGGTACCGAGCCAGGTATGATTATTACATGTCTTCCCAAATTTTTCAAACAATAAATGCTAATATCTCACAGCCTTACCGGGGCCAACGGCGCCGAGATCTGGGGTAAGCTACCGTGAGTTACCGATTCTCTCACTCCGGAACCAGTCGGAGCGTCCCGGCGGTGTGCCCGATCGCCCGATCGTGTTCGGGGATCGCAGCGGTCAGGCCGACCGCGCTATTGCTCACACCCGCTCGAAATCGGTGCGCTCGGTGACCGGGAGGCCCTGCAGTTAGCGGCGCAGGCAGTCGAGGCCGAGCTCGACCGCACCCGGGCGCACCCAGTCGCGGCCGCCATAGATGCGCGAGCGGCGAGATTCGGTGCCGTCCTCGGACGATATCGCGAGATGGACGCTGCCGCCAAAATCGATGCGGTCGGGGCCGTCGTCGACCTCGATCACCACGGCGAGTGCGTGGCTGGCGCCGGTCTCCTGGCGGCTGGCCTGCGCCACCCTGTTGGGCCACCTCGCGGCTCAATTCGCCTGATATCAGCGCGCCGTCGAGGCCGAGGGTGGCGGCGAGCTCGGCCGGGTCGCGGGCGACGAGGCCGCCGCAGAACAACTTCTCGCGCCGGGCAGATGGGCGATGCGGCGGCAATCTGACCGGCGGTGAAGGTTTCGACCACCGCCAGCGAGCCCCCTTGCGCGGCGAGTGCCGCCAGCACGACCCCTTCGAGCGTCTGCTCGTCTTCGCCGAGGATGAAGTTGCAGAGCGGCCCGCGCACCCAGACGGGGCAGGTCCTCTGGCTTCCTTGTGAGTACCCGCGTTTCGGCATAGCATAGAGTTAATAATTCGGCTGAGAGGGGAGGGCACAAAATTGGACCTGTTGTTACAGATCACTCCGGTTGGCGATACGACCGCGCACGAAATTTCCGCCGCCTCGCGGGACCTGCGCGATGTCCTGGAACGCGTCCCAGGCGTAGCACAGATAGAGCTGCGTCGCATCCCGGCCCCTGATCACGCCAAGGGTGTGGTAGACGTACTTGGTGGTTTCGTCCTGTCCGTCGCCCCCGCCGTGCTGAAAGCGGTGATGCAAGCCTTGCAGGCAGCGCTTTCCCCCCATCCGGCGACAAAGGTACTGATCGAGACCAAGGACGGAAAGTTCAGCTTCGAGTTCGATCCCAAAAAAACCAGCTTGAAGGAGCTGGTTGCCGCGGCGGATCGACTGCGCACCGCAGCGCCGCCACCCTGACCGATTTCGCTACATGGGGCGCCATGCCCTCCTGATCGGGCTCTCCGAGTTCCGCGACAAGCGCTTGGCGCGGCTCAACGCGCCAGTTAACGATGTTACGAAGCTGCAGAGCATTCTTCAGGACAAGTCTCGGGGCGGCTTCGACAGCGTTGAGCTGAGCCTGAATGAGGACTTTCTGGCGATACGCGACCGCCTGGCACGCTTTTTTCAGGATCGCGTTCCCGATGATCTTCTGCTACTCTACTATTCTGGCCACGGCATCTTGGGCCGAGGCAACCGACTGTTCCTGGCCACCGCCGGCTCCAACCTGGACGCACCACGCGGACGCAGTGTTTCGGCCCAGGAAATCCGAGATTTCATGGGTGACTGTCGAGCTGAGCGCCAAATTGTCGTGCTGGATTGCTGCCACAGCGGGGCTTTTGCTGATCACAGCAAGGCTGCTGTCCCTCCGCCGGCAGTCACCCCGGAAACGTTTTCAAGCGGTGATGCCGGCCTCTACGTCCTGACCGCTGCCGACGCACTGCAGTTCGCCTGGGATGGCGCAGAGTTGCGCGTTGGGGACGAAGCCGCCACCGAGCTTTCCAAATTCACTTCCTGGCTGGTTGATGGTCTGGATAAGGGCGAAGCCGCGCCGGATGACGAGCAGATCACAATGGACGCGCTGTACCGATATCTGTGTCGGCGGGCGCGCTCCGAAGGCGCAGCATCCACTCCGCAGCGATTTGTGCAGGCGGGTGTCGGTGACCTGGTAATCAGCGCGAACCCGCTCGCGGGCTCGTCCCGGATCGATCCAGAAATTATAACGGCGTTGGCGGCCACCGATTATAGGACGCGGCTGGGAGCGGTGACGGAGCTTACTCTACAAATGGGCGACGGCGAAGGCGGTACCGCCGTCGCGCGCGCTGCTCGCGTGGTGCTGCAACACCGAGAGCGGACGCACACAGATGGCCCTGAGCGTCACTGGGCTCGTACTGGCCGTACTAGCATGGCTCGCCTTCTTGTTGGGAGAGGCCTACTCGGAGGCTGGAGACGCCGCCGTTCTTCTAGTCGTGGCGTTGGTGCCATCCGCCACCTTCTTCGCCATCAGGTCCGAACAGAAGCGAGTGGCACATGTGCTCGGCGTTTTAAACCCCTTCCTGACTATATGCGCCGTTTTAAACCCCCTCCTTGGCGGATCGGCCATTTGGATTTTCGTAACAGCGCTTTTGGAGAAGCCCACCTGCATTGAGCCCTACTTCTTCTCCTGGTGTTATCACGATGAAATCTTCCTTGGAATCTTGGCCCTTTATGCCTCCGCGTTCATGATCGAGAGCGCAGCCGTATTCTGGAGCCGCCGTTCGCCTCACACCCGCTCGAAGTCGGTGCGCTCGGTGACCGGGAGGCCCTGCAGGTAGCGGCGCAGGCAGTCGAGGCCGAGCTCGACTGCACCCAGGCGCACCCAGTCGCGGCCGCCATAGATGCGCGAGCGGCGGGATTCGACGCCTTCCGCGCTGGCGATCGCGAGATGGATGCTGCCGCCGAAATCGATGCGGTCGGGGCCGTCATCGACGTCGATCAGCGCCGCTAGCGCATGGGAGACACCGGTCTCCTGGCGCATGGCCTGTGCCACCTGCTCGGCCGTCTCGCGGCTCATTTCGCCCGATATCAGGGCGCCGTCGAGGCCGAGGGTGGCGGCGAGCTCCGCCGGGTCGCGGACGACGAGGCCGCGGCGAAATACCCTTTCGGCTCCGGGCAGATGAGCGATGCGGCCGGCGATCTGCCCGGCGGTGAAGGTCTCGACCACCGCCAGCGAGCCCTCCCGTGTAGCGAGCGCGTCGAGAACGACGCCTTCGAGCGTCTGGTCGTCTTCGCCGAGGATGAAGTTGCCGAGGCGCCGGCGCACCTCCGCCTCTACCGGCGTGAGCTTCCGCTGGATCTCGGCCATATCGGCGCCGCGCACGGTTAGCTTGGTCTCGATCTGCGGGTAGTGGGTGCGAAAGCCGAGCTTGACGCTGCCGTCGGGGACGAGGTCCTCGACGCCGGTCAAGAGCTGATCAACATGCGACTCGCCGAGCCCGTAGGAGTGAAAGCGCTTCAGATGGATCGCGGAAGGCGCCCCGCCGCGCGCCAACAGGCGCGGGATGATCTGCTCTTCGAGCATGCGGTGGAGCTCGCGCGGCACGCCGGGTGTGAAGAAAAAGCGCGCCTTGCCGATGTCGAGGGCAAAGCCGCAAGCGGTGCCGATTGGGTTGTCGAGGATCTCGGCGGTCGTCGGCAACATCGCCTGCTTGCGATTGTTCGACGACATGACCCGGTTGCGGCGGCGGAAGAAATCCTCCATGCGCTGGAGCCAGTCCTCGTTGAGGACGAGATCGACTCCGGCTGCGCGAGCGGCGATCTCCTGCGAGAGATCATCGACGGTGGGCCCCAACCCGCCATTGACGATGACCGCATCGGCGCGCTCCGCCGACAGCCGGAAGGCCGCGAGCAACTCCTCGCGATCGTCGCCGACGGTCGTCCCCCAAGAGACCGAAAGCCCGAAATCCTCGAGCTTCTGGGTCATATAGCTGAAATTGGTATTGACGATCTTGCCGGTCAGGACCTCGTCGCCGGTGCAGATGATCTCGATGCGCATGCTTTCCTCTTAGCTTGTCACTCCGGGATTCCCAAAGGGCAGGCCCGGAACCCATGGACACTGCCCTTCCCTGGGTCTCATACGCCTGTGTTCATGGCTTCCGGGCTCGCTGCTCGCGCCCCGGAATGACTCTGATGGGATACTTTACCACTGATCAGTCAAAGGCGCGCTTGATGCGCGCCCAGTCGTCGAGCGCCCGCTCCTTGCCTGGGGTGATCGCGATCACGAGCTGGCTCCAACCGGCCTCGCGCAACGCCTCGACACGCTGTTTGAGCGCCTGCTCGGTGGCGGTGAAGGTGGTCCGCCGGATCAATTCGGCAGTAACGAATTTGCGCTCCTCGGGTTTAACGAAGAGGAAATGACCGCGGTGATTGGTCAGATAACGCGCGTCGGGCGGCTCATACCGGCGCGCCATCTCGACATAGCCGGCAACCTCGGCGGCGATCTCGGGCGGCACCGGCGAGGTGTTCTGCCAGCCCTCCATGTCGAAATCGGCTGCCCGGTGCAACAGCACCGCGGCGCGCGGCCCGGCTTGCGCCATGGCGCGCGGGCTGTCGGCCGCCTCCCCTTCGGCCAGCACACAGCCGCAGGTCCAGGCGGTGGCATAGAGATCGCCCGGCGTGCGTCCGGCCTTTTGCCAGCTCTGCTGCATGCCCTCGATCGCGGCCATCGCCCCCGGCACGTCGGAGACGAAGCTCTTCCAGCCGGCGCCCAGCCTGGCCGTCAGCGCCTGCGATCGCGGGCCGTAGGCGGAGATGTGCAGCGGGATCGGGTCCTTCGTGTTTATCAGCCCGATCTCGGGGTTCAGGAAGCGGATCTTGCGCCGCCTGCCTTCGATCGGGGTCTCGACGGTCTCGTTGTTCAAGAGGCCGTAGACGACGCGGATGTATTCCTCCATTTCGGCGAGTTTTATGGCACCGAGCCCCATCGCCCGGCGCGCCGAGAAGCCGGTGCCGATGCCGAAATCGATCCGCCCCGGCGCCATGCCATTCAATGTCGCAAAGGCGTTCGCGGTGACCGCGGCGATGCGGTTCGACGGGACCAGCACGCCGGTGCCGAGGCGGATACGCGAGGTCTTGAGCGCCGCTCCAGCCATCGCGACAAAGCAGTCGCCGGTGATCATCTGCGTATCGAAGAACCAGGCGTGGGTGAAACCCAGCTCTTCGGCCCGCTGCGCCAGCTTCCAGGAATCGCTCGAGGTGGCGATGCCGATCCCGAAATCCATTTCTCTCCTCCCGTTATCCCGCCTCTTCCGGGAACGCGCCAGCGAGAAACCGCAGCACTCGGGGGCCGGCATAGGCGCCGAAGCTGCCGGGTTCCTCAACCGGGTCGACGCTCCAGAAATGGCCCGCGCCCGGCACCACGATCGTGCGCGCGAAAAAGCCGGCTTGCTTCAGCGCGGTCAGGAACTTTTCAGATTGCGTCGCCGGGTCGACGATGTCGTCCTCTCGGCCGTAGATCAAAAGGAAGCGCGTACTGTTCTTGTCCACGGTGGCATAGCTCAACGGCGACGCCTCGAAGAATGTCTTGCGACTGACCATCGGCGGACACCCGAGTAATTTCTCGGTGACCGAATCGCGTGGCCGGGTGATCTGGTCGTGCTCCCATTGCGCCTGCATGTCGTAGACGCCGTAGAAGCCGACGACCGCTTTGACGGTAACCCAGGTCGAGGCGCAGGGGTCATTACGATATTCACTGGAGAACAGCGGCTCATTGCCCGCCAATGCCACGAGCGCCGACAGATGCGCGCCTGCCGAGTCGCCGATCATACCAATGCGCTCCGGATCGAGGTCGAACTCTGCGGCGTTGGCGCGCACGAACTGCACCGCAGCCCTGCAATCGTAGACCACACCGGGCCAAGTTTTCACGCCCGGTTTCATCAGCCGGTAGTCGATCGCAAAAACCGCAAAGCCGTGCTTGGCGAGATAGCTGCCCCAGTGCCGATAAAATTTGCGGTCGCCAAGTTGCCACCCGCCGCCGTGCACGCCGACCAGCGCGGGCGCTTTGCCCAATCCCTTCGGCAGATAGAGGTCACCGAGCAGCTTTACGCCATCGTGCTCGGCGAACACGATGTCCGATTTGACAGCAACTTCGTGTTCTTTAGCCATCGTCCATCTCATCGACTCGAGTGTTGCCGCCTGCGCGCGGCGAGCTTCACCAACGGCATCGCGGGCCCTCTCTAATATATCCTATCGCCGATTATATTCCGCCTTGCGCCGCGGAGCCATCCACGAAAACGGGGGGCGGAGCGCCGGTCTTGTCCGAGTGCCTTGGGATGCAAGGTATCTTCTCTTGGGTTGGAGGTCTCGATGTCACAGGTCACTGTCGGCAGGTGGGGCAAAAACCTCGCCGTTCGAGTGCCTCTGGAGATCGCGAGGGCATCAGCACTGACCGCGGGCGAACGGGCGCAAATCGAGGCGCATGACAGGGACATCGTGATCCGGCGCCCTGCCGCCCGGGCACCCGCCGACGCCGAGGCGGCAGGCGAGGAAGTCATCGACGAGAGCTATTCTCTGGGTACGATCACGATCCGCAAACTGATCGAGGAGGGACGGCGCGGGTGAGTGTTCATCGTCGACGCGTCAATGACGATTGCAGGTCCGTCATCAAACTGTCTCCTTATCTTCATGTTAGTGCCATCGAGCCACGATATCAGGCGCCCGCGTGAAAAGGAGCGCGGCAGAACCGGTGGTCTTGTTCGTCGACCCCGGTTTCGCTTTTCGGCGCCGCGTGCGTAGGCGATCCCGGCGGCTTCCGGTCGTGGCATTGTTGGCGCCCGCCCTCCTCTTTCTCGCCGCGTTCACCTATTGGCCGTTATTGCGGGTGTTCGCGGATTCGATGATGGTTGGCCGGTTCACCGATCAGCATGCGCTTGGCCTTGACAATTATCGGCGCCTCTTCACCGATGCTCATTTTGCCCGCGCCGCGTGGAACAATGCGGTCTACGCGGCCGGCACCATCGTGCCGAGCCTGATGCTCGCCCTGCTGTTCGCGCTGGCATTGCGAGATACGACCCGCCTCACGACGGTGCTGCGCACCTTGGTTGCCATGCCTCTGATGATCCCGCTCGTCGCAGCGGCCGCACTGTTCAGCTTTATCCTACTGCCGGGCGAGGGACTGCTCGACTTCTACCTGGCGAAGCTGGGGGTACCGATGATCAATTGGCTCGGCGACAGCGATCTGGCGCTCGGCTCGGTCGTGGCGATCACGGTATGGAAAAACACCGGGTATTACATGCTGTTTTTTCTGGCCGGACTTGCCGCCGTGCCGCAGGAACTGATCGATGCGGCAACGATGGACGGGGCCGGTGCATGGCGCCGCTTTCGCAACGTCACCTTGCCGATGCTCGGTCCGACCTTGGCCTTTGTCGTGCCGATCGCGATCCTGAACGCGCTGACCCAGGTCGATCACGTCGTGACGATGACGCAGGGCGGACCGGCGGATGCAACCAGCTTGCTGCTCTATTACATCTACCAGCAGGCAGCCCAGAACTACGATGTCGGTCTCGCCTCGTCGGCGACGGTGATCAGCGTCGCGGCATTGCTGGCGTTGTCGCTGATCTCGTTCCGCCTGATCGAGCGCGGGATCCACTATGAAAGCTGAGTGGCGCCTGCTGGCGCTCCTCGCCGCCAGCGCCGGGGCTCTGTTGTGGGCAATACCCTTCGCCTGGATGGCAGTCGCGGCGCTGCGTCCGGGGGTGCCGGCCGATATCGCCTCACTGACCCCGGCGGGCCCGTTCGGACCACGCAATTTCCAGGAAGCCTGGACCAGCGGCAGTTTTCCGCTCTGGTACCTCAATACATTCACCATGTGCGGTGGCATCCTTGCCGTGCAGCTGGTGACGGTGACAGCGGCCGGCTATGCCTTCGCGCGCCTCACCTTTCCCGGCCGGGATGTCCTTTTCGCGCTGTTTCTGC
>Ga0209040_10004345_pt1 | contig 10719 bp, 10 predicted proteins | sample BogFormECP12_OM3_FD_188240 | JGI IMG/M metagenome (GOLD analysis project Ga0209040, IMG submission 188240) | Bog forest soil microbial communities from Calvert Island, British Columbia, Canada - ECP12_OM3 (SPAdes) (version 2) | ecosystem: Environmental > Aquatic > Freshwater > Wetlands > Bog ... | reverse complement strand
GCCAGGTGTGTATCCGCCGCCTGGGGGAAGGCCACCGGGATCGGTGAAGCCGACGCCGCTGCCGGCACCGGGCAGACCGGGAGGGCCGTCGACGCAACCGGTAAGGCCGGGGGGGTCCACAACTTTGCCTGCACAACCGAGTGTGCAGCCGAGACCGACGACGCGTCCTGGAACGCCGGGCGGCCCAGCAGCGCCGAGCACGCGTGAACTGCGCGGCTATCCCACGACGACACCGAATGCAAAGCCCGCATCGAAACCGAACGCATTTTCGGGCACGACAGGGGGCAGACCCGAAAGCGCACGCGGGAATCGCAGCTTGAGCCCGCCGCCTAAAGCACCAAGCGCAGCGCCTAGACCAACGAGCGCACCGGCTCGAGCGCCTAGCGGTGGGGCCAGAAAGCGGTAGAGCTTCGATAGAACAAGGGAACCGCTTAATTGAGGAAGACCGAAGCGACAGAGCAGAGGAGTGAAGATGAAGGACGCGGCGCAAACGAAAAAATTCTGCTGGAGGGGCGTTGCGGTTTTGATCGCGTTGGCAGGGCTGTTTTGCGGGTGTCAAAAGGCGGTACAGCAACAGCAGGCTTTGGGTCCAAAAACGTTTCCCTCACCGGAGTCAGCCGGAAAAGCGGTGTACTCCGCAGCGAAAGCTCAGGACACAAACGCGGTGCTGGCGATCTTCGGGCGAGAGGGAAGAGAGTACTTGTTGACCGAAGATCCAACCCAAGACCAAGCCGCGCTGAAAGAATTTGCGGGAAACTACGAGCAAATGCATCGCTGGGCGGCACTGGAGGGTGGCGGGCTGGTATTGGATGTCGGAGCGGAGAACTACCCGTTTCCGTTTCCGCTGGTGAAAACGGCCGATGGACAATGGACGTTCAGCACAGATCAGGCGAAGAAGGAAATCCTGGCAAGGCAGATCGGAGAGAACGAACTGACGGTAATTGACGTGTTGAATCAGATGGCGGACGCGCAGACGGAGTATTTCGGGACGACGCATGACGGCAGCAAGGTGAAACAGTACGCACAGAGATTCACGAGTAGTGAAGGCAAGCACGACGGGTTGTACTGGAAAGTGGCGGAGGGAGAATCGGAGAGTCCTTTGGGACCACTGGCGGCGAGAGCGAGCGCAGAAGGCTATCAGAAGGGCACGAAGGAATCACCGGAGCCGTTCCATGGATATTTTTATAGAATATTAAAGGAACAGGGCGCGCATGCCGAAGGCGGCGCGAAGAATTACGTGGTGAATGGAAGCATGACGAAGGGGTTTGCGATTCTGGCGTACCCGGCAGAATACCGTAAGAGCGGCGTGATGACGTTTATGATTGGGCAGGACGGGCGGGTCTATCAGAAGGATTTAGGCCCAGAGACGGGGAATACAGCGAAGGCGATGACATCGTTCGATCCGGATGAAACGTGGTCGATCGTGGAGTAAGGTGAGACCAACGAGGGAGATTCTGCGGGATGGCCACGTTGAGATCCTTCGCCGCAAACGCTCCTCAGGATGACACCTCGTTAAGTTTGTGCACGGCACACAAAGTAGATAAATTGTGGGTCGGCTGAAGGCACTTTTTCCTTTCTTCAGCGTCTATCATTAAGGCAAGTTCCGAAGTAACGAACAACACGGCACGCTATACTTACGAGGTTCCCCGGCGTAATCGGGAGCAACTGGGCTCGCAGGCCCTGCATCGAGTTATGTGATGGAATCCCCCAAGGCACCCGGCCGAGAGCGATTCCGCTGGCTGATTTGGTTGCTGCCCAGCGGTTTGCTTTTTCTTCTCCTGCTGATGTTTCTTCCCCGTTTCCGGACGCGTGCGGCGTCTTCGTCTGTGGTGCCGGCAGACACGACATTCCAAGTGATCCGAAAGGATTTTGCGCCGTCCTTACGATTGAACGGGACAACGCAGGCCGCGCGGTCGTATGTAGCTCTAACGCCGATCCTGGAGGGAGCGCAGATCAATGCGCTGGTTATTACCAAGCTGATTGCCTCCGGCGCGCATGTGAAGCAGGGCGACATCCTGGTGGAATTCGATCCGCAGGCGCAGATGAAGGACTTCCTGGACAAACAGAATACCTACGTGTCGCTGTCCGGACAGGTGGCGCAGAAGAGGTCCGAAGAAGAAATCGCGCGGTCGAAGGACGATAGCGCGCTGAAGCAGGCAGAGGACGATTCGAGCCGAGCAGGGCTGGAGGTGCAAAAGAACGAAATCGTTTCCCGGATCGACGCGGAAAAAAATCAGGAAGCACTGGAAGAAGCGCAAGCCACGCTGAAGCAACTTCGCGAGACGTACGAGCACAAACGCGCGTCAGCCGCAGCGGGGATTCACATTCTGAAACTGCAGCGGGACCGCGCACAGGAGGCAATGCGATACGCGGAGGCGAACTCTTCGCGGATGACGCTGCGGTCACCGATGGAAGGCGTCGCGGTGTTCAACATGATCTGGCTGAGTGGGCGGATGCGCACAGTGCAGTTGGGGGATTCGGTACGTCCCGGAGTGCCAATTTTGCAGGTGGTTGATCCATCGAAGATGGAAGTGCGAACCGAGGTGAATCAAGTGGACGTGGCGCGCCTGTCGATTGGGCAGCGAGCGCAGATTCGCCTGGATGCCTATCCGGGACTGGTGCTGCCTGGGGTGCTACAGGAACTTTCGCCACTGGGACACGGCGGACAATTCGCGGACACAATTAGGGTGTTTGGCGCGCGATTTCAGATTCAAGGCGAGGATCCACGGCTGTTGCCGGATCTTTCGGCGGCCATCGATTTCGATCTGGGGAACCGAGGAAATGTGCTGGTGGTGCCGCGCGACACAGTGATTGAGGAAGCCGGCAAGACATTCGTTTATCGCCAGACGAGCACGGGTTTCGAAAAACGGGCGGTAGAAATATCTCTGTGGGGCGATGAAGAGGTCGCTGTGGATTCCGGGATCGCGGCGGGCGACATTGTGAGGCGTCGAGCCTCCAGTGCAGCGCCGGGAGTGAAGAAATGACCCCGGTATTTCGTTTATTGCGGGCGCGGCGCAAGACAGCGTTAGTGGCAGCAAGCGTGTTGGTGCTGGGCGCTGCGTTCTTCATTGTAAGAAAGGTGCGGTCCGCGCCGAGCCTCCCCACGGCATCCGTGGTTCGCAAGGAATTTGTTGACTACGTAGAAGTGCACGGGGAAATCAAAGCGCTGCATTCCGTGACGATCGTGGCACCGTCCGGCGTTGGCGACATGCTGATCCTGAAAATCGCGCCTACGGGAACGAAAGTGAAAAAGGGAGACACGCTGGTCGAATTCGATACGTCGACGCTGGGGCAGAAGCTGGCGCAGGATCGCTCGGCGCTCAAATCCGCGGAAGCGGCGATTGAGCAATCGCTGGCGGCGGCAAAACTGAAGGAAGAACAAGATCTTACGGATGTGATGTCATCGCGATTCGATTTGCAAAGCGCGCGAATGGATGCGAGCAAACAGGAAATCCTGTCGGAGATCGACGGGAAGAAGGCGCTGTTAAAGGTTGCGGACGCGGAGCAGAAGGTAAAGGAAAACGAGGCGAAGTTGCAGGCCGACCGATCGTCGGCCAAATCCGATTTGGCCAGCAAAGTGACGCTGCGGGAGCGCGCGGGGTATCAAGTGAAGCAAGACGAGAGGGGAATCGAGGCGCTGACGCTGCGCGCGCCGATTGATGGGTCGTTTACGGTGCTCACCCACTGGGAACCGACGGGCACGGTGCCGTTCAAACCGGGGGATCGAGTTTGGCCGGGAGCAGGGCTGGCGGAACTTCCAGACAATTCGACGCTCCGGGTGGCGGCGCGCGTGGAAGAGGCCGACCGCGGGAGGATGCGCATCAACCAGCCAGTTACGATTCGACTGGATGCCATTCCTGACCGAAACCTGCAAGGGAAGGTGGACGAGATCAGCCCGACAGCATCGATGGATTTCAGCGCGGGCTGGCCGTTTCCGCGGAATTTTTCGCTGGGAGTTTCCTTGACGGATTCGGACAACCGGCTGGCGTCTGGGATGAGTGCGACGGCACGGGTTGCTGTGGATCATGTCGACGACGCGGTGGTGATTCCTGTTGGGGCAGTGTTCCGAAAGTCCGGGCGAAGCGTCGTGTATGTGTTGCATGGATCGCGATTTGTGGAAACACCGATTGAAGTGGCGCGGCGAAATTCCGAAGAGGCCATGATCGCGCAAGGAATCGTTGTGGGAGACCGCGTGGCGTTACGGGAGCCGCCGGAAACTGATTGATTTATGAAACGCGGATATTACATTGCGGCGCTTCTGTTGGTCTTGGCGATCGTGGGAGAACTTGTGGCTTGCCGGCGTCCTTCTGCGGTAAGCGAGCCTGACATTCCCACCGCCGCCGTGGAAAAAAGCGACTTGCAAGTAAAAGTGGTCACAACCGGTCAGTTGAAAAGCACGGAAACACGGATTCTGGCAGCGCCTCCGGTGGGCGGGGGAACATTGCAAATCGTGGAACTGTCGCGCACCGGGACGCACGTGCATGCCGGGGACGTGGTGATCAAGTTCGATCCGAGCGAACAGGAGTATAACCTGGCACAGAATCGCAGCGACCTGGCACAGGCGGAGGAAGAGATTGCGAAGGCACGCGCCGACGCCGCGGTGCAAGTTTCGCAGGACCAACTGGCATTGTTGAAGGATAAGTTTGCAGTGCGGCGCGCGGAGCTGGACGTAAGCAAGAACGAACTGGTGAGCGAGATTGATGGCAAGAAGAATTTGTTGGCGCTGGACGAGGCGAAACGCGCGCTGGCGCAACTGGAGCAGGACATCAAGTCGCATGCGGCGGCGAATGAGGCATCCATCGCGTTGAGTCAAGAGAAAAAGAACAAGGCACGCCTGGCGATGGAACAAGCGCAGGAAAATATCCGAAAGATGGCGGTGCACTCACCCATCGATGGGCTAATTGTCGTCCATGGGAATCGGGATTCAACGGGCGGAATCTTTTTCGATGGCATGACCTTGCCGGATTATCAGGTGGGGGATCAGGCGCGGCCGGGCAGCCCGGTGGCGGAAGTCATTGATATGTCTCAACTGGAAGTTTCGGTGCAAGCCAAGGAGATAGATCGCTCACTGCTGAGTTCGGACTTGGGCGCAGAGGTACGCGTGAACGCATTACCGAACGATGTGTTCACAGCCACGGTAAAGAATATTGCGGGAGCATCAGCGCATGAGTTTTGGGATGACAACCCGCAGCGCACGTTTGAGGTGGCGTTGCGATTGGGGCATGCGGATCCACGGCTGAGGCCGGGCTATGCCACGCGCGTGACGATTCTGGGTAGCCAGATGAAGGGCGTTTTATCTGTTCCGCGCGAGGCTATTTTCGATGCCGGAGGGAAGAGCATCGTGTATGTGAAAAAAGGCGGGGCGTTCGAGAGGCAGGAAGTGAAAGTGCGGGCATACACGGAGGGGCGCGCGGTTGTGGAAGGGCTGTCGCTGGGAAACGAAGTGGCGCTGATGAATCCGGAAAAGCGAGGCAATCCAAAGAAGGAATCGGGGGGAAGCGGGCCGGTGCTGACGGCGGGACCTGGGTAATCAGAGATGAACACTGCGCAGCTCAAAGAGGACCTGAAACGTGCTTCGGAGTTGAAGCAGTGGGTGCCGGATTTGGCGCTGGGATTCGCGAATTTGCGCGACCACAAGTTGCGGTCGCTGTTGACCATGCTGGGGATGATCTTCGGGGTGGCGGCGGTGGTGGCAATGCTATCGATCGGGGCAGGGGCGCAGCAGAAGGTGATGGCGTTCATCGAGCAATTGGGAATTCGGAATCTGATTGTTTATGCGAAGGAGGCGCCGAACTGGCAGGTGTACCAAAAAGTGCGCCGACTGTCACCGGGTCTCTCGCTGACGGACTACGAAGTGATTCGAAAAAATTTGCCGGAGATTGAGCAGGGGACGCCACGGAAGCGGTTCGAACCTTCGAAGGTGTTGCCTAAGCCGCAGCAGGAGGCGCCCATTCTGTATGGAGTGCAGCCCTCGTACTTGCCGATTTCCGGGCTTCGCGTGACGGAAGGAAGATTTTTCGATGCTGCCGAGGAGGAGGCTGCGGCGCCGGTGTGCGTACTGGGAGCGGCGGCGAAGGATAGTTTGTTCGGGACTTCGGCAGCGGTTGGGGAATACGTGAAGCTGAACGAGCAATGGTTTCACATTGTGGGAGTGGTCGCTCCGCAACTGGCAGCGCAGGGCGACACGGGTGGCGCCCAGAACGAGGACTTGAACAACGTGATTTATGCGCCGCTGAATTCCGTGCGGCTAAGAATGGAGGATTCGGAGAGCGGGCGGAAGGACGAGGTGGACGCGTTGTATCTACGGCTGGCTTCCGCGGATTCGAGCGCAACAAACGCTGAAATTGTACGGAGTATTCTGAACTCGTCTCACCACAACGCGGGGGATTTTTCGGTGATCGTGCCGGCGGAATTGCTGGCGGAACAGAAACGCACGGAGCAACTTTTCAGCACGGTGATGGTGGCGATTGCATCGATTTCGCTGCTGGTGGGCGGAATCGGGATTATGAATATTATGCTGGCAGCGATCCTGGAGCGGACGCGAGAGATTGGCGTGCGGCGGGCGGTAGGAGCGCGGCAGAGGGACATCGTGAGGCAATTCGTGGTGGAGGCGATGTTGATTTCGTTCGCCGGGGGTTTGGTGGGAATTATTTTGGGATTTGTGATGTCCGAGCTGATTGCGTGGTTTGCGGGATGGTCGACGGTGGTGACGGTGGGATCGATCCTGCTGGCGTTTCTGGTTTCGATCTCCGTAGGGCTGGTGTTCGGGATTTATCCGGCGATGAAGGCGGCACGGCTCGATCCGGTCGAGGCAATCCGTTACGAGTAGCGCCTAGCGTTCATTGAAGAAAGATGATCTTGTGGAGGCCAGGGATGAGGTACTTCCGCGCGCTGGTGATTTTTGCGTTTTGTTTGATGGTGAGTGCGATGGGTTTGTTTGCGCAGGATTCCAATTTGAAGGAACGGCTTCTGGGGATTCCGGCGCGGATCGCACCGTTGACACCGCTGCCGGGGCCACAGGGATTTCAGGATCATATTGTGGATGGGAAGTTGGTGTTGACGCTGGACGATGCGATCCGTCTGGCGATGACGAACAACACCGATATTCGGGTGGATCAGGCCGGGGTGGACTTTGCACAGAATAATGTGCACCGGCAATTTGCGCCGTTCGATCCTGTAGCCAATGCCAGCTTCCTCGACCAGCGAGTGAAGACACAGACTTCCAGCCAGTTGCAGGGCGCCGAGGTGCTCAACACACTTACGCAAACGACGCAGTTCGGGTACACGCAAACATTTCCGACGGGAACAAACTTTCAGACGTTTTTCGGCAACATCAAATCGTCGACCAACAGCGGGTTTGCTACGCTAAATCCTTATTTTAATACTTCGTGGAGCTTTCAGGTCACGCAGCCGCTACTGAAGAATTTCGGAGTATTCGCCAACCGAGCGCCGATTTACATCGCGCAACGTAACCTCAAGCAGTCGCAGGCCACGTTTGAGGCGGACGTAAACGATGTTTTGCTGGCGGTAATTTCTCAATATTGGAATGTGGTGCTGGCGCGGGAAAGCCTGCGTGTGCAGAACAAGTCGTATGAGGAAGCGCAACAGAGTTACGAACGGGACAAGAAGGCGCTCAGCTTAGGCGCGTTGCCTCCGTTGGATATTTATCGTTCTGAATCGGAAGTGGCGGCACGGCGAGTGAATGTGATTCAGGCGGAGTACGCGTTGAAACAATCGGAAGATCAGTTCCGCCAGATTATCGCGGCCGACCGCGACCCAGTGCTGAGTGCCATCGACCTGACGCTGACCGAGAAGCCGGAACCACCGGAGACGCTGTTGGACATTGATATTGCCAGCGCACTCTCCTTGGCCTTGGCGAACCGGCCGGAGTTGGAAGCCGCACAACAGCAACTTGCCGCGGATGCTCTGAACATGCGTCTGGCGCACAACAATCTTCGCCCGGACCTGGAGCTGAGCGGGCTGTATTCCCCGACGGGGCTGGGCGGCAACGCGTATGACGTCTCGACGGTGCCGCCGACGCTGCTTTCGACGGGCGGGCTGGGAGACAGCTTGAGTCAGCTTTTCGGGCTGAAGTACCCAACGTACAGCGCGGCATTGACGCTACAGTTGCCGATCAAGAATCACTCGGTGGAAGCGAACCTGGCGGATGCGATGGTGTCACAGCGGAATGATCAGTACCGCGAAGCGCGCACGGCACAAACGATAACGCTGAATGTGAAAAATGCGGTGCACCTTCTGGAGCAGGCGAAGGTTTCGTTACAAGCGGCGAAGGTTTCCGAAGACCTGGCGCGAAAGAGTTTGCAGGCGGAGCAACGGAAGTACCAATTGGGCGGGAGCACGATTTTCTTTGTGCTGGATGCGCAAACACAACTGGCGAACGCGGAATTCGCGCTGGCACAGGCACAGACGAATTACCAGACGGCGGTGGCCGCGGTGGACCACGCGACGGGCAAGCTACTGGAGCATCACCAGGTTCAGATTACGGCACTGCGCAAATAGAGAAGCGAATCCGCATACATTGAGAGTGTCAGAGCGGCGCGATTACCAAGGACGGAAATGGTGTTCGGCGTATTTGTTCTTTATTCGGGTGATAGCGAGCAGCAACAGCCGCATTTCTGGCAGCGAACTCTCGAGCGGCCATGGGTTGCGGAGTGTGCGGATTGAGTCAGGATTTTGCGCGCGCCTGCATAGCCATGGCGACTAAGGCGCCAATGAGAATGGCAGGGAAAAGCTGACCGACGATGGCCTCCGCGATAGCGAGAGATCGGGCGAAGGGATATACAGGCAAGACATCGCCAAAGCCGACGGTCGTCAAGGTGGCAAAACTGAAATAGATCAGCTTGGAAGTGAGTTGGTCCATGTTCGTTGGCTCGGAAACGAAATGGAAGGATCCTGGGTGGATTTGTTCGACGAGGTCAAAGGCGGAGGCCCAGGCCATGCCAATCAGAAGATAAGCGCAAACACCGCCTTGAATGCGGCTCCAACTGACGGGGCCCTGGCGAAACATCACTAGCAAGACGATACGGACATAGAGCAGCAGGATAATGATGGAAAAAACGCTGCCCGCATGGCGGAGAAACGGCGAGGGGTAGAAACGCGAAGCCCACAAAACGACCGCTCCGATGACGACCATGGCGACAGTGATGATGGTGACAATCCGGCTCTGGCTTACCACCAGCGCGCCAGAAATCATCAGCGTGACCATCACGAGATCGAAGAAAAATCGCCCGGAAAGGCCAGTCTGGCGAAGAGGAAAGATGACGAAAATGAGAACCATGAGAGAAATGGAGACGAGGGTGAGGCCCAAGTCGCCGGACCAGAACTCGCTCATGTGCATGTGCAGGATGGCAGTGCGGGATTGCTGTGAACCATTGCTCATTCGATATGCTCCCGAGTAATTCGCAGGCCGAACCGCGAATTTGCGGAATTATAGCTGCGAAGAGACGCTTGCCGAGGAAAATTCCTCCGCCGGGAGTTTTGAAGCGAGGCGGGGAGAAAGAAGGTTGAGAGTAATGAATACCGCGGGAATCAGGCAAACAAAGATTCCAAAAACCCACATGAGAGAACCCGCCAGGACCTGATCGGTGAGCGGCGTGATCGCAAAGAGTGGCGGGATTCGGGTGTAAGAACGATAGAGGACACGGTCGCAAAAGACGAGAAATGCGCCGAGAGCGCCGCCAGGAAACATGCCGAAGAAAAGATAAATAGGAATGGACCAGCGCGGCCAGCGTGCTTCGGAAGGAAACGGCTGGACGACAGGCCACCAGAACAGGACAGACGTGCTGAGAAAGCAGACATGTTCGACTTCGTGCCAGAAATCGGAGCGAAGAGCGAGTTCGAAGGCAGAAGGAACGTGCCAGGCGATAAGGGCGAGCGCCGCGAGAATCCAACAGACAAGAGGGTTGGTGAGGAATTTTCCGAGGGATTGTATGAGTGGAGAGCGGAGGAAAGGGCCGAGGGTGTAGCGCACGAACCATTCGGGAGATCCATGAAGAAGAGGAACGGCAGGCGCGCCAAGCAAGACGAGGGGAGGAATCACGAGCATCAGAAGAATGTGCTGAATCATGTGGACGGTCAGAGACGCCTCATCGAAGGCGGAAAGAGGCGAGCCGATGGCGATCCAAAGAAAAAGCATCCCGGCCAGAAAAGCGGCGAGGCGCGAGATGGGGATGAGGCTGGGGGAACAGCGGCGAAGAGCGAGCCAGCCGCGGAGATAAAGCAGTGCAGTAACGAAGATGGTCACATTGAGGGCGATGGGTGGCGTCCATTCGTTGAGGAGAGATTGGGCTTCGGGCGACATAGTCGTTATGGCTTGGACGGCGGTGAAGGTGGAGTATTTTCAGTGACGACGGCTCGGGAAGCGTCGCGAGCGGGCAACTGTCCCGCGGGGTGGAGGGTTTTGAGGAAGGCGACGAGGGCGGTGGTTTCAGCGGGGCTGAGATTTTTGCCGTAAGCGGGCATGTTGCCGCCGCCCTGAATGACTTGGCGAATGAGTTGATCTTCGGTTTGCACGAGCGCGACGGTGTCAAGAGCGGGGCCGCGCTTGCCGCCTTCATTGCCGAGCGAGTGACAGTTGTGGCACTGCTTGAGTTGGAAGATGATGGCGCCTTGCCGCTCGAGAGCGGAGCGATTCTGCAGAAACGCGGGCGGGATAGGGTCGCCGCTCCAAGCATCCATGACCGGACTCCAGGGGGCGTG
>Ga0209040_10004344_pt1 | contig 10722 bp, 9 predicted proteins | sample BogFormECP12_OM3_FD_188240 | JGI IMG/M metagenome (GOLD analysis project Ga0209040, IMG submission 188240) | Bog forest soil microbial communities from Calvert Island, British Columbia, Canada - ECP12_OM3 (SPAdes) (version 2) | ecosystem: Environmental > Aquatic > Freshwater > Wetlands > Bog ... | reverse complement strand
GGCCCTGCGGGTCCTGCTGGAACACCCGGGGGAACTTGTGACCCGGGAACAACTGCGGAGAGAAGTCTGGCCGCAGGACACCTTTGTCGACTTCGACCACGGACTGAACAAGGCAGTGGCCAAGCTGCGTGACGCGGTTGACGAGTCGGACACGTCGCCGAGCATCATCGAAACTCTGCCCCGCCTGGGTTATCGATTCATCCCTTCCGTCGAATGGTCGGACAAGGATCGTTCCTCCAACATAGGTTCTGAGCCGAGCAGCGAAAGTCAGGATGAAGAGCCCAATGGAGAATCCAGCCCACCCGGCACGGTAGAGCCTTCTCGCGTATCCGAAAGGCCAGGTGGCTCACGCCGGCGAATCGCCTTGCTGATAGTTGCGGCGCTGGTCCTAGTACTTGGAGCCATTCCGATCGTCAAACGGATTCGCGACGCCCGTTCTACAAAGCAGCCTCAGCTCATAAAATCCATCGCTGTGCTGCCCCTAGAGAATCTGTCTGGAGATCCAGCTCAGGAGTACTTCGCGGACGGCATGACCGACGAACTGATTACAATGCTGGCGAAGAACCCCGGATTGCGAGTTATCTCCCGGACCTCCGTGATGCAGTACAAGAAGGTCCACCGGCCGCTGCGGGAGGTCGCGCAGGAACTCGGAGTGGATGGGATTCTGGAAGGTTCGGTGGACCGCTCCGGCAGCCGGGTGCACATGACCGCACAACTGATCGATGCTGCCAGCGACACGCATGTTTGGGCGGAAAGCTTCGATCGCGATTTGAGTGACGTAGGTTCTCTGCAGACCGAGCTGGCGCAAACCATCGCGCAACAAGTCGGGGCGAAGACTTCCAGTACAGGCAGAGCGCAACGACGAGTCAACTCGGAGGCCCACGACGCCTACCTATTGGGAAGGTACTTCTGGTTTGAGTTCGATCACGAAAAGAGCCGGGAATACTTCCAGAAAGCTATTGACCTCCAACCAGACTATGCCGACGCCTGGAGCGGCTTGGCCGATTACTACATCGGGAGTACGGTGGACGGGGAATTTCGTCCGGACGTAGCGATGCCTCAGGGAGGGGCGGCAGCCAGGAAGGCATTGGAACTGGATGATTTGGACGCTGAGGCTTATAACTCTATGGCCGCCTTCCAGCTTTTCTATCAGTGGAATTGGGAAGCCGCCGACCGAGATTCCGCGCGGGCGGTAGAACTCAATCCCAGCTTTGCCGAAGGTCACCACCTGCGTGCGAAAGCGCTGAGGCCACTGAATCGAATGGACGAAGCATTACGGGAGGAGAGGAAGGCAATGGAACTGGATCCGTTTGCCAGGCCCTGGGCCCTGAGCTACACCCTCCTTGGCGCGCGGCAGTACGATGCTGCACTGAATGAAGCACGAGTGCGCAGCGAGGCCGAACCGAACAATGCCGAGCTACACGAGGTACTGTCCCAGGCGTTCTTCATGAAGGGGATGGAGAAAGAGGCCGAGGAAGAAGACGAACGTGCCCAGCAACTCTGGGGCGAAAAGGAATTGCTAGCCGAGCAAGTGCGAGTCTACCGCCGCGGGGGCTTCCGAGCTGTGCTCGAGTGGAGACCGGAGGCGGCCAAGCGACGGGCTGCCAAGCATTATGTTTCACCGATGGAGTTCGCTGACATGTATGGGCAACTCCGACGCAAGGAGGAAACCCTTCAGTACCTCGAACAGGCCTACGAAGAACGCGCGCCGTATTTAGTGTTCGTGCAACACGATGCAAATTTTGATTTTTTGCATGCTGACCCTCGCTACCGCGCCATCATCAAGAAGATGGGACTTCCTCCGGCGTACTGAGGATCGGTTCGCGCTGGATCCTTCCACTCATTGTGAGTTAGAGCTTCAGCGGCCTATTACGTTGCCTGTGGAGGAGACGGGGACCTGCTCGACGATCTCGATGCCGAAGCCTTCTAGGCCGGCGACTTTGCGTGGATGATTGGTCAGCAGGCGGATGCGCTTGAGGTTGAGGTCGGAGAGGATTTGCGCGCCGATGCCGATTTCGCGCTGGGTGCGGCGCTGGCTTTCGGGCAGCGTGGGCAGTTGCTGTTCGTGATGGAATTGCAGCGTGAGTTTGTCGCCGAGTTTTTCGACGGAGTAGCCCTTCGAGGTCTGGTGCAGATAGATGAGTGCGCCGCGGCCTTCGTCGGCGATGCGGCGCATGGCGCCGTCGATGGCGTCGCGGCATCCGCACCAGGTGGCGCCGAAGACGTCGCCTACTAAACAGTGGGCGTGCATGCGGACGAGCACGGGCTCGTCGTTGGGGTGCGCTGAGCCGGCCTGGAGATTTCCCTCGACGTCGCCTTTGACGAGGGCAATGTGCGAGTCGCCGTTGATCTCAGACTCGTAGACGATCATGCGGAAGTCGCCGTAGGCGGTGGGAACGGTGGTTTCGGTAACGCGGCGCACATAGCGCTCGTGGGCCATGCGGTAGCGAATGAGCTCAGCGACGGTGAGCATCTTTAAATTGTGCTCGCGGCAGAATTCGCCGAGTTCGGGCACGCGCGCCATGGTACCGTCGTCGTTCATGATTTCGCAGATCACGCCGGCGGGAACGAGGCCGGCGAGGCGGGCGAGATCGACGGAGGCTTCGGTTTGTCCGGCGCGGACGAGGACTCCGCCTTTGCGGGCGCGGAGAGGGAAGGTGTGGCCGGGACGGGCGAGATCGTTAGGGCGCGTGGCGGGATCGATGGCGACCTTGATGGTGTGCGAGCGATCGTAGGCGGAAATTCCGGTGGTGACGCCGTCGCGGGCGTCGATGGACTCGGTGAAGGCGGTGCCGAAGTTCGAGGTGTTCTCAGCCGACATGGGCGGAAGGCGAAGGTAGTCGAGACGCTCTTCGGTCATGGCGAGGCAGATGAGGCCGCGTCCGTGCTTGGCCATGAAGTTGATGGCTTCGGGCGTGATTTTCTCGGCGGCCATGGTGAGGTCGCCTTCGTTCTCGCGATCTTCGTCGTCGATGACGACGATCATGCGGCCGGCGCGGACCTCGGCGAGCGCGGTCTCGACATCGCAAAATAGGGATGGGTTCAGCATGAGGGCAACTAGCGATTCTAGCAGGGGCGCGGGCGGGGCCGTGAGGGAAGGGAAGAAGGCTTCACCACGGAGGCGCGGAGGACACGGAGAAGAAGGGAAGTCTTAAGGACTCGGGCGGAGTTAGCACGGTTCAATCATTATCGTTCCAAGTTTTTGCAATTAAGCGCGCCAGGCCTGAAGGCCTGTTTTCAACACCGCTCAGTTTGTAGGCATAAAGGTCCGCTTCCACCGGATGCCCAGGCGGAGTGATATGAAGATGCGAATGCTTTAGAAGGCCGGCGAGGTCTTATTACGGGAGACTGTGACCGTTGCCAAAGCCGTTGTGCCGGGTTCCGAAGCGAAAGCGCTTTTTCTGCTTCAGGCAGTCGGCGACGGCGGTGAGGAGAGCGTCTGGCTTGTCATGCTCGGGGGCCAGGAGAAGGACGGGGAGATTCGGGCGTATGGTTTTGAGGCGGGCGCGAATTGCGAGCTGCTCGTCAACGGTGAAGGTGGAGCTGACGATGGCGAGGTGATAGGGGCGGACCAGGGCCCGCCGGAGGGCGTGATCGGATTCCAGCACAGGATCGGCGCTGTAGCCCGCCTGGGTGAGCACATTGGCGCGCGAGCTGAGTCGAGAGACGTCCCTGCCGACAACAAGAATGCGGTGGAGTTGCGGGTTGTGGGAGCGCCGAACCATCAATTAATTAGACGACGTACAAGTAAAACGGTTAGTTCATTCTCGCAGCCAGAGAGAAACGCGTCAACGCAAGTGGCAAGCTCGAAAGGCAGCGCCAGCTTCCCGGAAAAGTTGTACAGTGCAGCGAAGCATAACCGATTTTGTTGGGATTAGAAAAATTTATTTGCATTCGCCATGGCATGGTGGCGTACCACGAGGAGGCGAGGGGATGGTTGCCGCAAAGCGAAGATGTGGTCTGCATGTTCGGTCATGATGAGGGCAAGGCCGCTTTCGTCTGAAGAATCGCTGGTAGCAGCGTTGGGCAAGAAAAGGGACCGCGCGCGGCGGCCCCCTGAATCGTCAACCGAGGAGATTAGAGCGTAGACTCGATCTCGAATCCCCAAGCTTCCAGGAGTGGCTCGGGAATGTACTTGGAATTCTTGTTCTTGCGCGCCCACTCGCGCAGGCGGGTGGAACGAATGTATTGGTCGGGGGCCAGCTTGAATTCCTTGACCACCTGTTCGAATTCGGTGATGGTGGGAACAACCGGACCGATTGGTTCCGGCTTTCCCCAGTTTGGATTGCCGCGTCGCTTTGCCATGTTAGAGTTTTGTCCTGCCTTCTGGGATGAATTCTTGCTCAGGAATGAGCACCCGTGGTATTACCAATGTATTAACTAGTCCCTAAGTCACTGCATACAAACTGCATCGCAAAGACTCGAACCGCTACATCGGGCGCCTTCTCGGGGGGTGTAGGAACCACACTTGGAGCACTACAGCGAGCCTCAAAACCGATATAGTATACCTCATTTTTAACCCAATATTCAAGGAAAATGAATGCACGATGACCGCCCGTTTTTTAGCTTAATGACTTTAGGTCATTACTTGTTCATCTACCTACAAATGAGACAGTTGGGAAGGGAGTTGGTTAGCCTGGTGCTGCGGGGCGCAACGAAAGTACGATGGAAGTGGTAGGAGAATAAGGCCCCCAATTTCCGCAGATGACCGGGGTGCCCTAACCAAGGCTAAGTGAAGGATAAAGTTAGGGATGCGCGGGGGCGGGGTTGGCGGATCTGCGGATGAGGCGACCAGAACCAATGGTATCCCATTCGCTGTCAATCGGATGCAGGAAAAAAGGCGACTCTTTGCGGCGAGCGCCCCCGGGTAAATGTGCCGTGTTGCGATCTTACTGGATGACGGTGATGGTGGCAGAGTTGGAGGTGACTCCTTGAGCAGTGGCAGTGACGGTTGCCGTACCCACGGCGACGGCAGTGGCTAATCCTGTCGAGCTGATTGAGACGACGGAGCTAGGAAGCGCGTTCCAAGTGGAATTGGAGGTCACATCACCCGTTGTGCCGTCGCTATAAGTTGCAGTGGCTGTGTATTGGACCGTCGTGGGACCTCCGTTGCCGGAGGCGCTCAGACCCTGAGTAAGCGGCTGAATGGAGACGCTGGATATCGCCTTATTCTGGATTGTGACACCTGTGTTACCTATGACGCTCCCGGTTTGGGCCTTCACAGTTGTGGAGCCGAAAGCGACTCCGGTGAGCAGACCTCCGCTGCTGATGCTAGCGATATTGGTCGCATTGGTGCTCCACGTAACCTTGCCAGTCACATCACCGGTGCTGTTATTGCCGAACGTCGCGGTAGCTGTGTACTGCTGTGTTACGCCGGGAGCAACAATCGCATTCGAGGGCAGCACTTGGATCGCGGTGATGGCGGTCGACGAAGGGAAGAACTGTCCGCAGCCTTGGACGGCCAACAGGACGGTCATTGCCAATGAGAGCAGGGAGATGGATCGTAGCCAGTACACGAAATTTATCCTACCACCAGACTCGAATGTGATGTCTCTCGACATGCGCGAGAGCGAACTTGCCAGTATGGAACTGTCAACCCGGAAAGCGACACGCTGTTCTTTTAGCAGTTGTATTTCTATCATTCTGGAGCACAATAGGAACTTCGGGAACAGAAGTCGAACAAGTCTCTACATGTAGTTCTGTACGCAGGGGGCCTGTTTCCAGAATGTATCTCCCCAGGAACCGCTCGATCGAAATCGCCGCTCTGGCTATTTTGCTTTGCTTATTTTGCCTAATTCCAAGAGAAGGAACCGCGCAGAACGTCCAGCCCAAGAACCCTGATCGAGTCAGTGGCGTAGTCGTCAACAGTGTGAGCCACGAACCAATTGCGCGGGCGTTGGTGGTTTCGAACGACGAACGATTCGCGGCGTTGACTGACATCAATGGTCGCTTCGAGTTCGTGTTTGCGGAAGCTGCGGCCGGAAACGATGCCGCGGCGGGGCCGGGTCGTCCGGGCATGAATCTTGTTGGGTATCGTCCCTATGCGTTCACGGCCCGCAAGCCTGGATTCCTGAGCCCCCAAAACGATCAAGGGGTGACCCTGTCGAGCGTGCCAGAGGGCAAAGAAGTCGAAATCGCACTCGTGCCGGAAGCTCTGATTGTAGGCCACATCGCGCTGCCAACGTCGGAGCCGCCCGACCCGATTGAGGTGGAACTGTATCAGCGGCAGGTAAGAAACGGACGCGCCCATTGGGTCTCGGTGGGAGTGCAAGCCACGCGCTCCGACGGCGAGTTTCGTTTTGCTGGGCTTACGGCGGGAACTTATAAGCTGCTGACGCACGAGTTAATGGACGAGGACCCGAAAACGGCGGCTCCCGGCGGACAAATGTATGCCTATGCTCCGGTCTATTACCCAAACGCGAACGGCTTCGCCTCGGCGGGTACGATTCAACTGACTCCGGGGAAGATCGTCCACGCCAACTTGTCGCTGGTGAGGCAGCCCTACTTTCCGGTGATCGTGCCGGTGGCAAGTGTTCCACCTGGTGTTAGAGGGGTCAATGTCAAGGTTTCGGCGCAAGGGCGTGATGGGCCGGGATTTGCACTGGGTTACGACCCGCAGAAGCAGATGATTGTCGGGTCGCTGCCCAACGGTAGTTATCGGCTGGAAGCGACGATTTACGGTGGGCAGGTGCTCAGTGGCGTGACGAACATTACAGTCCGCGGGGGGTCTGAGGGGATGGTGCTCCCCTTGGCGGCTTGTCCTCCAGTCATGGTGAATGTGAAGGAGCAGTTCACCGCGGAGGTCGCTCCCGGTACGACGACGATTACAAGAGGCGTCGCTGGGAGGACGACTTCGCAGCAAAGAAAGTATGACATCTCGGTGATGTTCGAGCCAGCGGACGACTTCCGGGCGCAGCAGCAGATAGCCTCGCGCGGGCGGTCAGATACGCAACCCGACTCGCTGCAGATGGATAACGTCGCGCCGGGGCGCTACTGGGTGCAGGTCTATCCGTCGCATGGCTATGCGGCGTCAGTGACGGCCGGCGGCGTGGACTTGCGGCGTCAACCGCTGGTTGTCCCCTCCGGAAACTCTGTCCCAACCATTGAAGTGACGCTGCGGGACGAAAGCGCAACAGTCGAAGGAATGGTCGAAGGGGTGAGTGGTCTTTCAGGTTCCGCCGCGCCAATGTCGCAGGGGCCTAACATCTCGGTCGGGCCGCCGTCTTCGGCTTCGAGTGCGCGTCTTTATTTCATCCCGATGGGCGACAGCACGGGAAGATTCATGGAAGCTTTTGTCGACAAGAGCGGAAGTTTCAGCGCGGCTTCACTGCCGCCGGGTGAGTACCGCGTGCTGGCTTTCAGCGATGCGCAGCCGGAGCTCGAATACGAGAACCCGGAGGCGATGCTGGCTTACGACGGAAAAGGCCAGGTCATACGGTTGGCAGCAGGGCAGAAAGAACGCGTGCAACTGCAGTTGATTTCGTCGAGTGAATAAGATGCCAAGGTCTTCCGGGTTGCGATGCTTCGTTCCTCTCGCGGTCGGGATGGCGCTGCTGTGCGTACCGATGATGTTGGTGGCGCTGTCGTCGGAAATTCCGGTTGGGGGTTTTCAGGTTTCGGGGACGGTGGTGAACAAGATTGGCGGACATCCGCTGGCCGGGGCGCGCGTCATAGTGGGTGATACGAGGAACAGAGACAGAGTGGTTTGGATGGTGACCGCCGAAGATGGGCGCTTTGTGTTCCACATCCCGGCCGGCAAGTATTCGCTAGGCGCGGAGAAACGAGGCTTTCTTACAACGTCGTACAAGCAGCACGAACAGTTCTCCACGGCGATCGTAACGGGTGCGGGTTTCGATACGGAACGCCTGGTGATCCAACTTGCTCCGAACGCGGTGCTGAGGGGCAAGGTGATCGACGAGGCGGGCGAACCCGTTCGCAACGCGAACGTGACGGTGTATCGCGAAAGCCGCGAGTCGGGCATCAGCCAAATCCGGCCGCTAATGCGGTCAACTACCAATGATCAGGGGACGTACGAAGCGACGCCGCTGGACGACGGAACTTACTTTGTGTGCGTGACCGCGAAACCCTGGTATGCGGTACACGGCATGCCTTCCTCAGCGGCAGAAGGTACGCTGCCTGCGACGGTGGATTCGTCGCTCGACGTCGCGTATCCGACGACTTATTACGGTGACGTTACGGAATCCGATGATGCGACGCCTATCCCGATTCGAGGTGGCGATAGGGTGGAGGCCGACATCCACCTCGGGCCGGTGGCGGCGCTGCATGTCATGGTGCATCAGACGGCGGTCGGGCCACGCGGATTTGCCTCGCCAACATTTCAGAAGCAATCGTTCGACGGAATGGAGCGCCTTCAGCCTGACCGCGTTTACGGTATCTCCCCGGGCGTTGTCGAAGTTACGGGAATACCTGCTGGCAGGTACATTTTTGGCGGGATGTGGTCCCCCAACGTCCAGTTGAACGAGCCAACCGAGGTCGAACTGAGTTCGACCAGCTCTGAGATCGACATGTCGTCGGGCAATCCGACCAGCACAGTCAAGGTGAAAGTGCAGATGGCGGGGGAGTCGAAGGTACCGCTCGGGGTAGCGATGCACAATAGCAAAGGGAGAGTCGCGCAGGTGCGACCGGTGAGCGCCGAGGGAGAGGCGAGTTTCGTTAACGTCAGCGCCGGCGAATATAGCTTCACGGCAGGCTCACCACCGAACAAGCCTTACTCGGTGAGGGTTGTGTCCACAAACGGGGGCGCGGATGCAGTCAAGCTCAACGTGCCTCCTGGTTCGTCGTTGGAGGTAACGCTCTCGTTGGTTGGGGGCGAGGTGACGGTGGAGGGCGTTGCGCAGCGTGCAGGCAAGCCGTTTTCGGGCGCGATGGTCGTTTTGGTGCCCAAAGATCCGGAGGCGAAGCGGCAGTTTTTTCGGCGTGACCAGAGCGATATGGATGGAACCTTCAGCCTTCTGCAAGTGTTCCCCGGGACCTACACCGTGATCGCAATCGAAGATGGTTGGGACCTGGACTGGGGCAAACCTGAGGTACTGGCGCAATACACCAAGCACGGGCAATCGATTACGGTGACGAGCCAAGCGATGGGTGCGTCGCAACTCCCGGAGCCGGTGGAAGTGCAGCCCAAGTAGTCGGGGTTTATAGCGGACCCTCTCCGGACGGAGCCGGAACTTGCTTCGGCTTAGGCGGCGTATTTGTTGCCGGCTGGTCCCCTGGATTCGGTAGCAGCACGGTGTACTTGGCACGCATGGTCGCGTAGGCCTTTTGCCACGCTTGTTGCTTCTGTTCTGCGAGCCAAGCAGTCTTGACGTCCGGCTCCATTTCCTCGAAGGCCGGGATGCGCCCGGGAATGACAGTGTCAACATACACCAGGTGCCAGCCGTAGCCGGATTCTACCGGGCCTTGCCACGAACCCGGCTTCAATTTCTCAAGCGCCACGGCGAATTGGGGGCCGAACTCCTTGGCAATGGCTTCAGGGGTGCGGTCGCCGTAGTAGTCCTGGAACATGAACGAATCGCCGGCAGCAGCGGCGAGTTTGGAGTCTTCGGGCTGGCCGGCGATCTTAGTTAGGGCCGCCGCTGCGTCGGCCTGCGCGTTCTTGCCGCGCTTGTCCGGAGAGAAGTAAAGATGGCGGAAGCTGTAGCGGCTGGGCAGGGCAAACTTGTTGCTGTTTTTCTCGAACCAGGCTTTTAGCTCCGCGGTGGAAGGCTCGTGAGCGGCGGCGACATCCTCGGCGAGGAACTGCATCTTCTGCGCCATGCGACGCTTGACGATTTCGTCGTCTTTGTCCAGGCCCATCGCCAGGCCCTCGCGATAGAGGACCTCTTCGCGGACTTTATCTTCCACCATGGCCTGAAACTCAGCGGGCGTTGGCGGGCGGTGCCATTGGGACTCGAAGTAGAGATCCATGGTGCGAAGATCGTCGAGGCTTAACGCGATCTGCTTGGAAGACTCGACTCCGCCGCGGCCGCCCTGCATGTAGGCATACGCCGCGAAGAGCACGACACCCAGCAGCAGAAAGTGCAGCAGGGGCTCGCGCAGCCAACGTTTCAGCGTGGGAATAGGCAATTGGCGGAGACGCGGCGGGGTGTTCGCGGGCGGCGCCTCGGCAACATCAGGAAGACTCATGAGAAACGGGCAACTCCAACATCAATCATATGCCGTCCCTGGCGGGACTCTGACAGTTCAAATTGGGCGTACCCAGCCCGCCGCGGCGGGCTAGCGGAAAAAGTCGGGACAGATCCCTCGCGGGCTAAGGCCCGCTCGGGATGACAAAAAAGGGCTTGTACGGCACGACTAAAGTCGTGCCCTGACGCAAAGCTGTCCGGGACCTCGGGCTTACGCTCGCGGCTAACACAAATGTCGCCGCTGCGCGGCTGCTGGCTCTACATCTCCTGCTTTACTTTGGCTTCGGCTTTCTGAATCGCCTGGCTGCCCATCTTCTCGATCATGTCGCGACGCATCTGCTCGCGCATGGCCTGGAACTTCTTCTGCTGCCCTGGATCAAGGAGAGGGTTGATCTTGGCGTCGATGGCGCCGCCGATCTGCTTCAACTGCTCGATCTTGTCCACGGGCTTGAGCGAGGTGTTTTTCTTCAATGCCCCGAGTTGTTTGGCCTCGTCTTGCAGGTAGGGGAGAATCTGCTGTCTCTGTTGTTCATTCAGCCCCAACTCAATCGAGAACTGATCGAGCATTGCGGTCAGC
>Ga0209040_10004341_pt1 | contig 10725 bp, 10 predicted proteins | sample BogFormECP12_OM3_FD_188240 | JGI IMG/M metagenome (GOLD analysis project Ga0209040, IMG submission 188240) | Bog forest soil microbial communities from Calvert Island, British Columbia, Canada - ECP12_OM3 (SPAdes) (version 2) | ecosystem: Environmental > Aquatic > Freshwater > Wetlands > Bog ... | reverse complement strand
CGCGCTCGCCACCAACCCTCCCGGTCCCGCAAATCGTAACCGGCCAAACGTATCACGAAACCTCGCCGCTTAATTGCGCAGCTTTGGTTCGCACCCAACGGATCCAGCCAACGCACGGCGCAACAACTCCGGGACCCGAGTTGGCCGACCGTCGCGAATCGCCGCGACGAGCACCGTTGCTTTGATGAGCTCCTTTTCGCCGCGTTGGATCCGTTGCAAGAAATTAATGGACGCGCCGTGAAACCTCATCACTTCTGTATCAACTTTTAGCAGATCGTCCATCAACGCCGGCGCCAAATAATCGATTTGGAGGCTGCGCACCGCGAAAATGACCCCGTCGCTTCCTGCGATTTCTCGATGTTCGAACCCTCGCCGGCGGAGCCACTCCGTCCTCCCGCGCTCCAGAAACCTCAGATAGGAGGCATGATAGACGCGGCCGGAGAAATCGGTGTCTTCATAATAGACTCGAACATCGAGTGATTCCGTCCGACCAAGCGACATTTACATCAACTCCATTGACCGGTTTGGAACAAAAGGCATTCACATTTGCCTGCTTGCCGGCAAGCGCAAATTGTCAACGCCGCCACAATTGCAAGCGCATTTTGCAGCTTTGACCGTGCAATCCCCCGTGGTATCGCGGAGCATGCGGGTCATATTCATGGGTGCGCCGGCATTCGCTGTCCCGACGTTGCGGGAAGTCGTGAGCAACGGACACGCCCTCGTCGCGGTGTACACGCGAGCGCCCAAGCCAGGGGGCCGTCGCGGCCTAGAGCTCAAGAAGACACCGGTCCACGAGGCCGCGGAAGCATTAGGAATTCCAGTTTTCACGCCGGCCACTCTAAAAAAACCGGAAACCCTGACGGTCTTTCGAAGCCACGCCGCGGATGTCGGCCTAGTGATCGCCTACGGACTCTTATTGCCGCTGCCGGTTCTGGAAGCGCCGAAACTAGGCTGCCTCAACCTGCATGCCTCTCTGCTGCCCCGCTGGCGGGGCGCGGCGCCGATTCAACGCGCTATCATGGCTGGTGACGTCGAGACCGGTGTCGATCTCATGCGAATGGACGAAGGTTTGGACACTGGGCCCGTCGCCATGCGGGAAGTTATAGCGATACGGCCCGAGGACACGGCCGGAGACTTGATGCATCGAATGGCGCGTGTGGCGGCGAGACTCGCAACATCGGGCCTATTCGCCTTGGAAAATGGCGCCCTCCATTTCACCGAGCAGGCCAGCTCTGGAATTTGCTATGCCCGCAAGATCGATAAGGGTGAAGGCGAGATCGATTGGGGGCGCTCGGCTGTCGACGTGCGCAATCACATTCATGGCCTATCGCCGGTTCCCGGCGCATATTCGATTCTCGCCCTTAACGGCCGTTTGGAGCGCATCAAAATCTTTCGCGCTGAGGTTGTCGGAATGACTGGCGCTCCAGGAACGATCTTGGACAACGAAATGACTGTCGCATGCGGCGGCGGTGCGATTCGGATCGTTGAAGGGCAACGCGCAGGTCGCGTTGTTATGCCGGGGCGCGAACTCATGCGGCGCGAATCGGTGGCTCTGGGCGCCGCCTTCATGCCGCCTGGAAAGTCTTCATGTGCGCGTGAAGCGCCGACTTGAGTTCATCCTTGGTGGTTTCCGCTCCTCGCAAAATCTGGCCGGCGCGAAAAAAATCCAGCAAGCCGAATTGCTCGACCCTGGGACGAATGAGAATGTCCGGGGGCCGACGCGTGATCTTCTGGGCGGTAATTGCCCCCTGCATGATCTGCGCGGCGCCGAACATCGACTCCAGCGGCGACGGGATCCGCCTCGTCCGCGACCTTCCTCCGAATGTCACGTCGATTGCGACAACGATGTCGGCGCTGGCGAACAGCAAATCGTATGGGAGCGGATTCACGGCTCCGCCATCGATCAGAACGTTGCTTCCATATTCGACGGGACGAAACAATCCTGGAATCGCCATCGAACCCGCTACGGCCGGCTTTAGGGCTCCTGATCGATAAATGACCTCGTTCCGGTTGGAATAATTTGTAGCGACGATGAACGTCTTGATTGCAAGCGACTCAAATCTCTCCGGCACCCCTGCCGGCCAGAACAAATCGAGGAATATCTCTGGGTCGAGAAGAACCGGGTTTCCTCTCCCGCGCAGCACCAGTTCGGCGAAGCGGCCCACTCGCGCCTTCAACAACTTGCCCATCACGTCGGACCTGTTGCGCAAGACGCGCAATATGTGGCCGCGGATGCTACGCGCCTCAAGGCCTGCTGAGTACGCCGCGCCGATGACCGCCCCCATCGACGTGCCGGCGATAGCAGCCGGTTGTATTCCCAACTCGTCCAGCGCCTCTAATGCAAGCACATGGGCGATTCCGCGCGCCCCGCCGCCACCGAGCGCGATTGCAACGGTGGGGCGATGAGTGTGCAGGGCCAGATCGCGATCTGCTTTCACGAGTTGCTTCCCACCATTCTTTCGCGTTCGCGAGCGACCGCCCGCCAACCGATGTCGCGCCGGCAGAACCCCGTAGGCCAGTCAATCCGATCGACAGCCGCATAAGCGCGATCCCGCGCTTCGCTGACGCTCCGCCCCAACGCCGTTATCGCCAAGACGCGCCCGCCATCGGAAATGATTTCGTCCCCCTCCCTTCGGGTCCCCGCGTGCAGGATCCAGAGCCCTGGCGCCTGCTCGGCGCGGTCGATCCCTTTGACCCGGGCTCCGCGAATCGGTTTGCCAGGATATCCCTGAGCCGCCATGACAACCGCCAAGGCCGACTCCGAGCTGAAGCTGGGCGACGCTCTGCGAAGCCTCCCTTTTGCACAAGCCTCAAGCAACGGCAACAAATCGTCTGTCAGACGCCCAAGAATGACTTCCGCCTCCGGGTCTCCAAACCGCACGTTAAATTCAATGAGTTTCGGGCCGACATCATTGATCATTAGCCCTGCAAAGAGAACGCCACGGAACGGCGAGCCGCGCTTAGCCAGCCCACGAACCGTTGGAGCTACAATTTCGCGCATCACCCGTTCGCTCATTTCCCCCGTCATGATTGAAGGCGGAGAATAGGCGCCCATTCCCCCGGTGTTTGGGCCTGTGTCTCCATCGCCCACCCGCTTATGGTCCTGCGCGCTCGAGAAGGGCACGGCGTCGAACCCGTCACAGAGGGCGAAGAACGACACCTCCTCGCCCTCAAGAAACTCCTCGACAACCAGCTCCCCGCCGTCGACTCCGAACGTCGCCATGAGCGAGTCGACAGCGGCGTTCGCTTCGACCAACGTATTGGCCACAACTACGCCCTTGCCCGCGGCAAGCCCGTCCGCCTTGATCACGATCGGGGCGCCGCGCTCATGAATATAAGCCTTAGCTTCATCTGGATCGCGAAGCCGCCGGTAACCAGCGGTCGGAATGCCGAATTCTCGACAGAAATCCTTTGCGAACCCTTTCGAACCCTCTAGCTGGGCTGCGGCCCGCGTTGGGCCAAAGCAGGCGATCCCAGCACGATTGAGATCGTCGGCTATCCCAGCGACCAGAGGACCTTCCGGGCCAACGACAACCAGATCAATTGATTCTTCCAGGCAAAAGCTGATGACTTGCGCATGATCCGCCAAGTCCAAAGGAACAATGCGGGCGTGCTTTGCGCAGCCCGGGTTACCTGGAGCCACAAGCAGATTTGCGAGACGGGCGGAGTTCGCGCAGGCGCGAGCCAAGGCGTGCTCGCGAGCGCCCGAGCCAAGAATCAAAACGTTCATAAAATCATCCCGTTCTCTCCTCGTTTATCAACGTTGCCCAGCGGGCGGCTCCAAATCAAGGACGATCCCTGTCACTATGCACAACGCCGGGATATTCGACGGCCTGCTTGTCTTTGGGCGAACCGATGTTGCATTGATGGCGAAGTTCGAATTCCGAGCGGGCCCCCTCCATGACGCCTTTCGCGATAACACCTCCGGCCAGCAAATGGGCCGCCTTGCCCAGCCATCGGGCATGGCTCCTTCAACAGGCGAACGACCTGTTCGCCTTCTTCGAGCGGCGGATCCTCAATCCGCTTGGCGGATTTTACGATCTGGATGATGAGGGGCGTCCAACGGCTCCGGGGTACGGCGCAGGCGACCTGCCTGCCCGCTACCTGTTCGCCACGACGAGGATAGTGCATGCGTTCGCAATCTCCCATCTTATGGGTCGGCCCGGCGCCGACGTCATCGTCGACCACGGAATGAACTTTCTTTGGCGAGGCCATCGCGATCCCGAATTCGGCGGCTACTATTGGGGCGTCGGCTACGAAGGCCCAACAGACAGTTCGAAACAAGCATATGGCCATGCCTTTGTCCTCCTCGCAGCGTCCAGCGCAAAGGTCGCGGGTCATCCGGACGCGGAACGGCTGCTCGCCGACGTTTCGACGGTGATCCTTGAGCGCTTCTGGGAAGAACAATACGGGGCTTCCGCCGAAGAGTTCACACGAGACTGGCGCCCGTTTGACGCCTATCGTGGTCAGAACTCCAACATGCATTTGACGGAATCGCTGATGGCGGCGTTCGAGGCGACGCGCGACGCGTCCTACCTGCGCATGGCCGAACGGATCGCCGATCTTATCGTGCGCCGGCACGCGGCCGAAAACGGTTGGCGCCTCCCAGAGCATTTCATCGACAAGTGGCTCGTGAACAGGGACTATTCCGGCAACCTGATGTTTCGGCCGTACGGCACGACCCCGGGCCATTGGCTGGAATGGTCGCGCCTGCTGCTGCAATTGTGGGAACTCGGCGGTCGTACCTTGGATTGGCTTCAAACATGCGCAAGAGCGCTTTTCGCCCAAGCCGTATCAGATGGGTGGGACAACGATCGTGGCGGATTCTACTATACCCTCGACTGGGACGGCAGACCGCACGTCCGGGACCGCTATTGGTGGCCTTGCTGCGAAGGAATCGGCGCCTCGACGTTTCTAAACGCAATTGACGGGTCACCGGTCTACGAAGAATGGTATCGCCGGATCTGGAGCTTTATCGCAGCACATTTCATCGACAGAGATAATGGCGGGTGGCGCGCCCAGCTTGACGACTCGAACAGACCGACCTCCGGTCCGTTCTTCGGTAAAGTCGACATCTATCATTCACTACAGGCCTGCCTTATCCCAACCCTGCCAACGACTGGCAGCGTGACAAAGGGGCTTCTTGAGATTGCAATGAACACATCCTGATTCCGTCGGGCCAGTGCTTCAATCCAAATGCGCACGCCTTGCCGGAGCGTTAACGACTTATTTAGCCGATCCCTTGAAGCTGCCCTGCCGTTCCGACAGGCAAATGATGAGCATCATGACCTCCAAGCGCGTTGCACTCATTCTTCCCATCACCCTCGTCATTTTCGGCGTCAGCGAGAGCCGCGCAACCGAGCCAAGGACTTTCATGGTCGCCGCTGCGTCGGGCTATGGTCTGGAAGATTGTTTAAGCGAGGGTGGCGAGTGTGGCCGGGTCGTCGCCGACGCCTGGTGCGAAGCCCACGGTCGCGGCGCCGCCTTGAAATTTGGCTTGTCGAACGAAGTCTCGCCCGGTCTGCAGCCGTATTTCATTACCTGTGGCGACTAATTGCTTAGCGGACAAAGTCGGCGCATTTTTGCACTTCGGCATTGCCCCCGCCCCAAGGCTGGACCGGCACCGTCGATGTTGAATTCTTTGGCGAGCCTTCGATCAATTTGTCACTGTAAGTCATATAAACGAGTATGTTTCTTCTTGTGTCGCAACCCCTGACGATTTGCATTCTCTTGAAGAAAATCGAGCGACGTTCGCTGAAGACAACGTCCCCCTGAGAGAATTTTTCTTTGAATTTGATTGGCCCGAATTGGCGGCAAGCCAGGGAAATGTCCGAAGTCTGCTCAGCGAGGCCGAGGGCGCCCGACAAACCTCCCTTCTCCGGAACCGTATAGTGGCACGCGACGCCCTCGACTAGCGGATCGTCGATGCCATAAACAGCAAGTTTGTCGTTCGGAGTAAGAAACTTAAACGTGGTCGACTTGTTGAAGATCAGATCCGGATCCAGCGAGTCTGCGTAGGCTGGCAAAAAAGTGAACAACGTTGCGATGATGATTGCCGCCCGCGCTATTGACATCGACCGTCGCCCAATTCCGAAACTATTGACCTGCCAGAGGATAGAAGTCTTTTAGCTTGAGGCCAACTGATACTTAAAAGGCCGTTTTTCGCCTTAATTGTACAATTGTATTTTGTTTTGTTATCCCAGAAACCTAAAGCATCCCGCTGGCGCTTGGCGACAGTGGCGGGCATATTCGTTTTTGAGCCGCCCAAATTGATTGGGGAGGGCTCAAATCCCCAACCATAGACGAGCGGGGTTTTTGTGACGGGACGAACCTCGCCGACTGTCGCGGCCAAGGACCTCCGCGCCAAGCGCCTCGAATCCTGGACGCGAGGCTATGCCCCTCTGTCAGGAATTCCCGACGAATTCATGGACGCGGAAGGCGGTAGTCGCCCACATTGGCAAAGATTGCTTTCAACGCTGGCTGGGTTTGAACCGACTGAAATGCAGCAGCGATTTGCGGCAGCGGACCGCAGAATTCGAAACCGTGGGTTATCCTACAGGGTCGCAGGGGAAAAGGACGAACGGGTTTGGCCGATCAGCCGAATGCCGCTGCTCATGCCGGAAGCCGAATGGCGCCGCGTTGCGAAGGGCGTCGCCCAACGCGCCGACCTCCTCGAGCGTGTGCTCGCGGACGTCTATGGCGAGGGTCGCCTGATTGCCGAAGGCGCGCTTCCAGCCGCCGTAATCACGGGGTCGATGGACTACGTCGCTGCGATGCGTCTGGTAAAGCCGCCCGGTGGGCGATGGCTGCGCCTCTATGCAGTCGATATTGGCCGCGGGCCGGATGGGGCGTGGTGGGCTCTCGGGGATCGGGCGCAGGCGCCTTCCGGCTGCGGCTATGCTCTGGAAAACCGGCTGGTCGTTTCCCAAGCCTTTCCCGATCTCTATTCACACCTCAATGTCGAAAGGCTGGCGCCGTTTTTTCGTGCGCTCGGCGCCGGATTGAAATCCGCCGGCCAGCGGGCGGAGCCGCGCATAGGAATTCTCAGTCCGGGTCCCTTGAGCTCCACCTATTATGAGCAAGCCTACCTCGCTCGCTATCTTGGATTCCTGCTGGTCGAAGGAGACGACCTCGTCATGCGCGATGGTCGGGTTTTCGTTCGAACAATCGCGGGCCTCAAGCGATGCGACGTCGTCTGGCGACATATCGACGCGGACTGGTGCGATCCGCTCGAGTTGAACGCGTCCTCACGCATCGGGGTCCCCGGGCTGCTGGAGGCTATCCGACAGAACGGCGTCGCGGTCGAAAACATGCCGGGAACCGGCATGATCGAATCGCGCGCCATGCTCGCTTTCTTACCCGCCCTTGCCCGCCGTGTGCTCGGCGAAGACTTGCTGATGCCGAATATTGCGACCTGGTGGTGTGGCCAGCCACATGAACGCGAGCGGGTCTTGTATGAAATGGACAAGATTTCGGTCGCCTCGGCGTTCGGCTCGGCACTCCCGGGAATGAAGGGCCGGACAAGCGTGATTGGGGAGGAGCTTACGCAGAGCGAACGGGGGCGTTTGCGCGAGGCGATCGTCACACGGGGGCTCGATTATGTCGGCCAGGAAATCGTGCGCCTTTCGACCACGCCGCGCTGGATCGAGGACAAGCTCGAGCCGCGACCGTTCGTCCTGCGCGTCTACTGCGCCGCCACCGGCGACGGTTGGCGGGTAATGCCTGGCGGATTTTGTCGGATCGCCGACCAGCCCGACGCCCGCGCCGTCTCGATGGGCGACGGCGTCGAATCCGCCGACGTGTGGGTGCTCGCGGAGAATCCCGTCGAAGTCTCAAGTCTCCTTTCGTCCCCCCAGCACGTCCGGATCACGCGGTTGCTCGGCAATCTGCCCAGCCGTGCAGCGGACAATCTGTTCTGGTTTGGACGCTATCTTGAACGCGCCGAGGCGACGCTTCGTGTCGTTCGCTGCCTGAGCGCGCGTTCGGTGGATCCGGACGCACCGATGCGCGTTGGCCGGCAATCGCTTGATCGTCTGAAGGGCGTCCTGCTCGGCTGGGGCGCGCTCGACGCGGCGACCTTGGCGAAGGGACCGACTGCCGCCGGCAATCAGGCGCTCCGCGACGGGGCCCGCTATGGATCCGCCCTATCACTTGCGCGGTCGGCGCGAAACGCGGCATCTGTCATCCGCGAGCGGCTTACGCAACAGACGTGGGAACTGACCGGCCGGCTGGAAGCGACAATCGATCCGCCGCCTGAGCGATACTTGTCGGCGGGCGAGATCGTCGATCTCGCCGACGATGCCTTGACCATCATTGCCGCGTTGTCCGGCCTCTTCGACGAAAATTTCAACCGCGGCGCTGGTTGGGTGTTCTATGTGATGGGGCGGTGCGTCGAGAGAGGCGTAAATACCTGCCGTCTGATGCGGCAATTTGCCGACGACGACGCCACCGAACACACACTCGGCGTCATGCTTGACCTGATCGACTCGCAAATTACCTATCGTTCCCGGTATCTTGTCGGCGTGGCCACGGCGCCCGTGCGGGACATGGCGCTTCTCGATCCGTTCAATCCGCGATCGGTCGTGTTCCAAGTCAACCGCATCGACGAAGGAATCGCGACCCTTCCCGTCCTGCGAAGGGATGGCATTCTCGAGGAGCCCAAGAGGCTTACCACCCTGCTCGGCGGCGAACTGGCGACAGAGCGCGCCGAGACGCTGAACGACTCGCGCATTCTCGGTGTCGAACAGCGGCTTCTCGCTTTGGCGAACGCAATCGCCGCGCGCTATTTCCTGCACGGAGCCGGGCAAGCCCGCGCCGAAAAAGTCACGGGGCTAGAGTGATCTACAACATCACCCACGTCACACGTTACACCTATGCCGCGACCGTCGAGCTGACTAACGGCATTCTTCGCCTGACCCCCGTGTCGGCCGATGGCCAGGCACTCGAGTCATTCAGCCTGAGCACGGAGCCGCCCTGCCTGCCTCCGTCCAGAAGGACCGACGCATTCGGCAATACGGTCATGACTCTGCGCATCGAAAAGCCCCACCACGAATTGTCGATAACAGCGAAGTCCCGCGTGCGTGTTGACCGGCCCCCGGCCCTTCCGATCTCGCCGCCGTGGGAAAGCGTGGCCGCAGACGCGCTTATGGTCGAATCACTAGCATCTGACAGTCCTGCCATCGCGCTCTATCCGTCACGGGCCCTGTCGCTGTTCGACGAGGCCGCTGCCTACGCGCGTGAAAGCTTCACCGAGCGGCGGCCCATACATGAGGCGGCGATGGAATTGACGCGACGGATCCATGCCGATTTCATCTATGACCCAGGCGCTACGAAAGTGACCACGGCGGCGCGAGAGGCTTTCGACCGGCGGCGCGGCGTGTGTCAGGACTTCGCGCAAATCATGATAGCGGCCCTGCGAGGCATCGGGTTGCCGGCCCTCTATGTAAGCGGCTATATCCGGACGATATCGCCACCCGGGAAGGAACGACTGGCGGGCGCTGACGCCTCCCACGCCTGGGTGTCTCTGTGGTGCGGTTCGGCGCTGGGCTGGGCCGACTTTGATCCGACCAACGCCCAGGCCGTTCAGAACGACCATATCGAAGTCGCCCGAGGCCGCGACTATACCGATGCTTCCCCGATAGAGAGCATGGTGCTGTCTTCGGGCCGCCACCACCTCGAGGTCGAAGTGGACGTGATCCCGGTCTGAGCCAAGCCCCTGTCCATTTGCGCCGTCGCGGGCGCCGGAGACAGTTCCGGATCGAAAGTTTCTCGGCCGCTGGCGGCGCTCCGACGGACATGTTTTAAGGCGACCGTACCTGAAGAGGACTCATCGCGATGGCGGATCATTCCATCCCGCACTTCCATAACGATCCAGGCGTCCCAACCATCAAAGTCCGGGTCAAGGAGTTCATGTGCACCGGCGCCAAACCGCCATTCGACCATCCGCACATATTCATTGACATGGGGTCGGACACCGAGGCGATCTGTTCTTACTGTTCGACCCGCTACGTCTATGACGACGCGATCGCTGGCGTCTGCCTGCCGCCCGAGTGCGAGTTGCGCGACGCGGCGTAGCGTATGTCCCGACGTGCGATCATCGCCGGCGCCGGCATCGGCGGCCTTGCAACGGCATGCGCTCTGTCGCAAAGCGGCTTTCGCGTCACGATTTATGAGCGGGCCTGCGATCTCGAGGAGTTCGGCGCCGGATTGCAGCTGACGCCGAACGCTACGCGCGTGCTGTCCCTTCTCGGGCTCCTCGAACGGGTGCGCAGCGTCTCGGACACTCCGGACGCCATTTGCGCTATGCGGGGTTCGGACGACACCGTCCTCATGCGCATCAAGCTCGACGATGCGGTGCAACGCTGGGGAGCGCCGTATCTCGCAGTGCATCGCGCCGACCTCCAGCGCGTGCTCGCCGAGGTCGTCCAGCTCAGCCCGGATGTTCGGCTCGAACTTGGATCGACCGTCGCCGGGATAGCGACCGACGGCGAGCGCGTCTCCCTCGGCCTGAAGCGGGGCGCGGCCTCGATGCAGGACGCCGCGGATCTGCTGATCGGCGCGGATGGATTGCGTTCGCGCGTGCGTGAACGTTTGGGCCTCGGAGAATCGGATAGCGCGTCGTTCACCGGCCGCGTCGCGTTTCGCGCGACCGTCAATTCGAAAAATGTCGATTCGCGTTGGATTCGACCGGAAGTGTGCTTGCGCCTCGGCCCGAAGGCGCATCTG
>Ga0209040_10004340_pt1 | contig 10726 bp, 11 predicted proteins | sample BogFormECP12_OM3_FD_188240 | JGI IMG/M metagenome (GOLD analysis project Ga0209040, IMG submission 188240) | Bog forest soil microbial communities from Calvert Island, British Columbia, Canada - ECP12_OM3 (SPAdes) (version 2) | ecosystem: Environmental > Aquatic > Freshwater > Wetlands > Bog ... | reverse complement strand
CATCGACGAGAGCGGACTGAGCGAGCGTCCTCATCGCTGCCGTACCTGGGCACCACGCGGACAGACGCCGGTGCTGCAATACCACTTCAACTGGAAGACATTGTCGGCGATCGCGGGGGTGACTTGGTGGAACTTTTACTTCCGCCTGTTTCCGGGAGCGATCCGTAGCCCGCAGATCATCGAGTTTCTCTCCCATCTGCTGCGCCACATTCCCGGTAAGCTGCTGATCGTTTGGGACGGGCTGCCCGGTCACCGTAGCCGTGCGGTATGGCAGTTCGTACAGCAACAGCGAGGACGTCTGTGGTTGGAGTATCTTCCTGGCTACGCTCCCGAACTGAACCCGGTCGAGTATCTGTGGTCACACTGGAAGCAGCACCAATTACCTAACTTCTGCCCCACTACCTTTGGACAGTTGAGCGATTCCGCACGCCAAGCGCTGCGTCGGATGCGCCGTCGTCCTACCCTGGTCTGCGCCTTCTGGGAACAAGCGGAACTGTTCCCTCTGTAACTATATTACGCAAAGATCAATAGAGCGATAGCGAGTGATAACAGGCCATTCCGTACCTTATCCGGACTGACGGCGCTCAGCCGGATTACTTACGGTATGGAGATTTATCGAGAGTAATGTATCCGGGAACTTTTGTAAACGAATATACTGCGCGCGGCGGAATGGCCCTGGGGATGAAAAGTGGATCGGCTTATGTAGATGACGGCACCGTTCACGGTTACCGAACGGTGCTCCGTCTGTTAGAATAAAGGTCGCCGGAAGGGAAATCGGTAGAAGCGAAATCGATGAAATAGCTTCAGCTGCATATCGTATCGATCAGCTTGAGTGATGTTAAAGCCTTGCGGAGTGCGGTTCTCACGGAAATGGATCCTGTCGATAACGGCAATCACCGGACCGCGAAAATGCAGGGTCCGGCGCAAGCAATCAGTAAAGTGCGCACTTCTTACCTGATCTGCTGTTTACCGCGTACCGGAAGCTGGCTTTTGTCGGAAATGCTTCAATCCACAGGCATCGCGGGGCGGCCCAGGGAATATCTCGCTCCGGAGCGGAGAAAAAGTCTTGAGCGCGAATTGGGAATTTCGCCCACTGCCGGGTGGGAAGCTTACATGGCGAAAGCATTCCAGAAAGCTACTACTCCTAATGGCGTACTAGGTATTAAGGTTCACTGGTATCAATTCGAGCGTTTTCTGGGAGACTTCGGCAAGTCACCCTGGTGCAACGCGCAGGATCCCGCTCGCAGCGTCCAAAGCTTGTTCCCCCACCTGCGCTACATTCACCTGGTTCGTGCTGACAGGGTCAGGCACGCCGTCTCTTACGCGCGGGCGGCCGAAACCAAGCTGTGGTGGCAGATTGACCCACAGAGAGCGGCTGCGCCTTGTGTTCTGGCGAGGACCCCGACCTTCGACCGTGCACGGCTCGATCGCTTTTATCAGTTGATCACCAGGCATGCAAGCAATTGGCAGCAGTACTTCAATCAGAACAACATCACTCCTTTCCGAATTCGTTATGAAGAGCTGATCGCAAATCCAGAGGGCACACTGAAGAGCATTTTCGACTATTTGCAGGTCAATTTCCCCGCCGGAGCTCTGTTACCGTTGCCGCGCCTCAAGAAGCAGGCTGACGATTTGTCGGAGGAGTGGGTGAGCCTTTATCGAAGAGCACGGGAAGCAGGAGAAGCATCGGCCTGAAGCCCTCCACGATGCTGACTGGTACTTCCAAAATTCAGAATGGAACTGAAATGACCCTGGCGCCGCCGCGCGAACATCGAGAAGAACGCCGGAAGAAAAGCCGCAAGATGCTCGTGACTACCAGGAGCTGCAGCTTCGTTCTTGTTTGTAGACTCGGCGAATCGCAGAATGACAAAACCACTATCGCAGAGCCCTCCCACCAGATCAGCCAAGGGATGTATGTAATGCCAGCAGGTCCCGGAACTCTTTCCGGTCTCTTCGTCCCATGCAATTGCAGATCGGACCGGCTGCCCGGCGACCTGGGGACGCGCGATCCGGTACGCCCCTCCATCCCACGTGCGGCGATTCGCCAGTTGGATGTGAACGGGGTTCCAATGTTCCACGCGGTAGTATCCGCCCGGCTTCAACACTGACGAGACCTCCGCATACATCTTTCTCACGTCGGGGACATAACAGGCAGAAACCGCCTGGTAGACCAGATCAAAATCGCGGCCCCTGAGAGCGGATAAATCCTGCATGTCCCCCTCCCTGCAGTCAATCGCAAATCCGTAACGCGCGGCGGCTTCGCGATCAATCGCCAACTGCTCGGGCGAGAGATCGAACACGGTCACGTTGTACCCTAAAGATGCAAACAGCAGTCCCTGCTGCCCTCCGCCACAGGCAAGACACAACACGGAATTGATTCGCTTCCACGGTATCCAACCGCGCGAGTCCAGCCATCTTCGAGCATGCTTGAACTCCATCGGCCCATATGGCAGACAGGAGTCGCACCCATGGTTGGCAAGATAGGCCCAGGTATTTCGGCTGACAGTGCGATAGTCATCCATAGCTCTTACTGGCCGGCCTCAGACTCTCAATCCCAGCCATCACCTTCGGGATGATGCCACTGATAGTCGTTGGGAAACAGGAAGTTCGTGAAAGACACGCTCACGCTGATTTCTAACGATCTCACGTGGTGCCACCACCCTACAGGAATAAACAACACCTCGCCAGGCTTCAAGACGAAGCGCTGCATCGTTACTTTGCGGAACTCCGGGAAGCTATTGAGGTCTGGTTTTTCGCAGTCAATTTCACTGTACACGCCGAGCGTATTGTAGAGGTGGTGAATTTGTTCCGATGGGATCAGTGTGATTCGCTTGCGGCCAAAGACTTGCGTCATCAGGATGTTCATCACATCGTGGTGCAGGGGAGTTACTGTCCCTGCCGGCCCAAACCAGAAAAACACCCCGCCGTCCAATTTTTCGCCGTCCAGATACTCGGGGAACGCTACGATGTCATCGCGAAGCTGTTGCAGGGCTTTTCTCTGCAGAAGGTTGTTATTAGCTACCAGGTACCAGTCGTTACAATCTCCGTTCTGCAGGATGTGTTCGATGTAGTCCCGGAAAGGCATGACTGTTTTGTGGGATTCGGAATTGATTTCGTATCGCGGGTCAGCCGCCCTGCCCGTCATCACCTCGACCAGTTCGCCTCCGCACCTCTCTCTCAAATAGTTGGGATTCCAGGTGGTGCGTGCCTTCCAGTTCTTCATCAGGTCCAATAGGACGATCGGCTTGTTCGCCGAATAATACCGATCCAGAAATTCGTTTCTTGAGACATTGCTGCGGCGCTCGATGCCCTCGAACTTCGCCGCTGGACGCAAGGCCCCCAGTTGCGAATACACATCCAGAAGCGATTCCAGCTTTTTGAGCCTCTGTACCGCCTTGAACCCAGCCTGGAAGCAAGGATCTGCGTCGACCTGCCACAGTCCTGCCCACGCCACTTCCGAATCGATCCCGCTTTGCACCAGCACCTTCACCAGGCTCTCATTGGTGTGCCCGAACAACTTGTTCTCCGCAATCCAGCGTTTCCAGTCATCTGACAGCGCTTGCCCGCTCAACGCAACTTGCTGTACTGCCATCGCTGCCTCCACGAAAGCAAAAACGGTAAACGAATGGACGGCCTCTCGCTGCCGCACCAATGCGCCTTCATCGCCCTTCACTTGACCGTCAGCATGAATTGCCTCTACTTACTGCACGATAAGAGCACAAACCTGAGCACCTCGCAACCCGGTTCACTCAGCCAATCCCTAAAACTCACATGCCCCAAGCGAGATCATTCGTCCAGCACTGCCAGTTGCCCGGTATCCTCGCCGGCGTCGAACGTTATGATCTGATCGAGCACCACATCGATCGGGACCCTTCCCGGAAAGCTGTTCGGCGCCACTGCGTTGACACGGATTCCAATATCCCAGAACTCAGAAGCCAGGTGATACGTGGCGTGGTTGAGCGCCGCCTTACACGCACCATAAACTCCTTGACCGAGATCTGGATACACATAGATTCCCGCGGTACTCGATATATTCACGATGTTGCGCCGGCACCCTATGTTCTCCTCAATCTGCGAGCACCAGAAGTGCCGGGCAAAGCCGGTCGCAAGGCGCAACGGCGCGAGCACATTCACACGAAACGCATATTCCGCGTCCGCCAGGGCCGCTGCCGATAAAAAGCTGCGCCACGCGCCGGCGGCCGCGGCGTTGATCAGCAAATCGACTCTGCGAAATTCCCTCCTTATCTCCAGGCATAGCTTTTCTATCGATTGCGCATCGGACAGGTCAGCCCGGATGGCAGAAATCGGATTTTCGTTCGCGGCCAGAGGCTTCTTGGGATCCAGGGGATCTACAAAGATCTGGTCTTGCGTCGGGAACGGCAATGCATGCCGGTTATGGATGGCCACAATGCTGTACTGTGCTCGGAAGCGTCGGATAAACGCGGTCCCGAGCACGCCACTAGCGCCGGTAATGACACATACCCTTCTCAAAATTTCCAGGTTTCCAGTTCGTGCTCCGGCCAACGCGCAATCGCATCCTCTTTACTGTGATGAATCCACATAATGATCGAGTTACGGGCCCGGCGAGGATTAGCCAAAAAAGTGTGATACGAGTCTGGCGTACACTCAAAGAGCAAAATCGAATTATTGTAAGGCTGCACGCGCGTATGGGCGTCGGCCGCCGAAGCCGTCCGCGAATCGTACAATCCAGTTTCCCCGCCGTCTCCCTCAATCCAGCCATCGTTTGCCAGATAGAAAATCATGGCCACTGCGCGTACCACTTGAATTTTTTTCGACGCCGGCAGCGGCCCTGCTCCGGTCTTGTAGGCACACAGCCTGTGGTCGGGGTAGCGAATCGGTCCGTTGGAATCCCGCGGAAACCACACAGGATTGAAGTCGTTATGGATCCATCCGCTGGCGCTTCCAACGACATGGTGATGTGCGCCTACGTTGATGTGGCCCGTCGCAGCGACCTCAAACAACCCCGCCATTAGCCCCTGCCATTCAGGCGAACTAAAGACGGCCAGGCTGCCCTTGATCGACTGATTGAACCCCATTCCGTAGGCATCGTACCCCGCAATGATGCGGGAAAACTTCTCCCCGTGTCCGTTTGCGCCTTCATACAGTCCCCTCCCCAGGACCTGCATATACTCTGACGCCACACTTGCATAGAACCGCTGCGTAAACACGTCCCGGGCCGAAACGTGAGGGAACGGCTCGTTTCGTCGCAGCCAGGTGCGATTAGCTAGAATGTCCGCAAGACGAACCATTTCGTCCTCTGAGATCCGGAACGCAAACCGGCCATAGAGTCTTTCTTGCGACGGTGTGGAAGAAGAACGTCTGGTACATTCGCCCCGTTTCCAAACAGTCCCCCCAGCCGCCCGCCCCGCTATGCGGTATGTCTCCTCGAACCAGGAGGAGCCGATTGAAGACATTCCCAAACCGGTCCACCATTCGCCAGTTGTTGGCAGCTGTCATCCAGTCAAATTGTTTTTCGGGGTTGAGATTGCGCCACAGGAATAGTCCCCCGTCCAGGGGCGCCGCCGGTGCAAGGTAAATAATGCCCGCCCACCCGTCAGGGCCTACTGAGTTCCAACTGTCCACCACATGGTTGTGGATGCCGTCGCCAGGCTTCTGTCTATTCTCCGGCTTCACATGGAAAGAGCAGTTCCATAAGCACGATCGGAACCCGTCCTGTTGGTTGCCCAGAGGCTTGTACGAGCGTGCATCGATCGGAAACGGAGCACGCCACCGATCCATATCGATCCTCTCGCCAACGGCATCTTCCAGCGCTTCCATCAGAGTTTCGGAAGACTTGAATGGACATTCCTCGAAGCTCTTGAAACGAGAAGCCCACCACGTTGCCCATTTGCGGCCGGCTTCGACTTCCTCGTCCTCTTCGTAGGGTAGATAGTAGGATTGCCTGAGAGAATAATCCCGAACCGCCGGCGCATCTTCGTAGAAATCCTCCACCACCACAATACTGCGCCGCGAGTTCATCGCTGCATCTCCTTCCGCGCCCTGTGCATCTGCCGTCGCCACTGCACATTCAGGCTGTCCGCCTGCCTCATCAGGCGCGGTTCAGGAATGCGGCGTGCTGCCGACGCGTCAAGCCCAAGGAACTGGAGTGCTCTTGCAACCTCTCCCCTGTAGTCCTTATCCAGCGATTCGTACTCCACAACGAGCACCCTTCGCTTGCTCTTGCGGAAGTAGTTCTCCCATGCGCTCTGTTGCCGCACGATTTCTTCCACGAGCGCGTCTACGGCGCTTGTATCCAGGGTCGCCTCGCAACCATTCGAGCTGTCTTTGCCCGCTTGAAACTTCCACCACACGTTGGTCACTATCGCTCGATGCCATGACAATGCCTGCGCCAGTCGATCACGTCGCACGACATTGATGAACTGCGATTCTGGGAACAAGCGCTCCAGCACGTCACAGTCTTCCCCACGCATAGTCAACTCGTGAGCAAGCAATGCCACGTGCATCCACTGGATCTTCAGGGCGAAAACGCCATTGTCAGTCCTGCCCTTTCCGATCGCGGTTGATACGTATTGCTTGAACGTTGTACCGGAGGGGAGACCCCAATGCCGATACCACATGTGGCGAAAATCAGGGGCAAAAACTTCCGCCGGATTCCCTGCTATTCCGGTTGCGCACAGGCCCTCGCAAAGTAAACTGCTCCCCGTCCTCGGCGTTGCCGCGACAATGTAGTTCCTTGGCACAACTCCGTCATATACTCCACAACTCTTCATGCAGTGACGTGATCCCGAAGCTGGCACTGCGCTGCACGCCCATGCGCGACCGGAGGACGACGCCTTGCCGGCTACGCGTCACAGCACAGCGCAGGAAGCAGGCCGTCCTCCTCATATCCTCAACCTCTCACATCAGGTCGTCCTCGGTTCCTCCTTATCGTTTTGGACGCCGCTTCTTTGGCGCCGCGCGCTCATGAGGTCTTCTTCGGAGGCTTGGGGCCGATCTCCGGGCGTTTTTCGCGCGGGCTTGGCATCTTCGCTTCCGGAATCTCCTCTACCTCCGGCGTTTCATTCTTTATTATATTCGTGATGATCCCCGCCAGTCCGACGCGATAACTCGCTGCGCCGTTAAGGCGAAGCTCGTGCACGATCGTGGTCTCTGACTTGCGAAGCACGCCCATCACTTTCACAGGCTGCTTGCCCGCAGTCTTCAGGTAGTCCCCAACTTTCAGGTCGTGCGCGCGGACAAACGTCCCCGGTTTCGTCAGGAACAATTGACGCGGTGTTGTCACCACTGTCTCGCCCTTCGGAAGCGTGAGGACGATGACCTGCGATGCGCTCGAAACACGCCGTTCGCGAACCTCCGCAGCAACAGCTCCCGTTCCCGTTGCGGTGAAGCCCGACACCATTTCGCCGGGCTCGACCGTCTCGATTTTGCGGGTCCCTGCATCGGCAAGATGGACGAGCGTTCCCCCAGCAAAGCAGCCCGGTGGTCCGGGTGGTGGCGGACCCGGCGGTGGTCCCGGTGGCGGTCCCGGTGGCGGTGGCCCCGGCGGTGGTGGTGGTGGTCCAGGTGGCGGACCCGGTGGCGGAGGTGGCGGTCCGGGCGGCGGGGGTGGCCCCGGCGGAGGTCCCGGCGGTGGCGGAGGAGTTGGCGTTGGTGTTGGTGTCGGCGTCGGGGTCGGCGTCGGCGTGGGTGTCGGTGTCGGCGTGGGTGTCGGCGTCGGCGGATGCGGTGGGTGCGGCGGATGCGGTGGGTGCGGTGGGTGCGGCGGATGTGGCGGGTGCGGCGGATGCGGCGGGTGCGGCGGATGTGGCGGATGTGGCGGGTGCGGCGGATGTGGCGGATGCGGCGGATGCGGCGGGTGCGGCGGGTGCGGCGAGAGCGGTTTCATTGGCAGCCTCACATTAATGGGAAAAGGATTGTCCGTCGTAAGCCCCGACGAGGTTCCTTGCGGAAACCGTCGGTTCAACAGTTCCGTGAAAGCAGGAAACGGATCGACGTTCTTGCCGGTCAGGTGAGCATAGACCTGCGCCACCGTCGCTCCCCCGCTCTGCACGATTTCTTGCCAGCGATATCCCAGTTGATAACGCAAATAGTTTAGAAACAGGACACCGCAGCCGTTGGCAATAGGATTCGCATCGGAAGACGCAGTGCGGTTGACGAAATCGGGTCGCTTGCCGTCGAGCCAGCGGTGCGCCGTCGCAAACCGGTCCAGTTGTCCGGGACAGAGTGCCGTGGCCAGCACCCGGGAGAGACTCTCGCCATTGCTTGCCGAGCAGTCCCAGCCGGCATTCTGCACAGCTTCAAAAACTTCAACCAACTCGGCAACCATGACGAATTCCGTGGTGCGGGGCATTAGCTTTGGCTTGGTTCTCACGTCGCAGTAGAGATCGACTGCTGCACAGCCATAGTGATATGCGCCCATTCCTCCAAGATTGGCCACGATCACATTGACAGGTAGTTTCGGCAGCGTAAGGCTGCCGAAAAAGCGCGCAATCGTGCGATAGTCGGATTCGCACGAGGAAAGCACGTAGGCGGCCACGCTTGCGCCATCCTGGCCCAATGCCCGATCGGCGTACACCTTGAAATGGTTCGTCGAACCCTTTAACCGGGCATTCGGAAAGTCACCGTGGCCGATCGGCACTCCCGCGGGCCGTGATCTTCCCCGCACCAGAACGCGTCTTCGCCCGGATGATCGATCCTGTTGCGTCACTGTACCTCCCGCCCGTGGCGAAGTACTCAGAGATCGAGTACAAGGAGCCCGGCTGTTGGCCAGGAGTAAGTTATGAGTTCCAGAGACATGTTCCAGTCTTCGAGGGGCGAATTTTTCGATCCGCCACTCGTTGCCCCACCAACGCACTCGCAAAAGAAGCGGAACACGCTGGGTTCTAAGAAATACCCTAGCGCGAGATTTTGATGGATGGCAAAGACGATGTCAATAGAAACAATATGCAAAACCGACTGTAAAACCTGCGCGCTGTACGGCGACGCTGCCGCTCAGCAAACCCTGCGTTCACGAAGAGCAAGAACGGATCGAGGCCGCCGTCGCCAGGCCCCGCACCAGCCAGCCAGTCCTAGCAGGAAAACTAGGTGGGTTCCATAAGAGCAGTTGACCGTGCCTTGGGCACAGTCACTGGCGCCAAAAACCTGTCTCAGGCGATCCTAGCGGGCGCGATCCACTTAAGCTGGCTGCGCTCAGGGGATCCGCGGATTCACGCCAGCCAAGTGGAGATCGCCAAGAGTGCTCTACGTCCAGCCCGGCACCAGCTCCGTCAGCTTGACTTCAGGACGCCGCAATCCCAGTGATGTGCTCGCCGATGACCAGCGTATGGCCCTTGCACAACTTCAAACGATTGCCAGATTGATGTCCGCCGTTGGCAGCGTGAGGAACTCCTCGTCGAGCTTGTGGTCGCTGATGCGAATTCTGACCACAGCTCGGGGTTCGCTGTCGTACAAAAAGTACAGGTACTGCCCGTCCTTCGACCAAGTCGGGAAGTCGAACACGGCGCCCGAAGCCATCTCAGCCCATTTCTGGGTCTGGAAATCGAACAGCAGAACTCGGTTCTGGTCGATCCTTAGGGCGGCGAGTGAACGGCCGTCCGGCGACCAGCGAGGCGAGAAGAGCCCTTGTGAGCCGGGCACCGTGGATATTTGATGGGTAGTCAAGTCAAAGATGCGGATGTCCGACGCAGGATCACGGGACGCACCCCCAAAGACGAGCCTGGTTCCGTCGGGCGACCAGTGTGGGTCGTGCTGCAAACTACCGTCGTCCGGCATCAGCACACGTGGAGTTCCCCCTTCGCGGGAGACCGCGTAAATCCTGTCGGGTCTGCCGGTAACCGTTTCAAAGAAGGCGATCTCTTTGCCATCCGGTGACCAGCGAGGCACCAAGGCATACAACGGCGGGTAGGTGAGTTGCAGACACTCACTGCCATCCACTTTGCTGCGCCACAAGGTGCCCTCGGGATAAGACACATAGGCCACCCACTGACCGTCCATGGAGAAATCCACGAACTCCGCCGAAATGCCCCCCAGAAACGGTGCGAACTGTTTGGATTGTGGGTCGTATCGCAAGAGTTCACCGCGGATGGACGTGCCGACGACGTAGAGTTTCGTGCCGTCTTTGCTGGGGATCGGTTGGGTTAACGGTATTGGACGGGAAGTGAGTTGAATGGGTTTGACTTCTGACCGAAGAAATCCTGCCTTACGCGGGAGGGCCCAGATTTGGTCGCGCGCTGCGAACACGAAGTACTTCCCTCCGGCCGTCCACTGGGCGCAGCACTCGAAGTCGGGCGGCTTGCTCCAACCTGGCAGCAGGCGATGTAAACCCGTGCCGTCGAGCGCAACTTCCATGTAATACTCCGGGTCGTCCATCCTCGCGACATAGGTGAATCGCAAATGGTTCCCATCAGGCGACCAGACTGGTGTAAAGACGAGGCCAGAGTCGCCAACCGTGATCAGCTTTCTGGCTTCAGTCCCGTCAGCCTTAGCTAGGTACAAATCGTTCCCATTGCTGAACGCCAGCATCTTTCCATTGGCCGACCAGGAACCACCCTGCCCGGTGGTATCTCCCAACTTGCGTGGCGAAGCGCCGAGTACGGGCACACTCCAGAGCGGTCCTTTGTTGTGTGCTGGGCATGCTCAACAGCTGGGAGGTGAAAGTCCTCCGGCCAACCTGATGGAGGTAAGGCCTAGTGATGATGCAAGGGCTATCGCCGCGAGGCGGGGTCTGAAGGAAGCATGGAACAAA
>Ga0209040_10004339_pt1 | contig 10726 bp, 9 predicted proteins | sample BogFormECP12_OM3_FD_188240 | JGI IMG/M metagenome (GOLD analysis project Ga0209040, IMG submission 188240) | Bog forest soil microbial communities from Calvert Island, British Columbia, Canada - ECP12_OM3 (SPAdes) (version 2) | ecosystem: Environmental > Aquatic > Freshwater > Wetlands > Bog ... | reverse complement strand
GCGCTCTACAGCCAGGGAACTTCGTACGGCGCGACGCCGAGCGCCTGAACGATCCTCGAGGCCATCTCGACGGTGATCTCGGTACGGAGCTTGCCCGGCCGAAGCTCGCCGTCCACGACCCGGCTCGCTGTCGGCGAGAGGCCGATCGCGCGACGAAGCTCGATCCGGTCGGTTCGCGCCAGCTTGGCGACCCGTGTCTGGTTGAGGGTCGAGTCTTCCTCCAAGCGCCGCTCGAACAGTGCGCGGATCGGCTCGACCGGGATCGAGTCACGCCTGTATCGCTCGAGGTCGCGCAACTGCTCGGCTTCCTCGATGAGCCGTCGTACCCTCTCGACTGTGACGTTGAGCCTCGTTGCGATCTGCTCGTCGCTGAGACCGTCCGTCTCGCGCAGCGCGAGCGCGCGCTGGCGCCAGCGCGAAGCGCACGCGGGGCACACGCCGCCTTGGTGCGTCCGGCATCGCCGGCAGCGGACTGCGCCCTTATCGAGTTGTGTGGTTGCACTCACCGTCGCTTCCGATCGGCCCGAGGCCATGCGGCCCCGTGTGGATGTCGCTTGCGACGGGCGTTTTCCCCCGCATGACTTCAGTGCGGTTGCCATATGCACAAGGATATGGTCCGGACAGGATGAGAACCTGCTGTCCAACTCGGTTGGCAACACGCCGCGAAAAAAAGGGGCAGTCTGCACGCCCCTCCCCCGGAAAAGGGCAAAAAAAGGGTGTCTCGACACCCGTTTGATCGCCCGCGCTGATGAGTGTCTGCGGGCGGAACGCCGGCGTGTTGCCGTCGCTCCGCCTTCGCAGACCCGGTTGGTTGCTCTCAGAACGGGATCTCGTCGTCGTCGTTGTGCTCGGCGCCCACGCCGGCTGGCACGGGCTCGAACTGCTCGTCGTACTCGACCTCGTCGCCCGCAGTGGCCTCGCGGGAGCCGAGGAACTGCACGTTGTCGGCGATGATCTCGATCGCCTGTCGCTTGGTGCCGTCCTGGGTCTCCCACTCTCGCCACTCCAGACGGCCGTCGATCGCGACGGGGCGGCCCTTCGCGAGGAAGCGAGCGCAGCTCTTCGCCTGCGCGCCGAACACCTTGACGTTGAAGAAGTTCGGCCTGTCCTCCCATTCGCCGGTCTGGCCATTCTTGCGGCGCGTGTTGCACGCGATGCGCATCTCGCACAGCGCTGTGCCGCTCGGCAGATCCTTCGACTCCGGGTCCTTCGTGAGATTCCCGGTCAGTACTACTCGGTTTACGTTGCTCGCAGCCATGTGGCTCCTTCCTTTCTGTTGTGCAGCGTGCGGTTGCCGCTGCACCTGGTTTGGTGCGGCCGATGAGGTCGCCTTTTCAGCGAGGGCGGCCCGCGGGCCGGTCCTGCGCTGGGCGGGCGGCGTGCCGGCGCCCGGCTCGAGATGCGTGTGAGCGCTACACCCCTGGTTGTCGTTTCGCGGCCCTTGTTGCCCCCGGACGTTCTTGGCGTCAGGTGCTCGCGGTAGGGCGGCATTGGCGTGTGGTTCGGTGTCCGCGAGGACGGTGATCGTGCTCGGTCGGGTGCTGTTCCCGGGCGTTGGTCGTGATCCTCGCGGAGCGCCTTGGCGCTCACGCGCGCTCCATCGCGCGGGTCTCTGCCAGGTCTGTGATGTGGTTCGCCAGCGCCGAGAAGCGCCCGGCGGTGCTGTTCTGCCTGGAGCTCTGGTGAGCCGCGCGGACTGCCTGGTCAAGCTGCTCGTTGCTCCACCCGATCGCCGCGGCGTTCTCGAGCAGGTCCGAGAGGATCAGCAGCGTGTCCGGATCGACCTGCGCCCACTTGACCTGTGTGCGGGGACCGCCGCCGGTGGCGAGCGCCGCGAAGCGTGTGACGGCCTGGTCGTCGTATTCGTGCTCGGTCATCTTGCGGCGCAGCTCGGCCAGGGCGCGTTGAAGGTCGCTGTGCCCGTTGCTCGCCGCGTCTTTCTGATCGCTGGAGTCCGGGCCGTCCTGCAGCGTTGGGTCCGCATTCGTGGTGGGATCGTGCCCATCGGGGTCGTGCTCGCCGGCTGCCTTGCGCGCTAGCCACCTCGCGAACAGCGCTTGGCGGCGTTCCTGGCTCATCGGCTTGTCCGACTTGTGGCCGGCCGCCTTGAGAACGACGTCTTCGGGTGTCTTGAGGGCGCTGAGCGCGTCGAGCCAGTTCGTGACGGCCTGTAGCTGGGCGTCGGTCGGCTTTTCCTCCTGGCCGTCGGCGCGGGCGAGGTTGCTGAGCAGGCGTGCGACCGGCTCGCCGAAGCCCTTGCCCTTCGCCGCCTCCAGCGCGGCGGCCGGCGCTGGGTGATCTGGCATCGGCCCGAAGCTCTCTCCCGCGGGCGCGGTCGGTTGGGTCGCCTCCGTGGCCGGGGGCTCCTCCGCGGCGGGCGCGGAGAGGAGACGCTCGGCGGGACCTCCATTCGCGCCGGCGCCGGCGCCGGGCCCGGAGCAAGCGCGTGCGTGGCGCGGCGAGCGTGCCGACCCGCTGGACTGCCTGCGGGCCAGGATGGCCTCGGCGACCTCCATGTGGTCGAGCGGCGGGCCGTAGTTCTTCTCTCCTTCCTCCGTCAGCCAGCCCCTGTACTGCTCACGGACGACGAGCTCGCACGCCTTGTCGATGTATGGTCGCTTGTGAGGGTGTTCGCCGGACTTCGGGACGTGCAGCTTGCCCGGCTCCTCGCCACGAAAGACCAGGAAGTCTTCCGTGCCGTAGAGGCACTGGCCCGGGCCATGCCAGCGGCCGGTGCGCTTCCACGCCTGCGCCCTGGCGTTCATCTTCGCCCCACCGGGTGTGTCGGCGCTCGACGCGCCAATGTCTCTCCTGAGGACCCCGAAGACCACGAGGATCGCTTGGACCTCGCAGTAGTAGAAGGTCTTGCCTCTCGCCGTGTACATGCTTTCCTTGACGATCTCGAAGTCGTGCTCCCAATCGGGGCCACACGTGAGGTTCAGGCGGTCCATCAGCGACTCGCCGATCGCGTACAGGCCGATGGTGCATGGGGCCGTCGTGCTGTCCGGGGCGTTGATGACCAACCCCCGGACGAGGTTGGGGGTGTATGGCCTACGCAGGAACGGGATCGCCTCCTCATATGACTGCGCGGGCAGCATGTTCAGGTCCATGTGGACTCCTTCCGGGTTGAGTTGATGGCCGCGCGGCGCCCGCACGGGGCGGCGCGTGTGGCGGCCTCTGTGGGCTGCCTGGTGGCCGCCGGCGGGGCTCCGCGCGGTTAGGCGGTGTTGGGTGCCGGGTGCCGGCCCGCCGCGGGGGTGCCCTCGGCCGTGTCGGCTGGCGCCTGCAGCGCCTCGCGGATGAACCGGCTCGGGCCTGAGCTGCACCCGTCGCGCATCAGGGCGTAGGAGAGGATCAGGACCCTCGTCGCACGCGTGATGAGCACATACGCCATGCGACGCTCCTCTTCGATGGCCTCCGGGGTGCGCGCGTAACTGGACGGGATCACCCTCCCCTCGAAGCCGGCGGCGACCACGACCTTCCACTCCAGCCCCTTGACGGCGTGGATCGTCCCGATCGTGACCTTTCCGCGGCCCCCCTCGGGGTCCAGGTCATCGCGCCCGGCGAGCATCGCGTCCTGCAACCAGACGGCGAGGCTCGGCTCGTCGGCCTGACGCTCGTAGGTGCGTGCGGCTTCCCTGAGCGCGTCGAGCCGCGCGTAGCGCTGGTCTGCATCTTCCTGCTTTGCCACGGACTCGCCGACTCCGAGTGGCATACGGATCACGTCGTGGGTGAGCTCGCTCACCGACATGGCTGGCGCCGCGCGCGTGAACGCGAGCATGTCGTACGCGAACCGCCGGGTGTTCTCCTGGGCCTGCCTGCCACGGATGCCCGGGATCAGGTCGACCGCCGTCGCCGCCTCCAGCAGCGTCAGGTTGTTCCGCTGAGCGTAGGCGATGATCCTCGCGACGGTGGCGTCGCCGACCCTTGGCCGTATGCCGAGCGCGACGACGAACGCCTCCTCGTTACGCGGGTTGACGATCAGCCGCAGATGCGCGAGCGCCGCCCTCACCTCCGAGCGCCGGAAGTACCCGCGCGATCCGATCAGCTGGTAGTTGATGGCGGCCGCGGCCAGCGCGTGCTCGACACGCTGCACGACGCTCGAGCCTCGCCCAAGCACAGCGATCTCTCGCTCGTTGACGCCCTGCTCGATGAACCGCTGGACGCGAGACGCGATCCACTGCGCCTCCTCCGCATCGGTGCCTGCGGAGTGCACCTGGATCTCGGGGCCGTCCTCGGTGCCCTTGGTCGGCCACAGCGCCATGTGACGCTGCACCCTGTTGTGTCCGATCAGCCGGTTCGCGGCCCTGAGGATCTGCGGAGAGTTGCGGTAGTTCTCTTCGAGCGTGAGAACACGGGCGTCGCGGTATTCCTTCTCGAAGTCGAGGATCAACCTCACGTCGGCAAGACGGAAGCCGTAGATCACCTGCTTGTCATCCCCCGTCGCCATCAGGTCACGCCCGGCCAGGACCCGCAACAGCCGCGCCTGCGTCGGATTTGTGTCCTGGTACTCGTCGACGAGGATGTGCGGCCACTTCTCCTGGTAGCCGGCACGAATGTCCGGGTGGGCGCGCAGCAGCTCGACGGTCCGCAGCAACAGGTCATCGAAGTCCAGGGCATCGGCGCGCCTCAGCTCCCGTTCGTACTCGCTCCACACGCGGGCCACGATTCGGCTCGTCTTGTCGGCCGCGACGGCCGTGTACTGCTCGACCGGGACCGCGTGGTTCTTGTTCGCCGATATCTCGTGCCGCACCACGCTCGACTTGATCCACGCCGCCTCCTCCTGCGTCAACGTACGTGACACCAACCGCCGGGCGTCGTCTTCGTCGTAGATCTGGAACTGCCCGGTCCTGCCGATGAGCTGGGGATGGCTTCGCAAAACTCGCGCGCACGTGGCGTGAAACGTGCCTGCGTGAATCCGCTCCGCCGCCCCCGCTCCGCACAGCGAGCGCAGCCTGCCGATCATCTCCCTCGCCGCCTTGTTGGTGAGGGTGATCGCCAGGACCTGCTCCGGTTGGGCGTCCCGCGCCTCGATCAGGAACGCGGCGCGGCGCGTGAGAACCCTCGTCTTGCCCGTCCCGGCGCCCGCGATCACGAGAATCTTGGCCGGTGGGTGCGTCACCGCCGCCTGCTGCTCACGATTCAGGTTACGTAGAGCCTTCGGCTTCTTCCGGCGTGACTTCGCCCGCGCCCGGTCGCCGTCGGTCTGTTGGGTATGTGACACCGCTCACCTCCTTTCTCCTGTCGGTTGGGTTAGTGGGCATGCTGTTAGACGACGAGCCGCGCCTGAAACAGCGGGGCTCGCGTTCTTCGCGCCAGGCGTGCTCGGCGAGCAGCCGCGCGGCGGCGAACCTTGTTGATGGGTGCCAGCACCGTCCTGACGCGCGCGCGTCAGCCCGTTCGGGTGGGACCCGGCGCGCACTGTGGTCCGGTGTGAGCGTCGGCCCTGTGCGCCAACGCGGACTACTAGTCCCCTTCGCCCACTGGCACAGCGCCGTTGCTCGCGGCCTGCGCGCCGGCGCCGCGGCGGGCCTTGACCACGGGTGAGCCCTGGGTCGCGGCGAGCAGCGCCGCCATCAGGTCGGGCGCAGCCCCGGTGCTCGTGACCGCCTGCCTCTCGGCGATCGGCTCGTTGTTGCGGGCGGCCTGGATCGCGTCCTGCCGCGCCAGGGCCGCCTCGTCCCGCGCGGCGGCGAAGTCAAACACGATCGGGAGCTCAGACAGCACCCTCGTCGTGACCTCGATCTCGGCGTCCGACACGCCTTCCTCGCCGATCAGGTACGCATCCTGCGGCGCCCTGACCTGCGGCTCATACATCAGGCTCTGCATGAGCAGCGCCCCGTCCTTCGGGTAGATCGCGACGAGCAGCTCCCGGCCACGCGGAGCCCACCTGGTGATGATCGCCTTCTGCTCGCGCGCGAGAACGGCGCACAGCACTTCGACGGCCTGCTCGGACTTCTTCACCTTCGCGTTCGCGCGCAAGTAGTACAGGCCGTTACCGCGCTCTCTCGGAACGGCACTGAGGTCGATGATCGCCTCGACGGCCATACCTTCGGATGTCCCGGCCTGAGCGATAGCGTCGAGCTTGTCGTCGTCTAGCACCACGTAGTCCTCGCCGTCACCCTCGACACCCTTGACCATTTCCGTGGTGTTATCCGTTTCTCGGCTCGTCCTCATCTCCTCTGTGAGACGGACCCTGCCTGCCTCGCACACCAACTGGCGCTTGAATGGCTTCTGACAACAAGAACACAGCTCACGAAGCGGGTCGCGGCCGCGGTACTCCTCGGTTGCCCTGCATACCGAGACGTGCACGTCGAACAACGTGTTGACTTCGAGCACCCCGCTCCACATCGCCTTAAGGGCCATCCAGGCCCCCCTTTCGGTCGGGCCGCGCTCCTCTACCGCGCAGCGCTGGTGCTTGATTGTCGATGGCTCGCGCGCCTTGCCCCCTGCGGAGTTGACTCGCTGGCAGGACTGATCTGCTGAGCGCGCGACGCTCAGTCGGCTAGATCGCCGAGTGAGACCTGCCGGCTGAACGGCAGGACGTCGTCGAGCGCTCGTTGCCAGTCACCCCAGTCATCTGGCCATAGCAACCCTGGCGTATTCCACTCTTGGAGAGCGTCGCGGCACGCCAGGATGACCTGGTCGGGGTCGCCGCTGTTTCTCGCGCGGGTCAGTGCCGCGCGCTGACGTCGCACCATTCGGTTCACGGCCTTGTAGTCGGTGCGCGGTGTTGCCGCGTCTCGCAGGTCCGATCGCCGTCGTGCTCGTGCGAGAAGCTCTTGTGCTTCGCTGGGCAGCAGATCGAGCTGCCCAGTTTTGCTTACTGTCATGGGGCCTCCTTTCGCTGTATAGGTGGTTAGGCGATGAGGCGCTGCTGTACGGGCGTTGATGCCCATCTCAGGTAACGCGGGATCAACTTCGGGTACTTGGACGCGCCGGTGCCGTCAAAGGTGTCGCAGCCGATCGACGCGAAATACCGGGCGCGCTTGGCGGAGTTGCAGCGCGCGCCGTGAATCAACAGTCCTTGCCGCTTACCAGCCGCTGCGATTTCCGCTATCTCCGCCGAGAGCTTGTAGCGGTCTGATCCGGCCAGGAACAGGCAGCGCAGGCCGGGCGCGCCCCAAGGTATGCCCGCGTCGCCGGCACCGTCCTGTACCGCGAAGGCGAGCGGCAGATCGGCCATGAGAGGGTGAAGCCACCGGAACTGCGCGTAGGTGTCGCGCGCGTTGGCCACGAAGTCCGGCACCACGACCCACAGCAGGTTCTCCGGTGGCGCAGGCATCATCGGCGGTGGCTCCCCGAACGGGTTTGGCTCACTCCGATCCACGGGTTTCGGCCAGGGGTAGCCCGCGTGGTGGATCAGCTGGCCTATCGAGGGCAGGTCGCCGAAGATCGTGATACGGATGTTTGCGAGCATCCGCGCGAACCTCGGGAAGTCAACGCCACCCCACCCGTCGTTATCGATTGCCACGTTTATTCCTGCGGCGAGAGTGTCACCGAGGCGAGAGAAGTCGCGCGGCTGCAGCAGCCTGCCGAGGTTCGGGTGATCGTGCGCTTGGACTCGCGGTAGCGAGCCGGCGTGTAGGAACAACACGGGCCGTCCTCCTTTCTTTCGAGTGCAGCCAGTGGCTATGCGTGCCGACTGGCGATGTGAACGTCGTGCGCGGGGCCGCCCGGTCAGGCGGCCTGTGCGAGCAGCGCGCGGTCGAGGATCTCCGCCTCGACGCCGGGGGTGAGGCTGTTGCCTGCTAGACGCACCCGGTCGCGCTTGTTGCCTATCAGGCGGTAGGGCACGATCCTGTACGTGCCGTCCTGCTGCGGGATCAGCCGTTGGTGAATGCCCATCACCCGCGCACACTCGTTGGGTGTGATCATCCGAAACTCGGCGTCCTGGACCCGGTAGGGCAGCTCGCCCGCGGCGCGCAGGGTGCCGTAGTTCTCCGAAGGCATCCTGGTCGGCACGCGTTCACCGTGTACGTCAACGAGGTCCGTTTGGCGCGTCCCGCCGGCCCGGACGAGCGCGGCCAGCGGCGGCTCGATGAGCGCGTGACGGTCCACCGCGGTCTGTGTGCGGAAGGGGTCGCTGGCGGCGTCAGCTGTAACTGTCGAGCCGCCGTAGTAGCTGGCGATCACCGCCTCTCTTGGGAGTCTGAGAACGGCCTGCTGGCTGATCCCGTACTGCCCGCCGGCGGTGATCGTCCCCATCGGCTGCTCGGTCACCTCTCGGACGTGCCCGCCGCGGTCGGTGCCGAAGTTGGCCACTGCGAACGCCTCGCCCGCCGCGGGGATGAACCCGCCTGGTGGCGCGACGAGGGCCTTGTCCAAGGTCCCGCTGATGACCGGCGAGGGCTCGGCCAGGCTCCACGCGCGGGCGTAGCCCGGCCGCTCGAAGGTGTGGCCGGCGGCCTGCACCAGCATCCCCTCCAGACCAGCCTGCAGCTCTGTCGGCCGCCCGTCTTGCTGGTCGGCGAACAGCACCCCGAGATGGTTCCCGGAGGCGCAGACTGTCCGCCACGGGTCGCTGACGGGCGCCGTGTCGAGGTTACGGCGCAGCGTGATCTGCAGCGCGCCGCCGGGCGGGGCCAGGAGCGCCATGTCCTGCCGGCCCGTCTGTGTGGGATACGGCAGCCAGATCGGGACGGGCTCGTCCCGCGTGGGGTCGTTCAGGCGCGAGAGCCGAACGAGGTGCTCGGCGTTCCAGCGGCGCAGCCCCACCTCGATGCGGCGCATCGTCGCGGGCGCCAGCGGCTCGGCCCGATCACCGATCCGGGTGCCGCGCAGCTCCCATTCGATCGCTGCGGCGGCCGGGATGATGTACGGCACGACCACCGTCTTGAAGCCGCGCTCCCGGCAGACCGAACAGCTGTAGTAGTACTGGCCGGTGCGCGGCCCGTACTTGCCGACCGGGCCGGCGGGCGTGGCGCGCTTTAGGGCCTTCGCCTTCCATGTCTGGATGCCGAACACGTCCGCGTCGCAGCGCAAGCAACGACACAGCGGCCGGAAATCCAGGTCGGGCTTTGAGATGTTCTGGCGGGTGACGAGCAGGTAGAGACGGTCGCGTGACTGCGGCGCCGCTCCCCATATCGCGCTATTCGCGCAGACTGCCTGGACGCGCCAGCCGAGCTTGTCCCACTCGGCGACATAGCGAGCGAAAGCGCGGGCCTCGCGCACCATGTCTACGACCTGCTCCATGATGATCGTCGTCAGGTTCGGCAGCGCGGTCGCGAACCGCATCGGGCACCAGACGGTCGCGCGGGAGCGCCCGATCCCCTGCTTGGGGTCGAATGGTCCGAGGCGGCTCACCTCCTCCCGGTAGTTGCGCGACAGGCTCCACCCGTCGCACTCGGGCGACGCGCAGAGGACGGTTGCTTGGTGAACGATGCGCGGCAGGCTGCGCGGGTCGGCGATCGCGAGGTCACCGATGAGGTGCTCGATGTCAGGGTAGTTGGCGCCGCTGTTCTCAACGGCGCATGTCCAATGGTTGGCCGCGAGAACCGCTGTGCCGCCGATCATCTCGGCTGCCTGCAGGTCCCCGCCGCCACCCGAGAACAGGTGTAGTGACTCGAAGCGAGCCATAGGCTCCTCCTCTTCTATGAGTTGGGTGAATCGCTGGTCGCGCGACGGTGCGCGAGCGGCCGCTCAGATCAGCGAGAGCTGCGCGTCATCGGCACGGGCCGCGTCGCGGCGTGACTGCTTGGCGGCGGCGAGTGCCGACGTGAGGCGGGTGACGCGGTCGGGTAGTTCTCCGAGCGCCGCCCACCATCCGGTGTCCTTCACCACAGCGCGGTGGCTGGCGCCACCGTTGGCGGTGGCGATGTCGCCGGCGAGCTGTCCAAGGACAGCCGCGGTCGCGGTCTCGCTCGCGCGTGCCATACGCTCGAGGACCGAGGCGGCGAACGTCTCGGGCTGCTCCAGATACACACCGTCGAATGTGCCGTCCCACACGCCCGCGCGCCAGGCCCGCAGGGCGTGAGCGCATGGCAAGCCCCGCTCGACCGCGAGCTCGACTATCGCGTTGAACACGGCGCTTGTCTGCCTCTCGACGTGGAATGGATCCAGGCGGCGTGCCGTCTCAGCTTCCCCGTCGACCTCGGGGGCTGGTATCCCGGCGAGCTCGCACGCTCGCGGCGCGGGGACAGGTTGCCAGGTGCTCGTCCCGTCCGCCACGGTCAGCAGCGCCGACCCGTCGTCCAGGCTTACCGCCAGGCCGCTGTCGCCCAGGAACCGGCGGGACTCCGCAAGATGTCGTTCCCCGCCGGGATGGTTGATGTAGCCGAAGGCGTTGTCGACCCCGACACGCCAGGTGTAGGGGACATGTACCACTCTCGCTGTCATGGCTGTACCTCTCTGTTTGACGCGCCGTCCCTGCTCCGGTGCGATCCGGCGATTACGACGGTTTCGTCTCGATGTCTGCAACGCTGCGCTTGAGGGGAGCCGTGTCTGTCAGGCGAGCTCTGCCTCGCGCGGACTGATCCCCAGCGCACGGCCCGCAATCAGGGCCAGTACATCGCTGTGCACCCAACAGCACGGCGTGGCCTTGCCGCCCTCTGGTATGACGCCGATCCGTCGCCGCAGCCAGCTCGTGTCGCCGCTGAGGTTTCCGCGCGCGTCACGCTTGACGCGTCCGCAGAGCATCGCGAGCTGGCTGTAGCTGACTCCGCTCGCCGCGACGCTCTCTCTCACAGCTTCGCGCAACCGGCGGTTCAAGACGATCCTGCTTGAG
>Ga0209040_10004337_pt1 | contig 10727 bp, 2 predicted proteins | sample BogFormECP12_OM3_FD_188240 | JGI IMG/M metagenome (GOLD analysis project Ga0209040, IMG submission 188240) | Bog forest soil microbial communities from Calvert Island, British Columbia, Canada - ECP12_OM3 (SPAdes) (version 2) | ecosystem: Environmental > Aquatic > Freshwater > Wetlands > Bog ... | reverse complement strand
CCTTCGATCTTCGCAATCTCGGCGGCGACCAATGCCGCGCGGTTTCCGAAATTCTCGGGGCAGTTCTCCGCCCAGACAACGATTTGCTTGTGGTGGCCGGCGAGCGCCTCCCGATATCGGACCTTCTCCTCGGACGATATGGAGCCGTACTGTGCTGCCCGGGCAAGTGCGCAGTAGAAAAGGTATTCCGCCCACTCAAAGTGTCCCGGTCCGGTCTGCAGTAGCGGCTCAGCCTTCGATGCCGCCTCAAGGGCTGAGGCGTAGTCGCCCGCGAAATAGAGCGCTTGCAGCTTGCGGATCCAATACCAGCAGGTAGCGAATGGCGGGTGCGGATTGGCCTGCAGGTGCTCCTCGAAGCGGTACTCATCAAAATCTGAGTCGTTGAACGAGGACAAGCTCGCCGTCAGGCCCAGGAGAGTCCGGATGAACCCAAGCTGTCCGATGATAATGTCGACGATGTAGCCAAACTTGGCCTTTCGTGCGAACTCGAGTCCGTGCTCGGCCTCCCGCAACACGTCACCAAGCGGATCGCCGGCGGCAAGGAGAACCGTTACCAAACGGTCACAGGAATAGGCCGCGTACTTGCGGTCGCCGGCCTCCTGCGCGGTAGTCAGGGAGGGTCGCAACAATTCGACACTAGTGCGCAAGTGTCTTGACCAGGGATTGATAAAATAACCGAAGATCTGGGAGACGCGGGTCCTGAAACGCTCCAGCCCGCGTTTCACCACTAGATCGAGGCCGAGCTTGCCGAAGCGGAACGCGGCCTGGTAGTCGTCGAAACGCGGTCCCACAAGCCAGCCGAGTTGGACGTAGGCGACGCATGATCCGTCGCTATTGCCATGTTCCAGGCTGAGGTTCACAATCCGAGCGATAACGAGGCATCGGAGATTCTGGTCGGTAAAATATGTGGGCTCCTCGACCGCAGTGAGAACGTCCAGAGTTGCCCTGCAGGCCGGGTCCGTCATCGGCGGCAAGTCGACGAGCGCCTCGATAGACCGGGTCCCAAGCCGTCGCCAAATCTGCTCGTATTCCTGCTGTACGTCGTCGTTCGTCGGGTGCGGCGACCAGCCGACGCCTACGCGCCGGAGGTATTTGAGGCCCGACTCGACAGCACGCTCGCTCCGATCCAAACTTGTGTAGAGTTCCGTTTGCAGGCGAGCGACGGCGGCGCAGTCGACCAGGTTCCTAGCGCGGCTCGACAGCATCGAGAGCCGTTCTTCCGCCGCTGCGAAATCGCCGGTCAAAAACTCGCACTCAGCCCCCTGGAACTCCAGCGCGAAGGTCAGCGCGTACCGCTGCTCCCAACTCTGCTCTGGCAGCAGCGCGCGGCCGGCGACAAAGTAGGTCAGCGCCGAGGCATAGGCCGTCGAAGTTTTGGCCCGCTTACCAGCAGCGAGGTTGAATTCGGCGACCCGCTCTCGCTCCTCAGTGGAATCAATTAACACGGTACCGCGATTGAGCTGATTGACGATCTCGAAGATCTTCTCCTCCATCTCCTCTGGTGGCGTCCGTGACACGAACAATCTGCCGATCCTGAGGTGTACTGCTGCTCGCTCCCTTTCAGGGATGAGCGCGTAGGCCGCCTCCTGAACGCGGTCGTGGAGGAACGTGTAGGCGCTATCCAGCCGGTAGAGGAGTCCCGCCCGAACAGCCTCCCAGAGAGCCGCGTGGATTTGTTCTTCCGATTCCCCTTGAACCAGGGCCAGGGTGGCGATTTCGGCGACGTTCCCAAGACAGGCGAGCTGTCCTAACGCTTCGTGCGTCGTATGGGGCAAGCGGCTCAACTTTCCGGCCATGAGATCCGCCACGTTGTCGGTGTAGCCCTTGGCGCGGATGCGCGCCAGATCCCAGCTCCAGGCCGCCGCACCTGAGTCGGGCACGAGCAATCCCTCCTCGGCCAGGGCCGTCAAGAACTGGATTGCGAAGAACGGATTGCCCCCAGTCTTCTCGTGCACCAGTTCTGCCAGGGGCCGGGCGGAATCCTGCTCGCAATGCATGGAATCGGCCACCAACCGGCCCACATCGTCGAGCCCAAGAGGCGCAAGTAAGATTTGGTGCACACTGGCTCCGGCCTTACGAATTACATCAAAGGTACGCATCAGCGGATGCGCGGGGCTGACCTCGTTCTCCGCGTAGGCGCCGACCAGCAGGAGGTGCCGAACCTCACGTTCGGTGATTAAATGCTCAAGCAGTTCAAGGGTTGCCGCGTCCAGCCACTGCAGATCGTCGAGGAACAATGCCAGTGGGTGCTCCGGCCGGGCGAATGCGCCGACAAACCGCCGAAACACCAGCTGGAAGCGATTCTGCGCGTCCTGAGGCGCAAGCTCGGGAACGGGCGGCTGTTTCCCGATGACAAACTCGAGCGCAGGAATCAGGTTGACGATGAGCTGACCGTTTGGACCCACAGCCTCCCGCAGCGCGTCCTGCCAATGGCTCACCTCCGCATCACTCTTAGCCAGGATCTGATCAATAAGGGCCTGAAAGGCCTGCGCGAGCGTCCCATACGGGATGTCCCGTTTGTATTGGTCGAATTTGCCTGACGCGCAGAGACCATGTCGTGGAACAAGATGCTTATACAGCTCACTCAGGACCGAGGACTTTCCGACGCCGGAATAGCCGGACATGAGGACAAATTCCGGGGTGCCATCCGCCACGACCCGATCGAAGGCCGCGAGGAGGGCCTCGATCTCGGGTTGTCGCCCGTACAACTTCTCCGGGATCAGCAATCGGTCCGACATGTCGTGCATGCCCAACGGAAGGTGATCGATCCCTCCGACGGACTCCAGGGCCGCAAGGCAGCTCCGAAGATCTGCCTCAACTCCGGCGGCGGTCTGATAACGTTCCTCAGGTGTCTTTGCCAGAAGCTTCATGATAATCGCCGAGATCGGTTCCGGCAGGCCCTTCACTCGTTCACTCGGGCGCATCGGCTGCCTTGCGATGTGGCAGTGGACCCACTCCATAGGATCGGTGGCCGTGAAAGGGAGTACTCCGGTGAGCATTTCGTAGAGGGTTACGCCGTAGGCGTAGAGGTCACTTCGGGAATCAATGGACCGGTTCATACGGCCGGTCTGTTCGGGCGCCATGTAGGCCAGTGTCCCTGCGATCTCCGCGGGCGGTTCTGGCAACTGTCGTTCACGCGGAAGACGGGAAGCAATGCCAAAACCCGTTAGCCAGACGTGGGCGGTCGCTGAGTCGACGAGGATGTTGCCGGGCTTGACGTTTCTGTGGATAACGCCGCGGGCATGCAAGCTCCCGAGCGCGACTGCAATGCCAATGCCGATACGGAGGAATTGCGACGGCGCCATCGGCCGGCTGAGGAGCCGTTCCAGCGGATCGCCGCCGGGGTCCTCCATCAGAAGCGCTGGCCGCCCTTCGTGATGCACCAGCTCCAGGGGTCGAGCCGCCCACCCGGGATCCAGTTCCCCGGCAAGCGAATACGCGTGCTGAAGTCGCGCAATGGTTTCCGGCACAGGTTGCTCCAGAGTTGGCGCTACCACAAGCGTCCGCGCCAGGCCAGGATCCCGCTTGGCACGAAACAGGACCAGCTCCCCGTCCTCCGATAGCCTCTCGAGCATGAAGCTTGTAAGCTCGGTCATGGCGAAAACTCCAGCTAGGATAACTTTCTGCGCCAGACCCGGAGCTTCTCGCACATTCTCACAAGGTCCGCCAAGGAGCCGGCATGCATTTTGTGCATCACCTGACCGCGCTGAATTTTGACTGTAATCTCGCTCGTGCCTAGTTCGGCAGCGACTTGTTTGTTGAGCAGTCCGGAGACCACCCGTTCCATCACTTCCCGCTCGCGCGGCGTCAGTGATTCATATCGACCGGATAAAACCTTCATCTCCGCTTTATGTTGGTGCGCGGACTGGTCGCGCTTCAGGGCTTCCGCTACGCCATCCAATAGATCGCGGTCCTCAAAAGGCTTCAGCAGAAACTCAACGGCTCCGGCTTTCATGGCCCGCACCGAACTCGGCACATCGCCGTGACCGGTGATAAAGACTATCGGAATCTCCCGATCGGCCTTCACCAGCTGCTCCTGCAGGTCGAGCCCGCCGAGGTCAGGAAGCCGCACATCCAACACCAGACAACCGGGCCCTTCCGGCTGAGCACGCGCCAAGAATTCGTGCGCGGAGGCAAATGTTTCCACGTTGAACCCGGCCGAGCGGACGAGGCTGTCAAGGGCTTCCCGGACGGACCGGTCGTCATCCACAATAAAGACGATGCCTTCTGTTTTCGGCATGGGTGGTCCTAGGGGCATTTCAAAAGTGTAAAGTGGAAGGTCGCGCCGGGCCCATCGTTCTGCACAGCCCAGAGCCGTCCGCCATGATTTTCCACAATCGAGCGACTTATGCAAAGCCCCATGCCCAAGCCGCCGGGTTTGGTGCTATGAAAGGCCTCGAACATTCTTTCCGCGTGCTGCGGATCGAGGCCCAGTCCCACGTCATGTACGGCGACATGCACCTCATCACCCTCGCCGCGTTCTGTCGTAATGACCAGTTCTCGCGCACGGTCCTCCAGAGTGCTCATGGCTTCGATGCCGTTCAGAATAAGGTTCAGCACCACCTGCTGCAGTTGGACTCGATCACCCGCTACAGGAGGGAGTGTCGCCGCCAGCTCCGTTCGCAACGACACCTTGCTTCTCCGTACTTCGCTCTGTGCAAGGATGACAACTTCTTCAATGGCCTCGTTTATGTCTAGTCGTTCCTTCGCTGTGAGAGCTTTCTTAAATAGTGCCCGCGTCCGTGCGATCACATCGCCAGCCCGTTTCCCGTCACGAATTATACGCCGAATCGCTTCACGAGCTTCGTTAAGATCGGGGATTTCACCTGCCAGCCAGCGCAAGCCGGCGTTGGCATTAGTTACAATGCCCGCTAGCGGCTGGTTGACTTCGTGGGCAATGGACGCTGCCAATTCTCCCATGGTTGTTACCCGGTTGACTTGCGCCAATTCAATTTGCGCTTCGCGCAAGGCAAGCTCTTTTTGATGCAGCTCTTCTTCCGCCCGCTTGCGCTCAGTGATGTCCACGATGACGGACGCCAAAAACGGCGCTGTGCTTTCAGTGGTACTCGGGACGAAACCAACACTGACATCCGCCCAGATCACATTACCGTCCTTGCGGCGGTAACGTTTCTCGACTCGCCAATCTCGCCGGCCCCCTTCCAAGCATTTTGCTATCAATGCTTCGGTCGCGGCGCGGTCCTCTTCATAGGTCACTTCCGCCACGGTGAGACTTCGGAGTTCTTCCTCCGTATAGCCGAGCATTCTCTGCCAAGCTAAGTTTGCGGCTATGATCGTGCCGTCTGGAGAAGCCAGGTGGATACCGGCGGATGAGTTCTCGAACAGCTTGCGCCAGCGTTCCTCACTGGCACGCAAAGCTGCTTCGGCTTTCCTTCGGTCGTTGTTTTCGTGCGTCAGATCGGCATACAATCGTGCATGGTCTAAAGAGATCGAAGCCTGGGAAACCAGCAGTCTTAACACCGAAATCCGGTCCGGCGTGAATACATGAGAGGCCAGGTTGTTCTCCAGATACAGCGCACCTTTCAGTTTGGCTTGCTTGACCAGCGGCAAACAAAGTACAGACCGCACCTGCTTCATTTGGACATATTCGTCCGCGGAGAACTCGTTCGGAGCCGACGCATCGTCCAAGATAATACTTTCCTGCGTCCGCATGACGTAGCGGAGAATCGACATGGGCAGTTCCCCGGGTGCCGGAAATGCCTGGTGGAAATTGACCGTAACGGCATCGTGGCTAGTGATTGCCTCCGCTTCGACTTGCGGTTCGTCGCCTCGGAGAAGAACCAGGATGACGCGCTGGGCTCCGGCGTTCTCCAGCGCGATTACTAACAGCGTCTTGATGAGTTTACCCAGGTCGAGCTCACTGGAAACGGCTTGCGATGCCTTGGCGAGTGCGACAACGTCGACTTGCTCTAAAGTCGAGCCAGGTGTACTGCCGGCTGCCGAGCGAGCTTCTTCGCGCAAGCCGGGATAACGCTGCTCGAGATGTTTTACTTTGCCAACCGCACCCCAGCGCAAATACAAATACCGCGCATTTTGAAGATGGGCTCGGGCAATCGTCTCGAGGCCGCGCGTCAGATAAAACCGAGCAGCCACTTCATTTGCGATGGCTTCATTCTGGACAAAGCCATGCTCGCGGGACAATTGAATTGCCCTTTCGTATTGGCGCTCTGCATCCAACTCGCGACCTTCAACGCGCGAGATCTCGCCGGCAACCAGTGCTGCATAAGTTCCAAAATTCTCCGGGCAATTCTGCGCCCAGACTTCTATTTGCTTATAGTGCACTGTAACCGCCGCGAGATGCTGGGCTTTCTCATCGGCAGGCGCAGATGTGTGAAAAGCAGCGTGTGCCAGCGCGCTATAAAATGGGTATTCCGCAAACTCAAGGAATGACTGTGACCTCCGTAGATGCAGTTGCGCTTTCGATGCCGCTGCAACAGCGGACCTGTAGTCATCCGCGTAAAAGCGCGCTTGCAGCTTCCGTATCCAATACTTACAGGCAGCTATTGCTAAGCGGGGATTCCCCTCCAGATGCTGCTCGAACTGGCTCTCATCGAACTCCGCGTCATTGAAGCAGCCGAACCTCGGAGTTAAGCCGCGGAGGGTTTTGATCAATCTAAGCTGGCCCGTTATAAAATCGCTAACAAGTTCGAACCGCATTTTCCGCGCGAAGTCGAGCGCGCTGTCAGCTTCGTGCGCGACCTCACCGAGTAGATCCCCGGCGGCGAGAAGGTTCGCAACCATGTTACTCGAGCTGAAAGCCGCAAACGTGAGATCGCCGCTTTCCTTTGCGGCGATGAAACCGCGCCGGTTCCAGACGCGGCCACCATGTAGGTGCTGAGTCCAGGGAATTATATGATGCCCGAAGCACGAGTAGACGCGGCCCTTGAAACGGTCTAGTCCGCGTTTCTCGACCAGATCGAGACCGAGCTTGCCGAACCGAAAACCGAGTTGGTATTGCCCTAGATTCGATCCCAGAATCGTGCCGAGCACGGCGAAGGCGTAGCACGATCCGTCGCTGTTCCCATGCTGCAGGCTGAGATTTACCATGCGACCGACGACAAGGTCGTGCAGGTTTTCATCGGTGAACCATGCCGGCGTCGCGAATACCGAGAGGACGTCGAGCGTTGCTCGGCATTCGGGATCATTCAGAAGCGGCAAATCAACAAGCTGCTCAATCGCGCGAGCTCCGACTTGTCGCCAAATCTCTGTGAATTCCCTTCCAACGTCATCCTTCGTCGGGTGCGGCGACCATTCGACGCCGACCTGCCGGAGGTATTCGAGGCAGGCCGCGACTGCGCGATCAAACCGGACCAGGGTCGTGTAAAGAGCCGCCCGAAGACACGTGACGGCAGCGCGGTCAATCTGGTTCGCCGCGCGCTCCGTCAACATCGAAAGCCGTTCACCGGCCTCTGTCAATAAACCGGTCCGAAATTCGCACTCGGCTCTGTTGAGGGCCACATCAAACGCAAGCGCGTAGTCCTGATCCCAACAGTTCTCCGCAAGGAATGCTTCGCTCACGGCAAAATAAATCTGCGCAGAGGTGTATGCCTCTGAGATCTTAGCCCGCTTGCCTGCAAAGAGGTTAAGCTTTGCGACTTGTTTGCGCTCATCCAAACCGGTGATCAACGGCGCAGCGCGGTTAAACTGGCTTACAACCTCAAAGATCTCCTTTTCGATTTCCTCCAAAGTCGCCGATGAAACGAGCGATCTTCCAATCCTGAGATGCGTAGCCGCGCGCTCGGTTTCGGGAATAAGTGAATAAGCCGCCTCTTGGATACGATCATGAAGAAATGTGTAAGCGCCGTCCAAGTTGAAGACGAGCCCTGCGCAAACGGCATCCCAGAGTTCTGCCTCGACCGACTCCTCTGATTCGCCGTAAACCAGATTGTGGGAGGATATTTTCGCGCTGTTCCCCAGGCAAGCCAAGTGCTTCAAAGCTTCCTGCGTTGTTCCGGGCAGCCGCTTCAATTTCTGGGTAATAAGTTCTACAACGTCGTCTGAATAACGTTTCGCTCGAATGCGCGACAGATCCCAGCGCCAAACCGTCGCCCCCGGGTCGAAAGCAAGCAGCCTCTCCTCGGCGAGTGCCGTGAAGAACTGAATTGCGAAGAACGGATTGCCACCACTCTTCTCGTGCATCAGCTGCGCAAAGCGCCTGGCGCGGTGAGGCTCGCAATGAAGGGAGTCCGCGACAAGATGGTCGATGTCGTCAATCGAAAGCGGTGCAAGAACGATTTCCTGCACTGCGGCACCTGCCCTGCGAATCTCCTCCAACGTCCGCAGCAATGGGTGCGAGGGACCAACTTCGTTGTCTCGGTATGCGCCGATCACCAGGAGGTGGCGCACGTCAGGCTCGGTGACCAAACGCTTGAGCAATTCGAGACTCGCCGTCTCCGGCCATTGCAAATCATCGAGGAACAGCGCGAGTGGATGCTCTTCCCTGGCGAAAACGCCCAGGAACCGGATGAATACCATTTGAAAACGGCTCTGTGCGTCTTGCAGCGGGAGATCGGGCACGGGTGACGGCGTTCCGATGAGGAGCTCTAGTTCAGGAACGAGACTAACCATCAGCTGCCCGTTCGGGCCGAGTGCGTCTAGCAGCGCATCCCGCCACTGGCCTACCTCTGCATCTTTCTTGCCCAGGATCTGACGGATCAGGGCCTGAAAAGCCTTTGCCAGCGTGGCGTAGGGAATGTCGCGCTTATATTGGTCAAACTTGCAGGCTGCGAACAGGCCGCGCGGTGGAACCACCGCTTTGTGGAGCTCATTCACGACCGAGGACTTGCCAATACCGGGATAGCCCGACACAAGCACCAGCTCCGGTTTACCGGAGGCAACAACTCGATCGAAAGCGTCATGCAGTGCTTTGCACTCCGTGTCACGTCCGTAAAGCTTTTCCGGGATCAAGAGCCGATCCGACATATCGTGTTCCCCCAGCGGGAACGGATTGATTCGCCCGAGAGTATCCAAGGCCGAAATGCAACTCTGCAGGTCCGCCTCCAACCCTGCGGCGGTTTGATAACGCTTCTCTGCGGTTTTGCTGAGGAGCTTCATGATAATGGCCGAGACCTGCTCCGAGATCCCATTTAGCCGCTCATCGGGCGGCACTGGCTGCCTGGCGACGTGGCAATGGACCCACTCCATGGGATCGTTGGCCGTAAAAGGGAGTATCCCGGTGAGCATTTCGTAGAGGGTCACGCCGAAAGAGTAAAGATCGCTCCGACCATCAATAGACCGATTCATGCGGCCCGTCTGTTCGGGCGCCATGTAAGCCAGTGTTCCGGCGATCTCTTCAAGGGATGCCGTGCCTTGCCCCCGTGGCAGACGCGACACGAATGAGATGCCGATCAGCCAAGCGCGGCCGGTTGCTGGATCCACCAGTATGTTTGCGGGGTTGACGTCCCGGTGGATTAGGCCTCCGGCATGGATCCGACCGAGTGCAGCAGCAACGCCGCTGGCGACGCGCAGGAACTGCGGCAACTCCCACGGGTGCCCGAGAAGCCGTGCCAACAGCTTCCCGCCGGGGTCCTCCATCAGAAGCGCCGGCAATCCGCGGTGCTGCACTACCCTCAGCGGCCGGGCTACCGAGGAGGGGTCCAACTTCTCTCGAAGCGCACAAGCGTGCTCGAGGCGCGCTATGATCCTTGGCGCCGGCCGTTCCGAAGCGGGCGCCAGCACCAGCACCGATCCCGGCTCACCAGCCAGAGAGCATCGGGACAGGACGAAATCCCCGTCCTCCCAAAGCGTCTCCAGAACGTTTCTTAAAAGCTGCGTCATAGCGAGAAGGACTCCCGCTGAGTCGCATCACCCCTTGTGTCTGCGACCTGTTCACCCTCCGTTAGGACTCATTATTCGTCAATGATTCCTCTCCAGATGGACTTGTCCGGCGTAGCTTTAGCGAAGGTGGAAACCTCCTCGGATATGTCGAACCGTTACGAAGTGTTGGCGAAGTCGGAAGCTCGGACTCGACAGGGACGGAAATCCGTATGTCCAAAATCTCGTACGGACAACTGTTTGGGTCCATTTTATGCGTAACCAACTGATGGACAGGAACAAGCAGTGGATACTGAAGCGTTGGCACGCAATTTGTTCAGGAAGCCCATCCGCAGCGGAACGGTTGTTACGCTGAATAGCAAGACCGGTGGTTGATTTTCAACAGAAACTCGGCACCCCAAAAGGACACCAAGACATGCAAAAGCAAGATGTAATTCAGCAGGAAGAACGGAAAACTGACGCTTCAGAAACTATTACTGATCTGGGTCGCAACGCCGCAACGGAGATTTCGAGTGCTTTACGTCCCTTACTCGCCGACGTCTTCGCCCTCTACGTAAAGACTAAAAACTTTCACTGGCATATGAGCGGCCGCCACTTTCGTGACTATCATCTGCTGTTGGACGAGCATTCCGAACAGATTTTGGCTATGACGGACGATATCGCAGAACGCGCGCGCAAGATCGGTGGAACCACGATTCGTTCTATCAGCGATATTTCGCGGCACCAGACTTTGATAGATAACAACGCCGAATTCGTCACACCAAAGGACATGCTGACTGAGCTTTGGACTGATAACCGGCAACTCACACTGACCTTGCGTTCAGTCCATAAAGTCTGCGAGCGGCACAACGATGTCGCCACTGCCAGCTTGATCGAGAACTGGATCGACGAAACTGAGCGCCGAACCTGGTTTCTATCTGAGATTAAGTCCGATC
>Ga0209040_10004336_pt1 | contig 10732 bp, 7 predicted proteins | sample BogFormECP12_OM3_FD_188240 | JGI IMG/M metagenome (GOLD analysis project Ga0209040, IMG submission 188240) | Bog forest soil microbial communities from Calvert Island, British Columbia, Canada - ECP12_OM3 (SPAdes) (version 2) | ecosystem: Environmental > Aquatic > Freshwater > Wetlands > Bog ... | reverse complement strand
CAGTACCCGCCTCAGCCTAGTTTCGTTAGGTGCTGTAGAGGAGTGAACGTCCCGTGGCATCGCCCTTGTTGAGACCTGCGTCAAGGAACTCGCCGTAGACAGAGCCAGCGACATCGAAAATGTCGGTGACAGTGATGGTGCAATCTTCGGTGACGGCGGCGGTGTCAACCGTGAACGCCGTGTTGTAAGACTCCATCCAGCAGCCCTCGTACACTGTCGCGATTGCGAGCAGCCCGGGGTTGCCAAGGTTGTTCAGACCACCTTCATTCGGGATGTCAGCCAGAGTTGCCTGACCAACGTTCGGGTCTTCGGTAGCAAGCTGGGAGAATACAATCTCCTGCTTGATGTCGAACGGCCAGCGGTGATGCTTGAGAGAGCGGACTGCACCGCTCACGCCTGCTTTGTAGCCGACAACCTGCATGAGGTTCGCCAGATACAGACAGGTACGGGTGATCGAAATGCTGAGCGGTTGAGTCACGCCGGGAACGAGTTCCGCAACCTGATCGCCATAGCCGAGGCCGCGAACCGCATCGACAGTCTTCGATTCTGAGTAAGTGAAGGACGAGGTTACGCCCAGCTTTACGAACTTGCCGACATCAACGGCATCCGTAAAGATTTTGAACCGAGACGAAATTACCGTCTCAGTGTTGGGTGATGTACCCTGTCGATATACGTATCCACCTTCGGACATGTTTGCCTCCCACCTAAAAAGGGGTTTCTACACTACAGTTGCGAAAACCAGAAAACTAAAATCACAACTCGGGGAACGTAACTACCTTCGTTCCAATTCGTCGCTCGTAACCTTAACGGACCTAAGGCAGTGAAATTCACCACACGACGACCCAGCGTTTTTCGTTCCCCGATTCTTTTGCGAGCCGAGCATTCACCTCGGTTACATCCCGTACTGACCCACAGGCGGCTTTACCCGGTTAGTGGGGATTTCTGGATGCTCGCAAGCCTTATTCCGCCGAAGCTGCCAACGTTAAGTCGCTGAGAGCGGACTTCTTATTGCTCTTCTCACGGACCTTTGCAGCCGCTTCTTCGGACTCTTCCTGCATGACCTGTTTGTTCAAGGTCTTGACGGCCTCATCAGCCATCGCACCTGCGCGGAAGATACTCTCTACAAACTCGCGAACTGGACGGCTGTCGTTCACCGTGCAGATCGACTTGGCGTCAAGGTAGGTCTGTTTTAGTTCTTGACCCAGCCTTTCCGCCTCCTTTACAGCTTTTTGAGCCGTCATCTCGCCTGCTAATTTGATCGGGAGCGTCGTCGTAGGACGTTCCAGATGGGCGGGAGCTTCATCAATCTTGCTGTGTGCTTCGCCGATTTCTGGTGTACGTCCACCAGACTCGGTTACGTCGCCTGTTGACTGATCCCACGAGAAGAAACCAGCGGCAGCGAACTTTGCGATGACCTGATGAGCGGCTCGGAGAGCGCCCTTCTTGTCACCCTTGTTGTAGCTCGCCCACGCCACGGCGTAGGGGTTATCCACGTCTTCTTTCTTGAGTGCCTTCACCTGATCTTCACGACCCGGAGGAGCCACGGCTACCTTCTCGGCAGCGACAAAGTTCAGACCGAGGCGGGCGACAGATGCTTTCTTGTCGTCCTTCTTTTCGTCTTTCTTCGCTTCGTCTTTCTTGCCGAACGGAGGAGCCTGCTTACCGCCGAATGCTTCCGCCTTCTTTGCAGAGGCGACAACACCGGGAGCAGCGGGAGCGGGGGCCGCTTCAACTGGACGTTGCTGGAGCTTTCCAGCCAAGTTCTCAACGGCAGCCTGTACGTCCTTGTCCTGTTCAAAACCTTCGAGGCTGGTCAGCTTCTTCACCAGATCGGCGAGGAAGTCAGACGGCAGCTTGGCGAAGAGAGCGTCGAGCGATCCACCGCCAGCGGCGGGGGCTGCGGGAGCAGCGGGGGCAGGAGCGACAGCCGCAGGTGGTTCAGGCTGTGCTTCCTTCTTCTTGGCAGCGAGACGAGGAACTTCGGCCTTTTCGGGGGCCTTGGGGTTACCCTGTTCGTCGCGGTCAGTCGAGTATGCGTCATTGCCCGCAGCGGATGTCTTCTCATCGGCAGCCATCTGAGGCTTTGCTGCTGGTGCCTGTACTGGTGCCTTCTGAGTTATCTGTGCGGGACGTTGTTCCCTGCGCTTCTGTGCGATCATATCTACCTCATTCTTGGCTTGACGTGCCACTTCAGGCAAAACGGCATCGTCGAAATAATCTTCGACGCTCATTGCGCCTTCGGATTGCATCTGGTCGGGCTGACTAGCGAGTAGCTCTTCCAAATGCTTTACGGCTTGTTCCAACTGCGGGTCGTTCTTACCCTCGGCTTGGTACGCGCTCAACAGGGACTTACCGATGTTGACTGCATCCTTGGCCGTGTCGATGGACAGGAGAATCGTTGACTTCTTTGTCTGTGCCGCTTTGCGTTGTTCCATCAACTTGCTCATCGTTATCCTCTTAAATCGTCTGGTTTTGAAGCTGTGGCACCAGTGTCTTCTGCCGCAGAATGTTCATCTGCTGTTGAATGCGTGTCGTCATCACTTCGTACCAAGCTTCTGCTGCTTCACTCGGGTTCGTCGTGATGCAATCCAATTCACCCTGAATCGGAGCGGGCTGATTCGGGTTCTGCTTGTTGGGCAGCGCCAGCATAAATCGAGCCGTCTTGGACGCCATCTGCGTCGTGATTCCCACAAATATGTCAGTGGCGGGGAACAAAAACGTAAACGCGGGGTTATTCGGATCGGCAAATGTCCCCGCAAGATTCACTCGGGGATCGCCGAACGCCGCAATATTCGCCGTGTCTTCTGCATCAGTCGGGTCACCAACGAATGCAACCGTCAGCTTCACGCTGATAATACCGTTCGCCTGTGCCACTTGCGGATGTAATTGCATTCCCTAGCTCCGTTTCAAGTCAGTGAAGGGCGACTTTCGCCGCCCCTCGGGTTAGCTCAATTGCGTCTGGACGATGAAGGTGACGCTCACGTACAGCAAGCAGAACATCGGCTTGAATGTGACGGTAACATCGGCCTGCGTCGGGTCGGTCTTATCTTGCACAACCGACAAATTCTGGTAACCACTGATGATCTGCTGGTTGACCAAGGACGACAGACGGGCGTTGCAGACCACCTGAATGTCGGTAACAAGCGAGTCGAGCAGCTTGCGACCGATGAACTGGTTGAGGTCCGAACGGAATATCTGCGAAACGTAGTCCGTGATCGTGGTGACGGTCGGCTCGCTGGTCAGCGGGTTCGACGGATCAGTGGTCTTGTAGTGACGGATGAGCAGAGCGCCGTTGTTGTTCAACAGGCAGGTCAAACCATCCGCAGCCATCGAGTCCATTGTCGGATCGTCGTAGGTCACGAGCAGGCGGCTGAAGCCAACCAAATTCTGGAACGTGAGGGACTGAGCCACATCGTTCGAGGGGTTTGCGTTCAAGCCCATCATGGCGGCTGCCATGAATTCGCCGCTTACTGCGTATTCCACCGACACGCCCGTGTTCGGGTTGGTGATGAGGATACCTGCGACTGGGGCACCGATTGCAATCATGCGCTTGTTTGCCAGACCGCGAGCGTTTGCACGCATCGTGGCAGGCGTCTGGAACTGATCGTAGCCGACGAAGCCGATAGCCTCGCCCTTCTGACGAACGTTCGCCTGAGTCGTCAACTGACGGCTCAAGAACTGGTGCACTGTCGGGTCGGTGCTCAGAGGGCAGATGATGTTTGCCTTCGTAGTCTGACCGGGCAGGGCTACAGTGAGGGTCTGAATTGCGTTCATGAAGTCTTGCGAGGTTCCCTGATTGGTGCCCGGAACCACTGGGACTTGAATGACGCCGAAGGTCTGCACGCCGTTCGCGGCCATCAACTGGATGGCGAGAGAGACGCGGTTGACCGTGTTCGGAGCCCCGTAGTTGGCGTAAGCAACCTTCGGGTCGGTGTACAGCTTGATCGCGTAGTCTGCGGCGGTCTTGTTGACCGTGAACGAGACGTAGTAGAACTCACCGATGCTCGGATCGTTACCCGACTTGTTGAACGTGCTGACAATCACAGAGTCACCAGCGGTCGAACCGAAGTCCGAAATGACCGTGGTGTCGAGACCCTGAATTGCGATCAGGTTGTTCGCTTCCGCAGGAGCAATACCCGGCGTACCTGCGTGGCGGACGGCTGCGTTTGCCCCCGTTGCATCTGCCTTCACCGTGTAGGTGAGGGTGTCACCGACACTGAAGTTGTAAGCCGATGGGATGCTTGGCACACCGTATGCGGCGTGGTCGGCGGGGTTGACAATCGTCACGCGGAACCCAGTTGCAAGGTCCTCGTAGGTCTGATCGAGGTAGCCGATGCTGTTGATCGAGCCTGAACCCTTCAATAGGTTCGAAGAAACCGTGTAGCTGTGCGTGACTGGAGCGGAAATCGCGTTGGTGCCGCCCGCCAGATTCGTAGCGCCCGTTGTTGCGGCTTGACCTGAGGTCGTACCACCTGCCACGCAGAGAATCTGTCCGCCATCAATTGTCTCGCCAGATGGGAACAAAGCTGCGATCTGAGCAAGAGTCAGCGGAGTGCCAGCCCAGTTCGAGTAGATCGTAACGATATCGCCGTTGACCACGATTGGATCGGGGTTCAAGTCCGTCGCATCGATTACAATCTGAACGAGGTTGCCGCCCGTGCCCGGGGTCGTCGCCGTGAAGGTCAGATGACCCGCACCTGCGTTGAAGCTCATGGTCAGGGTTGCTTGGACTGCGGGGACGAGGATCGCATTGCCGTCATGGTTGAAGGTCAGTGTGACTGTCTCGTCAAGTGCCGCACCTGCCTGAGCTTGTGCGTCGGAGAAGTCGTTCGGGTAGACCACGCCAGTGTCGGCGAAGGGTCCCGACTGAGAGACCGAGCCGCCAGCGAATGTCACGAGCGGAATCACTCGGTCAAGTTCATCGGTGATGATGAAGGTGCCAAGGCCCGCGTAGCCCGGGTTGACAACCGTGATGCTGTACTGGTGGTCGGCCAACTGGCTGCGGTAGTACGAAGCGTACACGTTGTTACCCGCCGCTGGAGGATTGTACAGAGTCACAAGCTGGTTGTCGCCAGAGAGTTGTGCTACCTGCTTCGCACCGCCCAAGTAGGCTTCCAGAGGATCGGAGCCGACATAGACCTGAATCAACGCTGGGTTGTCGGTCGCAACAGAGAGACCGCTTCCGTCAGTTGGTACGTCTGGGATCGAGAAGACCGAGTTCTTGCCGTTTACAGCGCCAGCCAACGACTGGAGGTAAACGTGGTCGTCACGTAATGCGGTGACGACTTCGGCAGGAGTGAAGTTCGCGGATTCACCAGCAGCCGATTGACCGATAGCCGAGGATACCGAAGCACCCCAGTTGATGGTCTGAAGCGTGGTTCCATCCGAAGCAGTGATGGTGCCGAGGACGTAATCCGTTCCTTGAACAAAGTCTGCACGGTTCGGGCCGAGACCCACTTGTGTGATCGAAGCTACGTTCGCCGCTGGGATCAGATCGTAAGTGTTCTGCCACGTGTTGAAGTAGTATTGGATCGTGAAGGACGTTGTAGTCCCGCCCAACGCTACTGGTGCGGATACGGGCGAAGCCAATGTGAAGGTCCCCGCTGCACCATTCAAAGCCGCCACTGGAACGTTGTTGCCGTTCACCTGAACGATGATCTTGGTCACATCGGTCGTAACCACGCCGCCGTTGGTGCCATCGACGATGGGGGTGTGGGAAACCTTGAACACTGTGTTGCTGTTGCCGCCGTGCCCGCCCGTGAATGGCTGGGCTGCGCCCGCCGTCAGCGGAGCAGTGAGGTTGCCCGTGGTCGTTGTGATCGTCAGGTAGCCGCCGTCGAGCGTCGGAATACCAACGTTGATGAGGTTGACGAGATCGGCAAGGGTGCGTGTACCAGTCGGGCTCGTGATGTTGATTGCGATGGCGTCGGTGCCTGCACCGCTAACTGCCGATGCATCGGGGACCGCAGAGCCAGCCGTGAACTGGAGTGTGACGAGATTGCCCGTCTGACCGGGGGTCGATAGACCCAACACGACGGTTTGAGTTCCCGGAGGCGAGCCGCCCGCGTCGGAGACTGTCAGAGATGCCGTGCTCGGAATCTGAGGCAGAAGATTTTCTGGAACGTTGTACGGAGTCACACCACCGATGCCGATGAACGTGTCACCACGCTTGAAGAAGTAAGTGATGAGGATTTCGTATCCCGATGGAATGATGAGTTGCGTTGTGAACTGGCCTGTCGCACCGTTCAACGAGATGACCGTTACAGGAACAACGTTTCCGCTCGGATCAATCGATTCGACTTGAACGGCGGACGGGGTGTTCGTGATGGTGCCTTTGCCAGAGCCGTCTGTGACGGGATAGAAGCTTGTCTGGAAGGTGCGGGTCAACCCTGTGACTTGGTTCGAGATGTTCTCATTGACCGATTGGTCATCCTGAACTGAGGAGGAACCACGGAACAGTTCAACGTTGTTTCTGTTGAAATATTGCTGACCTTCACCGATAATCACGGGAATACGGGCAGTCCCCAGCGTAGGAGCCGAACTGGTCTGGAGGATTACGTTGGTGTAAACGCCCGGAGGTGCGTAAGATGTGAACAGTGCCATGGGTTTTCCCTCTTAAAAATTGACTTCAATCTAGGAGACTGGAAGTCGATTTCTCTCGTTAATCTAAGATTTTCAGCCCTTACTTTCCGTTTGTTGGAACAAAATCGAGCGGCCTGTTATGGGCTTTGTACTCGTCCTGTCCAACTTTCGTCAGTGCGGGTTTGCCGCTTTCCTTCCGAACCTTGTCACGAACTTCCTGCCGTTGATGGATGCGATCCCACCGCTTTTCAGCGTCACGCCCGATTGCGACATCCAGAGAGGAGTTGCTCATCCCACTCGTCGCCACGTATGGTGCGTAGATCGTTTGCTCGCAACGCTTGCCACACTTCGGGCATTTCTTGTAACTCGGCTGCTCCCCTATCGAACAAAGATGCTCCAAAACGAGATCGCAGTCGTGACATTTGAATTCGTAAATCATTGAAAACTCCCCAGAAACCGTCTCTGATTGTGGCTTCTAAAGTCCATTTTTGTTGTTAAATGTCGGCTCACTGATGTAGCTGAGACGCCAAGGAAATGAAAGTTAATCCATTAGATATACGATGGAATGAACATCGTCGCACCAAACGCCGTCACTCTTGGCGTAGGCTGGAGGTTCCCAGCGAAGTTGCCCGTCACTGGCTTGTTGGTGATTTCGAAACTGACCAACCTCGTCACCAACGGCTTGTACACCTTCCAGTCGGCTGAGGCCGTCACGGTCACGTTGTTGATGTAGTTCGACGCCGTACCCGAGGGGTCGCGGGACTCCCCCACGTAGTCGCGAGTCGCCTCAAAGATCGTCAATCCGTCCGCCTCTACGTTCTTACGGCTGGTAATAAGGAGGTGCTGTTTTACCATTTCGGCCAGATCGGATGAGGTTTGGAGGTCGTTGGACTTGATTTCGAGCGTAAAAGTCAGGTTCTCCTTGGAGCCGTATACTTGGTAAGTCTCTGTAAGTGAAGGACTTACTATGACTGCCGCCTGATCGCCGACGACGGCCATGTCACCAAACGCCAACCACAGACCCGGAAAAACGTAACTCCGCTGTCCAGTCGCGTCGAGCAAAGGCTCTCCCGCTGAGATTTGAACAACCCCCACCAGTTCGGTTGGATCGGCGCTCTGCACGTAAGCGGCGGGTAGGGGCTGCCATTTGCCCTGTTGGTTCGGGTCTGGTTTGGCCCACGCAATCGTGTTGGGATCAACGATCACTAAGCTGTTGATTTCCCACTTCTTAGCGATAGCCTTGAACTGGCCTGCATTGATGCGGATGTCGTACCGAAGCCATTCCCCGGGTTGTAGCAGGACGGGAAGCGTAATCGTGCCATCGGAATTCACAGTTGGGTTGGTGTAGTTTCCCGAAGTCGTGTGGATGAACACCTGATTTGGGGCCAAGCTCTCGCTCGGTGTCATCCCGATATCAATGGTGTTTTCTGGGTTGCTCGGCGAGGTCGTATAGGGATTGAGCTTCGCCATCATGTTCGCCGTGATGATACTTCCCGGAGGCGACTGGGGTCCAAGCTCGATGAACTGAGGACTGCCGTAGAAGGTAAAGTCAATGTTCGGGCGAAGCTGGTAACCATTCTGGTCAGTGAAAGTCACGGACAAATACGTGTCGGGGATACTTAAAATTTCCTGACCACCAAGAGTGGATTGGCAAATCACCGTGCTGATCGCTCGCTCATACCAATAGTCGGTGTTGGGGATGAGGGCGGTGCCACCCGAAAAGGTAAGCCAAAGCTTGGTACACGGGGTGATGAGGCTCATTGTACCGCCGAACGACGAGTTCATGGCATTGAAGGCCACAGAGGTGCCCACGGTTGGGTCCGTCGCTATCAATGTGGTCAAGTCTACCTGTACGTCTGTGCTCGGATCGATGAGGTTCGGACGGAACGTAACGATGGAGCCCACCGCACCGCCTGCCGCGCTCTTGCCCTCGGCCCATTTATACTTTTGAACCGTCAGACCGACATCACGAGTCTCCTCGCTTACGTAGTCGATGTTCATGTAGTAGACGCCCGAATCGGGGGTGGTTTGGGTGGGGTCAACTTCCTTTGTCCATTCGACAAAGAGACCGTCCTTGTCCGCTACCTTACAGAGGATAGCTCGACCGCGCTGGGTTGCCATGAAATAGTCGGGGGACAAACGGGTGCCGCTTGTGGTGACGCTCTTGACGATCACCTGAACGTCTTTCCATCGCAGCCCTGTCGCTGACGTTGGGTTGCTATTGGCGGGGAAAGTTACGTCGCCCAGAGCGTTGCGGAATCTCGGGTTCTTCTCAACAATTGGACGGATGAGTCGTTGCAAATATGCAACGAGGTTGGCCCCAGTTAGGTCAATCACGGTTAATTCCCTCTGTTATTGCAACAGAAAGTCCGTTTTACCAACCGCCTGAGCCGCCACGGTTCGGATGGCCTGTAGACAGATCGTCCACAGCACCAAAGTCCTCATGATCGACGATGGTGACGGGCTGTGCGTCGTAGTTGACGCCCGGAGGAGGCGGTGGAACCGTCTGCTGAATAGGCTCGATCCACTGATCGATGGAGCGGCGAACGTCATAAACGGACACCTGAGCGTGAATGCGTGGATACCAGCGATTTTCGATTTCGACCTGACCACGGTAGTCGTAGCCCAGAATCCACCACTGGCTGCCATCATGAGCTTGGAAAATCGCACCCGGCATCATGTAGGCGAAGAAAACTTCGTCACCTTCGATTGGCGACAAGGGGTTTGGCATGAGCAAATTGCCCGGGTTCGGGGCGAATTGAGCAAACGTGGAAGTGCGGAAGTCATCAGGGTCGCCGACCATCTTCTGAAGTTCGGGGTTCCCGTTCGGCAGGTCTTCTTCGGTCAGAATACGAGCAGTCTTGGCGACCGCGCTTGCTAGTACATTTGCATCCATGGGTTTACCTACCTTTGGTTCATCTTCCCCGAGAATCACGAATCTGTGTCGCCCACCCGCCAAGTTTGAACCGCAGCAATCGCACCTGCGAGATGAGAAATCGTCGATGCCCTCACCTGTCTCGGCGTCAAAATCGGGGGTGATCCATCCAAGCTCTTTCAGCCCAGCTTGGATTTCCTGCATTCTTTGCTCGGCTTCTGCGGGCTGATAGGAGTAATCCAGCCCACTGTAGTCGTCATTGACCGCCGCCATAAGGCAGTCTTCACACAACCACAAATTGTCCTGAACTACGCGCATACGCCCTCTAAATAGGTCTCCGAAAGTCCGTTAAGTTTGGATTTTCCCGAACGTGACGGAGCGGCCAATTGGTATGTGCCCGTTCTCCCAATCCTTGCCCGGAACCGTGCGGGGATCGAAGATGGGCTCGCCGCTGCCCGTAGGATTCGGCCCGCCAGACGGTCCTTTATTCCCAATGAATGGACCCGCTTCGCCGTTGTCTGGATCGGGGCGGACGACAGGGTTGTAGATCGTAGGCAACCCCGTATTGATCGGAATCAGGTATCTCGTATCCCCCTCATCCAACAAAGTTGTGCTGAATTCCTGCTGAAGAAGGATACCGCGAGGCTGCTTGTAGACCACGGGACCTATCACCAGTCGCTCACCGTTGCGACGGACGATCAGATCGCCCGCTTGAATGATGGGTGTGGGGCCGAGGTAGCTTTGGGAACTACGAGTCACCTTCCTACCGCCTTCGTTAAGCTCCACGCTCAAGGCGGTGTCAGGATCGATGTAGATGAAATCGTAAGGGCCGTAATAGCCGCCCACGATGCCCACACCGAAACAGGAACTACAGGCGGTACGGGCTTGACCCAGCCCCGTATCGGAGCAGCCGCAGAGTTTCCCACGGGTCTTCTTGAACATCAGGTACGCGGGCTCGCCCACTTCTTCGAAAATCCACTGGTTGCGGCGAACCATCTCTTGATACTCCCACGTAATCTTGTCAACCTCCATCGTGTTGACGACCATCGTATCCTTGGCTCCCGGCTTGTGGAGTTCTCCTCTTTCCCCCACGGGTACAACCGTGTAAAAGGTTCGAACCATCGATTCGTAAATTTCGACAAAGTTGTGGAGCTTCTTGTACTGGACTTGAAACTTCTGTACGCCCGAATAATCGGCTTGCCACACCGTACCATTAGACTTTAATGGATAGGCGTTAACTGCACCGCCAAGAGGCACCGTGTTGTCCATCTGCAA
>Ga0209040_10004334_pt1 | contig 10735 bp, 7 predicted proteins | sample BogFormECP12_OM3_FD_188240 | JGI IMG/M metagenome (GOLD analysis project Ga0209040, IMG submission 188240) | Bog forest soil microbial communities from Calvert Island, British Columbia, Canada - ECP12_OM3 (SPAdes) (version 2) | ecosystem: Environmental > Aquatic > Freshwater > Wetlands > Bog ... | reverse complement strand
GCGCCGCGCCTGGCAGGGCAAGCTCGCCGAGGGCGGTCTCGCCGGGGTGACCTGGCCCAAGGAGTTCGGCGGCCAGGGCCTCGGGCCGATCGAGCAGGTGATCTGCAACCAGGAGATCGCGCGCGCGAAAGTGCCCGGAATCCTGGATGCGATCGGCGTCGGCATGCTCGGCCCCACGATCATCGCCCACGGCAGCGAGGAGCAGAAGGGGCGCTATCTCGGCTCGATGCTGCACGGCGACGAGGTCTGGTGCCAGCTCTTCTCCGAGCCCGCCGCCGGCTCTGATCTCGCGGCCGTGCAGACACGCGCGCGCCTGCAGGACGACGGCACCTGGGAACTCAACGGGCAGAAGGTCTGGACGACCAACGCCCAGTTCGCCTCCTACGGCCTGCTGCTCGCGCGCACCGACGCCGACGTCGCCAAGCACAAGGGCCTGACCATGTTCATCGTGCCGATCAACGCCGAGGGCGTGACCGTCAGGGGCCTGCGCCAGATCTCCGGCGAGGCGGAGTTCAACGAGGTCTTCTTCGACGACGTCGCGCTCGATGCCGACGCGGTCGTCGGCGGTGTCGGCAACGGCTGGGGGACCGCGCTGACGACGCTGATGTTCGAGCGCGTCACGATCGGCCTGGGCGGCGAGGGGATGGGCTACAACTCGCTGCGCTTCGCCGCCGCGATCGCCGGCGACGAGCACGCCCGCCGCGACTCCCAGGTCCGTCACGAGCTGGGCGAGATCGGTAGCGAGCTGCTCGCCGTGCGCTTCACCGGCTACCGCACGCTGACCGCGCTGCAGAAGGGCCAGATTCCCGGGCCCGAGGCCGGCCTGGCGAAGGTCACGATCGTCAGCGGCGCAATCAGGGCAGGCGACCTGATCAGCGACGTGCTCGGCCCCGACGCCCTCGCCGAGGACAGCGAGTGGGCGTACATGATCTCCTTCCTGCCCGGCCTGAAGTCCGCCGGGGGGACCGAGGAGATCCTGCGCAACACGATCGGCGAGCGCGTGCTCGGCCTGCCCTCCGAGCCGCGGCTGGACAAGGGCATCCCCTTCTCCGAGCTGCGCTCCAAGGAAGGAGCCGCGGCATGAACCTCGCGCTCTCCGACGAGCAGGTCTTCCTGCGCGAGGCCGCCCGCGGCGCGCTGTCGCGCTTCAAGACGCTGGAGGCCGCCCGCAGCGCGCTCGACGGCGAGGAGAACGCACTGCCGGACCTGTGGCCCACCGCCTGCGAGGCCGGCTGGCCCGGCCTGCTGATCGACGAAGCCCACGGGGGAGCCGGCCTCGACGCCTTCGACGCGATGCTCGTGCTCGGCGAGTGCGGCCGCGTGCTCGCAAGCATCCCGCTGCTCGGACACCTCGCCGCGAGCGCCATCCTCGGCGCCGCGCCGGGCGCGGCCGAGTTCCTGCCCGCGCTCGCAACCGGCGAGCGGCGAGCCGCCTACCTCCCCGCGCAGCCGCCGAGCGACCTCGACGCGCACTGGAGCGCCGACCCTCGCGGCGGTCTCAGGCGCGCGTCCCTGCCCACCGTCGCGACCGCCGGCGCCGACGGTCGCGGAGCACTGAACGGGAGCTTTGCGTTCGTGCTCGATGCACCCGGCGCCGACGTTCTCGTGGGTGTCGCGCTGGCGGACGAGGGGCCCGTGGGCGTGGCCGTGCTCGCCGACGCGCCCGGGGTGCAGGTGCAGGCGATCGCCGCCTATGACGCCACCAGATCGCTCGCCCACGTCTCCTTCCAGGACGCCCCCGCCGTGATCCTCGACGCCCCCGAGGACGCGCTCGCCGACGCCTGGTTCCTGGCCCAGGCGCTGATCGCCGCCGAGTCTCTCGGCAGTGTCGAAACCGCGCTCGAGGTGTCGGTCGACTACGCCAAGGAGCGTCACACCTTCGGCCGCGCGATCGGCTCCTACCAGGCGATCAAGCACGCTCTCACCGAGGTGCTGCGCCAGCTCGAGAACGGCCGCTCGCTGCTCTACTACGCCGGCTGGGCGCGCGGCGGAGCGCCACCCGAGTTTCCGCTCGCCGCCAGCGCCGCCCGCTCGGTGGCCGGGCGTGCGCTCGACCACGCCGCGCGCACCATGATCTCCGTCCACGGCGGCATCGGCGCCACCTGGGAGCACGACGCGCCGCTCTTCTTCCGCCGTGCACAGCTCTCCCGGCGCCTGCTCGGGGGCACCGCCCGCGCGACCGATCGCGTGGCCGGCGAGCTGATCGCACAGGCCGACGCCGCCTGAGGGCCGCGGCCCCCGCGCTCAGCCCCCGCGCAGCGCGTGCCGTGGCCGCGAGCGGGCCGCCCGCGGCTTGCCCGTGGCCGTGCCCGTGGCGCGCGGCGGTGTGCGTTCGAGCGCTGCCAGCACCGGCGCGCCGTAGGCCGCCTGCACGGCTTCCACGAGGCTCGTCTGCACGCCGCAGTTGATGCAGAAGCCGTGCTGGGACCAGCCGATCGCCCGCGCGAGCACCTCATCCGCGTAGGCCACGCCGGTGGCGTCGTGGCCGTAGTAGTCGTACGCCGCGCCCCACGCCGTGCCGTCCAGCGCATATCCCGCGCCGTCGGCCGACAGCAGGTGGGCCGCCGCCATGATCGCGTCGAAGTCGTCGTAGATCGAGGGGTGGCTCGCGGTGCGGTGGTCATAGCTCGCCGGCCTGGGCGCGTAGACGTAGGAGTTCGCCACGAGGTCCCAGGTGGTGAGCGGGCCGTTGGTCACGTTGAACTGCATCGGCCCCCCGCAGCAGTGGGCGAAGTTGAGCCCCCGGTAGGTGCCGGGCGCGGTTGAGAACGCGCTCTCCTGCATGTGGATCGAGGCGATCAGCAGCCAGTTGACGCCGAACGTGCGCTGGGCGCTCGCGTAGATCGGGTAGAAGCCTTCCATCCAATGAGCCGCTATGTGCACCAGCGTCCCGTCCCCGAAGCGCCCCGCCTCGAGGCCCTGCTGTGCGCTCGAGGGCTGCGCCACGATCGCCCCCGCGCCGTCCGCGCCCGCCGCCAGCGCGCTCGCCGCCGCGGCCCGTCCCGCGACCGGCGTCGGCGCGACGAGGAGCACCGGTGGAGGTGAGGCGGACGCCGTCCCGCCGAGGAGCCCCGCGAGCGCCGCGGCGAGCACCGCCAGCCCCAGCGCGGCGATCGCGCAGGCCAGCAGCCAGGCGCCCCGTTCGGACGGCGGGAGGGGCAGATGGGCTTGCGGGGTCGGTGCCGGACGGGGGTCGCTCATCGATCTCGTCGTGCACACGGTATCCGTCCAATCGGCTCCGTCCGCCACTACCGAGCCACTAACGTCCTCTCATGGCCCGCACACGCGCGCTCCGAGCGACCCCCCTCGCCCTCGCCCTCGCCCTCGGCCTCTCCCTCGGCCTCGCTCTCGCGGACGGCGCTGCCGGCGCCACGGGCGCGATGCTCGCCGCCGGCGCCCCGCTCACCGTCAGGCCGCAGCCGCCGCTGAGCGGCGTGCAGCAGCAGTATCTGGCGCTCGCCAAGTCCGGCGTGGCCGAGGCCCAGTCGCGCTGGCGCGATCCCCGGCGCGGCTGGTATGACGCGCGGCTGGAGGACCACGAACGTTATCCGCTGGCGACCGTCTGGGACATCGTGCCGCTGTTCGAGGCCCTCGACGCGATCGCGATCGCGCAGCCCACGCCCGCCAACCTGAGCGCCGTGGCGCGCTTCGCAGCGGGTGCTGAGCGCTATCTCAACCGCGGCCTGCGCCCCGTGCCCGGCTACTCGCCCTACCCCGGCGACCGCGAAGCGGACACCGAGACGTGGTTCGACGACAACGGCTGGTGGGGGCTGGCGTTCGTGAACGCCTACCGGGCGACCGGGACTCAGCGCTACCTGCTCGACGCGCAGCGCGCGCTGCGCTACATCGCCGCGGCGGGCTGGGATCCAGATGAAGGCGGGATCTGGTGGAACACCCACCACCCCTACAAGGCCGGCGAGGCGCTTGCCGCCGGCACGCTGCTCGCGGTCCTCCTCTACCAGCAGACGCACTCCGCCTTCGCGCTCGATCAGGCCACGAAGTTCCTCGACTGGGCCAACGGCGCCGGCTTCAGCGCCGCCAACGGGCTGTACGCCGGCAGCAACCTCGACCCCACGCCGATCGACTACATCGAGGGGCCCCTGATCTACGCCCAGGAGGTCCTCTGCGGGCTCACCTCCAGCGCCGGCTACTGCGAACGCGCCGAGGAGCTCAAGGCGACCGCCCTGCAGCGCTTCGGCTACCTGCTCGACTTCTCCCCGCAGTACGACGCGATCTACCTGCAGTGGATGCTCGCGCTCTACGGCAGCGACCACGACGCCGTCCTCTACCGGCTCGCGGCCGACAACGCCCGCGACGCACACACGCGCGCGCTCGACGGCGAAGGCCTGTACCTGCTCTCCTGGAACGGCGAAGCACTGCCCGCGCAGGATGCCCTGCCCGGCATGCTGCAGACCCAGGCCGCCACGAGCAGCCTGTTCGCCTGGCTGGCCGTCTATCAGCCGCCCGCCTGACGGCACCGCGCGAGCCCAACGGCGTGGTCCTGTGTGATGGCGCGTCGAGCGCGCAGGCAGGTGCGCCGCCGCGCGCTCCCGGGACCTAGGATGTCCGGGTGATGCGCTCCGAGCTCAGCAGACCCTTGCGAAGGGGACGTCGCGGGATCGCCCGCGCGGGGATCGTGGCCGCGCTCGTCGTCGTCCTGTCCGGCTGCGGCTCGACGCTCAAGAGCGGCCCGACCGCGAGCGCGACCACCTACGCCGCGGGCAGCGCCGGCGGCGGCGCCTGTCCGACGACGGTGCTGAACGTCATCGGCGGCGTGCTCCAGCGGGTCTATCGCGAGGGCATATCCAGCGAACGAACGGTCGTTGCGCGCAACCTGATCGCGGCCTCGCTGCCGCTGCGCCAGGCGATCGAAGCGGGCGACGAAAGCGCCGCCCGCACGGCCGCCGAAGAACTGGTCGCGACCGGGCACCTGACCAACCTGCGCATCGTGCGCAACGGCAGCACGCTCGTCGACGTCGGCAACGCTGCGCTCGCGCCGGAGAGCGGCACGCTCACCGGCGCCGCCGGCGCGCCGATCGCCACCTACCTCTTCAGCGTGTGGTCCGACGGCGGCTTCATCTCCGAGGCCACGGGGGTCGCCGGCGGCGAGATCGCGCTGCGCCGTGAGGACCGCAGCCTCCCGGGCTCGTTCGCGCTCCCGCCGGGGGCGCTGCCGAGCGCGGGCGCGCTCACCGCCGGCGGCGTCTCCTACCAGTTCACCTCATTCCCGGCCGAAGCCTACCCATCGGGCGCGCTGCGCATCTACGTTCTCAAGCCGCTCGGCTCCAGCACGGCGCTGTGCGGCGCCACCAGCGAACAGACCACCGTCAACACGCTGCGCCAGGTCGCCGAGCTGATCTACGCCGGCGAGGCCGGCTCGCGGACGCTGCCCCAGGTTCGCCGCGTGCAGAGCAACCAGCCGCTGCTGGAAGCGGTCGCCCAGCACGACCCCGCGGCCACCGAAGCCGCTGTGAAGGCGCTCCTGCACGAGCACATCGTGCGCCTACGTGTGAGCGTCGGCGAACAGCTGCTCGCCGACGTCGGCGGGCCCTACGTGCTCGCCCCCGTGCAGGCGCCGCTGCGCCTCGACGGGCACACGATCGGCAGCTTCGTGCTCTCGATCCAGGACGACGAAGGCTACCTGCGCCTCACCCACCGCCTGGCCGGGCTCGACGTGCTCATGACAATGAACGTCAACGGCCGCCCGCAGCTGGTCAAGAACAGCCTCGGACCCGCGCCCGGGACGGTCCCCGACAATGGCTCCTACACCTACCGCGGGCACCGCTACAGCGTCTTCACGCTCCACGCCACGGCCTTCCCCTCGGGCCCGCTGAAGATCCAGGTGCTGGTCCCGATTCCCTACCTGTGAGTGTGAGCCGCCCGCTCAGGCGGGCGCGAGGGACTCCTGCTTGGCTTGCAGCGCCTGCAGGAGCTCCTCGAAGGAGGCCGCGAATTTCTCGACCCCCTCGCGCTCCAGCGTCTCGGTCACGTCGTGGTAGTCCACGCCCGCCCGCTCCAGCTCCTCGAACACCCGCCGCGCCTCCGCGAGGCCGCTGTCCAGGCGCGTCTGCGGCTCGCCGTGGTCCTGGTAGGCCTTGATCGTCTCCTCGGGCATCGTGTTGACCGTGTCCGGGCCGATCAGCTCCTCGACGTAGATCGTGTCGGGGTAGGCCGGGTTCTTGGTCGAGGTCGACGCCCACAGTACGCGCTGGGGGCTCGCGCCCTTGGCGGCCAGGTACTCCCAGCGCGGGCCCGCGAACATCCGCCTGAAGTGCTCGTAGGCGAGCTTCGCGTTGGCGATCGCGAGCTTGCCCTTCAGCTCCTCCGGGCCGCCGAGCTCATCCAGGCGCCGGTCGGCCTCGGTGTCGATGCGCGAGACGAAGAAGCTCGCCACCGAGGCGACCTTCCCGGGGTCGCCGCCCTCGGCCACGAGTCGCTCGATCCCGCGGATGTAGGACTCCGCGACCTCCGCGTAGCGCTCCAGCGAGAAGATCAGCGTGACGTTGATCGAGCGTCCCTTGGCGACCACGTCCTCGACCGCCGCAAGGCCGGGCTTCGTCGCCGGGATCTTGACCATCAGGTTGGGGCGATCGACCTCGCCGTGCAGGCGCATCGCCTCGCGGAAGGTCTCGAGCGTGTCGTAGGCCAGACGCGGGTCGACCTCCAGCGAGACGTAGCCGTCCCGTCCAGCGGTGCGCTCGAACACGGGCCTGAACAGATCGCAGGCGTCCTTGATGTCCTGCTCGGCCAGGGCCCAGAACGTGGGTGCGAGCTCGCTGCCCTGTGCCGCGAGCTCGTGCAGCTGCTCGTCGTAGGCGCTGCCCGTGGACATCGCCTTCTGGAAGATCGTCGGGTTCGACGTGGCGCCCACGATCGAGTCCTCGTCGATGAGCTCTTGCAGGTGCCCGCCGCGGACCGACTCGCGCGAGAGGAAGTCGACCCAGACGCTCTGACCGAGCGCCGAGAGGATCTGCAGGGGTGAGGATGCGGCGGCGGCCATGGCGTCTCCTGTCGGTAGCGCGGTCAGTGTCTCGATTCAAGCAGGGCGCCGGCCCGGGCGAGGATGTTCTCCACCGTGAAGCCCAGCTTCTCGAGCACCGTAGTACCGGGGGCGGACGCACCGAACCTGTCGAGGCCGAGCACATCGCCGTCGATTCCCACCCACTTCCACCAGCTCATGCTCGCCCCGGGCTCGACCGCCAGGCGGCTGCGCACGCGCGGGGGGAGCACCTCGTCGCGATACTCCTGCGTCTGCTCCTCGAACAGCTCGATGCAGGGCATCGACACCACGCGCACCCGCGTGCCCCGCTCCGCGAGCGACCGACCCGCCTGCAGCGTCAGCGGCACCTCGGCGCCCGTGGCGATCAGGATGATCTCGGGCTCGCCGTCCGCCTGCTCACCGTCCGCCTGTGCGCCCGCCTGAGAGTCCCACAGGATGTAGCCGCCGCGTCGCAGGCCGCTCGCAGCGGCGAGGGCGCCGCGATCGAGCACCGTGACGTTCTGGCGCGAGAGCAGCAGCGCGACCGGCCCGTCGTCGCGCTCCAGCGCCACCCGCCAGCCCTCGGCCGTCTCGTTCGCGTCGCCCGGGCGGATCACCCACAGGTGCGGGATCGCGCGCAGCGACGCGTAGTGCTCGACCGGCTGGTGGGTCGGGCCGTCCTCCCCGAGAGCGACGGAGTCGTGCGTCCACACCCACACCACGGGCAGGCCCATCAACGCGGACAGGCGCACCGAGCCGCGCATGTAGTCCGAGAACATCAGGAACGTCGAGCCGTAGGGCTTGACGATCCCGCCGTGCGCGGCCGCGCCGTTGACGATCGCACCCATCGCGTGCTCGCGGATGCCGAACGGGATGTTGCGCCCCGCGTGCACCCTGGAGAACTCGCCGCCGCCATCGAACACCGTCTTGGTCGACTCCACGAGGTCGGCCGCGCCACCGATCATCGTCGGTGCGAACGCGGAGAACGCCGCCATCACCTTCTGTCCCGCCGAGCGCGTGGCGATCTCCTCGCCCGCCTTGAACTCCGGCAGCGACTCGCGCCAGCCCTCGCGCAGGCGCCCGGCCCAGGCGAGATCCCAGTCCGCGGCCATCTCGGGGAAGTCCTCCCGCCACTGCCTGGCGCGCTCCTCCCAGGCGATCTGCTCCGCCGCGCCGGACTCCACCAGCGACAGGTGCTCGTACACGCTCTGATCGACCCAGAAGCGGCGATCGGGGTCGAATCCCATCACCTGCTTGGTCGCCCTCACCTCGTCTTCGCCCAGCGGCGCCCCGTGGGACTTGGCCGTGTCGACGGCGTGCGGCGCCGGGTAGGCGATGTGCGAGCGGATCGAGATGAACGACGGGCGCCCCGCTTCATCGCGCGCCGCGGCGATCGCCACCTCCAGCGCATCGATGTCCTCGGAGTCCTCGACCCGCTGGACATGCCAGCCGTCGGCGGCCATGCGCGCGGCGTGGTTCTCGCCGTCGAAGGAGATCGAGGTGGTGCCGTCGATCGTGATGTGGTTGTCGTCGTAGCAGACGACCAGCTTGCCCAGCTCGAAGTGTCCCGCGATCGACGCCGCCTCCTGGCTGACGCCCTCCATCATGTCGCCGTCGGAGCAGATCGCGTAGACGTGATGGTCGACAAGCTCCCGTCCGGGGCGGTTGAAGCGATCCGACAGGAAACGCTCGGCCATCGCCATCCCGACCGCGTTGGCGAATCCCTGCCCGAGCGGCCCGGTCGTCACCTCGACGCCGGGGGTGTGCCCGCGCTCGGGATGCCCCGGCGTGCGCGAGCCCCACTGACGGAACTGCTGCAGGTCCTCGAGGTCGAGGTCATAGCCCACGAGATGCAGCAGCGAGTACTGCAGCACGCACGCGTGCCCGGAGCTCAGCACGAAGCGGTCGCGGTCCGGCCACGCGGGGTCGCGCGGGTTGGCCCGCAGGAAGCGCTTGAACAGCGTGTAGGCGAGCGGCGCGAGCGCCATCGCAGTGCCCGGATGCCCGGCATTGGCCTTCTGCACGGCGTCCATCGACAGGCCGCGGATAGTGTCGATCGAAAGCCGGCGCAGCTCGCTCTCGTCGCGTGCGTCCGCGGTGTTCGGGGGCGCGCTCCGTGAAGCTGGTCTGGCCATCGACAGCGATCCTAGTCGAGCGCGCCGCTGGATCCTCATCGAGGGTCCCGCTAGAGTCCAAGGATCGTGCGTGAGCAGTTCTGCGATGTCGGCCGGGGGGTCACCCTGTGCTACGAGACCTTCGGCGACCCCGCCGACCCCACCGCCCTGCTGGTGATGGGCCTGGGGACGCAGATGGTGGCGTGGCAGGAGGACTTCTGCAACGAGCTCGCCGGGCAGGGGCTGCACGTTGTGCGCTTCGACAACCGCGACATCGGGCGATCGACGCACATCTCCGGGCCACCCCCCACCGTGCGCCAGCTGCTGGTGCGCTCCAGGCACGCGGCCCACTACACGATCGCCGACATGGCCGACGACGCAGCGCTGCTGCTGGTCGGCCTCGAGCTCGAGCCCGCGCACGTGATCGGCGCGTCGATGGGCGGGATGATCGCCCAGACGCTCGCGGCGCGCCATCCGCCGCTCGTGCGCTCGCTCGTGTCGATCATGTCCACTACCGGCAGCCGCCGCTGCGGACAGCCCTCGCCGCGCGTCTACCCGATCCTGCTCGGCCGTCCCGCGTATGGCCGCGAGGCCTTCATCGCACGCATGGAGCGGGTGTTCAGCGTGATCGGCTCCCCGGGCCTGCCGCGCGATCCGCAGGACATGCACGCGATCGCCTCCCTGAGCTACGACCGCGACCACGATCCCGCCGGACCGGGCCGCCAGCTCGCGGCGATCATCGCCTCCGGCGACCGCACGGGCGAACTGCACCGCATCACCGCGCCCACGCTCGTCATCCACGGCACCGCGGACCGGCTGGTCGCGCCGTCGGGCGGACGCGCGACCGCGCGGGCGATCGCCGGCGCCAAGCTCGTCAACATCCCGGGCATGGGCCACGATCTGCCCCGCGCGGCCTGGCCGACGATCATCGGCGCGATCGCCGCACACGCCAAGCGCGCCGACAGCCAGGCCAGGCGCCGCTCCGCCCCGCACAACGGCGCCGGCGCAGCCTCGCTGTCGGGCCTACAGGGCACCTAGCCCCACGACCGCGCCCGGGCGGGCCCGGGCCCGGGGGCCCCGGACCTCAGCGCCCCCGCGGGCGCCCCGGCGGGCGCCGCGAGCCCGCCCACAGACCCGCCACGTGGTGAGCGCGCCCGCCCGCGCACCAGCATCCCCGCGAGTGGCGCACCCGCGCCAGCCAATGCAGGTCGTGGCGGCAGTGGGAGCGGCGATACGGCCAGCGACCGTGCAGCGCCCGCAGCATGCGCTGCTCCTGGCAGGCGGGCGGTCTCATCCGCGCCCGGGCTCCACGCCTGCGCCGATTCGGCCAACGGCGGCCATCGAGTTCTGCCAAAACGAGCCGCCCGGCGGCGGCCCGACAGCGGCACCGCGAGGCGGTGAGCAGTGCTGCCGGCCCCGTCCTCGGCCGCGCGTCCCGCTTGACCCAACGCCCATTCTCTCAGGCCCTTCCTAGCCTTTCCGCCGCTCACCACTCGGACCTGCCGGCCCGGGCGGACGGGATCATGCTCCCGCTCCCGCATATAAATCAGGTCGCTCGCGGATTGTCAATCCTGCCCGAAAGTGCGCCCGGAGGGAATCGAACCCTCGGCCTGCGGCTTGAAAGACCGCTGCTCTTTGGCTC
>Ga0209040_10004333_pt1 | contig 10738 bp, 10 predicted proteins | sample BogFormECP12_OM3_FD_188240 | JGI IMG/M metagenome (GOLD analysis project Ga0209040, IMG submission 188240) | Bog forest soil microbial communities from Calvert Island, British Columbia, Canada - ECP12_OM3 (SPAdes) (version 2) | ecosystem: Environmental > Aquatic > Freshwater > Wetlands > Bog ... | reverse complement strand
CGGGCACCAGCAAACCAGGCCACCAATCAGTTGTCGCGGGCATCCGGCACATGAGGCAACGAATACCGTCGCGGGCATATTGACATGAGGCAACAGGGGCACGATGATTTGCCCGCCTTCGAGCGAATTCGCCGACTGCCGTGCCTGACGCCCTGGTCGAATCCCATTAGGCGGGCAAATATTGCATCCGCCCTGTGCGGATACTCCTGTGGTGCATGTGGTGGCTCAGCTCGGCGTTACCGGAGCTGCGGAATCACTTCTGCGGCAAGGCGTTCCATCTGCTCGCGATCCTCTGCGAGGTCGCGGCCGACCGGGTTGAGCAGGATCATTTCGGCGCCGGCGTCGATGACTTCGCGCAATCCGGCTGCGACGTCGTCGGACGTGCCGGACACCGGCACCGCCTCGATGCCGGGCATCGCGCCGTAGATGCGGTGTAACCCGGTCAGAACGCGTTCGTGCGCCCTGGCCGGGTCGTCATCGATCATCAGATAAACGCGCTTGCCGATCCGGTAGTGCGCGAGATCTCTGCCCTGTTCGACCAGCTCCTGACGCACCGTTTTCACGGCCTCGCCGAACTTGGCGGTGCTCGACGAACCCGCACCCAGGAACGCGTCGCCGTAGCGCACCGCGCGGGCGAGCGCCTTGGGGGCCTGACCGCCGAACCAGATCGGCGGATGCGGCCGCTGCACGGGTTTCGGCTGGATCGGCAGGTCGTCAACCTGTCGGAATCGGCCCTGAAACGTCACCCGCGGCTCGTCAGACCACGCCGCCTTCATCAACTCCAGACCCTCGGTGAAGCTGCTGATGTAGGTGGCTTTGTCCACCCCGAACGCGGCGAACTGGCGGAAGCCGCCGCCAGGTGCCACACCGACGTCCAGCCTGCGGTGGCTGAGCCGATCCACCGCGGTCACCGACGAGGCCAGCTGAAGCGGGTCATGCAACGACGAGACCAGCACGGCCACGCCCAGCCGCAGCCGCTCGGTGCAGGCCGCTGCGTACGCCAGCAGCTCCAGCGGCGCCAACAGCGGCGCCTCCCCGACGGTCTGTTCGAGCGCCCAGCCGCCCTCGAAACCGAGCTCCTCGGCCCGAGTCAGGTAGTCGCGCAGGCCGGCCGCGGCTAGCCCTCCAGCACCGGCCGGGTCAAGTTGGTGGATGGAGATGGAGAATCGCACCCCACCCCCGTACGGTCCGCACGCCGTCGCCGCGGGGCGCCGCCGCTCATCGGTAGGCTCAACATATGTTTGCCTTCCTGCCCGACCCGCCGGGTGTCGACGAGGTACGCGCCTTGGCTCGCCGCGTCGACACCGCCCGCCACCACGGCGTGCCCAAGGGCTGCGTGCTCGAACTCGACCTGCGCGCCACGCCGCCGGAAGCCGGCGGCTTGGACCCGCTGGCGATCGTCAGCGGCGGCGGCCGGCCATTGCTGCTGCGCGAAGCCGTGTCCGCGCTGCACCGGGCCGCCGACGATCCGCGGGTTGCCGGCCTGATCGCGCGTGTGCAGCTTCCCGCGGCCGCGGCGGGTCCGGTTCAGGAGCTACGGGAAGCCGTCGCCGCATTCACCGCGCTCAAGCCGTCGCTGGCGTGGGCCGAAACGTATCCGGGAACGCTGTCCTACTACCTGGCGTCGGCGTTCGGCGAAGTGTGGATGCAGCCGTCGGGAACCGTCGGGTTGATCGGTTTCGCCACCAATGCCCTGTTCTTGCGCGACGCGCTGGAGAAGGCCGGCATCGAAGCGCAGTTCATCGCGCGCGGTGAATACAAGTCGGCGGCAAACCTCTTCACCGAAGACCGTTACACCGACGCCCACCGAGAAGCCGACACCCGCCGGCTGGAGAGCTTGCGCGCCCAGGTATGGCAGGCGGTCGCTGACTCGCGCAAGATCGGCCACGACTCCCTCGATGCGCTGGCCGACCGCGCGCCGCTGCTGCGCGAAGACGCCGTGACCGCGGGGCTCATCGATCACATCGGCTTCCGCGACGAGGCATATGCGCGGATCGCAGAACTTGTTGGCGCCGAGAAGATTTCGCCTGAAACCGGCGACGCCGACGGCGACAACGCGCCGCCGCGGCTATACCTGAGCCGCTATGCCCGCGCGACCGGGCCGAGCGGATCAGTGCTGCCATCGGTGCCGGGCCGCAAACCCAGGTCGACAATCGCCGTCGTCACCGTTGCCGGTCCCATCGTCAGCGGCCGTGGCGGGCGAGGAGTATTGCCGTTCGGCAACTCCAGTGCCGGCGGCGATACCATCGCGGCGGGGCTGCGGGAGGCAGCCGCCGACGACTCGGTCTCCGCGATCGTGCTGCGCGTCGACTCCCCGGGCGGTTCGGTCACCGCGTCGGAAACCATCTGGCGGGAGGTGAAGAAGGCACGCGACCGCGGTAAGCCGGTGGTGGCTTCGATGGGCGCGGTCGCCGCCTCCGGCGGCTACTACGTTTCGATGGGCGCCGACGCGATAGTGGCCAACCCCGGCACGATTACCGGTTCGATCGGCGTGGTGACCGGGAAGCTGGTCGCCCGGGACCTGAAGGGCCGACTGGGCGTCGGGTCGGATGCGGTGCGCACCAACGCCAACGCCGACGCCTGGTCGATCAACGCACCGTTCACCCCCGAGCAGCACGCCCAGGTCGAGGCCGAAGCGGACCTGTTCTACACCGACTTCGTGCAGCGGGTCGCCGAGGGCCGCAACCTGAGTACTGAGGCGGTAGAGGCGGTTGCCCGGGGACGCGTCTGGACCGGTGCCGACGCCTTCGAGCACGGCTTGGTCGACGAACTCGGCGGCGTGCGAACTGCGGTGCGTCGTGCGAAGGTGTTGGCGGGCTTGGACGAAGACGCCAAAGTCCGCATTGTCGGCTATCCGGGCTCGTCGCTGTGGGACTTCCTGCGGCCACGCCCGTCTTCACAGCCGACGGCCGCATCGTTCCCGGATGCATTGGGCGCGTTGATCGGCCAGTCGGTGGCCGGAATCATCGAACAGGCCGAGCGGACGTTGAGCGGTGCCAGCGTACTGTGGCTGGGGGAGTCCCGTTTCTAACCGGCGAGTGTGCCGCTGACGTAGATGATCTCGCCGAGCGGTTCGTCATCCTCGGGGGCGGGAAGTTCAAATCCGTTGCGGTTGAACAACTCGGCACGAGGGGTGTCAACGATGTCCCATGCCTTGGCGCGCAGGTAGTCGATGACATGACTGCGCTCGCCAGCGTAAACCAGTGACGGCATATCGATGTCGACACCTTGCTCGCGAAACAGCGCGGATATCTCGCGAACACGGTTGGCGTCCAAATCCTTGAGGCCTGGCACGTATTCGGTGGCGATCGTGCTGCCCGGCACGCTGATAGCGGTGATGTTGTCGAACAACCGGTCCTGGGCTTCGGACGGCAGGTAGATCAGCAGACCTTCGGCCAGCCACGCCGTCGGTGCTGCCGCGTCCAGGCCGGCGGCCTGCAGTGCCGCCGGCCAGTCCGAGCGCAGGTCGATGGGGATGGTGCGTCGCGTGGCGGTTGGCTGGGCGCCCAGATCTGCCAGCGTGGTCGTCTTGAACTCGATCACCTGCGGTTGATCGATCTCGTAGACCACAGTTTCGGTCGGCCAGTTCAACCGGTAGGCCCTGGAGTCCAGGCCGGAGGCCAGGATGACCACTTGACGCACACCCGCGTCCATAGCCGCCAGCATGCAATCGTCAAAGTACTTGGTGCGCACCGCGACTCCGTTGATGATTGCTCCCCTGCGTGCCGACGATGCATTTTCGGTCGTCGAGAAGTCGACCGAACCGTCGATCATCTTCACGAAAAAGTCCAACCCGACAGCGCGGACCAGCGGATCGGCGAACGGATCGTTGATCAGTGGATGCTCGGTCTTGCTCGCCATCGCGCGGCCGGCGGCGATCATCGTCGCGGTCGCGCCCACACTGGAGGCCAAATCCCAGCTGTCGTCATCCGTGCGCGTCACGGCAACCCTATCCTAGGGTGGCAGCGACGTAGCTCATGTTCCGGAACCACGCCATCGACTCGTCTTCCGGGAAGGTAAATCCGTTGGGCTGGTAGAGCTCCGGGGCCGGATGGGCGACCACCTGCCAGCCGTGGCCGGTGAGGTAGTCGATCACGACACTGCGCTCGCCTTGATAGAACAGGTCGGCCGCGTTGAGGTCGAAACCGGCGCGCTGCCATCGCTCGCTGATGCGCTGCACGCTTTCCGCGGAGAAGGCGTCTGGGTTGGAGATGTGCTCGGTGGCGAGTTGACTTCCCGGCGCGCTGAGCGCAGTGATGTTATCGAACAATCGGTCCTGGGCCTCCGGGGGCAAGTAGGGCAATAACCCTTCGGCGCTCCACGCAGCCGGCTGGTTCACGTCGAAACCCTTTTGCCGCAATGCCGTTGGCCAATCTTCACGGAGATCGATGCTGACCGTGCGGCGCTCGGCGGTCGGGTTGGCGCCGAGATCTGCCAAGGTGTTGGTCTTGAAGTCGATTACCAGCGGTTGGTCGATCTCGTAGACCACCGTCGCCGCCGGCCACGGTAGGCGGTAGGCCCTGGTGTCCAGGCCAGAAGCCAGGATCACCGCCTGCCGAATGCCGGACTCGGTGGCGGTGATGAAGAAGTTATCGAAAAACCTTGTCCGCACAGCCATTTGCTCAATCCGCGTTCTGCGGTTCAGAGCCGGGTCGTCATCCAGGCTGACCTCTCCGTCGATAAGGCGAACGAACGGAGGCAAGCCCACCGCACGGACCAGCGGATCGGCCAGCGGATCTTCGAGCAGCGGGTCGGGCCCCTGCGAGGCAATTGCGCGCGAGGCGGCAACCATTGTCGCCGTCGCTCCCACGCTGGATGCCGGGTCCCAGCTGTCGCCTTCGAATCTTCCGGAGCGGGCGTGCGTCATGCTGGTGCCTCCTACTTCTTGTCGGTCAGTGTGCCGCTGACGTAGAGACGGTCGGCAAACGGCAAGTCGTCCCGCTCGATGGGCGGTAAACCATTGGCCGCGAACAGTTCCCGGATGCTGGTGCCGGCCATCTGCCACCCGTGGTCGAACAGGTAGACCGCCGCCTCGTTGCGGTCGCCGAAGTAGACGAGCTCGGTCATGTCGAGATCGAGTCCGTGCTTACGCCAGCGCTCGGACACGGTCCGCATGCGTTCTTTGATCCGCTTTTCGTGTCCGGGTTCACGGGTGGGCCCGCTTTCGGTTGCTATCCGGCTGCCCGGCGCGCTGAGCGCGGTGATGGTGTCCAGCAGACGGTCTTGTGCTTCGGGCGGCAGGTAGCCCAGCAGGCCTTCGGCGCTCCACGCGCTGGGCTGATCAGTTTCGAAACCTGCTGCGCGCAGCGCAACCGGCCAGTCGTCGCGTAGATCGATGGCAACTGCGCGCCGGAAGGCGGTGGGTTGGGCGCCCAGCTCGGCGAGGGTGCGGGATTTGAATTCGATGACTTGCGGCTGGTCGATTTCGTACACCGTGGTGCCGTTGGGCCAGGGGAGTCGGTAGGCGCGAGCATCCAGTCCGGACGCCAGGATCACCGCCTGCCTGATGCCGCGTTGGGTCGCGTCGATGAAAAACTCGTCGAAGAATTTGGTGCGGACCGCCATGTTGTCGGTCATCCGCTGCACGCCCCCGGTAGCACCGTCGCTGTCGTCCTCGAGGTCGGCCGGGGTCAACTCGCCGGTGGCCAGTCGGGTGAACAAGTCCAGGCCCACGGCCCGAACCAGTGGCTCGGCGAACGGGTCGTTGATCAGTGGGTGTTCGGTCTTGCTCGCCATCGCGCGAGCCGCCGCGACCATCGTGGCGGTCGCGCCGACGCTCGATGCCAGGTCCCAGGTGTCGTCATCGGTGCGTGCCATCGCTGCCCCTCTGCAAGAAGCCGGGTTGTTACTTAGCCAATATAACGAGCCTACCACGCCGCCGAATGGCCAGTTATGCAGGCATATTGGCGAAACCCGTGTCATAACTGGCCATTAGCGCCACGCTTTGGCCATGGCGTACTCGGCAGCAGGAAAGCGGGTGGTGATCACCGGCGCGTCGTCGGGGATAGGTGCCGCCCTGGCCCGGCGGCTGGCGGGCCAGGGCGCGGTGGTGGGACTGATTGCCCGCCGCTCGGAGCGTCTTGCCGAGGTCTTGGCGGACTGCCGCAGAACCTCGGCGGACTCGACGATGTGGGTAGCTGACCTGGCCCAAACCGCGACGGTGGGTCAGTTGGGGTCACGGGCATGGGACGACCTCGGCGGTATCGACGTGCTCGTCAACAACGCCGCAATGCCGAAACGCCGGGCCGCCGACGCGCTGGATCCGGCCGAGGTCGAGACCGTCATGCACGTCAACTTCCTCGCGGCGATGCGGCTGACGCTGGCCGTCTTGCCGCGGATGCTGGAACGCGGGCACGGCGTCATCGTCAACGTGTCCAGCGTGGGTGGCCGGCTGGGCATCATCCACGAGGCCGCCTACTGCGCCAGCAAGTTCGCGCTCTGCGGCTGGAGCGAAGCGCTGGCCGTCGACCTGCATGGCAGCGGTGTCTGCGTGAAGCTGATCGAGCCGGGGCCGGTCGACACCGAGATCTGGGATCAGCCGGGTAGCGAGGAACCCCTCTACCAGGGACCCAAGGTGCCGGCCGCCGAGGTGGCCGACGGGATTGTCGCGGCGCTGGGCAGCGACCGGTTCGAGCACTATCTGCCGGTAATGATGGCCCTAAAAGGCATAGTCGACGCGAAAAACGCCGACCTGGACGCCTACATCGCCGGCGCGGCCGCCATGGCAACGCGATGAAGGCGCTGGTGTTCGGGGTACCGCCGGAGACGTTCGAGGGGCCCGACGACGTACTTACTCACAGCCCGGTTGCGCTGCAGCAAGTGGCGGATCCTCTACTGCTGCATGACGATTGGGTGATCACCCGTCCCCGGCTGACCGGTATCTGCGGCTCGGATTCCAAGCAGATCTTGCTGGACTTCGGCGAAGGTGACACCGACAACGCCATGGCGGCCTTCTGCTCGTTTCCTCAAGTCATGGGCCACGAGGTGGTCGCCGACGTGGTGGAGGTAGGGCCGAAGGCTCGCGGGCTCGAGGTGGGTCAGCGCGTCGTGCTCAACCCGTGGCTGTCCTGCAGGCCGCGGGGCGTCGTGCCGCCCTGCCCGGCCTGCCAAAGCGGCGATTTCAGCCTGTGCTGGAGCTTTTGCGACGGCGACATCAAACCCGGGATCCACACCGGCGTGTCGGCCGATGTGACCGGTGGCTACGCCGAGTTGATGCCGGCCCACGACAGCATGTTGTTCGCGGTGCCCGGATCGGTGCCGGACGAGTTGGCCATGTTCGCCGACCCGTTTTCGGTGTCGCTGCACGCCATCACCCGCCACCCGCCGCCGCGATCGGGCCGGGTCCTGGTGTACGGCGCCGGCTCTCTGGGATTGTGCGCGGTGGCGATCCTGCGGGCCCTCTATCCGGACGTGGCGGTCGCAGTGGTAGCCCGTTTTGCTGCCCAGGCGCAGCTGGCCCGCCGGTTCGGCGCCGCCGTCGTGCTGGCCCACGAGCCCCGGCTGGCCGTCATCGAAGAGCTGGTGAGCTGGGGCGGCGGCCGGCTGTGGCAGCCACTGCAAGGTTTGCCGATGGCACACCCCGGTGCCGTCGACGTCGTCTATGACACCGTCGGGAAACCGGAAACGTTCGAAGTCGGGGTGCGGGTGCTCGCTTCGCGGGGGACGCTGGTCAAGGCCGGTGTGCACGCGCCCGGCCGGTGGGAGTGGAGTCCGTTGTACTTCAAGGAGATCAGCTGGGTCGGCAGCAACGCGTTCGGGGTCGAGGAGGTTGACGGCCAGCGCAAGCACGCTATCGCGCACTACCTGGACCTGGTTGTCGACGGCCGAATTGATCTGCGTCCCATGCTGACTCACATTTTCCGGCTCGAGCAGTGGCGCGACGCCTTCCTGGCCATCGCCAACCAGGGCGAAAGCGGCGCGGTGAAGGTGGCCTTTGACCAGCGCTAGCCGCCGGCGCGCCGGGACGGTGTGTTGTTCACGTTGCGCACTCCCCGGATCGCGATGTCTACGGCGTGCTCCACGGCGACTCGCAGCTGGTCGGTGGTATCGCCTTCTTGCAGGCAAACGAGTGCAGCGGCAATCGCTGCGCCCATGACTGCGCCGATGACAGCCGCAGCGGCTGCCGGTTCGATTGCGTCCTGGTAGGCGTGGTGCAGAGCTTCTGCAAGTTGTTTTTCGGCCAGAAAGTAGCGGTGCAGGGTAGCCGCTTGGACCGCGGGCACGGACAGGATCATCGGGAGCCGCACCGCGGCCAGGCCGCCGTCGACTTCCTCGGTGAGGGCGTCGGCCAGCATGCGCTGCATCGCCGCCACTACGACGTCAGGTATCTGTTCATCGGGGCGGCGCTGCTCGATGAGTGCGACTGCTGCCTCGATCCGGCGGGATAGGTGAGGGAAAAGAACCTCATCCTTCGTCGCGAAGTAGTTGAAGAATGTTTTGGTGGAAACCCCTGCGGCGACAGCGATCTCGGCGACGGTGGTCTGCTCGTAGCCCTTCTCCTCGAACAGCCGCATGGCTGCGCTGATCATCGCCTGCCTGGTCTGCCGGCGCTTGCGTTCTCGCAGGCCTATCTCGTTGGCCAGCATCGCTCCCCTTACAGTATACAGTTGGTATAAGATTACATCGAATGTAAATAAGCTCGTCGGCAGAGGATCACTCATGCAGCGGTTTGAGGACGCGGTGGCGATCGTCACCGGTGGCGGAATGGGCCTGGGCGAGGCGCTGTGTGAGGAGTTGGCGCGTCGAGGCGCGACGGTCGTGGTTGCCGATATCGACGGCGACGCCGCACGTCAGGTAGCGGCGTGTCTGGCGGAAAGCGGCGCGACGGCAGTTGCGATGCGAGTCGATGTGGCCAACGAAACCGACGTGGCGCAGCTGATCGAAAGCACCGTCGCCGAATATGGGCGCGTCGACTACATGATCAACAACGCCGGCATTGCGATCGGCGGGGATTCTCGTGACCTTTCGATGCAGCAGTGGCGTCGAGTGCTCGATGTCGACTTGCTGGGCGTTGTATATGGCACGGTGTACGCCTATCAGCTGATGACCCGCCAAGGACACGGGCACATCGTCAACATTTCCTCGCTCAGCGGGCTGGTTCCGCAGCCTGGCAATGCTCCGTACTGCACCAGCAAGCATGGGATCGTGGGGCTTTCGCTTTCACTGCGGGCTGAAGCCGCCGACCTCGGCGTGAAAGTCAGCGCGGCATGTCCCGGTGACATGAAAACGAAGATCTACGACAACATGGTGGTGGTCAATATGCCGCGCGAACAGGTGGCGGCGTTGAGTCGGCGCACCCACTACCTGATGCCTCAGATGAGCGCCCAGGCCGCTGCCCGCGCGATCCTGCGCGGCGTGGACCGCAATCGGCCGCTGGTCGTATTTCCCACTGCGGTTCAAGTCATCTGGCAGTTGTACCGCCGGTTTCCAGGCCTGTTTTATCGGATCAACATCCACCGCATGAGACTTTTCCGTGGCCTTCGAGGCGTCGCCGAAGAAGGCGTGACGGGCGGCACGCACTGAGCCCGACTGTGAATCACACGACGGGTTTACGGCGTGTCGCGTCGCCTCGTTCACGCTCGCGGGTTGAACTGCTACATCGGATTAGCGCGCAAGTAGCTGTAGATACCGGCGAAGCCGGCGTTGACGTCGTCGGGAATCGGGACTGGCCCACCGAGGGCCCTTGCCCCCCAGGCGATTTGAGCGGTGCGCTCGACCAGGGCGGTGACGTGCAGCACCTTGTCAGGCCGGGGACCCACCGCCACCAGGCCGTGGTTGGCGATCAGGGCCGCGGCTCGTCCTTCCAACGCCTTGACCGCGTTGCTGCCCACTTCGGGCGTGCCTGACGCGGCGTAGTCGGTGCAGCGGATGTCGCCGCCGCAATAGATGGCGAATTCGTCAATGCACGCTGGAATCGGCTGGTGCGCGATGGCGAACATGGTGGCCCACACCGGATGACTGTGGATGACGCTGCCGATGTCGTCGAATGCCTGATAACAGGCCAGGTGCAACTTCATCTCCGTCGATGGTGATCGGCCCTCGGCGGCGTGCAGCACGCCGCCATCCGGATCGACCACCACCAAGTCGTCGAGCGTCATGTCGGAGTAATCGACCGACGACGGGGTGATGACGAGGTTGCCGTCCTCTCGCCGGGCCGAGATGTTGCCCGCCGTTCCCTCGACCAGCCCGCGGCGCAGCATGTCCTTGGCCGCTGCCAGCACCGCGGCCTCCGGGTTGACCACGGATCTCACGGATGTCATGGTCCTAACACCTCCGGGTTGACGATATGGGCGGGCGTCTTGCCGGCCAGCAGGGCTTCCAGGTCGTCGGCCACCATCTGTGCCTGCCGCGCCTCAGTGTTCCACGTGGCTCCGCCGATGTGGGGCGTGAGCACCACATTGGGCATCGCAACCAACGGGTGATCGGTCGGCAGCCATTCCCCGACGAAGTGATCCAGACCCGCGGCGGACACCTTGCCGCTGCGCAGCGCCTCGACCAACGCGTCGGTGTCGTGCAGCTGTGCCCTGGCGGTGTTGAGGAACACCACACCGTCGCGCATGGCCGCGAACTGCTTGGCGCCGATCAGCCCGGTGGTGTCGGCGGTGACGGGCGCGTGCAGCGAGACGATGTCGGCCTCGGCGAGCAGTTCGTCGAGGCTGTGCCGGGCCTCGTCGTTGTACGGGTCATAGGCGATGACTCGCATGCCGAGCCCGGCCATCCGCCACTGCACTGCCCGCCC
>Ga0209040_10004332_pt1 | contig 10740 bp, 9 predicted proteins | sample BogFormECP12_OM3_FD_188240 | JGI IMG/M metagenome (GOLD analysis project Ga0209040, IMG submission 188240) | Bog forest soil microbial communities from Calvert Island, British Columbia, Canada - ECP12_OM3 (SPAdes) (version 2) | ecosystem: Environmental > Aquatic > Freshwater > Wetlands > Bog ... | reverse complement strand
CGCCGTGTTCGAGGCCGTCGAGAACGCCATCAAACTGATCGTGATCGTCACCGAGCGCATACCTCGGCGCGACGTCGCCGAGATGGTCGAGCTGGCCACCATGCGCGGCGCGCGCATCATCGGCCCCAACTGCCTGGGGGTGATCGTGCCCGACGTGATCAAGATGGGGGGCATCGGCGGCCCGGCCAAAAATGCCGCGCAGGCCTACACCCCTGGGCCGATCGGCGTGATCTCCCGTTCCGGCGGCATGACCACCGAGATGTCCTCGACGCTCAGCGCCGCCGGGCTCGGGCAGTCCACGGCCGTGTCGATCGGCGGAGACGCCATCATCGGCTCGACCTACGCCGAGCTGATGCCCCTGTTCGAGGCCGACGAGCACACGCGCGGCATCGTCATCTACACGGAGCCCGGCGGGCGCATGGAGGCCGAGCTCGCGCGCTGGGTCACCGACAACGCCTCGCGGCTGCCGATCGTCGCCTTCATGGCGGGTCGCTTCATGGACGAGATGCCCGGCATGAGCTTCGGCCACGCGGGCACCATCGTCGAAGGCAAGGAGGACACGGCCTCCGAGAAGATCGCCCGCCTGGCCCAAGCCGGCATCACCGTGGCCGAGCGCATCGAGGACATTCCCGGCATGATCCGCGAGAAGATCGCCGGGCGCGCGGCATGAGGAAGGACGGCATCTTCATCGCCATCGAGGTCGACGACAGCGTCGCCGCCGACCGCGCCGTCGCCGGCAAGCTCGCCGAGGTCTGCCCGGTCGACATCTTCGCGGCCGGCGACAGCGGAGTCGAGATCATCGAGCAGAACCTCGACGAGTGCGTGCTCTGCCGGCTCTGCCTGGACGCCGTGCCCGAGGGCGTGCACGTGCTCAAGCTCTACGAGGACGGCGCCGCCCTGTAGGGAGCGGGGCCCCGCCGGGTGGGGGCGCGGTCGACTATCGTTTCCTTGCGCCCATGAACGAGAACTTCTCACTCATCATCATGTGCCTTTTCCTGCTCGGGTCGCTGGCGTTCCTGGCCCAGCAGCTGACCTCTTACCACTGACCGCGCCGGCGCTAGTCGTGGCGCCGCGCCTTCGGCGTGCGCAGGCGCTCCTGCTGGCGCTCGACGACGTTGACGATCAGCCGCAGGAACTGCTCAGGGCCGCTGGCCTTGGCCTGGCCGTAGGTGAAGGCCTCGATCCAATCCGGCACCTTGCCCTCGCGCGCCATCACGTTGAAGAACTCCCGGCGCATGTCCACCCGCACGCGCGCGTCGGCCGCCGGCCCCTTGGTGACCGCCGCGCCGGGCATCTCCATGCGAAACTGCTGAACATCGCCGCGGCCCCGCAGCTCCACGGCGACGACCAGCTTGATCGGCTCGAGCGCAGGCACTTCCTCGAGGAACCTGCGCGTCGCTAGCTCGATCAGAGCCCTGGCGTCATCGGACATATCGCCTCGCGTCCTCTCCCGGGGCCTCCGTGGCGGCCCGTGGCTGTGCTGTGTGGTCAGATCTTATGGCGCTGCAGGAGCTTGCGACCGATCACCATGCGCTGGATCTCCGAGGTTCCCTCGCCGATCAGCAGCAGCGGCGCGTCGCGGTAGAGACGCTCGATCTCATACTCCTTCGAGTAGCCGTAACCGCCGTGGATGCGGAAGGACTCCTCGACGCAGAAGCGCCCAGCCTCGGAGGCGAACAGCTTGGCCATGCCGGCCTCCAGATCCGAGCGCTCGCCCGCGTCCTTCAGCCGGGCCGCCCGCATCGTGAGCAGGCGCGCGGCCTCGACCTGCGTGGCCATGTCGGCGAGCTTGAACTGGATCGCCTGATGTTCCGCGATCGGCTTGCCGAAAGTCTTGCGCTCCTGCGAGTAGCGAAGCGCCAGCTCGAGCGCCCGCTGGGCGATGCCCACGCCGCGCGCCGCCACGTTCACCCGACCTACCTCCAGCGCGTCCATCATCTGGGCGAAGCCCTTGCCCAGACCGTCCTGCTCGCCGCCAAGGATGTTCTCGGCGGGACAGCGGTAGCCGTCGAAGACCAGCTCGGTCGACTCGACGCCCTTGTAGCCGAGCTTCTTGATCTTGGGCGGCACGTCCAGGCCCGCGTACTCGCCCGTGTTCTCGCTCACGCCGGGCTCCTTCTCGGCGATGAAGCAGGTGAAGCCGCGGTGGCGGGGCTCGGCGTCCGGATCGGTCTTGACGAGCACGAACACCAGCGAGGAGAGCAGCCCGTTGGTCACCCACATCTTCTGGCCGTTGATCTCATATGAGCCGTCCTCGAGCTTCCTGGCCGAGGTTTTGATCGCCTGCACGTCGGAGCCGAGCTCCGGCTCCGACAGCGAGAACGCCGCCCGGATCTCGCCCGTGGCCATGCGCGGGAGGTACTTCTGCCTCTGCTCCTCGGTGCCGAACTTCATCAGCAGATAGGAGCCGATGAAGTGGGTGTTGATGACGCCCGAGATCGAGATCCAGCCGCGCGAGAGCTCCTCCACGATCATCGCGTAAGTGGTCAGGTCCAGACCCATGCCGCCGTACTCCTCGGGGATCGTCACACCGAACAGCCCGAGCTCCTTCATCTGCTCGACGATCGGCCCCGGGAACAGATCCTCGTGGTCGTAATGCTCGGCGTTGGGCAGGATCTGCTCGTCGGCGAACTGGTGGACCATCTCGGTGATCGCACGCTGCTCGTCTGACATGTCGCTGGGGAGGTTGGCGGCTACAGCCATTCTGATTAGCGCTCCAGGGTCGGATTAGGCGGGTTCAAGGAGAATACCGGCGTGAACTTCGCTCGCGACGTGCTCGACCGCCGCGATCCCCGCGCCCCGGCCCTGCTGGAGCTCGCCCGCGACGGCTCGCGGCGAAGCTGGAGCTTCGGCGAGGCCGCAGAGCGCGCCGCACGCCTGGCGGGCACGCTGCAGCGGCTGGGGGTGCGCCGGGGCGACGTGGTGATGACGCTGATCGGCAACCGTCCGGAGTGGGTGCTGGGCATGCTCGCCTGCTTTCGCATCGGCGCAGTCGTGCTTCCCTGCACCGAGCAGCTGCGGGCCAAGGACCTCGCGCTGCGCATCGGCGTGGCCCGCCCGACGCTGATCCTCGCCGACGAGCGCAACCGCGGCGAGCTCGAGTCCGCCCTGGCCGGCGCCGGCAGCGCCGGGAGCGCCGCGGCGGCGGCGATCGCCTACGTGCCCGACGAGGGCCTGTTCGCGGCCGAGCCCGCGCCGCCCGTCGAGCTGCATCCGGACAACCCCTGCCTGATCACGTTCACAAGCGGCACCGCCGGAGAGCCCAAGGCCGTGCTGCACGCCCAGCGCTACCTCGCGGGCCAGCGCCTGCAGGCCGAGCACTGGCTCGGCGCGCGCGCGGGCGAGCTCGTCTGGTGCACGGCCGCCAGCGGCTGGTCGAAGTCGGCGCGCAACGTGTTCATCGCGCCATGGCTGTCGGGCGCCGCGGCGCTCCTGCACGACGCCCGCTTCGACCCGCACGAGCGACTGGAGCTGATCGCGAGCGAGCGCGTGAACGTGCTGTGCATGGCGCCGACCGAGTACCGCGTTATCGCCAAGCGCGCAACGCTGCGCGCGCTTCCGAACCTGCGCGGCCTGGTCGCCGCCGGAGAGGCGCTCAACCCAGAGGTGCTGCGGGCGTGGCACGAGGCCACCGGACTCGAGATCCGCGACGGCTACGGCCAGACGGAGACCGGTCAGATGACCGGCACCGAGCCGGGGCAGGGCGCGCGCGCGGGCTCGATGGGCAAGGCGCTGCCGGGTGTGCGCCTGACGCTCGACGAGGACGAGCTCACGCTCGATCCGGCGAGCCTGCCGACGTTCTTCCTGGGCTACCTCGGTGAGCACGTCCGGCGTGCGCCCGACGGGCGCTGGCAGATCAACGACCGCCGCGCCGGTGGACCCTGGCGGACGGGCGACCGCGTGCGCGAGGAGCAGGACGGCTGGCTGTACTTCGAGGGGCGAAACGACGACGTGATCGTCTCCGCCGGTTACCGCATCGGTCCCTTCGAGGTCGAGTCAGCCCTCGTGGCCCACCCCGCCGTCGCCGAAGCAGCGGCCGTGGCCGCGCCCGACGAGGAGCGCGGCACGGTCGTGCGTGCGGTGGTGGTGCTGCGCGACGGCGACTACGCGCCCTCGCCGCAGCTCGTGCGGGAGCTCCAGGAGCACGTCAAGCGCGAGACCGCTCCCTACAAGTACCCCCGCATCATCGACTTCGCCGACGAGCTGCCGAAGACCGCCAGCGGCAAGATCAAGCGCGCGGAGCTGCGCGCGATCTGAGCCGACGGCCGCCGCGGTGGGGGACCCGCGGCGGCCGTCCGTGAATCAGGCCAGCTGCTCGGCCACCTGGGCGGTGGCGCCCGCACGCTCGAAGCCGTGCTCGAGCTCCTCGACCTCCTGCGCCACGGTGCTGCTCGGTGGGCGCAACATGATGAAGGCGGCGAGGATGCCGAGCGACACGAAGGCCGCCGCCACGACGTACGCCAGGTGGTAGCCGCCGGTCAGCGCGCTGCTCAGGGTGTGCCCGCTGGCGGTCAGCGCCTTCGTGTGGTCGGTCGCGATCGTGCCGAGCACGGCCAGGCCGATCGCGCCGAACAGCTGCACCGACACGTTGATGATCCCCGACGCGAGCCCCGCGTCGCGCGGGGGCGCGTCGGACATCCCGATCGTCAGCAGCGGCAGGAACGATGCGCCTGCGCCCAGCCCCAGAGCCAGGAAGGCGAAGAACAGGCCGGGGAAGTAGCTCGCGTGCAGGCCCGCGACGGCGAGCAGCAGCAGCCCGACGACGATCCCGAGCAGCCCCGCCGCGAGCGTCCTCAGCGCGCCGAAACGGCCGATCGCCCTGGCGGACAGCCCCAGCGACATCACCGCGATCGAGCCGGTCAGCGGCAGGAACGCGAGGCCGGTGTCGATTGCGTTGTAGCCGAGCACGCGCTCCAGGTACAGCGCCCCCAGGAAGAACGCCGAGAACATTCCCGTTACGAGCAGGCCGCGGACGAGGCTCGAGCCCATCAGCATCCGTAGGCGCAGGATCCGCAGCGGCATGATCGGGTTCTGCAGGCGGGCCTCCAGCGCCAGGAATGCGCCCAGCAGCGCCAGCGAGGCGCCGCCGACGCCCAGCGTCCGCGCCGACAGCAGACCGTATTCGCTCGACTTGACGATGGCGAACGCGCCGAGCATCGTGGCGAGAGTGATCAGGATCGAGCCGAGCACGTCTACCCCGCCCGCGAGACCGATGCCCTCGTTCTCCTTGATCAGCGCCGAGCCCATCACGAAGGCGAAGACGCCGATCGGGACGTTGACGAAGAAGATCCAGTGCCAGTCCAGCGACTGTGTCAGCACGCCGCCGGCCAGCAGCCCGATCGAGCCGCCGCCGGCCGATACGAACGCGTACATGCCCATCGCCTTGGCCTGCTCGGCGCGGGCGGGGAACTCGGTCACGATGATCGCCAGGATCACGCTCGAGGCGACCGCGCCGCCAACGCCCTGCAGCAGGCGCGCGCCGATCAACATCCCCTGGCTGTCGGCGACGCCGCACAGGACCGAGGCGGCGGTGAACAGGACGAGCCCGGCGAGGAACACCTTCTTGCGCCCCACCAGGTCGCCGATCCTGCCGGCGAGCAGCAGGAAGCCGCCGAAGGTGATCAGGTAGCCGTCGATCACCCATGTGAGGTTGGCCTGGGAGAAGTGCAGGTCGCGCTGGATTGAAGGCAGGGCGACGTTCACGATCGTCGCGTCCAGGACCATCATCAGCTGCCCGAGGCAGAGCACGGCCAGGGCGATCCAGCGGCGCCGCTCGCTTCGCTCCTCAGCGCCCGGAGCCGTGCCACCGCCGCCCGCGGGCGACTCGGTCACCGCGGCGCGGCGGTCGCGCACGCTGTCGCGAGTCGCCAATGCCCGGCGCACCGCGGCCACGGCGCGCCCGTCGCGCGCGGGCGCCGCGCCGGCCGCCCGCTCCGCGGACATCGCCGCGGAGGCGTGTGCGCGCTCGGCGCGCGCGAGCTCCGCCGCGTACGCCTGCTCCGCCGGATGGGCACGCTGGGAGGCCAGCGGCCGCCGGGATGCGACGCCGTGTCGGCGGCCCATGCGGGGTGCTGCGCTGGGGTTGTGGGCTGTGATCGTGTTGCTCATATGGCTCCTTCCGGTTGCGCGGTAGGGGCACCATACCATGGATCATCCATGATGCATGGACGATCGCTGAGAAATTTATAATCGCTGCTACTCTGATGACAGATGATGCAATGACGCGTACACTCGACGACATGGGACACGGCAGTGGCTGCGCACCGGGATCGATGGTGCTGTGCTCGCGTCTGGCCAAGCAGTTCTACCGCCGCGGCGACGAGGACCTGCTCGGCATGCAGCTGCGCCACCTCGTCGCGCTGACCTACGTGCGCGACCACGACGCGTGCCCCCAGCAGGACCTCGCGGACGCGTTCTGCATGGACGCCAACAATGTCGTGCTGCTGCTCAACGAGCTCGAGGAGCTCGGCTACGTCACCCGCCGCCGCGACCGCGACGACCGCAGGCGCCATCTGGTCGAGCTCACCCCGCACGGCCGGCGCGCGCTGAGCAGCGCCGAGGACGCGCAGGAAACGATCGAGGACGAGGTGCTGCAGGCGCTCGACGAGAGCGAACGCGCGGCCCTTCGGCGGCTGCTCACGCGCGCGCTGCGAGGCGCAGAGCCCGCGACCACCGACGCGGGGCCGACGCGGCCCGACGCGGGCGTCGCCACGAACGCCTCGATCCCCGCATAGCGCGCCGGCGCCCCGCGTCGCTCAGACGAGCGCCACGATCGCATCGATCTCGACCTGTGCCCCGCGCGGCAGGGCCCCCACGCCGACCGTCACGCGAGCAGGCGGATCGGCGGGGAAGAACCCGCCGTACACCTCGTTGACCTCGGCGAACGCCGCCAGATCGGTCATGTAGACGGTCACGCGCAGCGCACGCTCGAGCGTCGTTCCCGCCGCGTCGCAGACCGCGCGCAGATTCTCGAGGCAGCGCTGTGCCTGGGCCCCGGCGGTCGCGCCGACGAGCTCGCCGCTGGCCGGGTCGAGCGGAATCTGCCCCGAGCAGAACAACAGCGAGCCGGCTCGAACGGCATGGCTGTAGGGGCCGACCGCGGGCGGCGCACCAGGGGCCTGGACGATCTCGCGATCGAGAGACATCGACGAGGAGAACCCTACCTCGCCGGACTCGCGCAGGGCATCCGCGACCTCGCGCGAACAAGGCAACTAGATTCCAATGGTGCGACGATCTCTCAGGAAGCCCGTCGCCGCGCTCATGGCCGCGAGCGCATGCCTGTGCGCGCCCGCCGTCGCACGCGCGCAGATCGCCTTTGCGCCCTGCGGAGACAGCAACAACTTCGCCTGCGGCCACCTGACCGTGCCGCTGGACCCAACCGAACAGGGATCGCCGGGGGTCACGAGCACGCTCACGCTGGCCCTGCGCCGTCACCGGGCGCCCGTCGGCGAAGCCCGCAGCGCGGTGATCGCGCTCGCGGGCGGTCCCGGACAGCCGGCGCTCCCGTTCGCCGAACAGTTCGCAGAAGTGCTCGGGCCGATCGCCGCCACGCGCGATCTGATCGCCTTCGACCAGCGCGGCATCGGCCTCTCCCAGCCTTTGTCTTGCCACGCCTTCGAACGCCCCGGCCCGTCGCACTCGCTCGGGCAGCTGATCGAAGCCTGCGCCACGCAGCTCGGACCGCGGCGCGCCTTCTACGCGACCGCCGACTCCGTCGCCGACATCGAGGCCATCCGCCAGGCCGGAGGCTATGAAAAGCTCGTCCTGTACGGCACCAGCTACGGGACCAAGGTGGCCGAGCGCTACGCCCAGGAGTACCCGAGCCACGTCGAGGCGCTCGTGCTCGACTCGGTGGTCACGCCCAACGGCCCCGATCCGCTGAGTCGCTCGACCTTCGCGGCGGTGCCGCGAATACTGCGCCAGCTCTGCGACAAGGGGGCCTGCGCGCACATCACCCGCGAACCCGTCAGCGCCCTGGCGCGGGTGCTGCGACGGATGCGCCGGCGGCCGCTGAGGGCAACCGCGATCGACGGCGCCGGCAGGCCCCGCACCGTGACCGTGAGCGCCGAGGATCTGCTCGAACTGCTCCTCGCGGGCGATCTCGCGCCCGTTCTGCGCGCCGAATTCCTGACCGCGGTCACGGCCGCGGCCAACGGCGACGATGCGGCGCTCGCGCGCCTGCTCAGCGTCGCCGAGCACTCCGGAGAAGGCGAAGGCGAAGACTTCGACACCCCGCTCTACTACGCCACGACCTGCGAAGACCAGGAATTCCCGTGGAGCCGCGCAGCCGACCCGAAGGGCCGCATCGCCGAAGCCGCCGCCGCCGCGGGCGCTCTGCCCGCGAGCGTGTTCGCGCCCTTCACGGCCGCCAACGCGGTCGCGCTGAGCGACATCCCGGCCTGCGCATACTGGCCGTTCACGGCGCCGGCGCCGCCGCCGGACGAGGCGCCGCTGCCGAACGTCCCCACGTTGATCCTCAGTGGCGAAGACGACCTGCGCACGCCAACCGCGAACGCACGCGAAGTGGCCGACCAGATCCCCGACGCGCAGCTGCTGCCCGTCCCCTACACCGGTCACTCGGTGCTCAGCTCGGATGCCACCCCCTGCGCCAAGGAAGCGCTGCAGGCGCTGTTCGCCGGCCATCAGATCCGACCGTGCGCGCCCACCCCCCCGCCGGCGAGCCTGCGGCCGCCGCCGCTGCCGCCCGTGCGACTGGCGCTCGTCTCCCCGATCGGCGGCAACCGCGGGCTGCCGGGGCGCACGCTGCATGCGGTCACGCTGAGCATCGCCGACTACGCTCGCCAGCTCGCGCTGCAGCTGGCCTCGACCAGCGCCGCCGAAAGCCTCTCCGAACTGCCGATGCTGCGCACCGGCGGGCTGCGCGAAGGCTGGGCGCAGTACGCCAAAGGGGTCCTGTCATTCCACGGCTACTCATATGTTCCCGGCGTGAAGCTGTTCGGCACGATCACCGCCGGCGCCGTCGATCTGCGGATCGGTGGATACGCCGCCGCAAACGGCACGCTGCGGGTCGACCGCCGCAAGGTGCTGGTCGGCACGCTCGGCGGCCAGCACGTCCAGCTCGCCTCCAACCCCGATGCCACGGCAGCTATTGTCGGTGTCAATGCGGAGGCGAGCTCCCTTCACCGCCCTGGCGGCTCTGCTGTCAGCGATCCTGCTCGCAGGCTTGCCGGCATCCTCCGCCGCATCCTCGAGCCTTAGCTTCCTCCCCTGCGCGGAAAGCCCCGGGTTCTCCTGCGCATCGCTGGCGGTCCCGCTGGACCGCAGCGGCGCGCTTCCCGGGACGATCTCGCTCGGCATCGGGCGCAGGCTGGCCGGCGCCGCCCCAAGCCGTGACGCCGTGGTGGCGCTGGCCGGCGGGCCCGGCCAGGCAGTGCTCCCGCTCGCGCCGTTCATCGCCGAAGCGATCTCCCCGGCGCTCGCCACGCGCGACCTGCTGCTGTTCGACCAGCGCGGCACCGGCACGTCAGACCCGCTCAGCTGCGCCGCCCTCAGCAGCAGCGCCGAAGCCGCCAGAGCCCACACCAACACGGAACTGATCGAACGCTGCGCGTTGCAGCTCGGTCCGGCCCGCGGCGACTTCACCACAAGCGAATCGGTCGCCGACATCGAGGCCATCCGCAAGGCCGCTGGCTATGAAAAGCTCGTGCTGTACGGAACCTCCTACGGCACGAAGGTCGCGCTCGAGTACGCCCAGCGCTATCCGCAGAACGTGGAGTCACTCGTGCTCGACTCAACCGAGACGCCCGAAGGCCCGGAACCCTTCCACGTCAGCACCTTCAAGGCGATCAAGCCGATGCTGGCCGAACTCTGCTCGCACGGCGCCTGCAGCGGCGTCAGCGCCAACCCGCTGGGCGACATCGCGCACCTCGTCGCCCAGCTCGAATCGCACGCCGTCAGCGGCGAAGCCTACGACGAACACGGAAGGCGCTTCCACGGGCTGATAACCAGCGCCGAGCTCTTCGACCTGCTCCTGGCCGGCGATCTGAACCCCGTGATCCGCGCCGAACTGCCCGCCGTCGTGCACTCCGCGCTCGAGCACGATCTGGGACCGCTGGCGCGGCTGCTCACATTGGGCGGCATCCATCCCAAGAGCGAAGAACACAGCAGCGCCGTCGACGAAGCCCTGTTCGTCGACACCTCCTGCGAGGAGACCCCGTTTCCCTGGCGCCGCAGCGCGCCGGCGCCGACACGGGCGGTGGAAGCAGAAGCCGCGCTGGATGCCCTGCCGAGCTCTGATTTCTATCCGTTCGATCCGGAATCCGCGCTGTTGGATCTGACGATCCCGCTATGCGTCTCCTGGCCGGACGCCTCGCCCGCGCCCCCCTCCGGCGCCGGCCCGCTGCCGGACGTCCCCACGCTGATCCTCTCCGGCGGGCAGGACCTGCGCACGCCCACCGAAGACGCCCGGCGCGTCGCCGCCCTGATCCCCGACGCCCAGCTGCTGCGTGTGCCCTACACCGGGCACTCGGTGATCGGCAGCGACCTGAGCGGCTGTGCAAGCTCGGCCTTGGCGGCATTCTTCGCTGGCGTCGCCGCCCGGCCCTGCGCCCCCTCCAGGAACCTGTTCCCCCCCTCGCCGCTGGCGCCCGTGCGACTGTCGAGCGTGACCCCGACGCCGGGGGTGCCCGGCGCCGAGGGTCGCACACTCGCCGCCGTGCTCGACACGATCGTCGACCTGCGCCGGTCGATCATCGAGGTCGGTCTCGACTTCGGGCAGCA
>Ga0209040_10004331_pt1 | contig 10740 bp, 7 predicted proteins | sample BogFormECP12_OM3_FD_188240 | JGI IMG/M metagenome (GOLD analysis project Ga0209040, IMG submission 188240) | Bog forest soil microbial communities from Calvert Island, British Columbia, Canada - ECP12_OM3 (SPAdes) (version 2) | ecosystem: Environmental > Aquatic > Freshwater > Wetlands > Bog ... | reverse complement strand
CTCGCTCTACACGCGCGTGCTCGACCGGCATCTCGAGCAGGCGTTCGCGGTCATGAGCGACATGGTCTGGCACCCGCGCTTCGGCGAGCTGGAGGCCGAGCGGGAGGTGGTGCTGGAGGAGATCGCGATGTACGAAGACGACCCCCAGGATCGCGTCTTCGACATCCTCGGCACGGCCGTCTTCGGCGCGCATCCGCTCGGGCGGCCGGTGATCGGCACCAAAGCGGTCGTGGGCGCGGCCACGCGCGAGCAGCTCGCCGCCTTCCACGCCGCCCGCTACCGCCCGCAGGAGATCGTGATCGCGGCCGCGGGGTCGGTCGATCACGACGCGCTCGTGCGGCTGGCCGTCGCCGTCGAGGCCGCGCGCGATGCACCCGCCCCCGCGGGGCGGGTCCCGCTCGCCGCGGCCGCGAGCGCGCAGCCGGACTTCACGGCGCGGGTGCGCTTCCTGGCCAAAGACACCGAGCAGTACCACGTCTGCGTCGGCGGGCCGGGGATCGCCCGCGACGACGAGCGCCGCTTCGCGCTGCGCGTGCTCGAAGGCGTGCTCGGGGGGACATCCTCCTCGCGGCTCTTCCAGGAGGTGCGCGAGCGGCGCGGGCTCGCCTACTCGGTCTTCAGCTTCTCCAACCTCTACGCCCACACCGGCGAGGTCGGGCTGTACCTGGGCACGCGCCCGGAGAACATCGGCGAGGCGCTCGCTGTCGTCGCCGCCGAGCTCGAGCGCTGCGTCGAGGACCCCGCCAGCGAAGAGGAGCTCGTGCGCTCCCGCGAGAACCTCAAGGGCCGCGTGGTGCTCGCGCTGGAGTCGACCGGCGCGCGCATGAGCCGCCTCGGCTCATCGGTGCTGAGCGAGATGCCGATCCTGAGCGTCGACGACGTGATCGAGCGGATCGACGCCGTCGACGCCGCCGCGCTCGGCGCGTTGGCGCGTGAGCTGTTCAGCCCCGGCCGCCTCTCGGTGGTCGGCGTGGGACCGGACGAGGAGGCCTTCCTGGCGGCGATCGAGCCGCTCGGGCAGGCGAGCGCGCAGAAGGTGGGGGGATGATCAGGGTCGCCGTCGCGGGCGCCGCCGGGCGGATGGGGCAGACCGTCTGCGCGGCCGTGGACGGCGCCGAGGACATGGAGCTCGTGGGGCGGGCCGACCCGCTGCTCGGCAGCTCCGTGGAGGACGTGATCGGGGACGCCGATGTACTCGTCGACTTCAGCACACCGGACACCGCGCTTGCCAACGCCCTGGTGGGCCTGCGCGCGGGCGTGCACGTGGTGATCGGGACCACCGGCTTCGACCCCGCGCCGCTGGCCGAGGCCCGTCCCGTCGACGGGCGCCCGCGCGCGAACGTTCTGGTCGCGCCGAACTTCGCGATCGGCGCCGTGCTGATGATGCGCTTCGCCGCCGAGGCGGCCAGGCACATGCCGAAGGCCGAGATCGTCGAGCTGCACCACGACGGCAAGCTCGACGCGCCGAGCGGCACCGCGACGCTCACCGCCGAGCTGATGGCTGCCGCCAGCGGCGGACCGGCACCGCCGATCCATTCGGTGCGCCTGCCGGGCCTGGTGGCTCACCAGGAGGTGATCCTCGGCGATGTCGGCCAGACCCTCACGATCCGCCACGACACCATCGGCCGCGAGTCGTTCATGCCGGGGGTGCTGCTCGCCGTGCGCCGCGTGGGCACGCTCGAGGAGTCGCCGCTGATCGGCCTGGACGGGCTGCTGTTCTGAATGCCGGCCGAGCCTGTTGCCGACGCGAAGTGCGTGAGATACTGCAGCCGATGAGCGACCTCGGCACGATCCTCACGGCGATCGTCACCCCGTTCAAGGCAGACGGCAGCGTCAACGAGGAGTCCTTCGTGGCGCTCATGCGCCACCTCGCCGAGAACGGATCGGATGGCTTCGTCGTGGCCGGGACCACCGGCGAGGCCTCCACGCTGACCGACGAGGAGCAGCTCGGCCTGATCGAGCTGGCGGTCGCCGAGCGACCGCCGGGCAAGACGATCGTCGCGGGAACCGGCACCAACGATACGCGCCACGCCGTCTTTCTCACCGAACGCGCGACCGCGCTGGGGGCAGACGCGATGCTGTCGGTGACCCCCTACTACAACCGCCCGAGCCGCCTCGGCATCCGCCGCCACTTCGAGGCCGTCGCGAGTGCCACCGACAGGCCGGTCCTGCTCTACAACATCCCCGCCCGCACGGCGACGAACATGCCCGTCGAGGAGCTCGAAGAGCTCGCGCAGATCGACGGCGTAGTCGGCGTCAAGCAGGCCAACGCCGAGGAACTGCAGCCGATCGCGGGCCTCGAGATCTACGCCGGCGACGACGCCACCTTCGCGCGCACCCTCGACATGGGCGGCGCCGGGGGGATCCTGGTCGCCAGCCACATCGTCGGCAACGAGATGCGCCGCATGGTCGATGAGCCCGAGCTGCGCGGCGAGATCGATGCCTCGCTGCGCGACGTCTATGCGACGCTGTTCCTCACGTCCAACCCGACGTGCACCAAGGCGGCGCTGAACCTGCTCGGCCACGACGTCGGCGGCCTGCGCCTGCCGCTGGTGGAGGCCACGGCCGATGAGACCGCGGCGGTGCGCGCGATGCTCGAACGCCACGGCCTGCTTGTCGGCGACAACCCGGTTGCCGGCGCCCCCGCGTGAGCTCCAAGCTGCGAGTCCTGCCCCTCGGCGGGCTCGGGGAGATCGGCAAGAACATGACCGTCGTCGAGTACGACGGGCGCATCATCGTCGTGGACGTGGGGCTGCGCTTTCCCACCCCCGAGATGCTCGGCATCGATCTGGTGCTGCCCGACTTCTCCTACCTGCGCGAGCGCGCCACGGACATCGAGGCGATCGTCGTCACCCACGGGCACGAGGATCACCTCGGCGCGCTGCCGTGGGTGCTGCGCGAGCTCGGCCCGCGCCACCTCCCGCCGATCTACGCGGGCGCGCTCACGATCGCGATGGCGCGCTCCAAGCTCGACGAGCACAAGCTGCGCGACGTCGAGCTCAACGAGATCGATCCCGGCGAAAGCCTCGACCTCGGCCCCTTCCTGCTGGAGCTCGTGCACATGACCCACTCGATCCCCGACTCCAGCGCCGTGGCGCTCGGGACGGAGCTCGGCACGGTGCTGATCACAGGGGACTACAAGTTCGACCAGACACCCGTCGACGGGCCACCCGCCGATGTCTCGCGCCTGGCCGAACTCGGCCGCGAGGGCGTGCTGCTGCTCTGCGGCGACTCCACGAACGTCGATCGCGAGGGCTTCTCACCGTCGGAGTCGGTCGTCGGCCCGCACCTCGAGGAGGTCTTCGCGCGCTGCGAGGGGCGCATCGTGGTCACGAGCTTCGCCTCGAACATCCACCGCGTGCAGCAGGTCGTCGATGCCGCCTACGCGCTCGACCGCAAGGTCGCGCTCGTCGGGCGCTCGATGCGCAAGAACGTCGGCATCGGGCGCACGCTCGGACACATCGAGGTACCCGACGGGCTGCTCGTGGGCCTGCGCGAGATCGAAGACTTCTCCGACGAGCGGATGGTGATCATCTCGACGGGCTCCCAGGGCGAGCCGCTGTCGGCGCTGCGGCGGATGGCCCACCGCGACCATCCGCAGGTGCAGCTGAAGAGCGGCGACACGGTCGTCTTCTCGGCAACGCCGATCCCCGGCAACGAGCGCGCCGTCAACGAGACGATCGACCGCCTCTACCACATCGGCTGCGACGTCATAACGCCCCGCGACGCTCCCGTGCACGCATCCGGGCACGGCTACGCCGAGGAGGTCAAGCTGATGCTGAACCTCGTCAAGCCGCGCTACGTGATGCCCTTCCACGGGGATTTCAAGCGCCTGCGCCTGCACGCCCAGCTGGCCGAAGCGGTGGGGGTGAGCCCGCGCGACATCTTCCAGGGCGACAACGGCCTGCCATTGGACATCGACGAGCGCGGCGCGCGCTTCGCCGAGCGCGAGCAGGCGGGCATGATCTTCGTCGACGGCGTGGAGATCGGCGACATGGCCGACGTGGCCCTGCGCGACCGCAGGATGCTCTCGGCCGACGGGATCTTCATCGTCGTGGTGACGATCGCCGAGCAGGACGGCGGCTCGGTCGCCGACCCCGAGGTGATCTTCCGCGGCGTCCCCTTCCTCGATCAGGCGGACAAGCTGCGCGACGAGATCCGCGCGACCGTCGACGCGTCGCTGGTGCGCGCCGCCGGCGAGGAAATACGCGAGACGGACCTGCTGGCGCAGGTCCTGCACGACGACCTCGCGAAGCTAGTCTACGATCGCCTGAAGCGGCGGCCGATGGTCCTTCCCGTCGTCGTCGAGGTCTGACGCGGCGGGCAGCAGGACCACGAAGCGCGCGCCAGGCTGCCCGGCGCCCGACTCCAACGTGACCGACCCGCCGTGCGAGACAGCGACGGCCTGCACGATCGCCAGGCCGAGCCCGAATGAGCCGCCGCGGTCGCCCGAGCCGCGGACGAAGCGCTCGAACATGTTGGGCGCGAGCTCGGCGGGGACGCCCGGTCCGTTGTCGGCGACCACGAGCTCGACCTGCCCGTCGGCCCGCGTCGCCGTGGAGACGCGGATCTCGGTGCCGGGCGGGGTGTGGCGCAGCGCGTTCTCCAGGAGGTTGATCGTGAGCCGGTGCAGCTCGTCGCGGGAGCCCTCGACGGGCGCCGGGTGGATGTCGAGGGAGATCTCGTGCGCGTCGCTGACCGGTCCGAGCTCGCCGGCGGCGTCGACGACGATTTCCGCGAGGTCGCAGCGCGTGTGCGCCACCACCCGCCCGACGTCGGTGCGCGCCAGCAGCAGCAGGTCGGCGACGAGGCGGCGCATGCGCTGGGAGGAGCGCAGGGCCGAGCGCGCCGCCTCGCCCTGTTCGCCGTGCAGCGATTCGGCGAGGAGCTCGAGGTTGGCGAGCACGCTCGTCAGCGGCGTGCGCAGCTCGTGCGAGGCGTCGGCGACGAACCGGCGCTGGCGCGCGAGCATCGCTTCGGTCTCGCCGCGGGCCGCGTCGAGCTCGCGGAGCATGCCCTCGAGCGTGTGCGCGAGTTCGGCGACCTCATCGTCGGCGGGGGACTGCGGCACGCCGCGCGAGGGGTCGCGCGTGCGCGCGATCTCGGCCGCGGTCGAGGTGAGCAGCGCGATCGGCGCCATCGCCCTGCGCGCGATCGCCATCCCCGCCAGCAGCGCGAGGATGGTGCCGGCGAGCACGCCGAGCACCAGGAACAGCTCGACACGGTGGACCGTGTCCTCGGTCGGCCCCATCACACGGCCGTACTGGAAGACGAGATGGCCGATGATCGCCTGTTCGGGGCCCACCACGGGCACGATCGTGGTGATCACGCGGTAGCCGCTGACCGTGCTGACCCCGAGCTCCGGGGTGCCGAACGACGGCGCCCTGGCGGGGTACTGTTCGAGCACGCGTCCGGACAGGTACAGGATCCGGATCTCGCTGCCGGGCGTGGCGATGTACTGCAGCGGCGGGGAGATCTGGAAGACGCTCTCGGCCGGGTTGCCCCTCACTTTCAGCTCGGAGGGCAGCTGCTTGGCGGTTTCGTTGACGTCGTGGTTGAAGTCCGTGCGAATGCGGTGGACGGTGAGCGAGCCGATCGCCACGGCGAAGGCGCACAGGATCACGAACGTCAGGAGCGCCGATACGCTCGCGAGGCGCACGCGGATCGGCAGCCGGTCGAAGCTCGCCGACAGGCGCCGGACGGGGCCCAGCTGGTCGCCGATGCTACGCGCGAAGGACGTAGCCGGCTCCCCTGATCGTGTGCAGCAGCCGGGGCTCGCCCTCGGCCTCGAGCTTGCGCCGCAGATTGGACACGAACACCTCGATCGTGTTGGTCGTGGAGAACGGGTCATAGCCCCACACCTCATCGAGCAGTCGCTGGCGCGAGATCACGATCCGCTCGTTGCGCATCAGGTACTCGAGCAGCTCGAACTCGCGCTGGGTGAGATCGACGCTGCGCTCGCCGCGCACGACTTCGTGCGTGTCCACGTTCAGCGACAGGTCGCCGACGCGCAGCGGCGCCGAGCCGCGCGGGGGGCGCCGGCGCAGTAGCGCGCGCAGGCGCGCGAGCAGCTCCTGGCGCTCGAACGGCTTGACGAGGTAGTCGTCGGCGCCCGCATCCAGGCCCTCGACGCGCGACTCGAGCGCATCGCGCGCGGTCAGGATCAGAATCGGCACGTCGTCTTCGGCGCGCAGCGAGCGGGCGACCTCGACCCCGTCCAGCTTGGGCAGGCCGAGGTCGAGGATCACGAGGTCCGGCGCGAACGAGCGGCCCTGCTCGAGCGCGGACTCGCCGTCGGCGGCCGAGCGCACCTCGTAGCCCTCCATGCGCAGCGAGCGCTGCAGGGCCTGTGCGATGTCCTCGTCGTCCTCGACGATCAGGACGCGGGGTGCGCGGGAGAAGTCGTTCATGTCCATCTTTATGTATCGGGCCGCTGTAAAGCGATAGTAAGGCTCGGGAGGCAGGTTCCGCACTCTCGGCGTCGAAGTTGCGCGGGATGGCCGGCAATCGCAAGCGCGCCCCTGCGAGCGATCGGCGATCGGCCACCCGATCGCCGCGCAGCTCCACAGCCGCGCGCTCGCGCGCCCGCACGCGTGCCCGCAGACGCCGCCGCGGCCCGGCAGCGCTCCTCGCGCTGCCCTCTGGCCGGCTGCCGCGCCTGCCCGCGCTCGAGCAGCGCGAACGCGACGTGCTCGGCCTGGCGCTTCTCGCGTTCGGGATCTTCATGGGCTTCGTGCTCTACGGCGGCTGGAACGGGGGGCGCGCGGGGCACGGGCTCGCGGTCGCGCTCGGCTGGACGCTCGGCAGGGCGCGGGTGCTCGCACCCGTCGCGCTCGCCGCCGCCGGCGCAGCGCTGCTCGCGCGCCCGGTGCTGCCCGCCATGCGCCCGCTGCGCAGCGGCGCTGTGTGCGTGTTCGCGTCGGTCACGCTCGCGCTCGCCGCCGGCACGCTCGGCCTCAGCTCGGGGCCGGGCGGAGGGGGCGGACCGTGGGGCTCGGCCTTCCTGCAGGCCCGCGGCGGCGTGCTCGGCGAGGCGCTGTACGAGCTCGCGCACCGCTTCGTGCAGAGCGTGGGCGTGGAGATCCTCGTCGTCTTCCTCATGCTCGCCGGGGTGATCCTGCTGACCGGGGCGTCGCTCGCGAGCGCCATCCGCGCGACCGGCAACGGGCTGCTCGACACGACCCGCATGGTGCGCGCGCGCGGCGAGCGCCGCGCACCAGCGCCGCGGCGCGCCATGCCCGCCACCGCGCCCGAGCCCGAGGATGAGCTCGACGGCGAGCACGCCCGCCGTGCGCTCAGCCCGCCCGAGCCCGGGCCCGAGCAGCTGATCGTGCGCGCCACGCACGTCGAGGCGCCCTCGCAGGACTGGATCGGCTCCGAGGCGCAGTCCGAGCACGAGGACACGCCGCCCGCGGCCGACGCGCAGGCCTCCGCAGAAGCCGAGCGGGGGGGCGATCGCGAGGAGGCCGAGGAGCAGGAGATCGCCGGCGTCGCACGCGCGGATGCCGGCGTGCTCACTCCGCAGGGCAGGCTCCGCGACGCCGTCACCGACGATCCCGACTTCGTGTGGGCGCTGCCGCCGGCCGGGGCGCTGCTGACCCGCTCCAGCAGCGAGCAGACACGCCCGGACACCGCGGGGCAGGAGCGCACCGCCACGCGCCTCGTGGAGGCGCTGGGGCATTTCGGCGTCGAGGCGAAGGTGATCGGGACCGTCGCCGGACCGCACATCACGCGCTATGAGCTCAGGCTCGCACCGGGAACGAAGGTCGCCAAGGTCGCGCAGCTCAAGGACGACCTCGCCTACGCGCTGGCGGCCACCGACATCCGCATCCTCGCGCCGATTCCCGGCAAGCAGGCGGTCGGGGTCGAGGTGCCCAACGCGCACCGGCGCATCGTCAGACTGGGCGACGTCTTCCAGGAGCCCCCGAAGGACTGGTCGCCGCTGACCGTGTGGCTGGGCAAGGACGTCGCGGGCAAGGCGATCGGCGCCGACCTCGCCAAGATGCCCCACCTGCTGGTCGCCGGCACGACCGGCGCGGGCAAGTCGGGGGCGATCAACGCGATGCTGTGCAGCGTGCTGCTGCGCGCCACGCCGCACGAGCTCAGGCTCGTGCTGGTCGACCCCAAGCAGGTCGAGCTCAACCACTACGAGTCGATCCCGCACCTGCTCACGCCGGTGATCACGAGCCCGCGCATGGCCGCCAACGCCCTGCAGAACCTCGTCAAGGAGATGGAGCAGCGCTACGGGATCATGTCGCTGGCGCGCACGCGCAGCCTGATCGAGCTCAACCGCGCGCGCGCCAAGCGCGACGAACCGCCGCTGCCCTACATCCTGTGCGTGATCGACGAGCTCGCCGACCTGATGATGGTCGCGCCCGCCGACGTGGAGGACTCGATCATCCGCCTCGCGCAGAAGGCGCGCGCGGTGGGCATCCATCTCGTGCTGGCCACGCAGAGCCCGCGCGTCGACGTCATCACCGGCATGATCAAGGCCAACGTGCCGTCGCGGATCGCCTTCGCGGTCTCATCGCAGACGGACTCGCGCGTGATCCTCGACCAGAACGGCGCCGAGTCGCTGCTCGGAGCGGGCGACATGCTCTTCAGCCCGGTGGGCAGCTCGCGCCTGCAGCGCATCCAGGGCGCCTACATCGACGAGGCCCAGATCGCGAAGCTGACCGACCTGTGGCGCCGCCAGGGCGAGCCCGAGCTGCGCGAGGAGCTGCTCGAGGAGGTCGAGCCGGAGGTCCCAGCCGGCTCGCCCGAGGAGTTCGACCCCGACGAGGATCCGCTGCTCAGCGACGCGATCAGGCTCGTGGCGGAGATGCAGACGGCGTCCACCTCGATGCTCCAGCGCCGGCTGCGTCTCGGCTACACGCGCGCCGGGCGGATGATCGACATGCTCGAGCGCCGCGGCGTGATCTCCGGCTACGAGGGCTCCAAGCCGCGGCAGGTGCTGATCACCGAGGCAGAGCTGCCGCGCGTGCTCGCGGGATTGGACGCCGCGCCCGCCCAGTCCGCCGCCTCGCATCCGAGCGACTAGCCTTCCGCGGGATGCCCGAGATCGGAGCAACGCTCCGCGAGGCGCGCATGCGCGCTCGCATCGACGTGTCGGAGATCGAGGCCCAGACGAAGATCCGGGCCAAGTATCTGCGCGCGCTTGAGAACGAAGAGTGGGGCCTGCTGCCCGGCCCGACGTTCGTCAAGAGCTTCCTGCGCACATACGCCCAGGCGCTCGGCCTCGACGGCAAGCAGCTCGTCGAGGAGTACCGCCTGCACCACGAGCGCCCCAGCGAGGCGGCGCTCGAGCCGATCGTCTCGACGCCGCAGAGCACCCGCCACCGCCCCTCCGGAGGCGGCCCCTCGCGCACCTACATGATCGCCATCGGCGTCGTCGGGGCGCTCGTCGTGCTGCTCGTCGTGCTGCTCGCCACGGGGGGCAGCTCGCCGTCGGGCTCGAGCACCTCGACGAGCGCCGCCGGGCGGGGCGCCACCTCGCACACGAGCGACCACCACGGCGCGGGGACGCCGACCGCGGGGGCGCCTCGAGCGGGCGCGAGCACGATCGTCGCGCTGTCGCTGAAGGCGAGCGCGGTCGTCTACGTGTGCCTGATCGGCGAAGGGGGACGCAAGCTGATCCCGGGCACCGAGCTGCAGCCGGGCGAAAGCACGCCCACATTTCATGCCCGGCACTTCGCGATGACCTTGGGCAACAGCTCGCTGACGATGTTCATCGACGGCCGCGCCCGCAGCGTGCCGCCCTCGAGCCAGGCGATCGGCTACTCGCTGAGCAAGGCGCACGGACGCCGGTCGCTGGCCGCCGGCGAACTGCCGACCTGCGCGTGAGCCTGCCGTGAGCGCGCGCGCCGGGATAGTGGTGACCGGCACCGAGGTGCTGAGCGGCCGCGTGCGCGACCGCAACGGGCCCTGGCTGGCCGAACGCCTGCTCGAGCTCGGCGTCGAGCTCGCGCACACGACGATCGTGGGCGACCGCGCGCAGGACGTGGAGGCGGCGCTGCGCTTCATGGCCGCACAGCGCGTGGACATCGTGCTGACGAGTGGAGGGCTGGGCCCGACCGCGGACGATCTGACGGCCGAGGTGGTAGGGCGCGTGCAGGGCCGGGCGATGGTGCTCGACGAGCCGCTCGCCGAGCGCATCGCCGAGATCGTGGCGCCGCTGGCCAAGCGCTGGCCGAACATCGATCTCGAGGCGATCCGCGCCGCCAACCGCAAGCAGGCGACGGTCCCGGAGGGCGCCACGGTGCTCGAGCCGGTGGGCACCGCACCCGGGCTCGTGGTCGCACCCGGCGAGGGCGCCGCGGGGAGCGGGCCGACGATCGTGGTCCTGCCCGGACCCCCGCGGGAGCTGCAGCCGATGTTCTCACAGGCGCTCCTCACCGACGCGCTGCGCGCCGCGCTGCGGGGCGCCACGAGCTACCGCCAGGGCACCCTGCGCCTGTTCGGGATACCCGAGTCGGAGATCGCCGAGACGCTGCGCGTGGCCGGGCGCGAGGGGGTCGCGCTCGATGCGCTCGAGGTGACGACCTGCCTGAAACGCGGCGAGGTCGAGGTCGTCACGCGCTACGAGCCTGCCGCCGCGGATGTCTATGAGGCCTTCGCGCAACTCGTCCGCGCGCGCCACGGCGACGCCCTCTTCTCCGAGGATGGCAGCACTGTCGATCAGCTCGTCGCGGGGCTGCTGCGTGGCGATGGGTCCTCGTCGCGCCCCGTGCAGACGATCGC
>Ga0209040_10004330_pt1 | contig 10742 bp, 8 predicted proteins | sample BogFormECP12_OM3_FD_188240 | JGI IMG/M metagenome (GOLD analysis project Ga0209040, IMG submission 188240) | Bog forest soil microbial communities from Calvert Island, British Columbia, Canada - ECP12_OM3 (SPAdes) (version 2) | ecosystem: Environmental > Aquatic > Freshwater > Wetlands > Bog ... | reverse complement strand
CCGAACTTCCAAGCCTGCGTTGGACAGCGAGGCCAGCTGTGCGGCGTCCAACTGCTCCGACGACGAGGCGGCACTGTAGGCGCGCGTGTCGCTCCTGAGGTGGCGCAACAGGGCCAGCGACCGCGCCGCGACGACCGCTTTAGCGACCGACCCGAGCGGTCCGCCAGTCAGTTGAGGCTGACCGAACGGCAGCAGCTCGGTGGCCTGCGGCGGCTCGCCCAGGGCGCGCTGGGCAACGGCTTGCCGGTCCCAGCCGGGCAGCTGGGCGGCGGCGACGACGTTGGCCGACACCCCGACGTAGGGGCGATGACCGAACACCGCGATGGCCCTGCTCCCCCATTCATCGGCGACAACGCCGCCGAGCGCAAGGAGCTGACCCATCACCCCGCTGGCTGTGCGCAGTCCGCTCAACTGGACGTCCAGGGTCATCGGGGTCAATGGCCCAGGTAGCGCTTGGGCGAGGCCGTTCGCACTGAAGACCGGGAACCGTGGGTCGATCCGGTCATCGAACTCGCCCTCCAGCCCGTCCGGTGCCGCGGAGCCCAACCCGACCGATGGCCCGAACCGTGGAAGAGATTCCACCGGGAGCTCCAGTGGCCCTCCCTGGCTGGTCGCGCCGGCGGCACCCAGTCTGCGGCCGACAAGTCCGCGCCCGGTGTCGGCAACCGCGTCGATCGCCTGCCAACCGAACTCGAACATCCAATCCTCTTGTACCGCAGTGATATCCATCTCGGGAATCAACTGGGCCCAGCGCTGAACCCGATGTGGCCGCGAACGCGGTCCAACGGATTGCAGGAGCCGCCACGCGGTGATCATGTTGGTGGTGTCCGGCGTGGCCAGGTCCACGACACCGGTGCGGTCGGTGCCGAGCGCCACGAGCAGGAAGCGGACCAGGTCGTCGAGGTGCAGCAACCGCATCGGCCGCGCCGAGATCTTGGTGCGCAGTAACGTGGCCACGGTGCGGCACACCATCCAGTCGAGCTGGCGGCCCACCGGCGGCGCGATCCGGATAATCAAGCTCGGCCCCCAACTCGTGGACACCAGTGCCTCAGCCGGCTGATACACGTCGGGCCGCCCCGCGGCCTGGGACACGTACAGCAGCCGGGCACCGGCGCGGGCGGCCGCATGGGTTACCTGTACAACGCCGGTGATGCCGGCGCCGCCAGGCGCGGTTGTGTCAACCGGGGCGAGATGGATGACCGCGTCCGCCTGGTCGGCCAGCTGTTGCAGGACTGGGTCGGACAACGGTGCGCACACAAATTCGACGCCTGGGTCCAGGCAGGGGTGCAGATGCTCGGCTATGCCGATCACCGCGTGCCCGGCCGCGATTAGCTGCCGCGCAACCAACCGCCCGACAGTGCCGGTGGCGGCAGTAACCAGGACCTGCACCTGGGCTCACCTCCCCCAACGTCCACCTTTGACAATAGGCATGTCGGTGTGACTTGCGCGACCGTTAACATATTTGCGGGCCTGAGCTTCAGTGATGGTTCCCGCGGTTATTTCAGCGTCGCGCTGCCGTCCGCGGCGACGGCAACCTTGGCGCCGCCGATGTCTTCACGCACGGTCACTTCGGCCACGACCGGATCGGCGATCTGCGCCAGGGTCCGTGCCCCGTCGGGCGTGCGTACAGCCAGGAAGGCTCGCTCCGGTTGTCCGTCCCGGTTGAACGGTGTCGTCCATGCCTCGACGGTACCGATACCTTCCCACTCGACCAACCCGTCCCGGGCGGGCTCTCGATCCACCTCCGATTGCATGTCCTGCCAGCGAAATTCTGCCGGCGGCTCGGTGCCGTACACACCGAAGCTGTGTTTGGTCAGGTAGCCGCCGTTGGCGGTGATCAGGCCACGTCGCCCAGGGTTGGCCACCAGCAACTCGGCCATGGTGGCGATGGAATGCATGACGTAATTGCTCCACGGGCCTCCCGCGAAGGTCAGTCCGCCGGTGACGGTCAGTGGGCGGCCTGGGTCGTCGACGGCCAATCCGAGTTCGGCCGCCGCGACCTGAACGGCGGAGGGGAAGCAGGAGTACAGGTCGACGTAGTCGATGTCGTCGATCCGCAGGTCGGCCAGCTGCAGCACTCGCGCCCCGGCGATCCGGATGGCCGTAGATCGGTATAGCTCGTCACGGTCGCCGATCGCGGGGGTGTCGTGTGCGTCGGTGCCCGCGTGCGGGTAGATCCAGCGTTCAGCGGGAATCTGCAGGCGTTTCGCCTGCTCGACCGACGTCAGGATCAAGGCGGCCCCCTGGTCGACCATGTTGTTGGAGTTCATCAACTTGGTGTAGGGCCAGCTGATCATCCGGTTTCGTGGGCCGGGTTGCGTGATCTCCCCGGCGGTTGCCGGTTTACGGATCCACGCATGCGGATTGTCGACCGCGACGGCGTTGAAGCGCGCCCACAGCTCGCCGACGCGCCTGCTGTGATCTTCGATGGACTCGTCGTTCGCGATTCGAAGTGCCTGCTCGAACAGCGGGTACACGTAGGCCGGCCGGTCCAGCCCGATCCTGATCTCCGCGTCGCCGGCCATCGGGACGTCGTCGCCGGCGACCTCGGCCATCGGCACCGAATCGTCCTGAACCGTCCACACGAGTTTGCTGCCCCTGGCTTTCAGCCCCCTTCTGGTGCGCCAGGTTTCGGCGCCGGCAAGCAGTACCACGCCGGCTCGGCCCTGCTGGATGTCCAGGCAGGCCTGATTGACCAGCGACTGCGGCAGGTTGCCGCCGACCGGGCTGTACAGCGTGGTGAACTCCGCGGCATGGATCCGTTCGCCCAGCAGCAGCCCGGGATCCCTGTAGTGGGCCGACAGCACGTTCACGACGCGGATGGAGTCCACAGCCTCGAGCACCTTGGAATCCGCGGCCTGCCGGGCTGCGGCGGCCATCAGGTCGACCGGTTCGACAGACCGCGTCTCCGGGTCGATTTCGTCGCGATGGTTGACCTGGCCGTAGCCGATCAACACCGGTGTCCTGGGGTCCACGGGCATGGATCGAACCTAGCGTCGGGTCCGGCCGAGCGTCACACCAGAGTGGCGATCGTCACCGAGCGTCACGCCAGCGTGGCGTTCGGCGAGGAAGTTAGGCGCTGGCGGCAGGCTCGAACAGCACGCGATCGGCGATCAGCCGCTCGGTCTCCTCGGGGCTCATCCCGAGCAACGCTCGGCAGATCTCGCGGGTGTTCTGACCGGGCACCGGTGCCGGACGCCGCGGTGCCGGCGGGATGTGACGAAACGGCGCCGGACCCGTCTCGGCTGGCAGCGGATGGCCGATGAGGGGATGCAACATATCGCTGAATAGTTTTCGCTCGATCAGCTGTGGGTCTTCGAGGAGGTCCGGCGTGCGGTTCATCGGGCCGGCCGGAATTCCGGCGGCCTGCAGCGCTTGTGCGGCCTCAACGGGGGTGCGAGTGCGGGTCCAGGTGGACATCAGCGCCGCCAACTCCTGCCTGTTGGCCACGCGCGACTCGCCGGTCGCGAAGCGCGGATCGTCTGCTAATTCCGGTTGGTCTAAAACTGATGTAGCACAACGCCATTCGCCGTCCGACCGGATCGAGATGACGCACCATTCGTCGTCGCCGGCGCACGGATAGACTGCGTGCACGCTGGTGTTATCGCGGATCCCGCCTACGCCGGCCTCCCGTGCCGCCTCGGTGACGAACAGGGTGTCCAGTTGATTGACGACGACTTCGGCCTGGGAGATGTGGACGTGAGCGCCGCCGCCGGTGCGGTCGCGGTGGATCAGCGCAGCCAGCGCCGCGATCGAGGTGACCCGCCCAACCACGTGGTCGGGGAAGATCGTGGTCGCGTCGTAGAAGGCATGCCGGGAGTTGTCCGGAGGGGCTTCGTCGGACGTCCAAAGACGGGTAACACCGGTGGCGGCGCGGACCAAAGGACCGTAGCCCATCCGGGCGCGCCACGGCCCGCTGTTGCCGTAAGCGCTGCTGCCGGCGAGCACGATCCGCGGATTGAGGGCGCGTAGTGCGTCGTAGGGAAACCCAAGTGAGGTAAGGGTTCCCGGTTTGAAGTTGGCGAGAACCGCGTCGGCCCCAGCGACGAGGCGGCCGAAGATCTCCTTGCCCTCCGCGGCACGTAGGTTCAGGCCCAGTCCGAGGTGATTGCGGTGTGTCCGGGCGAATGACTCACTCATGGCTTCGCCAACGCGCGCCTGCCGCAGTCCGTCCGGGTAGCCGGCACTTTCGACTTTGATGATCTCGGCGCCCAGGTCGCCGAACAGCCGGCTCACCTCCCCACCGGCCACGATGACGCCCAGATCGAGGATCCGCAGACCCTCGAAGGGGTAGCCGCCCACCTTGCTTGACGGCGACGGTGCTACCGCTGGATCAGCCAGCCAGCGGGCTTCGTCCTGCCCCACGCGAGGGGCCGGCGTGCGGAAACCAGAGCGCTGCCCGTCGATGACGAAATATCCGGTGGGGACAATCGTGTGAAGCCCGGGGACGAGCTCGGCATCGGTGATCGCGCCCACCGCCTGAAAGTGTTCGGAGGCCAGGATCCACGACGGCGTCAGCACGGCGGCGATCGGCACTCCGAGCGCCTGCCCGGCGGCCACCAGATCTTTCATCGTCTGGTCGGCGAACAACGCTCCGACCAGAACGCTGATCTGGGGCCAGGCGGCTATACGCGCGCCGAGCATTTCGTATTTGGGGTCTTGAAATTCTTCCGGCTCGCCCAGCCAGCGGCGCATGCTGCGCCACTGCCGCGGCGCCATCACGCACAACCGGACATAGCCGTCCTTGCACGGAAGGATCGGATAAGGGTCCTGATTCTGCGGGCGGCCCCGCCACTGCCCGGCGCCGAGCCGGCCGGCAGCCGCCTGCCCGGCCGCCCCGAAAGCCGGGTCCAGGGCCATGACAACCGCGTCGAAACGGGAGAAATCAATGTAATCGCCTGTACCGCAACGCGATCTGTTGTAGTAGGCGACGAGAGCGGTCCAGGCCGCCTGTACGGCGGCGGTCGCCGAAGCGATGCCGTTCGGCGGCAATACCGGGGTGCCGGTGGCGGGACCTGACCGCGATAGCGAGCCCGACATGGCGAACAACACGGGATCGGTTGCAGACCAGGACGACCGCGGACCCGTCGCACCGAAGTCGGTGATCGACAGCGCCACCAGGTGCTGGTAGCGATCAGCCAGTTCGGCACACGACGTCCCGAATGCGGCGGCCTGCCCGCCAACACCGCTGTCGACGACGATGTCGGTTCCCTCGACGAGGTCAAAGAACCGCCGCCGGTCGTTTTCGTCGTGCGGGTTCAGCACTGCGCTGCGCTTGTTGGCGTTATGCACGGCGAACGGGATGCTCGCGCCAGCGAGCGTCGGCAGGTCGTCGCGACCCGGGCTGCCGCCCGGGGGCTCCACCTTCAGCACGTCGGCACCCAGGTCAGCGAGCAGGCGGCTCACAGTGTCGGTAACCCCACCGGACAAGTCGAGGACGCGCACCGTTTCGAGCAACCTGGCGGCCATCTGCTCACCGTATTCGTTGGGCGGCCAAATGCCCAGCCGCCCAACCCTGTTCGACTGGGAATCCGGATGAGTTACGCTCCCCCGAATGAGCGCCCACTTAAGCTACGTCGAAGCCGTGATCGTGGGCGCTGCCCAGGGCATCACCGAACTGTTCCCGGTCTCAAGCCTCGGGCACTCGGTGCTGGTGCCGGCACTGGTTGGCGGGCAATGGGCCCGAGACCTAAACGTCTCCGCACCCGAGTCGCCCTACCTGGCTTTTATAGTCGGCCTGCACGTCGCCACCGCGGCCGCCCTGCTGGTGTTCTTCTGGCGTGACTGGCTGCGGATCCTGGCCGGATTCTTCTCCTCGGTGCGACATCGTCGAATCCAGACGCCCGACGAGCGGCTGGCCTGGCTGATCGTCGTGGCCACCATCCCGGTGGGCCTGGCGGGGCTGCTCCTCGAACAGCTTTTCCGCACCACGCTGGGCAAACCCATTCCGGCGGCCGTCTTCCTCTTCCTCAACGGGATCGCGTTGTATGCGGGTGAGGTCCTCCGAAAGCGCACCGCAGACGACGAACCCGAACACAGCGGCGAGGCGGTCGACAATCGACTCGCCGAGCTGCCCATGGGCCAGGGCGTGCTGATCGGCTCCGCCCAGATCCTGGCGCTGCTGCCCGGGATCAGCCGCTCCGGCATCGCCATCGTGGCCGGCCTATGGCGCGGCCTATCGCACGAAGACGCCGCCCGGTTCTCCTTCTTGCTCGCGACGCCGATCATCCTGGCCGCCGGGGTATACAAAATCCCGGAGTTGTTCGGGCCCCTCGGAGCCGGGATCGGGGGCCAGGTCCTGGCCGGCAGCATCGCCTCCTTCGTCTGCGCCTACCTGTCCGTGCGCTATCTCACCCGGTACTTCCAAACCCGCACCCTCACGCCATTCGCCATCTACTGCGCCCTGCTTGGGGCCGCCAGCCTGGCCTGGCTCACCCTGCGTTAGACGGGCGTGCGTCGATAGCGCACTTCTTCCACCGGCGCACCGCCGTAAGCCCGCATGCGGCGCGTCCCGTCGAACCTCCACCCGTCGCGTTCGTAGAACCGCCGAGCGCGGGCGTTTCCGTCCAGCACCCACAACGAAGCAGCGATGACGCCAACCCCGCGCAGCCGCTTCCGGGCCGCGGTGATCAGCAAGCGCCCAACTCCGGTACGCACATATGCGGGATCGACGTAGATCGCCATCAGCTCACCGAAGTTCGACAAGTCTTCGTCGCGGCACAGGCCGGTGGTAGCCAAGCCGCAGATCGTCGAACCATCGACCGCAACCAGGGTGGACGGCAGTCGAATCCCCACGCGACCAAAGGTGTAACGGCCGGCCCAGACTTCGGGCGTCAGACTGTCGAGGTATTCCTGGGCGATGAGTCCCCGGTATGCCGCCTGCCAAGACCGCACCTGCACGCGGGCCACCTCATACGCATCCTCTGGGGCGGCGGGCCGCACCTCGCTCATCGTTGCAGTATCGGCGGACCCCGCGGGCCCTGCCATCGGAACCGATACCGGTTGTCGCCGTATCGCGCGTGTGACTCATCAATGCCGAAGCACCGAAGGTGAGACAGGCATTTCGGAGACAATATTCTGAGACGTTGCGACCTGGACGGATGCGATGTTCCGCCGTCCGCTGATCGGTGTCGCGGTGTGGTCCGTATCGAGACACGCGACCCCAAAGTCTCGGTAGGGGGTTGGTGACGTCAGTTGCGATAAATGACGGCGAGTGTGCGATCGGCGCATGCATCCCTGGCCCACACGCAAAAGCGACCGAGGTCGGACTTGGGCTGCGATGGGTCGGTCGTGGTGCGCCCCTTGTTGAGTTCCCGTTAACGTGACAGGCCAAGCGGCCCAGCGAGTTCGGCCAATGTCGGCAACAGCTTGTCAGGCCCGCCGAGCACTTGGATCACGACATGATTGGCGCCGGCCCGCAGATGCTCGTCCAAGCCCTTGGCGATGTCGTCGGGGGTGCCGTAGGCGACCAGGGCGTCGATGAACGTATCGCTACCGGGGCGGGTGAGGTCGGCGTCGGTGAAGCCCAGCCGCTTCCAGTTGCTCACGTAGTTCGCAAGGGCGAAGTAGTTGTACGTGTCGGCCATAACCTGGCGGGCGATCGCGCGGGCCTCGCCGGTGTCGGTGGTCAGCACCACCTTGTGCTCGGGCAGCAGCAGTGCGTTCGGCCCGATGATTTCGCGGGCCTGTGCGGTGTGTTCGGGCGTGGTGTTGTACGGGTGCGCCCCGGCGGCGCGTTCTGCCGACAGCCTCAGCACACGCGGCCCGAGCGCGGCGATCACACGTCGATCGGCCGGCACGCCATATTCGTCGAGGTCGTCGAGGTAATCGACCAGCGCGTCGTAGGGCTTGCGGTATTCCTGGGTGTGCTCAGGATGGCCGGCCCCGACCCCGAGCACGAATCGGCCCGGATAGGCGGTGTTGATGCGGTGAAACGACTCGGCGACCGTTTTGGCGGGCGCCGACCAGATGTTGACGATTCCGGTTGCCACCTTTAGCGCGGTGGTGGACTCCAAAAGTGGCTCCGCGAAAGACAATTCGGCGGGCGGCGAACCGGAAACCCATAGCGTGCCGTAGCCGAGGTGTTCGATTTCCTGCGCCTGCTCGGCGGTGGCGCCCTCAAAGAAGACGCCGCCCAACGTGAAGACGCCGAATTTACCGAGGTCGATGTTCGGTGTGGTCATTGGTGCTCCCTGGTCTAATGGTTGCTGAACCCGGTCGGGCGCACCACGATGACCACCCAGTCCGGGGCGTCGTGGGGAGCCTCTCCCGCTGGCGGGGCGTCGGGGGGAGGCTCGTCCCCGCTGTAGCGGTTGGCTAGACGCAGGAAGAAGTTCGCCGCTGTATCGGGCTCGATGCGCTCGACGTCGCCGCGCACTTCTAGGTAGCGGTACGGATTGTCGGGATCCGAGATCGACATGGCAACCTGCGGGTGACTCTGCACGTTGCGGTACTTCTGCCGCTTGGTGGTGTGCGCGAACCGCAGCAGCTCGCCGTCCCAGTCGAACCACATCGGACTCACCTGCACTGAACCGTCGGGCCGGGTCGTCGCCAAATGCCCGTACAGCGGGCGTTCAAGCAGCAGGTCGTCGTAGCCGGCGGGAACCGCAGCCATATTCGCTCCTATCTAAATTTGTTCTGTGCCGACGATTTGGGGGGAATCGTCGAGCTGCGTTTCGGACGAAAGCCTTTCACCGCTACTCGAGGTGGAGAGGCTCGGCGCGGTGGTTAGACCCGGCGACCTTGCCAGCCAGTCGTGTCATCAGTTGATCCTCCATTTTGTCTTGTGGGCCGGACGTGCTGATGCGGTGTCCGCTTCTCCGGAAACTGTCGTTTTGCTCGCGGGGGTGAGTCGAACGCCCGATCTCTGGGTCGATTCGCTGTGCCAGGTCAGTAGTCGGCGGGCTGGTTGAAGATGATCGCAAGGCTGACGATCTTGCCGTCACGCACGCTGAAGTAGTTTGTCAGAACAATATCGTCGGGCAGGTTGGTCCGGTCGAACGTGCCATCGTAGGCCCCGCGCACCACGGTATCGCCGTAATGATCGAGCACCTCGCGCACTTCGATCGTCACCTTGTCGCCGACCATTTCTTTGGCTACCCAGCGGCGAATGGCGTCGATTCCGACGAATTCGCGGTGGTTGTCGTTGACGTAGGCATCCTCGGCGAACGTGGCCACCGTGCGATCGGTGTCCGCGGCGTTGATCGCGTCGATGTGTTCGGCGACGATCCCCGTCAGGTCGGTCTCTTTCATACTCTCGTCTCCCAATTCGTGGCCGGCGCGGTGTTGCGCCGGTGATCCCACCCTGCGCGCTGACACCGTGGGCGAGTCAAGGCTCGTTCAGGGCGTGAGTCTCCCCCAGAGGGAGAGTGCACACTGAGAGCATGAGTTCACCCGCGCTGTTGTCTATCGGGGACTTCTCCCGTGCGACGCAGCTGAGCGTGAAGATGCTGCGCCACTACCACCAGATCGGGCTGCTCGAGCCGGTCGATGTTGATCGCGCTACCGGCTACCGCCGCTACGGCACCGACCAGATCTCGACAGCACAGATCATTCGCCGCTTCCGGGCTCTAGAAATGCCGCTCGACGAGATCGGCGCCGTTATGAGCACCACCGACATTCGTCAACGCAACGAGCTGATCAACGCTCACCTCATGCGGCTGGAATCCCAACTCGCACAGACCAAGCGGGCCGTTGAGTCGCTGCGTGAACTGCTTGAGCCCGGGCGTGCTACCGAAGGCCGGATAGGTTATCGCAGAGTCGAAGCGACAGAAACCCTCGCGATCAGCGAGGTCGTCGACGTGGAAGACGCGCTGACGTGGCTCCAGGGTGCGCTGGCCGAGCTGTATGCCACCCTGACCGCTCAAGGCGCGCGCATCTGCGGCCCGGCTGGGGGTATCTTCGCCGACGAGCTAGTCGCCAGTGAACGAGGACTGGCGACCGTTTTCGTCCCGTTCTCCGGTGACATCCGACGCACCGGACGCCTCACCGAACTGGTGGTACCCGCCGCCGAACTGGCCACCGTGGTGCACGCGGGCTCGTACCGCGACTTCGACCTGGCCTACGGCGCGTTGGCCACCCACGTCGCCCAACACGCGATCGCCATCGATGGGCCCATTCGCGAGTACTTCCTCGTCGGCCCCCAAGACACCCGCGACGAAACCTCGTGGCGCACCGAGATTGGCTGGCCGGTCTTTCACACCACCACCGCCTAATCCCCGCCCACGCAGCGTCACCTTGAAATCCACCAACGATGCAACCCGGCCATCATGCCGATGACCACGAAGAATCTTGTCCTGGGGTAAAAGGAGCGGTGTGCAACTAGTAAGCAAACAACAACTTGCGACGCCCCTGCATTGAACGGAACCAGCGTCCGTCGGTATCGGCTGACGTCCGCTCAGTGATACTTCTCGCAAACCCTGTTTCTGAGACCAATTAATGAGACTCTCGTAACTCGTCTATTTCGAGACATGACAAATCAGGGAGTGTTGGGGCCCGGCATGACCCCGCCTGGACCCCGGCCGGTGAGGAGAGGTTAGGTCGTGGTGTGTTGGTCGGATGAGTCGCTGGGCTCGACGATCTTTGTTTCCTCACGTGCCCCGTGGCTGATCTCGATGCGGCGCGGCTTGGCCCGTGCCGCCACCGGGAGGGTTACCGTCAGCACCCCGTTCTGATAGGTGGCGGCGATGTGGTCGGCGTCGATGTCCTGACCGAGGGACAGGCGACGCAGGTAACTGCCGGTG
>Ga0209040_10004329_pt1 | contig 10742 bp, 10 predicted proteins | sample BogFormECP12_OM3_FD_188240 | JGI IMG/M metagenome (GOLD analysis project Ga0209040, IMG submission 188240) | Bog forest soil microbial communities from Calvert Island, British Columbia, Canada - ECP12_OM3 (SPAdes) (version 2) | ecosystem: Environmental > Aquatic > Freshwater > Wetlands > Bog ... | reverse complement strand
AAAATCGTGATGACCGTCGCGCTCGTTGTTCTGATCGCGCCGCTCGTGCCGCAGCCCGTGGGTATGTCGATATTCTCGGGCGCTGGATTCCTGTGCGCAGTCAAGGAGCTGCTGATCGGCGTCGCGATCGGCATGATGGTGCAGCTCGCGTTCGAGGCCCTCACGCTCGCCGGACAGACTGCCGCAATGACCATGGGCCTCGGCTTCGCGACCTTGGTCGATCCGCAGCACGGCGCCACGACGACGGTCGTCGGGCAGCTGTTCCTGGTGTTCGCAACTCTGATTTATTTGGCCGTCAACGGCCATCTGGTCCTGCTCGGCGCGCTTTCCAATAGTTTTCAGACCCTCCCGATCGGAGCGCCGAACATCGACCGGAATTTTCTCTGGGCCGTCGCGTCCTGGGGCGCCAGCGTCTTCGAGACCGGCCTGCTGATCGCGCTGCCGGCCGTGATTGCGCTCGTGATCGTCAATCTGGCGCTCGGCGTCGTCACGAGAGCGGCTCCGCAGCTGAATCTGTTCGGCGTCGGCTTTCCGATCACGATGCTCGCCGGCTACCTCATCCTAATCGTCGGCTCCGACGGCATCATGGTCGGCATATCGAGCTTGATTCATAATTCCTTGGTCGCCGCCGCGGCTCTCGTTACGCCCTCGGCCGGAGTGCCCTGATGGCCCAGGGCGAAACCGGCGAACGAACAGAAGAAGCCTCGCCACGGCGGCTGCAGGAGGCGCGCGAGCACGGCCAAATCCCGCGCTCGCGCGAACTCGGCAACTTCGCGACGATGATCGGCGGCAGCGCCGCGCTCGTCGTCATGGGCGCTGAGGGCGCCGGCCGGCTCGCCGCGATCATGCGCCGGAGCCTGTCGTTCGATGCGCAGAGCCTCGCCAATCCGGACTCGATGATGTCGGCCCTCGGCAACGACATCATCAGTGCACTGATCATCGTGCTGCCGATTTTCGGCACGCTCATCGTGCTCGCGCTGGCGGCAGCCGTCGCCTTGGGTGGCTGGAATTTCAGCCCGCAGGCGCTCATTCCGGATTTTTCGCGGATGAATCCGCTCGAAGGCTTGAAGCGCTTGTTCGGCCTGAGTGGTTTTTCGGAACTGGCCAAGGCGTTGCTCAAATGCGCGGTCGTCGGGGGCGTTTGCGCACTCGTCACGAGCCGGCTGTTTGCGGACGTAGTCGCTCTCGGGCACATGGCCCCAAAGACCGCGATCGGCCGCGGGGCCGGGCTGCTGTGCACCGCTTTCGTGTGGCTGTGCGGATCGCTCGCAATCATCGCGATGGTCGATGTCCCGCTGCAGATCTTCCAGTTCAACCGCTTGATGCGCATGACGCGCCAGGAATTGCGCGACGAAGCCAAGGATTCCGAAGGCCGCCCGGAAACCAAGCGCCGCATTCGCCAAGTGCAGCAAATGCTGGCGCGGCGGCGAATGATGCACAAGGTGCCGAGCGCCGACGTCGTGATCGTGAACCCGACCCACTTCGCGGTGGCGCTCAAATACGACCCGGACAAGATGCGTGCACCCCGCGTGCTCGCAAAGGGCGTGGATTTGGTGGCGCTCAACATCCGCCGTATCGCCGAGGAGCACCGCGTGCCGATTTTCGATTCACCGAAGCTCGCGCGCGCTCTGTATCGATCCACGGATTTGAACCGCGAAATACCCGCGGGCCTGTATATGGCGGTCGCGCAGGTGCTCTCTTACGTCTTCCGGGTCCGCACGCTCAATCCGACGGTGGCTGCGCGCGTCGCACGGCCTGATCCGAAGGTCGGCGACGAGTACGAGGCATCATGAGCGTGCGCGGCGCGGCAGGCGTGTTCGGGGAATTCGCACGCAACGGACTCGGTGTGCCGCTGCTGGTGATGACCGTGCTCGCGATGATGGTGCTGCCGTTGCCGGCGGTGCTGCTCGACGTGTTCTTCACGTTCAACATCTCGCTGTCGCTGATCATCCTGCTCGCCGTCATGTACGTGCGGCGTGCGCTCGAATTCGCGACCTTCCCGACCGTGTTGCTCGGCGCAACGCTGCTGCGCCTCGGGCTCAACGTTGCCTCTACGCGCATCGTGTTGATGAACGGGCACACGGGCGCGCACGCGGCCGGCAACGTGATCGCGGCCTTCGGGGAATTCGTCGTCGGCGGCAATTATGCGGTTGGCATGGTCGTATTCACGGTCCTCGTGATCATCAACTTCGTCGTGATCACGAAGGGCGCGGGACGCATCTCGGAGGTCTCCGCCCGATTCACCTTGGATGCGATGCCTGGGCGGCAAATGGCGATCGACGCGGACTTGAACGCCGGGATCATCACGCAGCCCGAGGCGATTCAGCGCCGCCAGGAAATTCGCGAGGAGGCGGATTTCTACGGCGCCATGGACGGCGCGAGCAAGTTCGTGCGCGGCGATGCGGTGGCCGGGATCTTGATCGTGTTCATCAATCTGTTCGGCGGCATCATCATCGGCGCCGCGCAGCACGGCATGTCGATCGGCGAAGCGGCCAAGAGCTATGCGCTGCTCACGATTGGCGACGGCCTGGTCGCCCAGATTCCGGCGCTGCTGCTCTCGGTCGCGGTCGCGATCCTGGTCACGCGCGTCTCGCGGCCGCACGACATGAGCCAGCAGATCATGTCGCAGGTCTTGAGTCAGCCGCGCGCGCTCGCGGTCACCGCAGGCATCCTGTCGCTGCTCGGTGTCATCCCTGGAATGCCAAACCTGGTGTTCTTGAGCATGGGAGCGTTGTGCGCCGTCGGCTCGTATTTCCTAGGCAAACGGCGCACCAAGGAAAAGGCGGCCGCGGCCGCGCCCGCACCGGCGGCGAAGATTCCCGCGGACCAGCGCGAATTGTCCTGGGACGACGTCGAGCAGATCGACCTCATCGGCTTGGAGGTCGGATACCGGTTGATCCCGCTGGTCGACCGCAATCAAGGCGGCGAACTCATGGGCCGAATCAAGGGCGTGCGCAAGAAATTGTCCGAGGAGCTCGGCTTCTTGGTGCAGCCGGTGCACATTCGCGACAACCTCGAGCTCAACCCGAACTCCTATCGAATCACGATTCTCGGCGCGCCGGTTGGCGAGTCCGAAGTGTTCCCGGACAAGGAAATGGCCATCAATCCGGGTCAGGTGTCGGGCGCGATTCCGGGCACTCCGACCAAGGATCCGGCATTCGGCCTGAGCGCGGTGTGGATCGACAAGGCACGGCGCGAGCAGGCGCAGGCGCAGGGCTACACGGTCGTGGACGCGAGCAGCGTGATCGCGACCCATCTGAGCCATCTGCTGCAGACGCACGCGCAGGAACTATTGGGCCACGAAGAGGTGCAGCAGCTGCTCGCTCGCTTGGGCAAGACCGCGCCGAAACTCGTCGAGGACCTCGTGCCGAAGCTGCTGCCGATGAGCGTCGTCGTCAAGGTATTGCAGAGCCTGCTGCTCGAGCGCGTGCCGATCCGAAACTTGCGCACCATTTGCGAGACGCTCGCGGAGCTGTCTCCGAAGATCCAGGACCCTACGGCGCTCGTTGCCGGCGTACGCATCGCCCTGGGGCGCAGCATCGTCCAGGGCATCGCCGGACTGCGCGAGGAACTTCCGGTCATCACGCTCGATGCGACGCTCGAGCAAACCCTCCAGGATTCGATGATCAACACCGGCGATTCCGGGCCCGGATTCGAGCCCGGCCTGGCCGACCGAATTCAGCAGTCGCTCGCCGACAACGCGCGCCGCCAGGAGGCCGCCGGCGAACCCGCGGTTCTGCTCGTGGCGCCGAAAATTCGTCCATGGGTCGCGCGCCTGATGCGCTATTCGACCCCGAATCTGGCGGTACTCGCCTACAACGAAATCCCCGAAAACCGGCGCATTCGAGTGATCGCGGCGGTCGGGCGCTGATCGCAGACTTGAGTGAAGTGAGGTAAGCATGAAGATAAAACGTTACACGGCCCCCAGTATGCGCAGCGCTCTCGATCAAGTGCGCGTCGAGCAGGGAGCCGATGCGGTCATCCTCTCGAGCCGCAGGACTCCGGACGGCATCGAGGTCATTGCCGCGGTCGACTATGACGAAACCTTGATGCACGACGCGAGAGTGCACCGCGCATCGGCGCCGTCGCCTGCGATCCACCCCGGCCTCGAAACCGCGCGCGCAGCAGCGGCGCCGAAGCCGCTCGCGCCGAAGGCCTCGTCGCCCGCCCCGCTACCGGCGGCTGCCGCAGCGCCCCGGGCGGTCCTTCCCAAGGGCGCCGCGCCCTCGGCAGTGCCGCCTAAAGCCCTGCCGCCACAAGCCGTGCCGCCCAGGGCGATCGCGCCGACGGCCGTTGCGCGTACGCCCGCGTCGCCCCTCGCGCCCGTCGCACGCGCCGCACCCGTCGCGCGCGCTGCGCCCGCGCCGGATCCCGCCTTCAGCGGGATGCGCGACGAACTCCATGAATTGCGCCAATTGGTGGAGCGTGAGTTGGCGAGTTTGACCTGGAACGATAAGCGCCTGCGCGAACCGGTCAAAGTCCGCGTGCTCGAAGAACTCTCGGCGCTCGACATCGCGCCGGACATGGCCATGAAGCTCGCGTCGATGGCGCCGAGCACCACGCGTATGCGCAAGCCCGGACACATGTCGGTTGCGCTGCTCGCAAAACACTTGCCGGTCATCGACGATCCGACCTGCACCGAGGGCGGTTTGGTCGCCGTCGTCGGGCCCACGGGCGTCGGCAAGACGACGACGATCGCAAAGCTCGCGTCGCGCTGGTGCCTGCGCCATGGCGCCGAGGGTCTGGCGCTCGTGAGCACCGACAGCTACCGCATCGGAGCGCGCGATCAGCTCCTGACCTACGCCCGAATTCTCGGTATCCCCATGTATGCCGCGAACAACGGCAAGGAACTCGCACAAGTGCTCGAACGACTCAAATCGAAGAAACTGACGCTGATCGACACGGCCGGAATCGGTCCGCGCGACGTGCGGCTCGGCGAGCAATTGGCGGTGCTGCGAGAAGGCGCGCCGGGCGCGCGGGTGATGTTGGCGCTGCCGGCTCAGGGTGAAGCACATGCGCTCCAGGAAATTACGACCGCGTTCTCGGCGCTGGCCCCGGCCGCCTGCATCTTGACGAAGGTCGACGAGGCCGCGAGCCTCGGCGCGGCGATGTCGACCGCACTGCGGCACCGATTGCCGATCGCTTATCTGTGCAACGGCCAGCGTGTGCCCGATGACTTGCACTCGGCCTTCCAGCACCGCGTCTGGATGGTTCGGGCCGCGATGCTGTTTCGAGACCGGGTCGCGCCGCGGCGCGATGAGGCCTATCTCGCGCGTCACTTCGGACGAGGGCAGGCACATGCATAACCAATTGCCGCGCAGCAAGATCGAACAACTCGCTCGGCTGAACGCGACCCGCCCCGTCAAGGTGCTCGCCGTGACCGGAGGCAAGGGGGGCGTCGGTAAGACGACGGTCTCGACGAATCTGGCGGTATCGATCGCGGCGCGCGGCCGCGACGTCATGCTCGTCGACGCTGATCTCGGCATGGCCAACGTGGATGTCCTGCTCGGGCTGCACACGCGATTTCACATGGGCCACGTGATCAACGGCGATTGCGCCTTGGAGGATGCGATCGTGACCGGGCCGCACGGGCTGCAAATCGTGCCCGCCGCCTCCGGGGTCAAGCGCATGGCGAATCTTTCCTTGGCTGAACAGGCCGGACTGATTCGCGCCTTCAGCGACCTGTACCACCGCGTCGATGTGCTCGTGATCGACACCGCGGCGGGACTGCACGACAGCGTCGTTACCTTCAGCCAGGCGGCCCACCACGTGCTGGTCGTTGTATGCGACGAGCCTGCCTCGATCACCGACGCCTACGCCCTGATCAAGGTCTTGAGCCGCGAGCACGGCGTCCAGCGGTTCCAGATTTTGGCCAATCAGACGCGAAGGAGCGGCGAGGGCCCCGACCTGTTCAACAAAATTCAGCGGGTCTGTGACCGGTTTCTCAATGTCGGGCTGGAGTTCGCCGGGTCCATCCCGTTTGACGACTACTTGAGGCGTGCAGTGCAGCGTCAAACCGCCGTCGTCGAGGCCTATCCGGGATCAATTTCGTCGGTTGCGCTCAAGAATCTGGCCCAGAAGGCCGATAAGTGGAGCGTGCCACAAGGTGCACGTGGCCACCTTGAGTTCTTCGTTGAACGAATGGTGGGGGCCCGGATTGGTCCTGAGACGGTATTGCAATGAGAGCAAGTACACAATATTCAAATACGCAGAAGCGCAACGCACGGACGCACGAGGACGAGGAAGTCCCGGTCGACCAGTTGCCGCAAGAAGATTTGGTCCTGAAACATGCTGATTTGGTCAAACGGATTGCCTACCATCTCGTGAGCCGCATGCCGCCCAACGTCGAAGTCGACGACCTGATCCAGGCCGGAATGCTCGGCTTGCTGGACGCCGCGAAGCATTATTCGGCCAACAAGGGGGCGAATTTCGAAACCTATGCTGGCATCCGCATTCGCGGCGCGATGCTCGACGAGGTGCGCAAGTCCGATTGGACGCCGCGCTCGGTGCACCGAAACATGCGCGAAATGGCCGATGTAGTGCGCAGGATCGAGAACGAGAAAGGCCACGATGCGAGTCCCTCGGACATCGCCGGGGCGCTCGGCGTATCGATCGAGGAATATCACAAGCTCGTGCAGGACGCCGCGAGCTGCCGGCTGTTCAGCTTCGATCAGATGGGTTCGAGCGACGACGACACGAGCCCGGCCGACCATGCGCGCGACGAGCGTCCGGGCCCGTTCGACAACATTCAGGACACGGGCTTTCGCGATGCGCTCGCGACTGCGATCGGGCAGCTGCCGGAGCGCGAAAAACTCGTGCTGTCGCTCTACTACGATGAGGACATGAACCTGCGCGAGATCGGCGAGGTTCTCGAAGTATCGGAATCCCGCGTTTGCCAGATCCACGGTCAGGCGCTGGTTCGACTGCGCGCACGATTGGCGGAGTGGTTATCGCCGGACTGATGTATGGATATCCTGAGTATCGTCGGCGTCGTTCTCGGCCTGATAGCGATTATCGGCGGTGCAATCCTCAAGGGCAGCAGCGCCGGCGCGCTGGTCGGTAGCGCCGCATTCGTCATCGTCGTCGTCGGCACGTTCGCGGCTAGTCTCGTGCAGACACCGCTGCCGACGTTTCTGCGGGCCTGGAAGATCGTCGCGTGGGTATTCAAGCCGCCAAGCACCAATCCGGCCGCGGTCATCGAGAAAATCGTGGAGTGGAGCAACATCGCGCGCAAACAAGGCTTGCTCGGCTTGGAGTCCGCTGTCGAGCAGGAGCAGGACGAGTTCTTGAAAAAGGGCCTGCAGTCGCTCGTCGATGGCGGCGAACCCGAGGCGATCCGTTCGGGCATGGAGATCGAACTCGGCACGATGGAGCATTTCGACATTCAGGCGGCCAAGGTTTTCGAAGCCATGGGCGTCTATTCGCCGACGCTCGGCATCATCGGCGCGGTCATGGGATTGATGGCGGTCATGCAGAATCTCAACGATCCGTCCAAGCTCGGCCACGGCATCGCCGCCGCATTCGTCGCGACGATCTACGGCATCGCTTTCGCGAACCTGCTGTTCTTGCCGATGGGCAACAAGCTCAAGGCAGTCATCCACGATCAAATGCAAGTTCGAACCATGGTCATCGAGGGCATCATCGCGATTGCGCAGGGCGAGAATCCGCGCAACATCGAGACGAAGCTCAAAGGGTATTTCCACAACTAGGCACCTTCAATGGCTCGCAAGAAAAAGCACGAGGAACACGTAAACGCGGAAGCCTGGGCCATTCCCTACGGCGACCTCGTGACTTTGCTGTTCGCGTTGTTTACCGTCATGTACGCGATGTCGTCGGTCAACGAAGGCAAGTTCCGCGTTCTTTCCGACTCGATGATTGCGGCATTTCGGGGCGCGCCGAAGAGCATGCGGCCCGTCAACATCGGCGAGAAAGAGACCGGCAAGGGCGGCGACAAGCAGCTGACCGGAGTCACGCCGACGGTGCTGCTGAAGCTGCCGCCGGTGCATTCGTCGCCGACGCCGGAGCTGAGCCCACACACCCCGACCGTACAGGTCAAGGACGCCGCGCAGCCCGTGCCGGGAGCCCTGGTGCGCATGGAGCGCGAGGTGCAGGACGCCATGCAGGCACTCATCGACGCCAAGCTCGTCACGGTCAAACGCGAGAGCCTCTGGCTCGAGGTGCAGATCAACACCGACATTCTGTTTCCGAGCGGTTCGGGCGGCTTCTCGAGCGAAGCCTTGCCGGTGCTCGATAAATTGGCCGAGGTGCTCAAGCCATTTCCGAATCCGATCCGTGTCGAGGGGCATACCGACGATCGGCCGATTCACACGGCGGCGTTCCCATCGAACTGGGAACTGTCGGCGGGACGCGCAGCAAGCGTCGTGCACGAATTCACCAAGGCGGGCGTCGATCCGCTGCGCCTGGAAATCGTCGGCTTCGGCGAGTATCACCCGCTGCAGCCCAACGATTCGATCACCGGACGCAATGCGAACCGGCGCGTCACGATCCTCGTGCTCGAAGAGAGCGTTCCCAGCGCCGCGACCAGCGCGCGTGCGCATGACCTGAGCGTGAATTCCGCCTCAATGCCGAATGCGGCGGTCGCCGACGCGACCGGCGCCGAAAATCGCATCGTCGTCAAGGTGCCCGCGACCGAGCTCGAGAAGACCGTGTTGATCAACAATAGGGGGAGACCAAATGAGTGAAGTCGACCGCTTGAGCAACTCAGGAATCTTCCCGGCTCTTCCGATTGCCGACAAGCGCGGGTCCAAGGATCAGCCCGGCGGCCGGCAGCCTCCGGACAAGCCCGCCGAATCGGCCAAACCCGCTGCGAAGCCCGGGGCCGGGCCCGATGCAGGCCGAAATCCCAAATCCATCATTGACGAGTACGCTTAATGATTACCATCGAATTGAACCTCGTTTCCTTGTCGGTGATGCTCGGCACCGCGATCGGCTCAGGCGCGCTCGTGGCCGGCTGGTGTGCGGCGCGGCAGCTGCGACGCTTGCGTGAGGACGGTGCCGCGCTCGAATCGCGCGCCGGCGCCTTGCGGCGCGAACTCGAGCGGGTCGCGGCGGCAGGCGCGAAGGCGCGGTCGCAGGCCGAGTCGCAGGATCGCTTGCTGCGTCAGGCGCACGCGCAGACGCTCGCGCGGCTGCAGCGCGTCGAGCGGGAAAGCGCCAAAATCGCCGACCGCATGAGTCTCGTCGAATTTCGCGGTGAAGGCCGCAGCATCGATCAGGCCATCGAATTCGCACGCCGCGGCGCCGAACCGGACAAACTCGCCTCCAAGTTCGGCTTGAGCCGCGGCGAGGCGGACCTGGTCACGAAGCTGCACGGGCGCGCCGCACGCGCCTAAAGCTTGCGCTCAGCGCTCGCGATGGTCGCTGAGCACTTGACCCGCTTGCAGCGTTTCCGCTTCGTGCGGCTCGTCCCGAAATTTCTCCTTGAGCGCATCCATGTACCACGTCTGCATCGAGGCGAGCGCCAACAATCGATCGGCGTAGGCCGACGCACGCTCATCGAGGATGAGGCCGTAGGTCTGGATGCGAAAGGCGACCGGCGCGAAGAACGCATCGACGGCCGTGAACGCCGAGCCCGCGAGAAACGGTCCCCCGAAGCGCTCAAGTCCGTCGTTCCACAGCGCCGAGATTCGCGCGACGTCGCGCATCAGCGCCGCCGGAAACTCGAACAGCCGGACGCGTATCCCGCAGCTCATCGAGCAGCGGCTGCGCAATTCGCCGAAGCCGGCGTGCATCTCGGCCGAGGCGCAGCGAGCCCAAGCGCGCGCCTGCGTTTTCTCGGGCCACACGCCCTGATGCCGCTCGGCGAGATATTCGGCAATCGCGAGTGACTCCCAGACCGTCGTGGCGCCGTCGATGAGGCAGGGGACCTTGCCCGCGGGGCAACGCTTGCGAAACTCGTCCCAGCCCGTCGTTTGACCAAAAACCAGCAGCCGCTCCGTGAAGGGGATTTGCAGCTCGCGCAGCAGCGCCCAGGGACGCAGCGACCACGACGAGTAGTTCTTGTTCGCAATGGTCAGTTCGTACATCGATCGCCCCCGGATTTGGCGCCGACATCTTCGGCCCAACCTGTCGCGTCGAGCAAGATGACGGGCGCAACACGGCGCTGCTTGGCAAGGTCTCGCCCGGCGCACTTCCAGTGCACTTAGATAATTCTAAGATATATCTTATACCAAAGGCGTCTGCGACCGCGGGATCCGCGCGCTTTGATGCGGGCCAATCCGCCTTTTGCGCCTCGTACCCTTGCCGGGCATGCTCAAACTTAAGTCCTCTCGGGCGTTGACACTACGGTGCGCGCACCGCAAAATACGCGGCTCATTTTGAGGAGGGGTACCCAAGCGGCCAACGGGGGCAGACTGTAAATCTGCTGGCTTATGCCTTCGTAGGTTCGAATCCTACCCCCTCCACCAGCTGTGAAGGTGGGTTTGGTGCCATTGGCTTGATCGGAGTGCGGGTGTAGTTCAATGGTAGAACGTCAGCCTTCCAAGCTGATCACGTGGGTTCGATTCCCATCACCCGCTCCATGTGGATGCGGCCCACGTAGCTCAGTTGGTAGAGCACGTCCTTGGTAAGGACGAGGTCAACGGTTCGATCCCGTTCGTGGGCTCCAGTTATTTAAATTTAAGAGGTGTGCCGTGTCGAAGGGTAAGTTTGAGCGAACGAAGCCGCACGTGAACGTGGGGACGATTGGGCATGTGGACCACGGCAAGACGACCTTGACGGCG
>Ga0209040_10004328_pt1 | contig 10742 bp, 15 predicted proteins | sample BogFormECP12_OM3_FD_188240 | JGI IMG/M metagenome (GOLD analysis project Ga0209040, IMG submission 188240) | Bog forest soil microbial communities from Calvert Island, British Columbia, Canada - ECP12_OM3 (SPAdes) (version 2) | ecosystem: Environmental > Aquatic > Freshwater > Wetlands > Bog ... | reverse complement strand
CCGCCACCGCGGCGACGGTCTTTGTTAGTTCTGGAAGAACCTAGCCTAATTTTGTTAGCCAGGCTAGGTACCATGAGCCAAGTGTTAGTCCTAACTTTGTTAGTAGCATTCAAGTACATTGTTAGTATTTGTTAGTCGCCATCATCACCATTGTTAGTACTTGTTAGTCATCCATTACACCATAAGCTTTCTTTCCATGCTACAAATAAGTTTAATCGAGTCCGATCATAGTACCACAGAGTATAACTAACATCCTTAATATTAACTCTTCTCTGTTCCCATCGACAATAACCGACCAGGGGATCAGGTCGGGGATTCAAAACAGTACTCGGTTCACCGTAAATATATATAGTGGTCATAGGGTAGGGGGGACTATCATCCGCCAGTCCTCTTTGCAATTTCTTCATTTAACCTACGTCTAGCATAATACTCAATTGTTAATCCTCGCGAACGCAACCATACCACACACGCTAAGCTAACATCAGGACTAACATCCAATGCTTTATCCTTAACTCCACAGTGACCATAACCTTTTCCTTGGTTATGTCCCCTATGATTACTGCCTTTTCTTTTTCTCATATTAAGCTACTGCTAAGGGTTTAATTCCATTCATAGCCACAGTATGATAGTCCTCTAAAATCCAGTCTCCATTCTCGATTAACTTTTTGTAGTAGGTAGTTCTATAAATGGTAGTTCGTAGCAATCGACTAGAATGTGTACCTAACCACGAATGTCTAACATCCAGATAATTGCTAATCCATGTGCGCTCGCGTCCGCCATTACTAGGAGTCTTCTCTGAAAACTTACTTCGCAAAGCAGATAGTATAGATCCGGAATGTAAAAACGAATCAGCTATTACTAGGTAGCTAAGAGGCTCTTTAAATCCTTCCTTCTCTCCCCATTTAACCGCTGGGTCCAAGTATAACCGATTAAACATTACGTCTTGCACTTGCTGCATTATCGGATCATCCCCCGCACTTTTCAAAGCATTAATATATCCCTTATTATTAACCGTATCCATTCGAGACATAACACTCAACATAGGCTTTAACTTTTCAGTATATACTCCCATCCTGCGGCTATACTCCTCGATAACTTTGCCTAAGTTGCCTCCCATTTGAGTAAAGCCTATACTTAACGTTATTTGCTTAACTTGGTTAGGCCCATCTGCCATTACATATACCGCTCCATAAGGTATAGTCTTTTGCCCGCATTCCGCAACTACTAATACATTTCTAATCTTGTTCAATTCACGTTCATTCATATATTTTACTGCGCCTACCATGATATATTTCGTCATGACATTTACCACACACTGCTATTAAATACTTGACTGGACATAACACTCCATATCGGTACGTTAAGTGATGCGCGACATTTGCTAACTTTCCACACATTACACAACGCCACGAGAATCGCTCTAACACTCGCAATCGAAGATAGAACCATTCCCATGAATCATAGTCACCATTGTTAGTCCAGATCATAGCCTTATGATTTCATCCTCGCAATCCTGCCTTTGATATTCTCTACTAATCTTTCCTGTCTAACCAGATGGCTAACAGTTAGAAGTTCAGCTAAAGTTTGCTCTAGCTCTTTTAGGCTCAACGTATCCAGCCATATGTTAACCAATGTTTCCATGTATATACATACGAACTAAGTCGGCAATGCTAGTCGCTTGCATCTTCTCCATGACTTTAGCTCTATGTGCCTTCACCGTGCTTAAACTAATTCCAAGATACCATCCTATCTCTTTGTTACTCCTACCCCTAACTATATGCCCTAACACTTCCCGTTCACGCGGGGTTAACTTCGCCACTCTTATTTTTATCTCCTCCATAATAGGCTATGATTTCATCAATCGTCTCAACACGATTTCAACATTCTCCATACTCTTGGTTCTCTGGTCATATATCATAACATTTTTTAAAAGTGTATTGTAACTTGTAACCGAACTCCCAGACACTCTCTACACACTATATCCCCTTTTAAAGTTAACAATTAAAAAGTCTAGTCGGTTACAGGTTACAGTTACAACGGAGATATGCTAACATATGTCTCGTCCTTCGGCTATTATTCGCTCTAATTTGCGAGGATATTGTAACCGTAAATTTCTTAACATCCGTAGTCCTAACCCATTTAATGCCAATGGTCCCAGGGATTTTGTAACCGAGTTAACTCCGCTAACTGTTCTTCTCTTCGGAATATTGTAACCGAAATCTGGCCGGCAACTTCTTAACTGTCGTAAAAACTGTTTGTTAGTCCATAGATAGTCGTGTCCTACTTCCTCGCAATATTTACGGAAGATATTAAAAATAATATCATAGCCTATGAAGTATCCCGGTACTTCAAATTCCTCTCGGTTACAACATCTCCGTAGGCACGACGATGAGAACGCGGAGATAATATCATTATTGTTAGTAAAGTCTGTATATAACCTTTGGCTACTCTCGCTTCCTCCTTCTAATTTGTTAAGCTTAGCTATCTTCGGCATTCGACGTACAATGTAGGCTAATATTCCTGCCGCCTCCTCTTCTAGCTCTTCCCCTAACCTAACATTCCGATTCTCATTAAATGTCTGACTAAAATGTACTATTAGCATTCGGCGACTAACAGCATACGAACCATTTCGAAATTGCGGGATATGATTCATTAGAAACCAGGGTTTAGCATTGCTAGTCATCGAGAGTCCTGCCTTATAAATCTCTGCTATCGAAATAGACTCTCCACTAACCAATGCATTGAATGCTGACGAATCTTCGATAATCCTATACTCTGTCTCGGTCGAAACGTTAGTTAGCATTCCTTCTAGTCTACGCATATGCTTTTGATCGCGAGCACAAAGTTGATGTAACGTCACATTCGACTTAACATCCCGGCCTATCGCGTTCGCTATAGTCTCTGCTATGATGCTTTTCCCGTTGCCTCCTCCGCCAATAAAAAACATAGCTTGCTGAAAATTCGAGTGAGGTAACAAGCAATAACAAGCATAGTCCCATATTAGCCGTCTGTCTCCCCTCTCTGGTAATATCTGAGGCATTACCAATGTTCGAAATCTCTCGCAACTAGCATTAGCCTTATACTCCCCAAGTGATCGAGTAAACATATACTCTGGCGCATGATTACAAACTCCCTCTATTTGGCCAGTCTCTACCGACATACATAGCACACAATTAGAACAGTTAATAGCATATACAGGCTGGCCGGGAACATATTGGATAGCACCATAAAACTGTCGACCAGCCACTAGCTTATGCTTTTGTTCGAAATGTTTAAGTATGTCATCGGTTCGCCTAGCATTAACTGAGCCTCTATCTTGTACTCCCAGAGCCATCGGCTCATAGCCATCCCGACCCCTATCGACTAACTTCCATGTTCCTCCTTCATAGCCGTACCAATCCTTTCCCATGCATATAATAGGCTTATTAATTCGCTTCTCTAATTCCTCGACTAACCTAGCATTAACTGAGCCTCCCCCTATTCGTTCAGCCTTCTTACCTGCCTTTTTAGCCATGCTAAGATTGGGCCTAACGTTTCGCGCCTCATGGTCTGGATCTAATGCAGCACTAAATTCGCTAGTATGCTCGTCTCGTCCGTTATTGTTGCCATTAATCAATTTTGACATATTACATCCATTTTAACTAACCTCATTTGTGCTAGTACCGTTTCACGACTATACCATAGTACTTTCTGCCTTCGACTCTTGCTATAATTCCATCCCAGAGGCATCCTAACATATTGACCAGGACTATACGTTGTCTTATCGGCACCTAACTTTTTTGCTAATATGTGAATGCTAGTCACCCTATATTCCGAAAGTCCCCAAACACAAAACCACCCGTGTACCGATTTCCCCCCGCTAAACACTGCCATTGCCAACCTAACTTTCGCTCGTTTTTCGAGATATGCTAACATTGCTAACTGTTCTTCGATGGTCCCTTTGTCAGCCTCTATAACCATATACATTCTACGACCTACATTTAGGTCATGCTTGCCATCATCTACCCTATCAATTAGCACGTCAGGATGCATATAGTTGGGTACTATGTATTGTCTAGTCCTAAACGAGCTAGACATATCTGGATTCCACAAGTTAAACCGGCGATACTCTGGATTATCCATTTCTACGCACGCACAGATAACAAAGTTAATACCTGCCCATAGGTCGTAGAAGTTGAATCGATTAGCTCCTTCTCCTATCACTAACCTTCCGCGTCCCCAAGTTAGCGCCTCTTGACATAGCCCATTATCTATCTTCACTGATCGAAAGTTGCGACTATCTCGCCTAACATCTCCTAATCCTGCCCATGACATAGGGTCAACCCACTTTCTGCTAACTTCATAGCTGCCTATCTTTTCAGTCCAGCTAGGATGAGCGTCTAAAAACTCTTTTGCGCCTAGCACGCTGTTTTCGATTTCTGTTCTTAGGTCTTGGGTGGTCCGATTGCTAGTCTCCGCTGCTCGACATAGTTCGCCTATAACTTCCTCTACAGTCCAGCCTAACACTAGCAATCGTCGGCTTTGTTGAAGCAACCAAGAATGGAGATTATCTCCTTGCATTGGTGCTTTTAATCTAGTTGCTTGTCTGTATTTGTTAACCATTTGTTATGTTCCTCTACTATCAATTACTATTATAACATTTCGGCAATGAAAAGTCAATTTCGCGTTTCATAGCCGATTTACGGAGATATACACGGACAATCATAAGCCTATGATTTCACCGTAGCACGACCATATATCATAACATGATCAAATTACGTTACATTATTAACGTTTTATTAGCAAGCGGGGATTAAAGTACTAACAAATATCTCCGTTTGTTAGTCGCGGTAATTAAATCATAAGACTATGATTCTAGGTATCAAGGCACAAAAAAAGACCGGTCGGATTTCTCCGCCGGTCTTCTTTGGTTATTGCTTGCCAGTTTGCATCTTAATGCTAGCTGCTATCTGCTCTATACTAATTTCCTCTCTTTTTGTTGGCTCACAGAAGTTGGCTCTAATTGATAAGAGATGTTGTAATCCCCTTAGCAATAGGTCAACTTCCTCATTTGTTAACTGCAAGACTACTTGCTTCTTTCCCGTAGTCTTACCTAGTGCATGACGCATCATGCGCCTCTCATGTTCCTCTTGTTCTTCTTTGCTCATAACTTTCTCAGCATAGCAACCACGATACATAATAGTGTTAGTACTAGTATTATGGTTTGGGCTACTTCTAAAGCACAACTTGTCATATTAGCCGAAAGCTATATTTCGACGATACAAGTTTAAAGCTATACTTACTCCATAGTCTGATTAATATACTCTTCATAGTTAGTTCCTTATCTCTGCTTGTTAGTAGCAGAATCCGCTAGGCTCTATTCGAACCTAGCGACTTACACTACTATAGGAATCCTATAAATGGGGCTAATGCTTGATACAAATCACTAGCAACATTATCTTTACTTGATGCTCGCAATTCCGCTATTGCCTGCCTAGCACACTTCCTAGCACATTCTAGGTCAGTTGCGCCAGTAGTAATAATAACTAAAGGCAACATGCTCTCTACTGTTATCGTCATAGTTAGTTCCTTTCAGTCTCTTCAGTGTGCGCATTACGCACAGACTAGCAAGGAATTGAACCTTGCTAGTTTCGACTTAATCTTCTCCTAATTCTTCTCTTAACCTTTTTAGCTCTTCTATCATCTCCGCTCTAACCTGAAAGATTAACTCCTCTATTTCCAAGTCCGAATAAGCAGGAAGCTTATTCAAGTTCTTTCTAGCCGTTTTGAGCGGACCAATTAACCCTCGGCGAAGACTCTTCAAATCTCCCCTAAGTCTTCGCTTCTCTATCTGGTTACGAAGGATTCTAAGTGCATCATCTTTGCCTTTAGCGTCAATTATTTTATCTCTATCCAAATAAAATTGAATACAGAATCTAGCTGTTCGCAAACTATGAGGCAGTTGAGCTATCCAACGTTGCCAATTACCATGCCCTACCTTTTTCTTTTTCTGATACAGGAATTCGCCATAAGCTATATAAGCTTGCACTGTATCATTACCGGATATAGATGCCGCTTTCCATAGTTCTATAGCTCTTTCTAAATCAGCGTCAGGCTTACCCATATAATTAATAGGCAAAACGGAACGGTCGTTCCGTTTTCCCATCCCCTGTTATATGCTGGGCTTAAGGTCTTTCGGCATCCCATACTTAACAATCTGGGAAGCTTTAGCCTTTGTACCACCTAATGACCTTCCTTCCTTGAATTCTTCGAACAGTTTGTCTATACCTATCACTCTTGTAGACATACGATATAAGAAGATAGCATCCCCTCTTGCCGCAGCCCAATGATAGCGCTTACCAGATTTATTAGCTACTGCTAACAAGAACTGTTGAACGTATTCTTCAGTAATTGGAGAGTGCTTTTGAATCCTTCTTAAATCTCCTATTAGGGAAATATAAGCTTGGTTCACATTGCTCTTAGAATCGAGAAAGTGTAGTACTTTCTCCCTGCTCATTTCGTTTCTTCTGATTAACATATATAGTTAGTTCCTTATCTCTGCTTGTTAGTAGCAGAATCCACTAGCCTATTTCTAGGCTAGTGACTTGCACTACTTATTAGCCATTGCGCGACTAAACTCTATAACTTCTTTTCGAAGTCTACTAGCTATAACTTCCAACGATATAGCCAGAGGAGTGTTTCCTATTTTTCTATACTTTTTGACCGAAGCTGAAACCTCGTTTTCGAAGTCTTTCAGGTCAAGTTTAGGTTGACTGTTAGGCACAACTTTAACGTTGCCAGTTTTACTTTCCTTAGTTTCCTTAAGCGCATTAACTAAGTCTTTACTAACTGCTTGTTTTTTGCCGTTAGCTTTTGCCTTTGTTTTTGCTTTCTTAGCAACCACCCTAGCCGCACCTTCACTCTTGGGTAATTCCTTCTCAGGAATGCCGGCAGCCTTTAGAGTATTAACCGTAATTGCCGCATCCATTAGCCTGTAACCTTGTTTTCGACTAATCTTGAACCTACGCTCTAGATATAGTTCAAAAGTCTTATCAGTTGTCCGATATAACTTTTGATTTCGAATTGTTAGCAATGCGCTACCAACTTCGACAAAGGTTTTTAAGCCTTTATCGACAATCTTCTCGCATTCGACTAATGTAGTCTTCTCAATTACACTCAGTTTGTTATTACTTGCCACTATCATAGTTAGTTCCTTTTCTGTTTCGTCTGTCTTTATAACATACGATTACTAGCTAGCCTGTTAGTTTCTTCCAGGCTTGCCAGTGTATCGGACGTTGGTTTGTTATTCGATGGTTGCCAGCTTCTCACGCAAGGCATTAACCGCCTTAATGTCTGCCGCAGCTTCCTGTAGCTTGAAACGGGAAATTCCCGATTTCTTAGTATAGGCTAATAATTCCTTTTTCATTGCGTAGAGTGCTCGCAGTATTAATGCAATTTCCTCCGTATCAATGTCCAAGTTATCGTTAGCTTCATCTTCTGGTTCTTCGCCATGCATGGCAGCTATGATACTATCAATGGCTTTTCCATCCACCCAATAGCGGCCGCTTCCACTATCTTTATTAATTAATAAACATCTATAAGGCGACCTACCAAGAGGGGTATTCTTAATAAGTCCTTTCCAGCCTATTTCCCATTCAACGTCATTATAGATGACCTTCATTCCCTTTGTCCAGTTGTCTTTCGCTGTCACTGCATTACCATTAGTTGTCATATAGTTAGTCCCTTTTCTCGTTTAGCTTAATGCTAACCGAATCCTGCGGACTACAAATCATAGTCCGCAGATTTCGATTACCTTTGCTGTTCCCTATAATCTCTGTTTTCCTGCCAAGCTTTTTCGTCTTCCTCTGTCCATTCTAGTTTCGGATTAATTTCTCCGTCTAGAATTTCTTGAGTACTAAACTCGCAAGTAGTCTTATGCTCTTGTTCTTCACAAACCCAGCCATCGCACCTATGATAGTATTTAACTATCCACACTACAGGGCAGGCATGACGTTGAGAAATAAACTGCTTTCCAATTAAGTCAATTATCATAGTTAGTTCCTTTGTGCTCTTCAGTATCGGTTCAACCGATAGATATAGGGGATAGAACCCTATATTTCGCACTAAAGTATAGCCATAATGACTATACCAATGATGCATAGCACCATTGCCAGCATCAAGCCAATCCAGAAATTCTTAACACATGCGGCTAAGAACAGGACTAGCAAAACAAATAGAATGAGTGGCATAAGTTAGTTCCTTTTCTTCTGCGTTAGCAGATTCGAATAGTCAGGATTGCCTAACTACTCAAATCTACTGCCAATATTGCTATTGGCAGCAGACGGAATCTAACTAACTATTACGCTAAATCCCCCTAATTGATATTGACTGACCTAGATAGCCTATACTCTGTTCAGGCACTATGTGGAGACATAGCAGAGTAAGAAGACTACGCACTAGGTAACAGGTTTAGTATTAAGGATTGCGCTTATTTCGAGTGTCCTGTCGATCCGGTTAAATTAACGGCGCCTATGTAACGACCAAAGAACTATTGGCGACCAATCAAAATAACCAGCCTAAACTTAGGTTATCTCTAAAAGACTACCGTACTTTCGTATACTCGGTTTAGTCTTTTCTCCGTTGGTGCTATGCCTTTCGGGTAGTCACTTTAGTTTTGCCAACGTCGCAGCCTTTCCCTTGCTGCTCTCCCTCCCCTTCCTGCCCTCGCCATGAATATCGTCTAAATCCGTTGAATGTCAACTGCTTACGATACGATTTCGAACGATTTGAAAACGACCAATTTGGTCGATTTGTAAACAGCACAGGAAGCCTTTCTAGGCTCTTTGTCTGCCTTTCGGCTATCATGACATTGCCAGACAGACAAATACGCCAGAAAGGGCGTCTAGAACGTTTAAAAGGCATTCCGTACAGTGATACTGAATCTTGTGCACACAAGATTTGGAACCCAATGGGTTCCATTCGTCCGATACATTAAATCATAGTGTTATGATTTCTTGCAGGTCTTCCGACAATCCGAACATAAAAAAAGACCGTTACAAGCCTTTCGGCCCATAACGGTCTCGTTTTTTGTTACTCTTCTGACTCTTCCTCTGACTCGTTTTCCTTCCTAGCATCATGCAAGGCTTTTAAGGCTTTCTGTTTACCTATAAAGACCTTCTGTGTTAGGTAGTAGGGACGAGTACTATCTAATCGCAACTGTTGCAATAGATACCTTATTCCCTCTGGGAAGTTCTTTTTCCATAGTCTCCATTCCTTGAGATCAGATCTTAGCCCTAGTTCAGTTGTGAACTTATCGGTTAACTCTATTAGAGCGTCGTCATCTATTCCCTCTGTAGACTCGCCAGTTAACAGCGCATATGCAATTTCTATCTCAGCTTGATCCCAATGTTGAAACATAGGATTAAAGCCTTCGATATAACTTACATCCTTAACCTCTGGTAAGGCTGCCTCTTCCTCCGCTTCGTCTACCTTCCCTACAACTGTCTTCTTTGTTATGTTTTTCATGGTTACGTTACTTTTTCTACACATTAGAAAAGGGAAAGGTAATTAATCCTTTCCCCTCCCTGGTTAGTTTTGTGTCCAATTGGACACAAATTTTTATTCCTCTTCTACTTCTCCTCCTTCATCTTCAGACTCTTCGTCGCTAGACTCTACGTCTGAATCGTCTTCTCCTTTAGCTTTGCTTTTCTTATCGACACTGGCTTCTGCCTCCTTGAACTGTTCCTGTGCCTCTGCTAGAAATGTTTCTTCATCCATTTCTAATGTTTGAATACCAAACATAGCAATACGCTTCAGTGACTTTCTAAGTTGCACGTCAGGCTTACTAGTTCCTTCTTGCTTCTTAGATACTGCCTCCCGCAGTTCTTCGATAGTCATCTGGCCTTTCTCGGCCTTCTTGACTAAATCTGGACGTTCAACAGCCTTACCGATTTTGCTAACCTCGTTAGCTGCCGTAAGAGGCTTCATATTACGCAAGGTTATTAGAGCCTCTTTTAGTTCCTCCCTGCTCGTTTCGTTATTAATGCAATAACGAACTATCTTCAACCAATAGCTTTTGCCTTCGACAACGGAATTTTCCCATTGCTTACAAAGCGTAGCTAGTCCCGTGCTAACCACAACGGTTGCACCTTCCTTAGTTTCGGTTTCGTCGTCCAGACTCGTATCGTCTTCTATTTTAGCCGTTTTCTTAGGCTGAATTTTAGACACGGTACGGTTCTTAGTTCCAACGGTTAACTTCGCCATATATACTTAACTTTCTATTTCAATGAACATTGTCGATAATCACTATGATTACCAACACTACTAATATAACACATAATACAACATTTGTCAAATCGTGTCATAACGTTGATGCTGTTTTAATTAGCACCTTGCTACCGGGAATATTTTGTGTCCAATTGGACACATTTATATCACCGGCAGGGTAGGAACTAACTACCTGTACTGATTAGCTCAATTTCTCTTTTAGCTAATCTTCCCCATCCTGAGTTTAGTACTTCCTCATTTGATAGGGCCAATACAAAATTGAAGAACTTTCTAGGCTCATGTTTTATATAATACCTAGCAGTTTTCTTCCATTCCTTCCATTCGTCGAACGAATCAGCTTTATTCCAGCTTTTGCTGGGAGGCTCTTCTTTAGGCTTTAGATTCATAGCCTCTAACTCCTTTACTGCTTCTGCGTCGCCTTCTAGCGCACGCCTATTCAATACCTTTACATGTGCGTCATCCATAGCTTTTTTAGG
>Ga0209040_10004327_pt1 | contig 10743 bp, 8 predicted proteins | sample BogFormECP12_OM3_FD_188240 | JGI IMG/M metagenome (GOLD analysis project Ga0209040, IMG submission 188240) | Bog forest soil microbial communities from Calvert Island, British Columbia, Canada - ECP12_OM3 (SPAdes) (version 2) | ecosystem: Environmental > Aquatic > Freshwater > Wetlands > Bog ... | reverse complement strand
ACTCCTGAGGGTGCCCCGTCCAAGCTGGTTTTGCTTGGGCGGGGATTTCTCTTTATCCATGTCGAATGCTCACCCGTAGTGGTCGTCCCATTTGCTCGTGCTTCCGCGCGGTCCACATCGACTCGATCTCCGCGATGCCTTCGACTCCCGTCGCGTAGTGACGGAAGCTGCTCCACAGCCAGTCCCCGGGCCGCTCGACCAATCCGCGGGCGACCGGGTTGCGATGGATGTATCTCGGCTTCTCTACAAATTTGCATTCGCTCCACACATTAAAATCGTAGTAACGCGCTTGCCAGAACGAATCTGCCGCTCGCAAAGCAAGGGTTCGCGCCCCACGACTGTGATAAGCAAGCCTCGAAAGTGTTTTAATCCCCAAAGTATCGGAGGAGCTTAGTTGTCCATCACGAAAGTTTCTGTGACGAGTGAACACGCCCGCCCAAGCGAAGCTTGAGCGGGGCACCCTGAAGAGGATATTTCACAGATTTAGGTTGGGCCAGACGTCCGCCGGATCACTGGATCAGCTCGAACACCGTTCCGTAACTCCCGCTGCCGCCCTCCAGGGCGGTGCTGAAAATGTGGCCCTTTGCGTCGAGGACGGTTCCGTAGGGATACGCTCCGTCACTTAGAGCCTTGAAACTGTGCAGGACAGTGAACGTACCACTCTTGGTCAGCTTGTAGATTGTCCCAACGCCGAAAGCCCCGCCTCCGGCAGCGGTGCCGTAGAGATTGCCGGCCAAGTCCTGGAGCAAACCTCCGCAGGGTAATGACCCGTCCGTCGTGCCGCCCGCAAAGCTGTGCAGCACGGTCAACGTGCCGCTCGCGCTCAGCTCAAACACGGTTCCGAGGTTGGCAGTGCCACCGTAGGTCGTGGTACCGCGCAGGTTCCCCAACGAGTCCCTGATCAAAGGGCCGGAGGGATAGGATCCATCCGTCGCCCCGCCCGCGAAGCTGTGCAGCAAGCTGAAGGTGCCGCTCGAACTTATCTCGAACACCACCCCCTGGCCGGAAGCGCCTCCCTGCTCGGTGACGCCATAGACATTGCCCGCCTGGTCCATTTTCAAACGCGTGAAATAAGGATGGGCCCCGTCGGTTGCGCCTCCAGCAAAGGTATGCAGCACAGTCTCGGTGCCGGTCGTATCCACCTTGAACACGGTTCCCATCCCGGAAGAGCCTCCCCGGTTGGTAGTGCCATAGAGGTTGCCCGCAGCGTCCTGGATTAAACCTCCCGAGGGAGCTGCCCCGTCCGTGGGATACCCAGCGAAGCTGTAGAGCACGGTTTCTTGGCCGCTCGGACTCACCTCAAATACGGTCCCGTTGCCCGAGGTGCCACCGTTCGCCGTGGTGCCGTAGAGGTTGCCGGCAGCGTCCAGAACTAAATCCGAGTAGGGTTGTCCGCCATCCGCTCCCCCGGTGAAGCTGTAGAGCACGGTCTCCTTGCCGCTGATGGTCACTTGGAACACGGCTCCTTCGAAGGATTTGCCGCCGTTGGAAGTGGTGCCGTAGAGGTTGGACGCTCCCCGGACCAGACCTGCGTATGGATTTCCCCCATCCCCTGCCCCGGTGAAGTTGTAGAGCACTTTGAACTTCTCCGCTTGTGCCGTCTGGATGGCGATGACTCCGAGCAAAACCGCAACTGCCAACGCCCCACTTCCCCACCGCGAGCTTGCTTGCGAAATCGCTGCTCTCTCTTGCGCAACTCTTGTCACAAAATCCTCCCTAAGCCGAACAGAAATGCTCCAGGCCAAGGCTCAGCTTGACCGATGGGGCCCTGCGTAGTCGCAACGGGTGACCGGGCGAGGGGATTACCGCACGCGCCCCGGTTTCTGATGCCTGCTGACGCGCATTATCCTATCCCTAAGGACGCAAGTCAATCTGCAATTCCTTGCGCAATCGGCCTGACGATATGACGTGGCTAGGCTTGGGGCTGCTGAAGCTGCTGGTAGATTGGAGAAGTGTTCCACGTGGAACGTTGTTGGTACTGGTATGTACGTACATATTCGAGTTCCAAGCGGGGGCGGGTTGTGCTTTTTGGGACTCAGGAAGTAATGTCAGGAAGAGGTGTGGAATGACTCTGTTGTTTCGGACAAGTGCGCATCGGCGGGCTGCAGCCAGCCGTTGCCGGTTCTCAGTTTGTTGATGGGTGGCCTGGGTCTGATGGCCCAACAGCCCAGCCTTCGCAAAGAGGGCGTCCCGGAGAGTGATAGGTGTATATCCTGCGGAATCAATGTGCGTCAGTCCGTAGCCGTCAGAACACTGGGATGGGCTGCAACAACTCCTCGCGCACTGGAGAGCTCGAACAAATCTCCGTTGCTGACCTTGATCAGCGATCGCCGATCCGCAATCGACTTGAAAACGGATTCCAAGACTTCCCAATGCCCGAACTCTTCGATCTCCCAACTGTGCATGCCCAGGTGCGCGATGCCGCCGTGCTCAGCCACATGGTCAAGGGCGCGCATGAATTGCTCCTGCCACAGCGTAGTTCCCTTGTAGGTATTCCAATAATTCCATACCCCGGCGAAATTGCCTTCGAGAAGAGCGTGCCGCATTTGCACCAGGTGGCTGTGGGAGTAAGCATGAGTGCTTACTCCCCAACGGAACGGGTCCTGGGGAAAATCATGGAGATTGAACAAACAGGTGCGTGCGGCCAAGAAACCCGCCTTCTTCGCTAGCCCAGCAGTAACACGGTCAAACTTCCCTTTGGGATAACAGAACGAAACCACGGCTTTTCCGGTGAGATCTTCCAGCCACTTCTTGCAGCTCACAACCTCGGTCCAAGCCTCTTCTCTGGGTAGCGAGGGCAGCGAAACATGGTTCATGGTGTGCCCACCCAATTCAAAATTGCTGGAAAGTTGCCGCAAATCGCTGGGTAACAGCACTGGCCGCTCAGAGTTCGCAGCGGGAGTGTAAAAGGTCGCCTTAAGGCCGTACTTGTCGAGAAGCTCTGCGGTTCTCAGATCAGTCGGGTGCCCATCGTCAACACTGATAGTCACAAAGGCAGAACGATTCCATGCCTTGTCGCTCACTTCGCCTCCCCCCCAGCCCTGACAACTACGTCTCCTAAAACTAAAACCCTGCAATCCTGAGACTGACTGCCGTAATCCTTATGGTATTTCGATGCCGACAGTGAGCAATACGACCATTTTTTTACTCTGCTAGCTTTGAACCGGGTAGCGAACCCCGATTTCCCTGCTTATCAAAACCGATAACTAAAATCAAGTATGACACAATCCGTGACTCCGCGTTCAAAACCGCAGAAGTCTCAAGCTTTCCGCTTAGGGATGAATCTCATACAAGACACCTGGGTGGTACTTACCGCCAAACACAGTGGTGCCAAACACATTGCCCTTGGCGTCGACGAGCGGGCCAGAGAAAGGAACCGCTCCGTCCGGGATACCGCTGAAGGAATGCAGCACGGTCTCCGTCCAGGTGCCATTTGACAAAGTTAGCTCAAAGACCGTGCCGCAACCAGTAACTTTGCATTTCTTTCCAGTGCCGCCGTGACGGGTCGTACCATAAATGTTGCCGGCCGCATCGAACACGATGTCATTGGGAACGCTTCCGCTCAGACCGGTGAAAGAATAGATAACCGTTTCGGTCCAGCCGCTTCCCGAGGGCGATAGTTCGAAAACCGTGCCGCAGCCCTTCGCACATGCGCCCGCGCCACCGGACGATGTCGTACCGTAAAGATTGCCAGCCGTGTCAAAGATTACACCGACATAAGGTTCACGACCGTCGGCGCCGCCAGCAAAAGCATAAAGCACAGTTTCCTTCCAGCCACCACTGGAAGGCGACAATTCGAAAACGACACCCAGATCGGCATCTCCGCCCTTCTCTGTCGTGCCGTAGAGATTACCGGCCGCATCCAGGGTCAGTCCCGAAACAGGGGTTTTTCCGTCCGTGCCGTTGAAACTGTGGAGGGTGTTCTCAGTCCATCCGCCGTTTGAGGGCGACAACTCGAAAACCGTACCAAAGTTGTGAGCCCCGCCTTCCTGGGTCATTCCGTAGAGCTTGCCTGAAGCGTCCATGATGACCCCGGCATAGGGATAAGCTCCATCCTTGGCGCCGCTGAACATGTAAATCACGCTCTCCGTCCACGTGCCGTTCCCAGGGGTTAATTTGAAGACTGTCCCGCAGGCGCCCTGGCAATTCGGGGAGCCGCCGTTTCGAGTCGTGCCATAGATATTTCCGGCCCCGTCGAAGATGAGCGAGCCGCTGGGTTTGCCTCCATCCGTGGGACGCCCGAGAAAGTTATAAAGCACGGTTTCGGTCCAGCCGCCGCCAGACCTAGGCGACAACTCAAACACGGTGCCATGATTCGTGGGCCCGCCCTCCCAAGTCGTGCCATAGAGATTGCCTGCCGTATCGAAGACTGGGATGTCAAAAGGATGGGCCGCGTCCGAACCGTTCCCAAAAGAGTACACCACCTTTTCGGAGGCGGCTGATGCGCTGGACGCCACTACTAGAGTCATCATAAAGGTAGCGAGAGACATGCTCCAACAGAGCACAAACGCTTTGGAGCGCATAAGCCTCACCTTCGTTAAGGGATAAAGCAGAACACAGAATTTGGGGCGAACCCGGCTCCCATTGTGGGAAAGTATACACGAGATGGGCTAATTGAAAAGACTTTTCGGAAGACGTGCCAAAACAACGGCGCCGCTTTTTTTCGCTCCACTTTCCGAAGTATAGTAATTAAGGACCGATGTCCATTGGAAGTATATCGACTGCATGGACCGGGCTACGGGAACTTGATGCTCCTGTTTTCCCGGCTCACGAGCAGCCAATCCTCCGCATGATTGCTCACCCCCGGCTGTTCGTGGGAATTGGTTGCATATTGGCATCCGCCAGGTTGTCTGAGGTGTGTGGCGAGGCTCCAACTGGGTTCGCCCGCGGCAGGGTCGTGGCAGAATCCAAGGTAACCACTGGATATTGCAACCGCAGAAGGACATTCGCGGCGTGTCGCTCGATCACCTGCAGTTGCCCTTGACTGAGCTGCTGTTGCCAGCCGCCCATCTTACCCGAGCGAATAAAGCGGCCGCCGGGCTGAACGCTCTTTACGGGACGGCTCGGCACCGCCGAATAATTCTCCTGCGTGTACAGGCGGTCTTCCTTTTCACGCATTCTTTGTACACTATTGTTGGCAACCGCTTTTTCTACGAGATTCCGGTCGCGGCTCATTCCCAGAAAATCCGCGATCTTCATGAATATTTCAACGCTGTCTTGCCGCAGGTCCTCGTATCGGATCACCAACAGGTCGCCGCGCTTTGCCAATGGAGAATCGAGCCAGGACTGCACGTGGTTCTTCCAGGAGCCGTGTCTCTTACGGCCGCTCACGAATTCCTTCAGATAATCGTCGAGGCTTTCATGACCGATGCCGAGATTCTGCTCGAAGGCAAATTCCGAAAGCACGACGTCGCGGACATCGCGGACCAAGTAAACTGCTTTTCTGTAGCTCGCTCGGAAGGGTTCATGCGTGCCTATAAAGCGCCCGCCGCCTGGCAGTAAAGGCAACGCTTTCCTGTGGTCTTTCAGACCACGAAAGGCGGAGTTTACGGCGTCAAAGCTGGAAGGCTCTCCGGTCAATATTTCGAAAAGAGTAAAGCGCAGCCAAGTGCTTCCGGAACGTGGATAACTGCCAAGAATTATGTCTTCGGCCTTGAGCCCCAGGTGACGCCACCAAACGATGGGTGCGCGGACCTTGGTGGATGTAATGTTATGCCGTACACGGCGAAAAAAGATCGCCGCTCTCCCCGAGTTGGTGCCCGACGATTGTTGTCTGTCTTTTGACATTTGTTGCACCCTCCTGAAACCAATGTATTTCCGATCTTACCCGATCAGTGGAATCCGCTGATCGAAAACGCCAGGACGCATTCGCGCAGTTACGGTGCGAATCGCCTTTGACTTCCGTTCTCGATTTGTGTCTCTCTACAAACTGGAATCACCATCAAAAAGCCAGGGTTCCCAGACGGCTGCGTTCTTCAGTCTGTCCCCTAGAGAACGTTCATTCACTTTATAGAAGTACATCCAATTGGGCAGTTGACGCCGGTGGGGACGAAGTTTTTCAACTTCCTTCTCCAACCCCGGACTGAGCCCAATCAGTTCGAGCATGTGGACAGACTCCTGCCGGCATCGATCGCTTGCCGCATGCAGCATGGCAGCTAACAGCGCCGGGGCAGTTCCGTCATCCAGACACTGGAAATCGGCAAGGCGTACGCGTGTGAGCCCCGTTTCGGGATTGTCCTGGCGAACAAACACCGAGTACGCCGATAGACCGGAGGCGCCTTCCACGGTGTAAATCCATGCCGTGTTTTGGAGCAGAGCAAACTTGAAGTGCCACTCCAGTACTTCCCGCGTACGAACTGCCAGAAGCAAATGGGATTTCTTTTTCTTCAGAGCTTCCCAGAATGAATCAAAGCGATCATCAAAGCGAGCGCACGGACTTACCCGAATGCTATTCCCGTTTTTCGCCAAGCGCCTTCTCCCGAATTGGTAGCAGAAAAACACGCCCGCCGAAACCGGATAACTCAAGGGTTTGGCCATGGCCGCGCCCCTCTTTCGCAGAAAACTCTCCGTGAAACCCCGGTGATGAGTAATCCAAAACAACGACCGATCCCACGCGCCCACCGGCACTGGCAAGGTTTGAAAAGTACTGACCGCGCGCTCGGCTTGAGAATTCACGGTGGTGGTGAGAAAGACATCCACGTTGCGCTGCTGGTAGTACGTCGCCAAGAGTAAAGTGGAATGCGCACGATAAGGGGTATCGACCACCCAGGACCGTGTAGTGGTGGCGAGAAGTTGGGTCCCTTCAAACCGGTAATTCAACGGTATGCTGGCGAGGTAACCAAGAATGACGCCGTCCTCACTTTCCAGTACCCACCCGATGGGAACCCTGTCTTTGGCGTCACGATAGGCCGGATTTTCCATCCAGAGGTGCGTCCAGGCCTCATAGCTCTTGGGAACCAAATGGAACTTGGACTCCAGCGCAATCACGCCGGAATAATCCTCGAATCTGGCCTCGCGCAAGTTGACGCGTTTCACAGGCATCGAGGCCGGAGCAGATTGTGTTAGGGATTGCGGACTCATGACTCTGGCACTGCTAACCACCGGGATACCAGCCGATTCAAAAGCAAATCGATGTCGCGCTGGAGCATTCCAGCTCCATCAATAATCAAACACCTTCGGGAAAAGCTTCACCCTCGGCGCTGGTGCGGTTGCGCGCGATACGAAAACGTCCTCGCAGACGTGGCCGGAGCAAGACGAAGAGAACAGGGGAGATCGCACTCCCCGGCGAGTGCAACTATACCACAGCAAACCGTCTCCTGTCGCTAGCGACTTTTCGCTTTTTTTGCCGGCTAGTACCAGCGAAAAAGCGTTCTAGAGCCGTCGATGAATGACGCATTTTCAGCGTGAAACCTAACTCCCCGAGGCCCGTTCGCACCCTATGAGGCCACGTACCTCGCAGAAAATCACTATTGTCGAACACCTTCCGGCAGAACTCATCTATAATGTCGCCATAGTTTGGAAAGGTAGGCCTAGCCTCAGGTCCTCGGATTGTGTTTCTCTGGTCCCCCCAAGTGCTCGGCTCCAGGTGTGTCGTCGTGTATGGAAAGTAGTGCACAAACAAGATCCGGCAACTCGGGGGCTCAAGGAGCCTTGGTAACTGCGTGCGTACCTGAGTTAGTACGACGGCGGACGTCTCTTTCGCCGGAAGCTTTGGCGGTACGGGCCGGTTCCGATTCCCTCACCTTCGCCGAATTGGATCGTCGTTCAAACCAGTTGGCGCATTACCTGCGAAGTTTGGGAGTGGTTCCGGGAAGCGTGGTGGCCATATGTGTGGAACGGTCGCTGGATTTCCCCGCTGCCGCTCTGGCCATCTTCAAAACTGGTGCCGCGTACTTGCCGCTGGACACCACGACGCCGATTGAGCGCCTGGAGCGGATGCTGGACACCGCACATGTCTTGGTTGTGTTGACCAATTCGGGTGCGTTCGCATCGCTAGCGCAAGAGGGCCGACGAGTGGTTCGGCTTGATCACTCCGCTGAAATAAACCCCTTCCCTACCGAGGCACTCGATGTTCTTGTGACTCCGGACCATTTAGCGTACGTGATCTTCACCTCGGGTTCGACGGGGACGCCCAAGGCGGTGCAGGTTGGACACGCAAGCTTGCTGAATCTGATCGACTGGCATAACCGCGTCTTTCAAGTGACCCCCGCAGATCGCGCGACCCAGCTAGCCTCGACTGGCTTCGATGCCGCAGTCTGGGAACTCTGGCCATATCTGGTGGCGGGAGCCAGCGTGCATCTGGTGGATGATGAGACTCGCACGCAACCAGAAAAGCTTCACGATTGGCTGGTGCGTGAGAGAATCACTATCAGCTTCGTCCCCACTCCGCTGGCCGAGCGCATGATGAAGCTGACTTGGCCGCGGGAAACAGCGCTGCGTTTCCTGCTAACCGGAGCTGACGTCTTGCACCAATATCCACCGCCAAACCTGCCCTTCACTTTGGTCAACAATTACGGCCCCACGGAGTGTACAGTCGTAGCGACTTCGCAACCCCTCTTCGCGGAAAAAGTGGAGAACCAGCGGCCTCCCATCGGCAAACCGATCGACAACGTCGAGATCTGGATCCTCGATGGGAGCATGAAACCATTGCCGGCCGGGCAGATTGGCGAGATCTTCATCGGCGGCGACTGCCTGGCGCGAGGTTATCTCAACGACGCCATATCCACCGCGGAACGCTTCGTGCGCCACCCGTCAGTTCCCGCCGCGAGGCTTTATCGTACCGGCGATTTGGGTTGCTATGCTCCAGATGGCTCCATCGAATTTCACGGACGAGTCGACGACCAGGTCAAGATTCGGGGCTACCGGATCGAACTGAATGAAGTGAATGGCGCTCTGCTCCGGCATCCAGGGATTCGGGAAAGCGCGGTTGTAGCCAGCGAGGATGATCAAGGAGAAAAGCGTCTGGTGGCTTACCTTGTTCGCCTTGGGGCAACTCCCAAGGTCGGTGAGCTTCGAGAATTCTTGGGAAACATTCTCCCGGACTATATGGTCCCGGCAGCGTTTGTAAATCTGGATGCTCTCCCGATCGGGCCAAACGGCAAAGTGGACCGCTCCCTGTTGCCGCCTGTGAGTGATGAAAACATATTGCGGGATGAAGCCTCGGTTGGCCCTCGCACTCCTACGGAACAGCGCATTGCCGCAATTGTGGGATCTCTTCTCGGCTTGGACCAGGTTGGCGTGAACGACAACTTCTTTTTTCTCGGTGGCAACTCCTTATTCGGGACGCAAGTGATCGCCCGCCTGCGCGACGCTTTCAACGTAGAGGTCTCCCTGTTGGCGTTATTCGATCATCCGACCGTCGCGGCCGCCGCCGAGGAAGTGGAACGGTTGATGGTCGCGAAACTCGACACGATGAGCGAAGACGAGGCACAGCGCCTGCTAGCCGCGAGCGCCGAACAAGTCGACCTATGAGTACATCCGCAGACCCCGCGATTGCCAGAAGCACGGGAGCAAGCGCGCTCAGTCTTTATCATCTCCTCGACCCCGCGGTGCTGGCGAATCCTTATCCCTTGTTTCGGCGTCTGCGCACCGAGGACCCGGTTCACTGGGATCATTTTCTCCACACCTGGGTGGTCACGCGTTACGTGGATGTGCTCGAGGTCTTGCATACCTTCTCGGCGGAGCGCACCCACACCCCGGAAAAGCTGAAAGCCATGGGACTGTCCGAAATGGTTCCTATTGCCCAGTTGATGGTCCAGCTGATGCTGTTCATGGACCCGCCGGCGCACACCCGGCTGCGCAGTCTGGCATCGCAGGCGTTCAGTCCCGCGCGCGTCGAAACGCTGCGGACTCACATTCGGGAAATCGTGAACCGCCTTCTCGACGCGGTGCAGGACAAACACCGCATGGACGTGATTCACGACTTGGGTGAGCCTCTGCCGGCAATCGTGACCGCGGAGATGTTGGGCGTCCCCCTGAGCGACCGCCATCAACTGAAAGCATGGTCCACTGATTTCGCGGAAATGCTAGGGAATTTTCAGCACAATCCCGAACACGCTCCCCGCATGTTGCGCACCGTGAATGCGATGACCACCTATTTTCGCGACGCCATTCGGCAACAGCGAGACAACCCGCGCGAAGGACTCGTTCGCTCCCTCATGCTCGCCGAGGTGGATGGCGACCGCCTGACCGAGGACGAAGTTGTGGCCAACAGTATCGTGACCATGGTCGGCGGTCTGGAGACGACCACCAATCTCATCGGCAACGGAGTGCTGACACTGCTGCGCCATCCTGAGGAAATGAAAAGATTGCGCAACGACCTAACGCTGGTTCCTTCGGCGGTGGAGGAAATGCTGCGCTATGAGAGTCCCAGCCAACACACCGGACGACTAGCGGCGGAAGACGTTGAGTTAGGCGGGAAGGTCATCAAAAAAGGCCAGGCGGTCATGGCAGTGATGGCGGCCGCAAATCGCGATCCGGAGCGCTTCCCCGATCCCGACCGTTTCGATGTCGCGCGGCAAGACAATCGGCACCTCGCCTTCGGATACGCGGCTCACTTTTGCTTCGGCGCCGCGCTCGCACGCGTGGAAGGCCAGGAAGCTTTCGAGGCGATCATTCGCCGTCTGCCCAATCTCCAGTTGGAGCCGGGCGCGTTAGTTTGGCGAAACAACCTCGGGCTGAGAGGCCTCACCGCGCTCCCCGTGAGCTTCTAGACATCGACGCCAATCGTTAAAATGGAGTTGG
>Ga0209040_10004326_pt1 | contig 10746 bp, 8 predicted proteins | sample BogFormECP12_OM3_FD_188240 | JGI IMG/M metagenome (GOLD analysis project Ga0209040, IMG submission 188240) | Bog forest soil microbial communities from Calvert Island, British Columbia, Canada - ECP12_OM3 (SPAdes) (version 2) | ecosystem: Environmental > Aquatic > Freshwater > Wetlands > Bog ... | reverse complement strand
AGAGGCGAATGCTTTCGCCTGCAGGCCGACTGCCTTCAATAGCCCCTGCAGGGCCCTCCGGACTGACTCATCATCATCGACGATGGCAACGATTTTCGTTTTCGCTTGGCTAGCCATGACAAAAGGTTACGTCAGGCGAGGCAGGCTCACAATTATCCATTGGTATACGTTTGCTCATACGTGGGTTGGGGAGACGATGAGTGTGCGGCATGACACTGCAGTCGAACTACCGTCACATCCCATCTGCCGCGACTTAATCCAACAGTAGCTCATTCTGAACTCGACCGATGTCGCTCAACGGCTTACGCGGCGCTTAAAGACAGGAAAGACAAATGCTGTCGATTGGCACCGCAAGTGCTCCCAATGTCATCGGTGCCACGCGTAATCATCCTTGGCGTTGCGCGTGGCGCCGCAACGCAACGTCGGGCGAGAGGTTGATCAATGAACAAGAACACTCGAATATGTGCGCATATCCCCTGCCTCTGCGAAGTACCGGAGGGGCAGACTTACTGTGGAGAAAGTTGTCGTCTTGCGGGCGAGGAGGATGTCGAGATCGCATGTCAGTGCGATCACCGATCATGCCCTCTCACCGCCTAAGGACCGCAATTACCTACGTCGCACGATCCTCCACCGAGCGGCTGCGGCTGGCCCGAACCTGGGCCTCTTGTTCCGCAGCCGCTTGCCGAATTACTTGCTTGTCGGCAACCTGAGCTTGTCCGCCATCCTGACCAACCCAGCTAATGAGTCAGCCTGCATCTTGCGCATGACGTTGCCACGATGGACCTTCACCGTGATTTCGCTGGTTCCTAGCTCCGAGGCCACCTGCTTATTGAGCATCCCGGTGACTACCAACTGCATGACCTCGCGCTCTCGAGGGGTCAATTCGTCATAGCACTTTCGCAATTTAGCCACTTCGCTCTGCTGTTGCCGCCGGGTGTGGTCGCGCTCAAGTGCCTGCTGAACTGCATCCAGAAGGTCCTGATCGTGAAACGGCTTGGTCAGAAACTCCACCGCGCCGGATTTCATCGCCTTCACTGACATCGGAATGTCTCCGTGCGCCGTAATAAAGATGATAGGAATCTGCACACCCGCGTCGGCCAACTGGCGTTGGAAATCAAGGCCGCTAAGGCCGGGGAGCCGCACGTCCAGAACGAGGCAACTGGGGCCATCGGCGGCGCGCCTGGCCGTGAACTCCTGAGGGCTGTTGAACGCCTCCGAGCGCAGTCCCACGGATTTCAGCAGTCCCTGGATTGAGCGGCGAATCGATGGGTCGTCGTCTATGACGAAGACCGTAGGTATATCTTCCGCGGTCACGCTGGCACACCTGTAGCGGTGGGAAGTGTGAAGTAGAACGTGGCGCCGCCGCCGGCGTTCGAGGTCGCCCATAGACGGCCCCCGTGAGACTCAATGATGGTGCGGCTGATCGCCAATCCCATCCCTGTCCCATGAGCCTTGGTTGTGAAGAAGGCATCAAAGATCTGATTCACCTCTGGCGGTAAACCTACGCCTGTGTCACTGACCGAGATCAGCAACTCATTAGTACCATCGCACTGCGAAGTGAGGGTGATCTCACGTATGCCGCCGATCTCCTTCATAGCGTCGATCCCGTTCAGCACAAGGTTCATGAGCACCTGCTGCAGCTGAACACGATCGCCTATCACGTTTGGGACATTGGTGGCGAGTTCGCTCCGGATGGAGATACCGTGCCGAGCCGCTTCATTTCGCAACAGCGCAACAATTTCCTTGATTACCTCGTTAACATTGACCATCTCACGTTGCGGAACGTCCCTCCTATAAAGCGACTTCATGCGGTCGATGATCTGGGCTGAGCGCATGGCATCTTCGACCATTCTTGCCGCCGCCTCCCGCGCCTCTTCCAAATCGGGCCGATCGCGCTTGAGCCATCGCAGGCAGGTATTGGCGTTGGTAACGGCTGCGGCGATGGGCTGCTTGATTTCATGGCCCAGGGATGCGGCCAGCTCCCCCAGCATGCTTACGCGGTTGATGTGCGCGAGCTCCGCCTCCAGTTTGCGCAGCCTGTCACGCTCTTCCTCGGCGTGCTTGCGCTCCGTCACGTCGACGTGAGTTCCGAGCACTTCAACCATGTCTCCGCTCGCACTGAGAACGGGATGGCCGACCGAATGGATGTATCTCAAAGTTCCTTCGGGTAGCACGATTCTGAAGTCGTGGCTGAAATCTGTCCCCGCTCGCACCGCTCTCCAGCCATATTCCGTCGCTGTGTCGCGGTCCGCGGGATGTATCCGTTGCCGCACTATTTCGAGGTCGGGAGCGCCTTGCTGCGGATCAACTCCCCAAATTCGAAAATTTTCCTCGGACCAGTAGAGAGCACTTCCTCCAGTTTTATAGGCCCAACTGCCCGTGTGGGTCAGCTTTTGTGATTCCGCCAGATAAGCCTCGCTGCGCTGGAGTTGGTCATAGGTCAGCTTCCGTTCAATCGCAACGCCCGCCAGGTGAGTGATCTGCTCGATAATTTCCTGATCACGCCGACTCGGTCGCCGTGGCTCACGATAATACATGGCGAAGGTCGCAATCACTTTGCCTCGCGAAGAGAAGATCGGCGTGGACCAACAGGCGTGCAGAGAATGAGGCGAAGCCGCATCGCGGTAATCAGCCCACAAGGGGTCAGTAGCAATATCTTCGACGATGACCTGCTGGCCGCGGTACGCGGCTGTGCCGCACGAGCCCGCGCAGGGCCCAATCAAACCTCCGTCGATTGCATCCGTGTAAGCCTTGGGTAGGCTCGGCGCGCTACCATGCCTCAACCGATCTCCTTCCACCAATAAGATGGAGGCGAGGGCGCCTCTGGCTTGCTCCTCGACCAATCGGCAGAGACTGTCGAGTATTTCAGGAAGGGGACTTCCTTTGGCGACGAGCTCGAGGACTCGCTTTTCGCCGGCAATCAGGGCTTCGGCCTGCTTGCGATCTTCTATATCCGTCAAGACTCCATACCAATTGAGGATGGTTCCGGTTGTATCGCGAAGCGGCACAGCCCGATCTAAGAACCAGCGATATTCGCCATTAGCACTCCGAAAGCGCAGCTCGTTCTCCAACGGTTTGCCGCTCGCCCGCGATACCCGCCAGTTGTTTAGGTGCCCTTCAAGATCTTGCGGATGAACCGCGGACTGCCACCCTAAGCCGGTGGTGGCCTCCGCAGATAACCCCGTATATTCCCGCCAACGCCGGTTCACGAAGGCATTGGACCCATCAGGCAAAATGATGAACGCCATTACCGGAATCGTTTCAATCAGATCATGAAGTTCTTTTTCACTCCGGCGGGCAGCTTCTTCGGCGAGCTTTTGTTCCGTAATGTCTTCGCAGACCACGAGCAGCACCGGCCGCTCCTTTAAGACGACAGCATTGGCCGTCTCCCTGACCCAGAGCATGGTTCTATCCTTGCGGATCTTCCTTGCCTCCCATCGCATTGCCCGGCCGAGCTGCCCAAAGCAATCACTGGCATGCTCTTGGACGGCCTCTCGATCGGGCTCATAAAAGACGTTCATCACAGGCTGTCCGATCAGTTCGTCGATGCCGTAGCCCAACAGTTCTGCGCCGAAGGCATTCACGCTCACAATTGTGCCGGCGGAATCCACGATGAAGTACATCGTCGGGTTGCTCTCAAACGCTGCTCTCCACTGTTCCTCACTGTCCCGCAGCTCTTCGTAGAGTTGCTGAAGTTGCCTGGCCGCATGGTTGAATGCTTGCCCCACAACCGCCAATTCATCATTTCCACCAACATTGACTTCGCGGCGAAAATCGCCGCGCGCCAGGGCCTGGGCGCCCGACGCGAGTTCGGCGAGCGGAACCGTAATGCTCTGAGTGGCGTACCAACCGAGGGCGACAGCCAACAGTAATGTCAGCAGCCCGACTATGGGCACCACTATGAAGAAGTGCTGTCGCGCCTGGTGCGTGCGTTCAACGGCCTTGCTTCGTTCCTGGAGTACCCGTTGGTTGACTCTGTCCACCAGCAACGAACTTACGTCGATCAGGTTCTGGGTTTGTTTGGGCACACGGAGCCGAACAGCAGTCCAATCACCTGCAGTCGCCAGGTCGACAGCCGTATCAAGCTCCGCCGGCAGCGTTACCTTCAGAGTTTGTAGCGCGCTGGAGGTCGTAGCGTCCTGCTCGATCTCCGGCGATGCTCTGACCGCTTGCTCCGCTTGTTCAATGTCTGCCAGAAATCTTTGTCGAAGTGACTTGGCTTCGCCTGCAAATTGGGGAATGTCGTGATTGCTAGCCAGCGCAGCTAGTCTATCCCTGAAGGTATCTATGTCGAGGTGGACATGGACGACGGCTACAGATGTCTGATCGGCGTTACTGAGGCGCTGTATGGGAACCGCCATTTGTCTGAACTGCCAAATGACCACAACATAGCCAGCGATCATCGACAGAACGATCACCACGAAACACGCGGTCAGACGTGTGCCAATGCTCAGGCCGCTTCGGCGAAACACACTTCCAAGCCGACGGTGCGTTGGATTGACCTTGGTTGCATTCGCTTCCATGCTGAGGTCTCTCGACCGGCGATGAGCCGTATCGTCTCCTCTCTTACTCTACCGTTGCGCAGCAGTTTTCTCGTCGAGATCTGCATTCGAGCGAGCAGAGGGTGTTCTTAGCATCCGCTGTAGGTCATTTTGCAATTCCTCTGCTGCTTGAGCTGCAGGCTGTTTGCGGGTCAGCACGGCATGCACGGCTTCAAAATACGCGTGCGAGACCTCCGGATACATCTTGCCTGCCGGCAAAGCCGGTCGCAATGCCACACCTTCGTGCAGTTTCAGCAATTGGAAAAAATAGGGATTTGCAGCCAGGATGTCGGCGTTTTCGTACAAGGCAGGAATGGTAGGGGGTTCAGCGGACGTCCGGCATCGCCTGGCTTGCTCATCGCGCCCGCAGAGAAAACGGACCAACATCGCTGCCTCGCGTGGATGCAGCGAGTAACGGGAAATGCCGTAACCATCTCCTCCCAAGGTTGCGGCCACCCCTGCCCTTCCTTTCGGTAGCGGCGCAATACCAAACTTATCTCTTATGGGTGAGTCTTGGGCGCGCGCTTCATTATAGTAAGTGACCCAGCTGCGCATGAACGCAGCATTTCCGACTTGCCACACGTTGAATGCATCCGATTCTTTGTACGCGATTACTCCGGGAGGTGAAATGGATCCCACCCAACTTGCCGCTCTGCTCCAAGCACGGATCGTCTGCGGGTTATTTACGGTTACGTGGCCGTTCTCGTCGAGAATCGTTCCACCGCCCTCCGAGACCTGCCACTCCAGGGCGTTGCAGGTCAATACCTCAGACGGCGCTCCTTGCCAGACAAAGCCCCAGAAATCCTTATTACCCTTCGCCCGCTCGCCGGCCTGAATCCGCCTGGCCATCGCTTCGAGTTCTTCCCATGTTTTAGGCGGTGTGTCATACCCGTACTTCCACAGCAGATCGACCCGGTAAAACAAGGAACCTTCACTGAACACATACGGCAAGGCCACAAGTCTGCCACTTACGGTATTGTTCGCGATGAGCCCTGGAAAGTGCGCCGCAATCTCTTCCGCAGGCACGTAGTCCTTCAGATCAACGAGGTTGTCCGCGAGAATCCCCGGCCAGATTACGTCGATTGGGTAAACATCTGGTGTCTTTGACCCGCTCTCCAGTAGGCTGCGCCAGGTTTCCAGTTGCTCTACGGCCCCTTCGGGAGCGGGGAGGACCTGAACCCGAATTCCAGTCTGCTTTGTGAACAAGGCTAGTTCTTCGTTTAGGCGACGCTGAGTGTCCTTGTGCACCCAACTCTGAGCAATGAGAGTCAGGGTGATCCCGGAAGCATCGCGGCTGGCGTTGCGGCAGCCTAGTTGGGTGAAAAGCACAACAATAATAAGGATGCACGCAACTGGCAGGCGCGGGGGAACAGCCGGCAACAACCGCTTCCCGATGTCACGCCAATCTCTGATTTTGAAGCTGCCTACCGCAGGGACCAGCCAACTGAAACCGAGGGCAGCAAGGTCCGACGGAAGCATAAATAGAAGACCGACAACCGCGAAGCGTGCCGGGCTTTTTGGCGCCGTCTTGGTCTTCGTGCTCACTTGGTATCGGCTGTGGCGCTCCTGATCGGCTTACTTGTTCTTTCCTGCGATCGCATAGGGATCTGGCATCTCGGCCAAAGCCAGCACTTGATACGTTGCGAAGTTATAGACAGGGGACATGGCCAGAAGACGGTCAAGTTCCTCGTTGGATACGACGTTATAGATCCAGGCTCCGCCATGGCCGCCGACCACGTGATAGCGGCACTCGAGTTTGCCGTCGGCTTCGAGTTTCTCACCGTACCTGGGCTGCTCCGCGATGGCGCGGACAACGTCGGCATTTAAGCGGGTCACATCAAAATGCCACAGCACTAGAAATTTCACAAGGCCCTCACTTAGACGGATATCCTGATGAATCAGGTAACGCGCTGAGCATTATATCCCCCAAGACTCCGCAGACACAGTACCAGTGCAGATTGAGTTTTCTTCAAGTTCATCGAACGGCCGCAGCGCTTCGAATACCTCCTTTGCCCGTGTAGTAAAAGCGCTCCAGAACCATAGGGAGGTTCTCGAAGGCCAGGAACAATGCGCAGTAGACTGGCATGCAAAAAGAAATCTCGAGCATCGCTGATTCGACGTTCCAGCGCCAAGGGAGAATGATGTTCCAGAAATTCCAGGGACGCCCGACATCAAAGCCGAGAGCGATCAGGCCGGTCGCGTAGAATAGGAAACCTGACACGAGCGCTCCGCATGACCACATGCAGCTTTTGCCGGTTGAAGACCCACTTGACGATCTTGGGATTCCACTTGTCCCACTGGAGCTTCGGCACGTCGAAGGGGCAGGCAACGAGGGGACCGAGCAACTTCATATTGCTACTCCCTAGTGACAAGTGAGGAGAGTGCCTTCGAATCGTCTTTATGACGTGCGCTGAATTTATGACGTGCGCTGAATTGTCGGCCTTAACTCTCCTCGATGGCTGTAAAAGCACTACGATTGCCAAAGGGCAACCCGTCGATCCATTTGTTTGAGTGTTATGGCTGAATGGCTTACGCGCGTGACGCCTGTTCCGTCTCCACGAACTGTCAACTATTCGACGCGATCATTGACACTTTGCCTTACGCCGACACCCGCGGTCAGCCCTCTGCATGTGCAGAAGACGACGAAACGCACAAAGTGATTGGAGGAGAAGGCGATGGCACTTGCTTGTGGACGATTTGGGGAATGGTATGGGACATGCTCGCCCGAATAGGAGGCATCGCATTGCGAGACTTCGATAGCTTGTCAGAAAAGGAAATCCTTGCCCTTGCCATTTCGCTGGAGGAAGAGGACGAACGCATTTACTCCGACTACGGCGAGAACCTGAAGGAAAACTTTCCCGGTACCGCACAAGTTTTTGAAGAGATGCGCCAGGAAGAGATCGGGCATCGTCGCCGGCTGATCGAGTTGTACCAGCAGAAGTTCGGCGAGCACATCCCTCTGATCCGCCGTCAGGATGTGCGCGGATTTGTGCTTTCCGATGCCAACGAGAGCGCACACGTCAATAGGAAGAGCGATTGCACTCCTTGTGCTCGGCGCAGCAACCCTGTTGGCGGTGGTTTGCCCTCGTGCTTCCGCGTTAGACTCATCGCTCGACATCAGCCAGTACGCGCACACCGTCTGGACCGTCCGGCAGGGTTTCTCCCTGGGCAACATCTACGCCATTGCCCAGACACCCGATGGGTATCTCTGGCTCGGCACAGAATTCGGATTGCTTCGCTTCGATGGCATTCGCACTAGCCCCTGGCAACCACCTGTGGGTCAGCATCTCCCTGACAACGCCATCAACAGCCTGCTCGTCACGGGCGACGGCACCCTTTGGATTGGCACGGCTGTTGGCCTTGCAACCTGGAGTGGCGGCAAGCTGACCCGGCGCCCGGAGCTTGGTGACCACTTTGTGGCATCGCTGTTCCAGGACCGTGAGGGAAAGGTGTGGGCCGGCTCGCTGGCGAATCCCGGCCGCCTCTGCGCACTACGAAGCGTCGGCGCGCAGTGCTACGGCGATGATGGCGCCTTCGGCCGGGCCTACCGAACCCGCGCTACCCGCCAAAATCTGTAGAAGATAATCTGTAGAAGATAAGATGATCACATGGGAAGACGAGCCGTCATTGCGCTAGGCGTTCTGCTGGTCTACTGCGCTTGTGCTTCCGCATTAGACCCGTCTCTCGACGTCAGTCAATACGCGCACACCGCTTGGAGGTCGCGCGACGGATTTCCCATTAAAGGGGGGATCACGGGAATCGCGCAGACTCCCGACGGCTACTTGTGGCTGGCAACAGAACTCGGGACGCTCCTCCGCTTCGATAGCATGCGTACTGTGGCGTGGCAGCCGCCTGTTCATAAGCATGTAGCGTCGATACTCGCGACCCGCGACGGAGCACTTTGGATTGGCTCTGAAGGCGGCCTCGTAAGTTGGAAAGACGGCACACTGACAGAGTACAAGCAATTCGAAGGATATTACGTAGGAGCACTTTCTGAGGACCGGGAGGGCACGGTATGGGCTGGCATCGCGTGGGACCCCGGCGGCAGGGTCTGCGCGATCCGAGGTGGTGCGGCCCAGTGCTACGGAACGGATGGCAGTCTAGGGCGTTACGTAAGATCGTTATGCGATGATGGCGACCGCCTCTGGGTGTATGCCGAAAGTGGGCTCTGGCAGTGGAAGCCCGCTCCCGCGCGGGTGTCGGAAGTGCAAAAGCCGCAGGCCTGGCATTTATCTCGCATGGCTTGCACGAACGATGGGGGCCGATCGTTGATCGCTATCCCAGGCGGAATTAAAGAAGTCGTAAGTGGGAAGATAGTCGCCAACGTCGTTACGAATTTGCCTGACGTCTCCGATCCAACAGCCATGTTCCGCGACCGAAACGGCGGTCTTTGGATTGGAACCGCTAGTCGCGGCTTGATCCACATGCACGAAGGAAGAACCGATCGGTTCACGCGCCCTGATGGGCTCTCAGGTAACCATGTTCGAACTCTGTTCGAGGATCGCGAAGGAAATGTCTGGGTCGTCACATCTGAGGGACTCGACCGTTTTCGAGAATTCGCGATTCCCACTATTTCAGTGAACCAAGGTCTGGCGACGAATGAAGTGTGGTCCGTGCTGGCTGCCCGGGATGGAAGCGTCTGGGTTGGCAGCAGCCATGCGTTGCACAGATGGAATAACGGACAGATTACCGTCTATCCCAAAGGCCAGGGATTGGGGGATTATCCCGGTTCGCTTTTTGAAGACGATCGCGGGCGTATCTGGATTTCAACCAGTCGTGGCCTCACATGCTTCAGTAATGGCCGGTTCACCTCTGTAAGCGAACAGCCCACCGGACAGGTCCATTCCATTACCGAAGACACAGTCGGGCGCCTCTGGTTTAGCGAGGATTTCGAAGGCCGTCAGAGCATCGGATCGGTACTGGACGGTCGCGTAATGGAACGCATTCCCAGGTCACAACTGGGGATCAAGGAAAGCACCATCATTCTGTCGGCGGATCCTTTCCGGGGCGGGCTTTGGATCGGCGCAAAAGATGCGCTGGCATACTTCAAGGACGGATCGGTTCAAAAATCGTATACAGGCCCTGACGGTCTTCCTTCGGGCGATGTGAATGACATTCACGTTGACGGCCAGGGCACAGTCTGGGCAGCAACAGACGGTGGCCTGGTACAACTCAAAGATGGCCGGCTGGCGACCCTCACTACCGACAACGGGCTACCTTGCAGCGGTATCTCATGGGTAAGGGAGGATGACGATCACTGGTTTTGGCTTTACCTGCAGTGCGGGCTGGCGCGCATTCGCCGTTCTGAGCTGGAGTTATGGGCTGCAGACACGAAGCGGAGGGTCTCCGCGACACTTTTCGACAATCCTGACGGTGTGCAGGTCCGCTGGAATCCTTCCTCCGGCTACGGTCCGATCGTTTCCCGATCCAAAGATGGAAAGCTGTGGTTCGTCAACTTGGAGGGGGTCAGCGTCATTGATCCGCGGCGCCTCTCGTACAACCAACTGCCGCCGCCGGTGCACATCGAACAGATTGCCGCGAATGGCAAGCTCTATTGGCAAAACTTGACTGGCCCGGTCTCCTCGAAGCTCCATCTCCCGCCGCGGATCCGCGATCTGGAAATCGAGTTTACCGCCATAAGCCTTGCCGTGCCCGAAAAGGTCCGCTTCCGTTACAAACTCGAAGGCCAAGACCCTGACTGGAAAGAAGTCATCAATGTTCGCAAGGTGCAATATTCGAACCTTGCACCCGGGAACTACCGCTTCCGAGTCATCGCCAGTAAAAACAGCGAGGTATGGGAGGGGGCGGGCGACACGCTCGATTTTGTCGTCGCTCCGGCGTACTACCAGACGAACTGGTTCCGCGCGCTGTGCGCGGCCGTTTTCCTCGGGTTGCTTTGGGCCGCTTATCGACTGCGTATTCGGCAACTGCGGCGTGAGGAAGGGAAGCTTCGGGATGTGATAGAAACCATCCCGACATTTGCCTGGACCGCTCTGCCCGACGGCTCCGTGGACTTCGTGAATCGCAACTGGCAGGAGTATACGGGTTTGTCCACCGAAAAGTCGGTGGGCTCGGGTTGGGAAGCCGCCGTTCACCCCGAGGACGTGGGGCGAAATCGGGAGAAATGGCTCACCTCGATGGAGACCGGTGAGCCGTTCGAAAATGAGCTGCGTTATCGGAGCGCGAATGGGCAATATCGTTGGTT